>OCHO01000023.1_pt1 | contig 189876 bp, 177 predicted proteins | sample 1538441 | NCBI WGS metagenome assembly OCHO01 (sample SAMN04571691, study PRJEB22368) | human gut metagenome | biome: human gut; material: stool | host: Homo sapiens | place: Luxembourg | collected 2012-06-29
ATAGGTCGACGCTGACTTCTTCTTCAAGCCATACTCTTTTGAGTATGGCTTTTTTTCTTGTTCAAAATTCATTTACCTAAGTTTTACAATTTGTTATCTACCTATCCACAAAAATCCGTTATGATGAATATATCGGAAGTGACCGATATATAATTTTTAAGGGGTGCTGTTTATGGTTGAATACATAACAGGTATTAAAGGAATAGGTAAAACACGCATAATGGCGGAAACTGCTGTTGCCACCGCTGAAACAAGCGGAGGCAACGTGGTTTATGTGGATTGCACGGATAAGTTGACAAGTGAATTGCCACGCTCCATTCGTTTGATCAATGCAAAGGATTATGAGATAGACTGTATTTCTTCTTTAAGCGGATTTTTGATGGGACTTTGTGCCAGCGACTATGATCTGACGGATATTTTTGTGGATTCTGCGCTCGATCTTTTTGCAGGCAGCAAAGCAGAGATCGATGAATTCCTTGAGATCATTGCAAGAGCCTCAAAGTCTACCGGCGTCCACTTTCATTTTTCCATCTCTGATGTTGAAACGCCGCAGCTTGCGTATCAAAGCGTAAGCGAATGATATTTCATCTAAATATGTTTTTAATGTAAGCCGGCATTTGCCGGCTTTTTCCTTGACTTTTTATATTTCCTGTGTTATTTTGATAAAAAGAGGTAATGATTATGTTTGCATTTTGTGTAAGATCCAATATCGCTCAGCAGTCTGTGCCGTGTGCATGGGCTTATTCGTCGTGCGTTCATTGGATCTTATCGGCTAAGTTATAATTTTACCAGATCTGCACCGGTGAACGATTTTTCGTTCGCCGGTATTTTTCTTTTACGGGGTGATATCATGAATGCAATAGAAAAGTATTATTCAAACTATAATGAAGAGAAACGTCTGACTTCTAAAAATCATCTGCCGGAGTATTTGATCACAATGAAATATATTGAAAAATATCTTTTTTCCGGCGCTAAAATAGCAGAGATTGGTGCGGGAACAGGCAGGTATTCTGTTGCGCTCGCTGAAAAAGGATATGATGTTACGGCTGTTGAACTGGTGGATCATAATCTCAGCATATTAAAAAGCAAGAGTAAAACGCATCATAATATTAAAATTTACAAAGGTAATGCCGTTGATCTCTCTTTTCTGGAAAGTGCTGCATACGATCTTGTTTTACTCCTCGGTCCGATGTATCATCTGTTCACTTCAGAGGATAAGCACCGCGCGCTGAGCGAGGCAATACGTATTTCCAAAAAAGGCGGCGTGCTCTTTGCCTCATATTGTAATAATGATACAACCATGTACAAAATGTTTTATAAAAAACGTCTTACAGTAATGAGATATTTCAGGCGTTCATTATGATGAAAAAATGCTTTTTTAAAACTTTTCTTATTTATCTTGATAATATAAGTCCTGTTTTGGAAACTTATTCGCATTTTAAAAGGAATTTCCTTAAGAAAAATGTTACTTGCTATTGGATGGTTCATAACGAAAGAAGAGTAGGAATTATAATAACAAAGATAAGTGATACTTATCTGCAAATAACTGATCTTGCCGTGTTGAAAAAATATCAGAATTCAGGGGTGGGAAAGGCGGCTTTAAAAGAAATATTAAATAAATGCGGCGATTTTTCTGATATTCGCCTTTTCACAATTAAGCAGGATGAGCGAAACTGCCATTTTTATGAGTCCACGGGATTTGTAAAAGTCGGTGAGGAGATCAGAATAAACAGCCGTATGGCCCTGATTGAATATAGACTATAAAGGTAATGTAACTACTGATTTTTATACAGTTGACTTTTAGAGAACTTTGATATATATTTTATTTGTGTCTCAGTCAGAAAGGATTTTATTATGAAGATCGCAGTTATAGGATACAGCGGCAGCGGAAAATCCACTCTGGCAAAACAGCTTGCCGCGCACTACGGCATTCCGCTTCTTTATTTGGATACGGTCAATTTTAAAGAAAACTGGCAGTTGCGTGATCGGGAAGAGTGCAGAAAGATCGTTGCGGATTTTATGCAAAATGAAAACTGGGTCATAGACGGGAATTACAGTGCGTTTTATCTGCTGGAACGCCTCAGTCAGGCAGATATCATCATCATTCTCCGCTATAACCGATTTGTCTGCATACGGCAGGCGTTTCGCCGCAACCGGGAATATAAGGGCAGGTCAAGGGAAAGCATTACGCAGGGCTGTAATGAAAAAATAGACCTTGAATTTTTCCTTTGGCTTATTTTTAAGCAGTATTCAAAAGCGCGAAAAGAAAAGTTCCGCGAAATACAGGCAAAATATCCCGATAAAACATATGTGTTCAGATCAAGAAAAGAATTAAACGCTTACCTAAATGAACTTTAATCAGCAAAGAATCAGCAAAGACAAAGGCGGATCACTCCGCCTTTTTCCTTTAAATACTCTTAAATGTAAACTCATAAAATGATCAGAATTTATTGTTCTATACATTTTAAATATAATTTATAAAGATCATTTATCGCGCCTTGATGCAATATGAAACGACATCCGTCAGAGGTGCGATCATATCCGTAATTTCATTCATATCCATTTGATGGAATTGATGTTTTTTAAGCAGATAAGCGTCCTCGGCGTTAAATTTTCTCAATTTGATTTTCATAGCAGATTATCCGTGTCTATATTGTATTCTTTATCAATCAGCAGATAGGGCAGGGCGTATTTTTTTGCCATTTCAAGGTTGTATGCATTTTCTTTTATCAGTTCATCTTTGTTTAAGTCCGCGTCGTCAAGCCTTTGTTCAATAGTGTTTGCCTTGGATCTAATCAAATCGAAATTTTTTTCTATATATTCTTTTGTCATGATCAGGCAGATATATTTTATGTTTTTTAAATAATCTTCGGTAAAACTTTTCTGCCAGTCAAACGGTATGTAGCAGCCTTCTATAATCAGATTCTGCTCATTTTCTATTGCCGTTTTTATGATTTCCCCGGTAATGTTCCAGAGATAAGGAGTCAGTTTTTCATCCTCCTGCGGTGTAAGTGCTGTGTTGCCGCTGCGTATCAGTCCCATCTTCAGATGGTCGAGCGAGAGATACGGGTATTGATATGTTTCAAGCAGTTTCTGCGCAAGCAAAGTTTTTCCCGTGTGCGTCGCGCCTGCAATCAGTATGATCATAATGCTCACCACCAATTAATTTTAACATATTTTACCGTATTCTTCAAATATGTATTGACATTTTTTCAGGCGGTTGTATACTGTTAAAAAACGGAGGTGCTGAATGTGAAAAACGACCTTCTGAAAGGCAATCCTATCCGGGCAGTTATTCTGTTTGCCCTGCCCATTATGGCAAGTTCCCTTTTGCAGTATTCCTATAACTTTGTGGATAATATCATTGTTGGCAGATATGTGGGAACCGAGGCGCTTGCGGCGGTCGGCAATATCGGTTCAATCAACAGTTTCATTATCGGCACCGCCCTTGGCCTTACAAGCGGATTCACCATTCCCGTGGCGCAAAAATTCGGCGCGCAGGATTATAAGGCAATGAATAAATATGCCGGCAACAGCATTGCGCTTTCTTTCCTGATCGGCGTTGTGATCGCTGTGGTGGCGCACTTTATTTCCGACCCGATCCTGCGCCTGATCAACACGCCGGAGGATATTATTGAACTTTCTGCGGCATACATAAATATCCTCTATTTCGGCGTGCCTATTCAGATGCTTTTTAATAACTTCACGGGTATCGCCAGAGCGCTCGGGGATAGTAAAAGACCGCTTTATTTCCTTGTAGTCAGCGTGATTGTGAATTTGGCGCTGGATATTCTGCTTGTCCGCAATTTAGGTATGGGTGTAGAGGGCGCGGCAATCGCTACGGTCTTTTCCTATTTTGTTGCCGCGGTATTTGCAGGAATCTATGTGTTGAAAAAAGAAAAAGGCTTGGATGTCAAACTTTCCGATTTAAAACTCAGCGGCAGACATTGCTGGGAGCAGTTAAAACTCGGCATTCCGGTCTCTCTTCAGTTTACCATAACTTCCATCGGCTCCATGGTGCTCCAAACTGCGATCAACGCTTTTGGATCGTCTGCCATTGCGGCGATTACTGCCGCCGGCAGAGTAGAACAGGTCATGAATATTCCGATGAGCGGGCTTGGCGTCAGCAACTCCACCTTTGTTTCACAGAATTACGGCGCAAAGCAGTATGAACGCATATTGCGCTCCGTTAAGAATATATTTATTCTGGATCTCCTGGTTTCCGTGGCGTGCAGCGCCGTTCTGATCTTTGCCGGTCCGCACGTTGTGCAGTGGTTTGTGGATGAGCCGGACGCGCAGCTGCTTTCCTATGCCGACCAGTATTTGTATACCATCGGCGGCTGCTATATGTTTGTTTCCGTGCTGTTCGTATTCAGGAATACACTGCAGGGGCTTGGCTGTACGTATGCAAATGCAATCGCAGGAGCAGGCGAGTTGGTGGGCAGGATCCTTGTGGCATACCTGTTTACGCCTGTTTTCGGTTTTGCGGCAGTCTGTTTTGCAGGCCCCTGCGCATGGGTACTTGCAGACATACCCCTAATTGTGATATACTTAAGAAAAAGAAAGAAGTTTAAGGCCTTGATTCAATCACAGGAGGGTGTTAAACCATGCCGTACTACTATGTAACCTTATCCGTCGGTCTTGTTGTTTCCGTTGTGTTTCTGTTTTTCAGGGCAAGGGGCGCAAGCATTAAAAACCTGTTTTTCAAGATCGTGTCCAGCCTTTGCTATTTGCTCACCATGGTCTTTGCATTCAACGCGAATCCGCATAATTATCCGGCTTACGGCTCACTGCTGATTATGGGCGGGATTCTTGGCCTGTGCGGTGATATTGCGCTTGATCTAAAGTATATCTATCCGCAGGACGCAAATTCTTATCTGAAAGCCGGATTCCTGTTTTTCCTTGTTGGCCATATCTTTTATTCCGGCGCTGTGATCTACCATAACCGCTTTAAATGGTGGTGGGTGCTGATCTGCGTAGTTATCGCCGTTGCAATTGCCTGCACAACTGTCTTTTCGGCAAATATTATGAAGGTGCATTACGGAAAATATCGGAAAGTCGTTCTTGCGTATGTGGTTTTTCTTACGCTCACAACGGTTGTTTCCATATTTGCTGCGTTCGTAACAAAAGAAAAAGCCATGATCGTTATGGCAGTCGGCTCTGTATTGTTTACTCTGTCCGATATTGTGCTGAACTTCACCTATTTCAGCCGCGGCTGGGATAAGCCGTTTCATCTGTTTTTAAATCATTTTCTTTATTATGCAGGGCAGTATCTGATCGCCGCCTCCATCATATTTATTTGATGCACATAAAAACGCCTCACGGTTTTCTCCCGTGAGGCATTTTTGTTTTTAAAATTCTTTTTTTGCGTAAATGGCGTTTGAGATCAGATAAGAAATAAACGCGATCACTGCCGATACAAGAATCAGAATCAACGGAACCGGGCCGGAAATGTTTGTGGGAATCTCCGCAAGATCTACGATGCTTGCAGCACCCGCCCCGCCGGCGGCGAAAAGAATGATAACCACAATGCTGATCACCCTGCTTTTAATATATCCAAATTTCAATAGGATCGGAATGGTAACACAGGGTGTAATGATTCCGGTAAACAGCATAACAGACCAGTTAAATAAGAATTCTTCAAAAGAGAAATCGTTAAAAATTAAACCGATCAGGGAATAGATTACGGTAACCGGCAGCACTAAGATCAAAAGCAAAGCATATTTTTCCAAAACAACGGTTTTTCTGTTTATTGGCAGCGCTGCTTCAAAGAGGTTCCATTTGAACTGCTCATCATATGCGTTAATGGTTATAGGAATCAGGGAGATCAGTACAACGGAAACCAGCGCAAATAGTATATTTTCCGGATCCATAACGGAGATGGCAAAAAATAATACGGAAATCGCAAAATTCAAAATACAGTATTTTTTGATTAATATAGCGTCTTTGATCAAAAGTCCTTTCATTTTTCCTTACCCCTTATCATATAAACAAACAGGTCTTCCAAATTGATCGGCTGCGTGTTTCTGATTTGCGTGGCCGCAGCTTTTCTGATGACAGCCGTGATGCCAAATGGTGTTTTGCGGCTGCCGATGATCTCGTCTTTATCTATTGCGGAAAATTCCGCCTCGCTCATCTGCGCAAGCCTGCATTCCTGCAACAGTCTGTCTTTTTCCTCGCATAGTATCATTTTGCCTTTGTGCATAAACGCAATATAATCGCACACCTTTTCCAGATCGCTTACAATGTGAGAGGAGATGATGATGGAATGCTGTTCATCGCTGATAAAATCATAAAAGATATCCAGCATTTCATCTCTTACAACCGGGTCAAGCGTAGAGGTCGGCTCATCCAGTAAAAGCAGTTTTGCGTCATGGCTAACCGCCGCCGCAATGGAGATCTTCATCTTCATTCCTCGTGAAAACTCTTTAAGTTTTTTATTGCTCGGCACTTCAAATCTGTTCAGATAGTCAAAAAATTGTTGTTCGTTCCAGCGCTGAAAAATAGATTTAAGCACTTGGTTTATATCTTTTGCCGTAAACGATTCGTGAAAGCGGCATTCGTCAAACACAACGCCGATCTCATTTTTGTCTATATTTTTTTCGTCTTTACCCAGAATTGTGATCCTGCCGCTGTCTTTTTGAATCATATTCAGCAGCAGTTTCAGTGTGGTGCTTTTTCCGGCTCCGTTTTCACCCACCAGGCCCATGATGCACCCGGCAGGAAGTGAAAAACTTACATGATCCAGCGTAAAGCCCTTAAATTTTTTGGTCAGTTCTTTTACTTCAACAGCGTTCATCACTGTTCCTCCTCATTCAGGGTTTTCAGTATGTCTATTATGTCATTTGTGTCATAACCGCCTGCCGCGCCCAGTTTCAAAGCCGCGTCCAGGTGCTCTTCAATCTGTTTCAGCGTTTCCTCGCGCAGCAATTCCGTGTTCTTTTTGGCAACAAAAGAGCCGCGCCCCGGCGCCGTGTAAATGAATCCGTCCTTTTCAAGTTCCTCATATGCGCGTTTCGTGGTGATCACGCTTATGTGCAGTTCTTTTGCAAGGCTCCGGATAGAGGGCAAAGGTTCGTCTTCCCGAAGTTCGCCGTTTATGATCTGCGCCTTGATCTGCTGATAGATCTGGTCATAAATAGGCACACCGTTTTGATTGTTAATAAAAATCAGCATGATATATTCTCCTGACAGTTAACTGTATATACACAGTATACACAGTATAAACACACTTGTCAACACCTTTTGCAAAAAAATATCCGCCTTTACATAAGGCGGATTTTAAAAATTATTATTTCAGAAGAATTTATTTCAGCTTTTCAGCCGGTTTGTGATCTTTTGTGCCTCGTAATAGATCTTTTCCGTGTCCGTGCCGGGGAATTCGCCGTTTTCGTAAAGGATCTTTCCGTTTACCATGGTCAGTTTCACATTGGATTTTGAACCGCTGTAGACAAGATTTTTTACAATATCATTTATCGGCTGCATATTCGGCGAATGCAGATCTATCACCGTCAGGTCCGCGGATTTGCCGGTATCGATGATGTCGCAGTTCATCAGCCCCATACAGCGCGCGCTCGCAACGGTTGCGGCATATAAAATACTTCCCGCGTCGCAGGCGGCAGCATCGCTTTGCGCAAGTTTTTGCGTGGCGCAGATCAGATACATTTCCCGGAACATGTCCAGTGCGTTGTTGCTGCTCGGGCCGTCCGTTCCCACCGCGATCTGTATTCCTTTTGTCTGCATTTTGGTTACCGGCGCAATGCCGGAGGCAAGTTTGCAGTTTGATCCTGCGTTTATAACTGCCCAAATGCCGCGTTTTTTATAAATTGCAAGATCTGCATCGTTTACCCACACGCTGTGATACGCGCCGCCGCCGTAGTTAAAAATGCCAAGTTCTTCAAACAGCGCGGTGGGCGTTTTGCCGTATCTTTCCAAACAGCCGTCCACTTCGCTTTTGGTTTCGCTGGAATGTGTAAAGACCGGCGCCTCGTATTTTTCGGCAAGCTTCGCCACACCCTCCAAGATCTCTCTTGTGCAGGTGTATTCAGCGTGGAAACCCAGCCTGTAAGAGATCAGTTCGTTATAATTGTTATATTTTTTATAGTAGTTTTCAAGTGCGTTCAGATCTTCTTTAAAAGAATTAAGACCGCAGGTCATAACAGTTCTGAATCCGGCGTCCACACTTGCTTTTGCCATTGCCTCCGGGAAGTAGTACATATCAAAACAGGCGGATGTTCCGCTTGTCAGATATTCCAGAAACGCCAGCCGTGAAAGCGCATAGATATTCTGTGCAGTCAGTTTTGCCTCCAGAGGGAAAATCTTTTCATTCAGCCATTTTTGCAGCGGCAGCCCGTCCGCAAGGCTGCGCGCAAACGTCATAGCGGAATGTGTGTGCGCATTTTTAAAAGCTGGCATCAGCAGGTTGCCTTGCAGATCGATCTCACGGTCTGCTTTTTTATTGCAGCCCTTTCCGATATATGCGATTTTTTCGCCGTCCGTCCATACTTCATCGTCTGTTATTTCAAATCCGTTTTTCAGCGTCAATACGCTGCCGTTATAAAATCTGATCATGTCATCAGCCCCCAATCGCTGCCTTTAAATTCTCTGCATAAGGCGGGCGGATAATGCCCTTATCTGTAATGATCGCCGTAATCAGTTCTGCGTCTGTAACATCAAATGCCGGATTCAGGCACTTGGTTTCCGGCAGTGCAGTCGGCTTTTCAAAAAACATTTCCTTGATTTCGTCCGGCTCGCGTTCTTCGATCTCTATATCCTTACCTGTCGGCGTCTGCAGGTCAACGGTGGAATACGGCCCCAAAACGTAGAAAGGGATCCCGTAGTATTTGGCAAGCACAGCAAGAGAAGAAGTGCCGATTTTGTTTGCCGTGTCTCCGTTAGCGGCAATACGGTCGCAACCTACCAGCACGGCGTTGATCAGTCCTTGTTTCATAACGTATCCCGCCATGTCATCGCAGATCAGCGTAACGTCAATACCGTGTTTCTCCAATTCGTAACTCGTCAGCCTTGCCCCCTGCAAAAGCGGCCGCGTCTCGTCTGAATACACGTGAAACGTATAGCCCTTTTCTTTTCCCAAAATCAACGGGCCAAGCCCGGTGCCGTATTTTGAAGTGGCAAGTTCGCCCGCATTGCAGTGGGTCAGTATCCCATCGCCGTCATGCAGCAGGGAAAGCCCGTATTCACTGATCTTGCGGCACATTTCCATGTCCTCGTTATGGATCGCGCGTGCCTCTGCAACAGGATCTTTTCCGCTTTCTATCGCTTTCAGCAGGCGGGAGGTTGCCCAGCTCAGGTTCACAGCCGTCGGCCTTGCCGAATCCAGCGCCGCTTTTGCCTGCTTTGCGTTCTCCCTGCCAAACAGCGCCATGGCGTAACCTGCAAATATGCCGATGGCAGGGGCGCCGCGCACCATCAGTTTTTTAATCGCTGTTCGGCAGTCGTCAAGGCTTGTCATCTCTTCATAGGTTTCTTCATTCGGCAGTAATGTCTGATCCAAAATCAACAGCCTGCCGTCTTTAAAAATAATGTTATCCATCCTTATATTTCCGTTTCTTTTATGATTTCTTTGATCAGTGCCCTGAATTTTTCGGAAACCGCGTTTGCCGTTTCGTTCACTTCTTCAGAGGTAATGGGTGCGTTGCTGATCCCGCACGCAAGGTTCGTAATACAGCTGATCCCGCACACTTCAAATCCGCAATGTCTTGCCGCCTGCGCCTCTATCGCCGTGCTCATTCCAACGGCGTCGGCGCCTAAAGCAGCGCACATCCTGATCTCCGCCTTGGTTTCAAATGCCGGACCCGGTAGCTGGATATAAACGCCGCGCTTGAGGTCTATGCCGCAGTTCAAAGCGCTGTTCAACAGGATCCTTTTCATCCGATTGCTGTATACTTCGCTCATATCCGGAAAGCGCGGGCCGGTCTTTTCGTCATTTGGCCCGGTCAGAGGAGAAGGTATAAAGGAAGAGATATGATCGTCTATCATCATCAGATCTCCCCGGCTCAGACCTTTACTTATGCCGCCGCAGGCGTTGGTAAGAATCAGTATCTCTGCGCCGAGCGCTCGTAAAAGCCGGATCGGCATTACGATCTGTTCTGGCGTGTATCCTTCATAAAGGTGTACGCGCCCCTGCATGGCGGCTATATTTTTGCCGCAGAGTTTTCCAAACAGAAAACGGCCTTTGTGCCCCGGCGCAGTGGAAACGGGGAAATCGGGTATATCCCCGTAATCTATTTCATATTCCGTTTCTATCTCGTCTGCAAGGCCGCCCAGTCCGGAGCCGAGCACAAGCGCAATATCCGGTTTAAAATCTGTCAGTTTCCTTAAAAATTCAAGTTGTTTTTCCAGCATAAAAGCACCTCCGCCAAACGGTTGTAACACTATTATAAAGGTTTTTAAATTTTAAATCAATAAAATGCTATTGCAATATTTATCTGATTTTGGTATTATTAATTAGTGATATTTTATTTTCGGAGGGTAATTAGTAGATGAAAAAAGTTATTTCGGTGCTTGTGTGCCTAGCAATGGCTGCTACATGCGTCCTTGCTTTTGCCGGGTGCTCAAATAATTCTGAAGATTTAACTTATGATATTGTTATGATCACGGACGGCGGTACCGTAAATGACGGCGCTTATAATGAAAGCGCTTGGAACGGCGTTACTTCCTATGCCGAGCAGGTGAATGCCGATGCCGCCGAGGGTGAGAAAATTACATACCGATATTATCAGCCCCCTGTTGCGGAAGGGGAAACGCTTTCTGCGGAAACGGCGATCCAGTATATTGATCTCGCCGTTGAGAAAGGCGCTAAGTATATCGTGCTTCCCACCGATGTGTTCGAAGTGCCCGTTTATGAAACTGCAAGGCAGTACAGCGATGTGAATTTCCTGCTTGTGGACGGCATGCCCCATGCTGCGGACGATGATACGGATGCATATATTGAAAATGTGATGACGGTTTCCTATAATACGCTGCAAAGCGGCTTTCTTGCCGGGTATGACGCCGTGATTTCCGGCAACACAAAACTCGGCTATTTCGGGTCTGTAAATTCAGATACTTCAAGTTCTTACGGCGCCGGCTTTGTGCAGGGCGCGCAGTATGCGGCAGATCAGCTTGGTATTCCCGTAACGATGGATTATGCGGATTATGATTCTCCGATACTGGATTATGACTACGATTTTACCCTTACCGCAAATTATGAAAAAATAGATGAAAATAATCATAAAATATTTGTTGTTCAGGTTGAGAACGGCACCGGTTCCGGCACATACACAGAGGGCCAGAATGTTACGATCAAAGCTGATCCTGCCCCGGAGGGTAAGGTGTTTGATCACTGGGAATATAAGAGCAATACAGATGGTGTTAAGGACAGCAAAGTGAATATCTCATCCGAAACGGAATCCGAAATGAACCTCCTTGTGGAGGAATGTGACTGCACGTTAACTGCCGTATACGCAGATGCGCCGTCAACGACTTACCCCGTTACCGTGTATAATGCGGACGGTTCTGTTTATTCCACGCAGTATATCATGGCGGGTGAATCCTGTAATGTAGTGGCTCCCGCTGCGCAAAGCGGCATGGTGTTTGATCACTGGGAGATCAGCACAGATGAAGAGGGCGCCATTGAAGATGTAAATGCGAGAGACACTTTGGTGAATGTTACGGATACCACACAGGGCATTACGCTCACACCGGTATATGTTGAAAACGGTGCGCCTACCTTTGATGTTACGGTTGTAACAGGGGAGGGCGGCAACGGCGAATCAACCGGTTCCGGTTCCTATGTTACGGGCGATGTGGTTTCCGTTTCCGCCGCAGTGCCGCAGGAGGGTTATATTTTCTCACACTGGTCAACCGCGGACAGAGATGGTTTCAGCACGGATATCGTGATGGAAAACGAATATTTCCCCAGCACCACTTATACGATGGTAAACCGTTATCAGGCAGTGGTGGAAAAAATGTATGACGAAGGCGTTTCCGTTGTTTATGCCGGCGGAAATCCGGAGTGCAACGTCGTTTCGGATGCCACATGGAATTACAGCTATGATAAACTTGCCATCGGCGCGGAAAACTGGCAGGCATCCTGGGATCATTATATCACAACAACGATCAAGGATTACGGCATTGCCGTTGAGGCGTGCCTCAGTGATTTCAGAGGCGGCTATACGTATACCGGCGATTGCTCTAATAAAGCAATTTATCTCAACAATGTAACAGAAGAAAATCAGCAAGCGTATGACGAGGTCTATGGTGCGCTTGCAAGCGGCGCGATCCGGGTAACCGGTGTTGCGCCCGGCGCGGATGTCAGACTGGTTGTGGATTCCAACTGCTTTACACTGGATTATTGGATCGTTCAGGGCGATCCGGTTGTGTATAACACTATATCCGCTGAATAATACGAACAAAAGATCCCGCAGTGTGTATCACACTGCGGGATCTTTTACGTTCTTTTGGTTACAGTAGTTTGTCCTTTTCCACTGCCTTATTTACGGCATTGTGCACGGCGCTTTCAAAGCCGTCCGCCTGAAGTGATAAAACGCCTTCAATGGTTGTTCCTCCCGGTGAGCACACCATATCCGTCAGTTTGTAAGGATGTTCCCCGCTTTCAAGCACCATTTTTGCGCTGCCCAAAACGGTTTGCGCTGCAAATTTCAGAGCCAGATCTTTGCTCATTCCGTTTTTAACGCCGGCACGTGCGATCGCATCTATAAACATATAGGAAAATGCCGGAGCGCATCCTGCAATCACGCCAAACAGCGGAAAACTGCTTTCGGGCAGTTCCGTGATCTCTCCAACTGCACTGAAGATCTGCATAACGAATTGCTTTCTTTTTTCCTGCACTGCGTCATTCGCGCAAAGCGCGCTGCACGCTTCGCCCACTTTGGCATTGATATTCGGCATTACCCGGATGACCGCGCATGTTTCGGAAAGATTTTCTTCAATAAAGGCGATCGTTTTTCCGGCAGCGATCGAAACGATGGTTTTGTTTTTGCCGCAAACAATGCCGTCAATCTCTTTCAGTACGGACGCTAAAATATTCGGCTTCACTGCGCAGAAGATGATGTCCGCTTTTTCGGCGGCGTCTTTGGCGCTCTGTGCCGTGTTGATGCCGGTTTCGCTTTTTAATGCCTGCGTTTTTTCATCGTTCGTGTCAAAAGCAAATATGTTTTCGGGTTCCACTGCGCCCTTTGCCGCTATGCCGCGGATGATTGCGCCTGCCATATTGCCGCAGCCGATAAAAGATATCTTCATTTAGAATTCCTCCGTTTTCATTGTTATCTTTTTTTCATTTTGCTGTATTTTTCACGCGTGGCTATGCCGCCGCGTATATGCCGTTGCGCCTTGTTTTCTTCCAGCACCTTTTTTACATCATCATAAAGCAGTTTGTCAATATCCCGCAGCCGCTTGGTTACATCGATATGCACGGTTGATTTACTGATTCCAAAAACGGCTGCCGCGCGTCTTACGGTTGCGCCCGTGTCTCGTATGTATTCGCCGATCTCAACGCATCTTTTGTCAACATTACCAATCAAGGTTTTCACCTTCCTTGGTAATATATATTTAGATTCGGCGCTCTTTATACATCTATTTTCTACCGCTCAGGCGGATCAACAGATATATTCTAACTCAAAAATTAAAATAAGTAAAGGTATTTACATACTTGTTTTTATTATGGTATAATTAACAATGTATGTAGTTCTTACAAATCAGACTGTTAGAGGTGCCTTATGATCTATGCATTGAAAAAGGATAATTATAAAAATTTCAGCGTGTTTAAAGAGAATGTTCTTGAGCCAAGGTCCTATTTCATTCCGTTTTCTTCAGAAAAGGAACTGAATGAAACCGATATCAGAACGGAGCGTTATCATTCTTCCATGGTTGCTGTTCTTTCCGGCGAATGGGAGTTTAAGTATTATGAAAAACGCTCTGATATGCCGCAGTCTTTTGATACGGAGCAGGAAAACTGCGATGTGATTTCCGTTCCGTCCTGCTGGCAGTTTACCGGTTATGAAAAGCCGTATTATCTGAACAGCCGCTATCCCTTCAAGTGTGATCCGCCGCATTTTCCGGAGGACTGCTCCGTTGGCGTTTATCTCAAAAAATTCATGCTTGGTGAAACCAGCGGCAAATATACGTTAACATTTCTTGGTGTGGCGCCGTGTTTTGATCTTTTTGTAAACGGCAAATACGTAGGCTACAGCGAGGGCAGCCATAATACAAGTGAATTTGACATTACCGCTTTTCTTGCGGAGGGTGAAAACGAGATTGTAGTCTGCGTGCACAAGTGGTGTAACGGAACGTATCTGGAATGTCAGGATATGTACAGAAATAACGGCATTTTCCGCGATGTGTATATTACCCGAACAGGCAATAATTCTATCTATGATTTTGAGGCGCGTACCAGTCATAATTCAGACGGCACATACCTGCTTGACGTGATCCCGGTATTTCAGATCAGCGATGAGGTAACCTTTACCGCTGTTTTGAAAGACGGGGATCAGACCGTTGCCGAAAAGAGCATCAATGTCTGCCCCGGAAAGGTGGATAAAGTTACATTCGATGTGCTGGATGTGCTGGAATGGACTGCGGAAACGCCCAAACTTTACAGCCTGATCTTAAAACTGGAAAAAGGCGGTGAACTCTGCGAGATCATCCGCAGAAATATCGGCTTTAAGCATATCCATATCCATAAAAACGTGTTTTATTTTAATAATAAAAAGATAAAACTGCTTGGTGTAAACCACCATGATACAGATCCAAAAAAAGGCTATGTTCTGTCTGCGGAGGATATGGAAAGAGACGTTAAACTGTTTAAAGAGTATAATGTGAACTGCGTGCGCACTTCCCATTATCCGCCCGATCCGATTTTTCTTGATCTTTGTGACGAATACGGCGTGTATGTTGTGGATGAGGCGGATATTGAATGCCACGGCGTGTCAGAGATTCATAAACCGAACCTGATCTCTCAGAATCCGGAATGGAAAGCGCATTATTGGGACAGAGTTTCCAGAATGTATCAGAGAGATAAAAATCATCCGTCAATCACAATGTGGTCGCTTGGCAATGAGTCCGGCGGTATTCGCTGCCAGGATTATTGCTGTGAGAATCTGAAAAAACTTACGGATATTCCCGTCCATTATGAAGGCGCATGCCGCACCAAGCGCTGGTCTTATGATGTCCATTCGGAAATGTATACGTTTCCGAATGTCTGTCAAAAGATCGCAAAAGGCAAGGGGCTTCCGTCCAAATACTATGATAAACCGTTTTATCTTTGCGAATATGCGCACGCTATGGGCGTTGGTGCGGGCGAACTGGAAACCTATGTGCAAACGTTTTATTCTTCGGATATTATGCTCGGCGGCTGCATCTGGGAATTTGCGGATCACGCGGCTTATAATGAAAACGGCATGTATGAATATACATACGGCGGCGATAACGGCGAGTGGAAACATGACGGCAATTTCTGTGTGGACGGACTTTTCTTTCCAAACAGAGCACCGCATCCCGGCGCGCTGCAAATGAAAGCTTGCTACCGCCCTGTAAGAGCGCAGAAAAAAATCGGCGGCGAGTTTGAATTTTATAACCATATGTATTTCAAAAACGCGGTTTATACGGTGCAATATTCCGTTTTGAATGACGGCGTAGAAACTTCTTCCGGCGCTTTTGTGATCGATATTGAGCCGCAGCAGTCAGAAAGAAAAACGATATCCGTAACCGACAAAGGCCACACTTCTGTTGTGTTTACCTATCTGGATGGTGAAACAGAGATCGCAAAAGAGCAGATCGTCATTTCAGCCGGATATGCCGCTGCGGACACGGATACGGTTCGTGCTGAAAAGGCAAATACCCCGCTCACGGTTTCAGAGAGCGAGGGCAGGGTGATCGTAGCGTTTCAGAATGGTTCTCTTCGCTTTAATTACAAAACAGGCGAAATGGAAAGTTATATTTATCATTCCAAAGAACTGCTCAATCAGATCCCGCTTGGCAATGAAAGGGGATTTCAGCCCAGCCTTTACAGAGCGCCGCTTGATAATGATATGTATTTGAAATATGTTTGGCACAAAGAGGGGCTGAATCATATTTCGTGGATAAAGAAAAAATGCGCCTATGAACAGACGGGAGATACCGTTGTGATCAGCGCCGTTTACCGCCTGAAGACCTGCTCTTACCGAAATGCCGGCACGTTTAAGGTGAAATACACCATCAATGCGTTGGGCAGGATAGCGGTTGATTATTCCTATAAAAATCTTGTGTTTAAACTGGTTCCGCGTCTTGGCATGCTGGTTGAAATGCCGAAAACTTATTCAAACATCACGTATTTCGGCTGTGATGCGGAATCGCTTTCCGATTTTAAGGAGCATGCGGTTATCCGCCGGGTTACTACCAATGTGGATGCGATGCATACCCCGTATATCAAGCCGCAGGAGAGCGGTATGCGCTATAATACGTTCTATGCCCAGGTAACGGATGAAAACGGCACCGGTTTCAGATTTGAAAGTGAAACACCGTTTGTTTTCAATGCCAATCCTTATAATGCAGAGCAGATTTCCAAGGCCACGCATAAAGAAGATCTGCTCAAATATGATACAACCAATGTGCAGATAGACGGCTATATGCTTGGCGCCGGATCCAATGCCTGCGGCCCCATCCCAACAAAGGCCCACAGAAAAGTCATGGTGCGTTCCTATTCGCATTCGTTTGTTGTAACACCGCTGGGTGATTAAATGTTTAGAATCGGAAACGATATCGTCCTGATTTCAAGAATAGAAAAAAGCATAAGAAATACGCGCTTCCTTAAGGAAGTCTTTACGGAAAAAGAGCGCGAACACTGCAAAACCGCGCAGAGTTTTGCAGGTGTTTTTGCCGCAAAAGAGGCGTATTTCAAGGCGCTCGGCTCGGGAATCACCCAGCACCTGAACACCGTGGAGATCATATATGATGAAAACGGCAAACCGCGAATTTCCGGTGTGGAAAACTGTGATGTTTCAATCAGCCATGACGGCGATTACGCGCTTGCTACTGTAATTATGTGGGAGCAGATATGAGGATCTTAACTTCAGCGCAGATAAAAAAAGCGGAGCAAACCGCCTTTGAACGGTATTTTACAGAGGCTCAGCTTATGAAAAAAGCGGGCGAAAAATGCTTTGAAAAAATCGTAGAATATTACGGCGATCAGATCCGCGCAAAAAAAGTTTCCGTTGTGTGCGGAAACGGCAAAAACGCCGGCGACGGATTTGTGATCGCGCAGAAACTCAAGCAGTACGGCGCTGAGCCGGAGATCGTGATTGCAGATAAATTTCCCACGATCCCCGAACCGGCAATGTATCTGGACGAGGCGGAAAAGGCGGGCGTGAAAGCCGTTGCGTTTGAAGAGGCGGTTTTGGGTGACGTGCTCGTTGTGGACTGTATTTTCGGCATCGGTTTTCACGGAGAGCCGAAAGAGCCGTTTTCAAAAGTGTTTGACGCTGTCAACCAGTGCGGCGCTGTTGTTGTTTCCGTAGATACGCCAAGCGGCACAAACGCTTCGGAAGGCACGGTATATAAGGCAGTGAAAGCAGATCTTACAATCGCCATATCCACATTAAAATACTGCCATATTCTACCGCCTGCAAATCATTACTGCGGCAAAACCGTTGTTATTAATATAGGCATACCGGAAGACTGCTTTGAGGACTGCTGCCCCCATACGATTACCAAAAAATTTGTGAAAAGCTGTTTCCCAAAACGAAATAAAAATTCCAATAAAGGGCAAAACGGGCATCTGCTCAATATTTGCGGCAGTTATCTTATGCCCGGCGCGGCAGTTATCTGCGCCAAAGCGGCGCTTAAAACCGGCGTCGGCCTTTTAAAATGCGTCTTTCCAAGATCCGTTTATCCCGTTATGACTTCGCATCTGGTGCAGCCTGTTTTTTCTCCCGTCAGCGAAAATGAAGAAAAAACACTTTCCATAGGTTCCTTGAACCGGATCACGGAAGAACTGGAATGGGCGGATTGTGTGGCAATCGGCTGCGGGCTGGGTAAAAACGATGATACGCAGGTGATCGTCAATCAGGTGATCCGCAGCAGCGAAGTTCCCGTTGTTCTGGATGCGGATGGCATAAACAGCATTCTTTTGAATATAGATGTACTAAAGAATGCTCACGCACCGCTTGTTTTAACGCCGCATCCGGGTGAAATGGCGCGCCTGATCGGTGCAAGCGTTGCTCAAGTGGAGTCAGACAGGATTCGTATCGCAAAGCAGTTCGCCGCGGAAAACTCCTGCGTTCTCGTGCTGAAAGGCGCCAATACTGTGGTTACAGACGGAATTTCCGTTTTTGTAAATGTTACCGGAAATCCGGGCATGGCAATGGGCGGCACCGGGGATATGCTTACAGGCATGATCGGCTCGTTTATCGCGCAGGGTATGGATTGCTATTCCGCCGCAAAATGCGCTGTGTATATTCATGGCCTATGTGGCGATATTACCGCGCAGGAGATCAGTACACGCGGCATGACGATCGAGGATATGCTGGATCTTTTGGGAGCGCTGATGAGCGAATTTGAATAACGGAATGATCGTTTGAATAAATTGATTGCTCTTTTTATGTCGCTTGCGTTTGTGCTTTGCGGCTGTGCTGTGCAGGTTTCGGAAAAGGCGATAAGCAGTTTTTCCGTAAACGCGGGCGTTACATTCAAGAATTTTAAGTATGAATGCGCAGTTGTGTATAACGGCAGTTCGGTTACGCTGTCTGCGCAGTCCACTTCGGCGGCGGGGCTTGTTCTTGCTTATGACGGTAAAACAGTGGGAATCACTTATGATGATATCAGCCTTGCCCAGATCAATAAAAACTTTGCGCCGTCCAATCCCGCAGTTGCGCTTTATGAGGCGTTTGCCTGTGTAAATGCGATGCCGGAATCGGAAATCAGCACCATTAAAAACGGCTACCGCGCAGAGGGGGAGACTTCGCTCGGCGCATTTACGCTGGAAACAGATTCAGATTTTAATCCGGTTTCCCTTGTTTTTGAAAGCAGCGGTCTGTCCTTTGAATTCTATTGGGAATAGTAGGCTTTATGCCGAATGATGAAAACCGCCTGACCCAAAATCGGTTCAAGCGGTTTTTTGTATGCGTTTTACGTTGTTTCCGTTTCTTTAAACGGTTTTGTTCTTGCGTCGTTTACGCTGCCCGTGTCCGTAAAATACCAGTTGTTAAAACGTTTTTCCATCTTTTCATCCGGGTATCTTCTGTCAATAAAGCGATAAAGTCCGTTGCCGGCTGCTAAGCCTTGGTGGCGTTTGCTCCAACGGTAGAGTACGATGCTTGAAAATATTGTGTCTGCAACCAGAAAGGCTGTTATAAACACGGTTGTGCGCCACCATATTTCCTGGTTCATATAGGAAAAGATCTTGTTTAGTGCCGGCATCAAAATCTGGAACGCAGTGCCGAACAAACCCCATACCAAAGCCATTTTCAGATTGACAAAACCTTTAATGTTTAGAAAAGTATCTGAGTAATCCCAGGCGCGCATACCAAGTCCGTAAAATAAAAGCGCGCCGCCGATGTACTCAACCAAAGCGCCGATAATTCCAAATGTCAAAAACTGAATCAAAACGCTTTTTTCTCTGAACATTAAGGTGCCCACATAGCATCCGGCGCAGCCGAATCCGTAAATCGTGCAAAGCGGCGCCCATAGCAGGGTCGTATGCGCCTGCCAGAACCCATAGCGGTATCGCCACCATAAGCCTTCAATCAGAACCCCGAGCGCGCCGCCGATTATAAATAACCAAATGCAATTTTGAAATAAAACACGAAAATCGCTCATATTCTCCTCCGAATTTTCATTTGCCCCGTCTCTTGTTATTTATCAGTTTATATTATTTTTTCTCATTTGGGATTAAGATTTTGTAAAGAGATTCTAAATTTAAAAATTTCCAAAAAAAGAGCCCACAATGATACGGGCTCTTTTGTGTTCGTCTGCAGATGTGATGGAAGTAAAGCCTTTTATTTCGCTTTGCTGTCCTGGTCGGTTTGCGTTTCTTCCTCTGTTTCATTTTCACTTGTCTTTTTAGTAAAGATTTCCGCCTTCTTTATCTGCGTAAAACTGATACTTTCCGTAGTTGTTCTTCTTTTAAATTCATCCAGAATTTTATTGATCGTGCTGTTTTGCACGATACCCAGATCGATCGTATTTACCTTTTTGTCTTTTGTGGTAAACATGATCAGCGCATGGCGCATATCAAAATTTTTTGTAAGGCTTGCGGCAGTGTCCTTATACGCTTCAATCTCCGCAATCTCATCGTATGTAATAATATTGTTGTCGTCTACGCCGGTGAATTCCGCTTCGTCATCTCTGAATACAACACCGTTTGACAGCACTTCCTTTGAAACCAGAATGGCAACAACCAAAGCAAAAACTTCAATCACAGCAAAAATGATGCTCATCGTGCTGAACTGCTGAATCAGTTTTACAACAGCAAATATGCCATAGCCTAAAACCGCTGCGTCCAGTATGGCAACGATCGCGGTTACGGTTGGGGATATGATTCTTATCGTCTTGTCTTTCATCAGTATTTTCTCTCCTTAAATTTTTGGTATACATCGCAGTTTTCAAGCGTGAATTCGCGCGATTCCATATAGGAAAGCAGCTGAAAACCGCCTTTGAAGATCAGTTTGTAACTGCAAAGCGCCTGGCGGTATCTGCCTTTTTCCCTGCCGTATTTTCCGTCATCAATCAGCGGGTGGCCGATATGCGCCATATGCGCCCGGATCTGGTGCGTTCTTCCGGTGATCAGGTCAATGTCAATCAGTGATTTTCCGCCGTATGAATCCAGCACCGTATATTTTGTAATGATCTTTTTAGCATTATCTGTTTTTTGTTCCGTTACCCGAACGGTGTTTTTCTTTTCATCTTTGGTGACATATGCTTCAAGCGTTGCAGATTTTATTTTGAATTCGCCGTGTACGGCGGCAAGATAGTGCTTCTCAATGTTTCTGTTTTTTATGGCGTTGTTGAGTTCGCGCAGCGCTGCGGCATTCTTTGCCGCAATGATGATCCCGCTGGTATTCCTGTCCAGCCTGTTGGCAAGCGCAGGTGTAAAGGTTTCGATCTCCGGATCCCATTCGCCGTTTTCATAAAGATGCCGTTTTACGGAGGATATCAGCGTGTTTATATATTCTTTGCCGTCCGGGTGGCAGAGCATTCCCGCTTTTTTGTTGAGCAGGATCAGATTGCCGTCTTCATAAAGGATGTTCGGTTCTTTCGGCGCGCGCATAAAATCATAATACGTTTGTTTTTCCTGCAGCACATCGTCTTTCAGATAGAGTTCAACCGTGTCGCCCTCACAAAGAAGGTCGGCGGCGCTGCACCTTTTTTTATTTACTTTAATATTCTTTTTGCGTATCTCTTTATACATCAGCGAGCGCGGCAGGGAGGGGTAGGTTTTTAAAAGCAGTCTGTCCAGCCGCTGCCCGGCATCACTTTTATTCACGGTAAAAGATTTCATAAAAATATTATATAGTATTCTTTTCAAATTGTAAACAATATGCTATAGTGAAATCAGTAAATTATGCTTGTATTATAGATACCATAGTAATTTTTTATCTTCGTTCTGGATTAATTAGCGCAATTTTTCCGCCAGCAGCGTTTTCTTCCGCATACATTTGATTAAAAGTGAAGTTGGGGTGTCATTATGGATAAATGGCTTAAACTTGCAATGGAAATACAAAGTCTTGCTCAGAATGGCCTAACATATTCAAACAACGTTTTTGATACGGAACGATATGAACGGCTCCGCCGGATATCAGCAGAGATGATAAGTATTCATACGGAGCTTCCGGCTGAGAAAGTGCAGAACCTGTTTTGCAACGAAACGGGTTATCAGACCCCAAAACTGGATACCAGAGCGGCAATCTTTAAGAATAACCAAATATTGTTAGTGCATGAAAACAACGGCACATGGTCTCTGCCCGGCGGCTGGGTAGATGTGTTGGAATCCGTAAGGTCAAATACCATTAAAGAAGTTAAGGAGGAGACCGGGCTTGACGCTGTTGCAAAAAGGCTGATTGCCGTTCAGGACAGAAATCAGCATAATCAACCCGTATATGCTTATGGCGTTTGCAAGATATTTGTATTGTGCGAGGCAACCGGCGTCAGGTTCGCGGCAAATTCGGAAACGACGGAGACAGAATATTTTTCTTTGGATGAATTGCCGCTTTTGGCAGAGGAAAAAAACACAAAAGCGCAGATCGAAATGTGTTTTGCGGCGGCGCAGGATGAAACATGGCAGGTCAGGTTTGATTAGCCTGCGCTTTGGCGTTTGATTTACTGCGCACATGATGAAAGGCAAGTGCAATGCAATATGTGCGTTGCAAAGTGAATTCTTTTGCACTCTGCACTATTCCTCTGCTTTGAATCGCAGTTAAAAATGCATAAAAATATCCATTTTTCTTCCTTTATTTTTATTGGATTACTTTACATAAAAGTGTGGAGTAATTCTTTTTTTTATGCTATAATAACTCCGAATGTGTGCTGAAAAGGAAAATTTTTTATGGATCAATTTAAACTTGTTAGTGAATATAAGCCAACCGGCGATCAGCCGCAGGCGATTGATGCGCTTGTCAAAGGGGTTCTGCGCGGCGATAAGGAGCAGACCCTGATGGGCGTTACCGGTTCCGGCAAAACGTTTACTATGGCAAATATCATAGAAAAAGTAAACCGGCCCACGCTTGTGCTTGCGCACAATAAAACGCTTGCGGCGCAGTTGTGTTCGGAGTTCAAAGAATTTTTCCCGGAAAATGCCGTGGAATATTTCGTCTCCTATTACGATTACTATCAGCCGGAGGCGTATGTGCCCACAACAGATACGTATATAGAAAAAGACAGCGCTGTAAATGAGGAGATCGATAAACTCCGCCACAGCGCTACCGCCGCGCTTTCGGAAAGAAGAGATGTGATCATCGTTGCATCCGTTTCGTGCATCTATTCCATCGGCGACCCGATCGATTACCGAAACATGGTTATTTCGCTGCGAAACGGCGCGCAGTATTCGCGCGATGCACTGATTGCCAAACTGGTTTCCATACAGTATGAAAGAAATGATATCAATTTTGTCAGAAACAAATTCCGCGTAAGAGGGGATACGGTTGAGATTTTCCCGGCAGGCTCCTCCGGAAACGCCATCCGCGTGGAGTTTTTCGGCGATGAGATCGACAGAATCGCGGAGATCAATCCGCTCACCGGCAAAGTGGAGGGTATCCTTTCCCATGCCTGTATTTACCCTGCATCGCATTATGTTGTCGGCGCCGAAAAAATGAAAGTGGCGCTCAACAAAATCTATGATGAGATGGCGGAGCGCGTAAAATACTTTGAGGAAAAGGGCAAGTTACTTGAAGCGCAGCGGATCAAAGAGCGCACGATGAATGATATCGAGATGCTTCAGGAAACCGGTTTCTGCAAGGGAATAGAGAACTATTCCGCCGTGATGAGCGGAAGAAAACCGGGTCAGGCGCCGTTTACACTGCTTGATTATTTTCCGGATGATTTTCTTTTGTTCTGCGATGAAAGCCACGTTATGCTGCCGCAGATAAGGGGTATGTACGGCGGCGACCATAGCAGAAAAGCGTCCCTCATAGAGTACGGATTCCGGCTGCCGTCCGCTTTTGATAACAGACCGCTAACGTTTGATGAATTTTACGGCAAGATCAATCAGGTTATCTTCACATCGGCAACGCCCGGCGATTTTGAAAAAGAGCATTCCACACAGATCGTGGAGCAGATCATCCGGCCTACAGGGCTTTTGGATCCTGTTGTTACGGTGAAACCAACGGATGATCAGATGGACGATCTTGTTTCGGAGATCAATATTCGAACAGAGCGCAAAGAACGTGTGCTCGTTACTACCCTTACGAAAGCAATGGCAGAGGATCTTACCGCTTATCTGGAAGGTTTCGGTATAAAGGTTCGCTATATGCACCACGATGTGGATACCATTGAGCGCATGGGGATTATACGTGATCTCCGGCTCGGGGAGTTTGATGTGCTCGTCGGGATCAATTTGCTGCGCGAGGGTCTGGATATTCCTGAAGTCTCCCTTGTTGCGATTCTGGATGCCGATAAGGAAGGCTTCCTGCGTTCGGAAACTTCGCTGGTGCAGACGATCGGCCGCGCCGCGCGAAACGCAAACGGCGAGGTTATTATGTATGCGGATAGTGTTACGCCGTCCATGGAGCGCGCTATCTCGGAAACAGCGCGCCGCCGCTCTATTCAGCAAAAGTATAATGAAGCGCACGGTATTACACCTAAAACAATCAAAAAGAGCGTGCGCGATGTTCTGGAGATTACTTCTAAAGAAAAGGTAGAGGGCAAAAGCAAAAAACGTATGTCAAAGCGTGAGCGTGATGCGCTTGTTCAGCAGCTTACAGCTGAAATGAAAGAGGCGGCAAAATTGCTTGAATTTGAGCACGCCGCATATCTCCGCGATAAGATAAACGAACTCAAAAACATGTAATGATAACAGCAAAAGGTGAATTTTATGAATAAAAATATAATCGTAAAAGGCGCAAGGGAACACAATCTTAAAAATATTGATGTAGAGATCCCAAGAGACAGCCTTGTTGTTTTTACAGGCCTTTCCGGTTCAGGCAAATCCAGCCTTGCTTTTGATACAATCTATGCAGAGGGGCAGCGCCGGTATGTGGAAAGCCTGTCCTCTTATGCGCGTCAGTTTCTGGGTCAGATGGAAAAGCCGGATGTGGATTATATCGAGGGCCTCAGCCCCGCCATCTCCATAGACCAAAAGACAACCTCTAAAAACCCGCGTTCCACCGTCGGCACCGTAACGGAGATCTATGATTATCTCCGTCTGCTCTATGCAAGAATCGGTATTCCGCACTGCCCTGTATGCGGCAGGGAGATCACACAGCAGACCGTGGATCAGATTGTGGATCAGATTCTTTCCTTTAAAGAGGGAACCCGTATTCAGATCATGGCGCCCATCGTCCGCGGCAGAAAGGGCGAATATACAAAAGAACTGGAAGACGCCCGTAAATCCGGCTATTCCAGAGTGCGTATTGACGGCAGTATATACGATCTTTTTGAAGATATAAAACTTGAAAAAAACAAAAAACACAATATTGAAGTGGTTGTGGACAGGCTTGTGGTTAATGATTCGATCCGCAGCAGGCTGACGGATAGTATTGAGACGGCAACCCGCCTTTCCAAAGGCATCGTGATCTGCAATATTCCCGATCAGGGCGATGAATTATTCTCGCTGGATTACGCCTGCCCGGAGCATGGCGTTTCCATAGAAGAAATGAGCCCGCGTATGTTCTCCTTTAATAATCCCTACGGCGCGTGCAAACGCTGCTCGGGCCTCGGCACTTTTATGGAGATTGATGAGGATCTGGTGATTCCAAACAAAAAACTCTCCATTAATCAGGGCGCCATCAAAGCAAGCGGCTGGAATGTTGCGGACGGCTCCTCCATTGCCAAAATGTATTTTGAGGCGCTGGCGAAAGAATATAATTTTTCGCTGGATATGCCGATAGAGATGCTGCCGAAAGACGGCGTGCGCGCGATCCTTTACGGCACAAACGGCAAAAAGATCAAAATGAAACGCGTTACCGCTTACGGCTCCGGCACGTATACCAATGACTTTGAAGGCGTGATCAATAATCTGAAACGCCGTTATGATGAATCCAATTCCGAATGGGCAAGGGCGGAGATCGAAACCGTTATGGTCGCGTCCCGCTGCCCGGATTGCAAAGGCGCGCGCCTTTCTCCGGCAAGCCTCTCGGTAACCGTCGGCGGCAAGAATATCTACGAATTTTGCTGTATGCCGATCTCTGAGGAACTGGATTTCATCAATCATCTTCAGCTCACAAAAAAAGAGCAGATGATCGGTAATCTGATCATCCGTGAAATCCGTGAGCGGCTCACATTTCTCAATTCCGTCGGTCTGGATTATCTTTCCCTTGCCCGTGAGGCTGCTACGCTTTCCGGCGGCGAGTCGCAAAGAATACGCCTTGCAACACAGATCGGCTCTTCACTGATGGGCGTTTTGTATATTCTGGATGAACCGTCTATCGGCTTGCACCAGCGTGATAACGATAAACTTCTCAATACACTGCGCCATCTTCGTGATCTCGGCAATACGCTGATCGTGGTTGAGCATGACGAGGATACAATGCGCGCCGCAGATTATATCGTGGATATCGGTCCGGGCGCGGGCGTTCACGGCGGCGAGTTGATCGCAGCCGGCACGGTGCAGGATATCATCGCGTGTGAGCGGTCGATCACCGGTCAGTATCTCTCCGGCAAAAAATTCATCCCGATACCTGAAAAAAGAAGAAACGGAAACGGCCATAAATTAACCGTGTTTGGCGCGGAAGAAAACAACCTGAAAAATATAGACGTGGAGATCCCCCTCGGCAAATTCGTTGCCGTTACGGGCGTTTCCGGCTCCGGCAAATCCAGTCTTGTTAACGAAATCGTTTATAAATATCTTGCGAATGAGCTGAACAACGCTAAAAAACGCCCCGGCAAATTCAAAAAAATAAAAGGCACGGAATTTTTGGATAAGGTCATCGATATTGATCAGTCGCCGATCGGCAGAACGCCGCGTTCCAACCCGGCAACGTATACCGGCGTGTTCAATGATATCCGTGAACTGTTTGCCTCCACGCCGGATGCAAAAATGCGCGGCTATAAAGCAAACCGCTTTTCCTTTAATGTCAAGGGCGGCCGCTGCGAGGCGTGCCAGGGCGACGGCATTGTAAAGATTGAAATGCATTTTCTTGCGGATATCTATGTTCCGTGCGAAGTGTGCGGGGGTCATAAGTACAACCATGAAACGCTGGAGGTCAAATTCAAGGGCAAAAATATTTACGAAGTGCTGGAGATGACCGTGGATGAGGGCCTGGAATTTTTCAAACAGCAGCCTAAGATCTACAGAAAACTCAAAACGATCTCAGATGTCGGCTTGGGTTATATTAAGATCGGTCAGCCGGCAACCACGCTTTCCGGCGGTGAGGCGCAGAGAGTGAAACTGGCAACGGAACTGATGAAACGCTCCACCGGAAAAACCATTTATATTCTGGATGAACCTACCACAGGGCTGCATACGGCGGATGTGCATAAACTCATCAATGTGCTCAACGCGCTGGCGGACAGCGGCAATACCGTTCTCGTGATCGAACATAATCTGGACGTGATCAAAACAGCGGATCATATTATTGATCTCGGCCCGGAAGGCGGCAGCGGCGGCGGAACGATCGTTGTTACCGGCACCCCGGAGGAAGTTGCCAAATGCCCAAAATCCTATACCGGTCAGTACCTCGCCAATATTCTTGAGAATAAATCGTAATTTGTAAGTAAACCGTATTGTATTTATATTATCAACAATATAAATATCCCGCAACAGGAGCCAATCCCATTCCGTCTATCTGTCAGTTATTGCCAAACGGCATTCCTACATGCTATTCATTTTATTTAAAATAAAGCATAAACATTTGCACTAATAATAAAAAAGCGGGTACACTTGTGCCCACTTTTAGTTGTCCTTTATTTGTGGTTTTTTATGCGTTTAAGTGCGGTTTTTTCCAGTCTGCTTACCTGTGCCTGGGAAATACCAACTTCTTTTGCCACTTCCATTTGTGTTTTGCCCTGCATAAACCGCAGATACAAAATGTTTTTTTCGCGCGGTTCCAGATTCTTAAGTTCGTCTTTGATCATGATCTCGTCGATCCAGTCGCCGTCTGTGTTGTTATCGCCAACCTGATCCATTACGTAAATGGTGTCTCCGCCGTCGTTATAAACGGGTTCGTAAAGGGAAATCGGATCAACGATCGCTTCCAGCGCAAGCACCACTTCGCTTTTTTCCATGTTCAGCGCTTTCGCGATCTCGTCAACGGAAGGTTCTTTTTTGTTTTTGTTGATCAGTTCTTCTTTTACCTGCATCGCTTTGTATGCCGTGTCTTTCATACTTCTGCTCACTCTGATCGGCGAATCGTCTCTCAGATATCTGCGTATTTCGCCTATACACATCGGCACAGCATAGGTGGAAAATTTAACGTTGAGATCCAGATTGAAGTTGTCTATGGCTTTGATCAGTCCGATCACGCCAACCTGAAACAGATCGTCCATGGATTCGCCTCGGTTCTGAAACCGCTGAATTACTGAAAGCACCAGCCTCAAATTGCCTTTAATAAGTTCGTTCCGCGCCTGTTTGTCACCCTGTCTTGCTTTTTTTAAAAGTTCAATTTTTTCGCTCTCTTTAAGTACCTTGATGTCATTCGTGTTGATCCCGCATATTTCCACCTTGTTGTACTGCATACATAAAACCACCATTCATTTTTATGTACGCATTTAGTATTGCCCTTCTTCGGTGCCTTTATAAATCAAAACGCATGATTTTAAAAATAAAAAGGAACGCAATTTGCGTTCCTTTTTACATAATCTATCCTTTATTTCAGTCTGTAAGCGCCGGTCGCCACAACTTCCGTTTTGTTGATATATGGCTCTTTTCTACATTCTTCAATTTTGATGGTCAGGTTATCGGTAACCGTCGGTTCAAAGATCGCGATCTTTGAAAAGCCGATAATTGTGCCGCCGAAGATCTTGCCGCCGTTTGCGTAAATACTGAATTTTTCAACTCGCTGGGATTTGGTTGTGTCCTCGCTGAGTCTGATCCTATCTACGCTCTGTTTCGGAAAATGCAGGCGGATTTCAAATCCGTCCTGATCATCCTTGCGCGTAAAGTCTTTGATAACCAGTTCATCTTCTTTTTTCAGCCATTTGCCCATTTCTTTCAGGCGTTTTACATCGCTGTTTGCAAGCAGACCGTTTTTGTTGGGCGGAATGTTCAGCAAGAATAAGGAATTGTTCCCGGCAGATGTGTAGTAGATCTTCATCAGGTGATTCAGGGATTTCAGCGTAAAGCGCTGCAGCGGATGGTAAAACCAACCAAGTCGGATGGAAACGTCTACTTCCGCGGGATACCACATGAATTCATCAAATCCGCTTAAAAATTCGCGCGATCCCATGTCCGGTAGCATAACGTCCTGACACCGTTTCTGAAATTTTCGCATATCATCATCCGTTTGGCAGTTTGCTGCAAAATTCTGCTGGTCATATTTGAATTTCGGCACAACATTCCATTCGCTCTCCCGTGTTTTGCCGCTTTCGTTTCCGATCCAGCGAACATCCGGCGCGCAGCCGGACAAGACAATATCAGGCTGCAACTTTACCGCTGTGTTCCAAATTCGCTCAAAATCGTAGTCCTGCACGGGCTGACCGTCCGCTCTCGCGCCGCAGGCGCCGTCCAGCCACAGCATAAAGATATCGCCGTAGTTTGTAAGCAGTTCCGTTAATTGCCGTATGTAAAAATCATTGTATTCCGGCGTGCCGTAGCATTTTGCATTTCTGTCCCAAGGAGAAAGATAAACGCCGAATTTCAGTTCGTATTTTTTGCAGCTTTCGCTCACTTCACGCACAACATCGCCCTTGCCGTTTTTGTAAGGGCTGTTTTTAATGCAGTGTTCGGTTGTTTCAGTCGGCCAAAGGCAGAATCCGTCATGATGTTTGCAGGTCAGTATAACGCCTTTCATCCCCGCAGCGGCGATTGCCTCACACCATTGGTCCGTGTTTTGCTTTTTGGGGTCAAACAGCTTTTCACTCTCCTTGCCGCTGCCCCATTCACGGTTTGTAAATGTGTTCATGCCATAATGGATAAAGGCGTAATACCGCATATCCTGAATGATAAGCTGGCGCCTGTTCGGCACGATGCTCGTGTAAAGATCAATTCTGTCCATATTAAATTTTGCGCCTTGCGGCATGCCCCTCTCTTTTTATTAGCCCTAACGGTTGTTAAGCCTGTATTTTTACTCTGGCCCTGTCCGGGTGCTCACCGCTCCATCCAACGGGTGGCATGGAACGGATGCGCAGTATATCTTCTTCCTCAATCTCAAATCGGCCCGGATCAATGTTTTCTGCCATTCTCTCTTTATTGCTTGTTTTTACAATGGGCATCACACCTCTCTGCAATGCATATCTTATGCAGATCTGGGCAGGGGAGGTGCTGTATTTTTCTGCGAGTTCGCAGATCAGTTCATCGTTTAGAACTCTGGTGCGCCCAAGCGGACTCCATGCCTGAACCAGGATTCCGTTTTCTTTGCAGAAATTTACCGTTGCCTCTTGGGAATAGCCCGGGTGGAATTCAATCTGATCCACAGCAGGTTTTATCTCACAGCTGTCCAATATGTTTTTCAAGTGGTGCGGCAGAAAATTGCTCACGCCGATCGCTTTGATCACGCCTTGGTTATATAATGTTTCAAGCGTCTGCCATGTGTCAAAATCCAGAACTTTCCAATCTTTGTAATCCGTCTCCGGTAAAGGCCAGTGAATCAGGTAAAGATCTATGTAATCCGTATGCAGCCGTTTGAGCGAATTTTCAAATGCCTGCATCGTCTTGTCATAGCCCATTTCCGTCTTCCATAATTTTGTTGCAATCTGGAATTCATTTCGTGCAATTCCGCTTTCCTGAATGGCTTTTGCAACGTATTCTTCCGTGCCATAGAAAGAGGCCGTGTCAAAATATCTGTAGCCTGCCTTGATCGCGTTTAGGATTGTGTTCACATTTCCGTCAACGGCTTTGTATGTGCCAAACGCTGCCGCCGGCAGTGCAATACCGTTGTTTAGAATAAAGGATCCAGTCATGTCTCTCACCTCATTTAAATTATAATAAAGCAACGGCTGTTTTACAATAGCAAAATTTTGAATTATATTCAAAAATAATCTTGACTTAATCCTGAATCAGTGATATTATATCTAAGTCAATGATTTGGGCCATTAGCTCAGTTGGTTAGAGCTCCCGGCTCATAACCGGTAGGTCCGGGGTTCGAGTCCCTGATGGCCCACCAAATCTAGGGGTATAGCTCAGTTGGTAGAGCAGCGGTCTCCAAAACCGCGTGCCGAGGGTTCAAGTCCTTCTGCCCCTGCCATAAAAAAAGCCTCAAAATCCGCTTGTGGTGCGGGTTTCGGGGCTTTTTTTATTTTTCAGGGGTTGTGAATTTTATAGCGAATTTTTTACTATTTTATTTCGTAATTTTTCGTAAAATGCCGTTTTTTTACCTTTTTTGGGCTATTTTTTTTCGTAAAATCTTCGTAAAATTCTGATTTTTATTTTACGAATAAATTTTTAAAAGTCTAATTTATTAACATAGTCTATGTACATTTCAGGCTCATCTTTTACATAAAAATGCTGAGTGGTTGAAATATCAGAGTGCCCTAAAAGTTGTGATACAACAGGAACCGGCACATGCTCATAATTAATCAATATAGTTGCAAATGAATGTCTTAATGAATGAACGCAGTATTGGTATCTTCCGTTTTTGTCATTTTTAACATTTTTTATATTAGCTTCTTTTAAAACTTTATCAAATGATCTGCGAAGTGTTGAACTATGGGGAACATTTCCATATTCGTTTGCAAATATGTAATTTGAGTCCTTATTTATTATTTTATAATATTCAAGTGCTCGTTCGGCAGTCTCATTTAAAGGTATTGTTCTTGTTTTGCCGTTTTTTGTTTTACCAATAATTAACTGTGTTTTGTTTTCGACTTTATCATACCTGCAAGAATTGTCAATTTTTAAATATGTATGATTTTCAGTTTTTATAACTTTGTCCCAAGTTAACGCTAATAATTCGCCTTCTCTCAATCCTGTTTCTAATAATAATGTTAAAGCAGGTGCCATTCTGTCTTTGACATCCTTATAATCTTCAGAAAATACCCCGGTCGCTTTTATAAATCTTTCAGCTTCTTCCTTCGTAAAAGCGCTTTCTTTATTATCATTCTTAGTGAATTTATTTTTTATATTAAATGTATTGGGATTTATAAGATTCATTTTGTCAGTTACTTTATAAAATAGTCTTAGATATTCATAGGCTTTTTTAACTGTGCTGTCCGCATAGCAAATCCCTTTGTAATTTTTACCGTTTTTTAATGATGAAATCATATTTAAAACATCGGGTCTGTCTAATTTATCAACAGCAATAAGACCAACCGTCGGTATTATTTGATTCTTAATAATTTGTTTAATTCGGTTTTTGGAAGATTGCTTCAGACTGATGTCTTTCTCTATTTCATTATCAATCCATTTAGTCAGCGCAATTTCAAGTGTCACATTATTTTCTCTTCTGTCAAGATCCTTACCATAATGCTTTTTGTTCATTTCTTGATCTATCAAGGCTATGCAATCTTCAATAGATTTTCTTGTTGTGTTCACACCTTGATATTTTACATAATAATAATTACTACCCTTCTTAGGGAAAATATAATTTCTGTATTTTGCTGGAATCTTTCTTTTACTCATTTTATGCACCCTTTCTTAGTCCATCGTATTTGTTAATGTTTTGTTTACGCCATTTGTCAACTTCCGACTTAATCGCATATAATCTTCCGTTTTTATATATAGCCGGAAATCCATAAATTTGTAAGATTTCTTCTGTTGTTCCCTTAGATAATCCTAAGTACTCTTGAAGCTTGTTAACACTCAAGAGGTCGTCTTTGTTGTATAATCCTTCATAAGGATTTGTGAATTGAATTATTTTTTTCAAAAATAAACCCCTTCCATAAAAAATTTGTATAATAAAGACTTAAAGTTTAAAGATGGTAAGTCTGTAAGTCATCTCGGAAATGTTTTCCGACCACTCCTTTCAATGAAGTTTTGGGTTAAAAAACCCCACAATATAATATAGTGCAAATTTACAAAAAGTGACAAAGAAATTTAAAGAATTTACAATTTTTTTCATAAGCGCGGCACACTGTTAGGTGTGCCGCCTTGTTTTAATTAAAGAAAAATAACTTTATCGATTACTCAATCAGTGTATTTTCTGAATATTGAGTCATACACTTTTTTCATAGTCATATCAAAGCATTCACGGCATTCGTCGTACAATCCGAGATTATCTCTGAACATTGCAGCAAAATCGACTTCTATGTCAATAATAAGGCCGTCGCTTGTTGCTTCATCAAAACGATTTACATACCACTTGTCTATTGCGATATAATCGTTCTTTATGAAATAAGCATATGCCTGTTGCTTAACAAAGTCCTTTTCATCAAGTATGCAGATATATGAATCTTCCGACTTCTCTTTCAGATACACACTTTCATCGTAATATGTATCTGTCGTGAATGTGTTTGAGAGTCTTCCTTCTTTTACTTTTTCAAAATACAGTGTTATCATCATTTAAATTCCTTTCTTTTGTAATTTGTACTTTGTTATTTTATGTTTGTTTTAATTTACATAAAATACCTCCTTTCAAAGTAAAAAAAGAACAGTTATCATAATTAAATAACTATCTCATAACTATCCTCATTTACAATTAACTTTAAATATAAAATAAGAGTATTCTGTAGCTACAAAAATAACTCTAAAAAGCATTAAAAAAATAACTTCTAAAGTAATTATAGCAAATTTTAAAACCATTAAGGCACAATAAGGCATCTATGAACTATGTTCACAAAAAGTTTACAATTACTATCTATTACAATTAAAGTTACAGTCAATAAGTAAAAAAATATATAATATATGAGATTAATATTCACAATACAATTTGTATCTCTAAAGTAATTATAGCAAAAATTTTTAAAAGCTGGCGGTACTCACTCTTGGTTATATAAGTAAGATAACGCACACACATCGTAGCGGTTGTGACCGAGCATAGATGAACATATCAGAAGCGCCTGTTTGTCATAAACAATGCCTTTTTTATCTTTCCTGCAAAAGACCTTTTCCGAGTGTGAAAGTGTGCTTAAATCGCGTTTCTCGGCTTCATATACCCTTTGACAATACTGTGCTCTGTAACCGTGTGTGTTTGCTCTTTCTTTTACATTCGGAAATACTTTTTCACCTTTTGCTTTCTTGCAAAGGCTGACACATATCTCTATCTCATCAGGGCTCCCGTAAAGCTTTGTACGGCGTTTTCTGCCGCCTTTTGTTCCTCTTGTAACTGATAACCAAGGACGCTCAAATTCGTCAAAATAAAGGTCTGAGCCCCTTATCTGTTTAAGTTCACTGAGCCTCAGTCCAGTGCATCTGCAAAAGGTTACCTGCTCAATGTTTTTAGACTCGCTGAAGTATTTAAGGCTCTTTGACATATCCCTTGAACGCTTAACATCCTGCCTTTTTTTAGGCGGGATTTTTGTTTTGAAATATGAATACGGAACTTCGCAAAGTTTGCATAATGCAGAGCGTCTTGCTGATACAGTCCAGGATGAGAACTTCTTATCAACCGACCATTGCAGCCATTCATCACCGTGAAGCTTAATATCATCTATACTTCTCAGTTTGATGCCGTTTTCCTTTGCCCAGTCAACCATATAGTTAAGCTGTCTTATGTATGTTTTCATTGTGTTAAAAGAATAAATGTACCTGCAGGCAGTGTGATCTTTTTTGGCTTCGTGCCTTGACTCGCCAAACCTGCACAGTGATTTTAAAGTCTTTTCAATTTGGTAGCGTATGCTTCCGTTTCTTGACACAAAATTCACCCCCCTATATTAGTTATTTTTGTTAAAGATAAATCACACCGTTTTTACAGCTTGGTGCTGCTGTTTTTGACTGCCCCAACAGTCGGTACTTTGCCTCTCTTTCTCAATAAGAGAATCAACCCGGCAACAAAAATAACCATATAGAGTTCCTGTTCTGTTTTAGCTCGCTTTGCCTTTCACCTTCCTTTCATCGATAAATTAAACTGACTTTCTTAATTTCTTTTTTTGGGGAAAAAGAAAAAGCCATCCCAACAACTCGAGATGACTTAATTCAAAAAATAATTATGTAAAATTACCTTCTAATATAATTATAGCATATTTTTGATTGATTGTGGTACAACTGTAATTAGTTAGAAAACTTTTCGTCAATATATCTGGGTGATGCTTATTGACACAATAAAACTAATTGGATATACTGTTAATAGGCGATTTACCAAGGGCCTTTGAGCCCCTCACGGCTAATATTTTAGCTGACGGTAAGTCGCCTTTTGATATTCAACGAACTTGTATATAGTTGCTATATCATCATTTGCACCAACAGATAATGTTATTTCATAATATGCTCCGTCAAAATCTTGAAAATATGTCTAATAATATTCAAATCATTTTTTAGCAAAAGAATGTTTTTTTATCCTTGGCATTATGACTAAAATTTGATATTTCAGCAAGCTCATCTATATGTGCTTCCGTATCAAGTCTTATTTTAAATTCATTGTCGCTTGATTTTCTTGTTTTTCCTTTAATGGAGACAAATTATCTCGTGCTTTTTTAGTGGCTTTTTGTTTATTGTTATTGCGTTTCTATTGGCTGTGCTTTTTTCCCCTTTATATTAAGTGCTTATTCAAATTTTTCTTTTACCCATGTGTTTATATTTGATTGTAATACATACTGTTTATTGACTCCATTTTCATTTGTGCTACATTGATGTTAGAGGATTTGTCGTTAATAATTGCCAACGATTCAAGCAGTTGGTGATTAACTTGCGGTAAGTTCTCGTTTTATATTCAATTGCAGTTGCGTTTTATAATACTTCTTGTACATTTCCTGTTTTGCAAATTACTATATTTAACAGTATTAAGCTCAACTGATATAATTCTGCTGTCAGCATTGTATTTTTCTTTGATTGTGATGCATATTTCTTAGGTGTATAGGATACTACTATTGACATAATTTAGACGATTGGATATACTGATAGTGGAAGCGGTAAGAGAAACTTCACTTTGTGATGAAAGCTCTGGCTCGATAAGAGCGGTCGCTTCTTTTTTTATTATTTTATGCTTCATTTCCTATATCCTGTAAGATAATATGCACCCACTATTTCTCCATAGCCTTTTGCGCCTATTTCCCAGGGACTAAAAACTCCCTTAATATCCATATTCGCTCTTGTTTTTGTTCGGTCAAATACGGTAAAATCTGTATCTGTTTTGTGTTAAACAACAAGAAGGCGGCCTTTTTTATGACGCAATTAATATACTTGAATTTTTTAGGATATTGCTTAGATAATTCGTCACCTTCACTATCAGCTTTAAATGAAAACTTGACATTCTCATCTGTATTGGATATTCTATTAGTGAAGGAATTTCTTGTGTCAACGGGTGATTTTTTACTTAGATTGGCTGTACGAGAGATTCCTTTAATTTTTGTTATTTCCTTAAATTCTCTCCTGTTTTTTATCATTGGCACTATGACTAAAAGTTGAAATTTCAGCAAGTTCATCTATATGTGCTTCCGTTGAAAGCACAGTGAAACAAGCGTTAGCGGCGATATCTTCGTCAATAGTGCTTTTTTTGTATATCTGTTATTCCTTTCAGGATTTTGCCTTATTTATCCTCAAGGTCAGCAAAGCTAGTATCATAATCGGCATTATTTTAAGAAGGTCAAGAATGAATGCTTGAAGCTCATTAGCCTGTTTAGGAACAGTTTGCTTAAGGTCGTGGAATAGTTCGTCTCCGAAATAAACAGACATAACACCGCCTATATTATTATGATCAAGCACTATTTTACCGTTTTGATACACACTGTTAGCTCTACCGCAACCGAGTTTTTCGGTATCGTTGACTATGATTGCTTCCAAGCCTATGCTCTTAGCTACCTTCCTATAAGTTCCTCTTCCGCATGAATAGGCGTTATATTGCTTCCTTCACTGGCAAGATTATAAGCTCTTCAGATGAATAGTCCCCGATAAATAGCATAAATCCTGTGTAATAATTAGTAACAGCACCTTCATACAAATTACGAAATTTTTAGTTTGAACTTCGATGTCTAATTCCCTTTAACTCGATGGTAGATGACTGGGATAAATGGCTTGATGATTATGAACCGAGGAACGGCAGAAACGGCGAAAACTCATTGAATAATATCATTGAAAGTGATAAAATAAATAAGAAATCTAATTACAGAAAAACCAAAATAAAAAACATAGTTGAAATGTATTGTGTAGGAAGATAAATATGGATTCAAAACAATCATTAAGTGATGAGTTTGGCGAGTTAAATGATATATTTGATCTCGACAGAGATATTAAATTAGCAGAAAAATTATCAAAGCAAAAAAATCTAAAAGAAAGAACAAACAGAAACATAAAAGAATTTATGGAAAATCAAATCAAAAGAAAAAAGGAACAAGAATAATTGCAAATTTTTATGCTTTGAAATTTAAAGGTTAAACACCATACAAAGGCATTGGTGATATATTTATAACAAGTTAATAAAGAAGCAGAAAAGAAAGCAAGTGAAAATGTCAAAGATTAAACTGCTTAATTATATAAATTTAGGGGATAGTGTCTTGATTTAGATAAGGACTAAAATCTGGCAAATGATTTTTCTTAGAAAAAGGAGCATCAAAGTATGGATACAAATATAGAAAAATTATCTAAGAAAAACATGGAAAAGTTAAAGCCTTATGAAGATGATGAGCCTCAGCCAGATGAAATAAGAACAGCAGAAGAGTTTATGCGTATGGTGTTGACACTAAAAAGAGAAGCTGACAGAAGAAAACAAAACAATCCATAAAAAGAAAAAACAAATGGCAAAAATGATAGGAAAGTAAAAGCACAATGCAAAGGAAATGGGCGATTGATTTATGATAAGTTATAAAGAAGCAGAAAAGAAGGCATGTGAATATTACAAAGATTATGATATTATTTCCAATCGTGAGGATGAAAGGTATTACATATTTGCATTCGGTATAAAAGGTAAAGATCCTCTTCCTGGTATGGAGCTGATTCGTATTGATAAAAATACTGGTGAATTAAGTACATATAATCCTTTTTATGAAATGCAGATGAAAGCACCAAAAATTACAGAAGATATGTTTAAGAATAAAGGTTAAGCACCATTTAAAAGCATTTACAATTCAAACGCTCAATTCAAATATATGTTTAGACTATAAGAAACGGAAAAGACATATCTGCAATTAACCTACGAAGTAGAGAAGTACTTTATCAAAGAAATAGCCTGTTTAAAATTGTAGCAATTAAAAGCTAATAATAAATTTAATATTATTTTAAAAGAGATGATTAATTTTGAGCAAAAACAAAGAGCCTTTTTCTGATAAGCGTTGATCACAGATGTTGGGTGGTATAGTCGTTGGGCATAGAGAAATAACAGAAGAAGAAAAACAAGAAGCTGAAGAATTTTTTCAGCAAGTTATTAAAAAAAAGTATAACAACAATAGTAAAAAATTGATAATTATTGTGATACTAAGGAGATACTGCGATCATTGTATTATGAACAAGGACAAAAGGCATTAAGAGATAGCGATTATAAAACTGCAGTAAGAATGTTTTCAGCTACGATGGGATATAAAGACTCTGCAGATTTGGTGAGAAAATTTAATGTAAAATCAATTTCATCTAATGATCATTATATAGTCGGATTAAAATCAGATGGTACAGTAGTGTCTGATGGTGACAATGAATATGGTCAATGCGATGTGGGTAACTGGACAGATATTGCGGCTGTTTCTGCAGGAGGCAGTCATACTGTAGGTTTAAAATTAGATGGCACAGTAGTGGCTACGGGCAATAATGAATATGGACAATGTAATGTGAATAACTGGTCAGATATTGTAGCAATTTATACAGGAACTAATCATACTGTAGGCTTGAAATCAGATGGAACAGTAGTTGCAACAGGTGATAATTCTGATGGACAATGTAATGTCCAGAATTGGGGAGATATAGTATCCGTTTCTGCAGGTTCTTATCATACTTTAGGTCTTAAATCTGATGGCACAGTCATAGCCGTAGGTAATAGCGAATATGGTAGATGCGATGTTGATAAATGGACAGATATAGTTGCAGTTTCTGCAGGATATATTCACTCAGTTGGTCTTAAATCTGACGGTACAGTGGTTGCAGTTGGTAATAATTTGGCAGGGCAATGTGATGTCGATGATTGGACGGATATAGTTGAAATTTATGCAGGACAGCCATATACTATTGGGCTTAAATCAGACGGAACGGTTGTTGCAGTTGGTGATAATTTTTCTGGTCAATGTAATGTTGATAAATGGACAGATATAGTTGCAGTTTCTACAGAATATTTCAATACTGTTGGACTTAAATCTTATGGTACAGTGGTTGTAGCTGGTGAAAATTGGCGTGGCGAATGCAATGTTACAGAATGGAACGATATAAAATTACCAAATTATTAGAAAATAATTATTATTGCAATAACAATTTTGTATCTTCTTGTAATTACAGATATTTGTTAGACGGAATAATAAAGTAGTACTTGATTTAAACCAGGTATTTAGATCATTTTTACCACTTTGAATTCGTATTTTAAGATTTGAATCATTAATTTTTGTCATAGGCTTGAAAACTGATACTTTGAGCTTCTTTTATTATCAGCTTTGTCCCATCTTAACTTTGTAATGAATTTCAAAGATAAAAACGAGATCAGTTATACCAAAAGTTCTATTATTTTTTATATAGTTAAAATAGTCATTTATATTAATTAAACATACATAAAATTAAAGATGAGTTCGCCAAATAACAAACTCATCTTTAAAATTATTAATATATTTTTTGCAATTTCTTCTTTATACTGATTTTTAGACATAACAGGAACAAAATCAGACAATGCTCGAATAAAGAAATCGGAAATATCATCCCAAGAGCTATCATCAGACGGCTTAACTTCATTGTTAACCAAAGCAATTCTTGATGCTTTCTTTTCGTCAAGTCTTTCCCAAATTACTGTATAATTTGAAAGTGCTTTTTCAATTTCTTGCTTATGGATATAATAAAAGTCAAATACTTTTTTGTTATATTCTTTGTCTGAACTGCCTATATAAAATTCAAGCTGAACTTTGTCCTGAGTAATAACAAAACTGTACTGAAGACTTTTTCCAAATTTAGCAGAAACATTTTTCCAATGATCTTTTGTTGTGTCCCAAGAGTTAACATTTTCAAATACTGTTCCATTTGCATTGAACTTATTTGAAAAATATTTCCAAAATCTTAAATTCCTTTGCTGTGATTTGCTTTGTTCTGTATTCTGTGATTTTTTGTCTGCAACTTTTGCTGCCATTTTTAAGGTGTAGTCTTTTATCTCTTCCTGTGGGAGAATTCTGTCTACATCGAGTAACAAATTATCATTAAATTTGTAAGGTGTAAAACGAATACAAGTTATATCAAGTCCGTTATTATTCAGCCACTGAACTGCTGAAAGAACCTCTTTTCTAAAATTATGTGCAACAAGAATTATTCTTTGTGTATCTGTAGGATATGCTATGCTTTTATTATCTAAAAAGTCATCAATTATTTGCTCTGTTTCATCATCACTATAACTCTTATTTTCGTATCGTAATAGATAATCTCTGTATATTGATATAATTTCTTGTTTAGTAAGCGTGGAACAAAAAGACGCATAATTAATAGCTTGCCAAGTAACATCCGTGCCCGTATCATCACGCTTGTTCTCAATTATTACCAAATTTCCGTTTGAGTCCAAAGCTAGTAGATCCAACCTTCGATTTGTATCCTCAAACCCATCAAATTCTTTTTGTATTATTAATAGTTCAGAGTCATATTCTAAAATACTTGGATTTTTTGCTACCCATTCTTGAATATCGTATCTTTCTGTTATTCCCAAAGACTCAAAGGAGACTTCTTGTATCTTTTCGGTTTGTTTACTGCCTTTATTGATTTTGTACATGCTTCATATCCTTTTAAAACAAATAATAAAAACATCTTACTTTATTTTTTATAATGGAATGATAATAAGCTGTAATTATCAATATTTTATTTTTTAAAAATATTTTTTACTCCGGGAATAGCAGCTCCTACTGCTACTATTATTCCTAAAGCTGTTCCGCCTATTTTTTTTGCCTTATCAAGTTTTTTTTCTTGATTTTCTAGTTTCTGTTGTTCGCATCTCATACAATATACTTTGTTGCTGTCATCTAAAACTGTGGGACATTTTTTGCATACGTGTGAAAGAATATTACCGCATTCAGGACAATATTTAATTTCTTTTTTAGTATAATGTTTGTTTCGTTTGAAAGAATTACATTCTGGATTTGTACAACCCTTAATCATTATCTTTTTCCTCCATTGTTAAATATAGAACTTTATCTTTTTGTTCTATTTTTCGAGATATATCATCCATATCGAGATGAAGATTTGCACGAGCTTTCCATCCACTTTTCGGTAAGCCTGTATCAGCAACATCGCATTCGACTAAAAGTTCGGCATTTCTTGCTATTCTTTCTTTTATAAATTTAGAATATTCATTAAGTACAGATGTCATTGCTGTCAATTCACCTAGTTCACAATAAATTCCAGCTCTGAGCAATGAAGCCTGATTAATATATTTAAAGGATTGATTAATATTATTTATTTTTTCATCTATTAATTCAACACTATTCTTTTTGTGCTTTTTAAATTCTTTTCTCTTTAAATATTCAATTTCAGATTTCAAATTTAAATTTGAAATGTTCTGAAGATATTTTAAATATGCTTATATGTGATGATATTTATGATTATTACAGTGCAATGGGATTCGCTGCTTATGTAAATAATAGGGATTTTATTGAAAATCACTTGCCATTTTTTAATCAGACGTTTATTGTACCAAACAACCTAAAACTTATTCTAAATAGATTTCTAAAATCAGGAATAAAACCTAGTGTTGCAGAACTAAAATCAATACTAAAGCCGTTGACAATTTATGAAGATAATTTTTATCTAACATCATAAAAAATTTTAAATTTGGCATATAACGGGCAAATGATTCCCGTTATATGCCCGCTTATTTGGGGTTTGTCAAATTCAAACCGTAACCCGTGATAATATCGATGAGCAGAAAAAGATCGCGGAGATCAATCCCCTGCGTTACCGCGGTTATTACTACGATACTGAAACAGGCTACTATTATCTGCAAAGCCGCTACTACAACCCCGAATGGGGCAGATTCATCTCTCCCGACAATTTCAGTTACATAGACAATTCTACCCGCCTTGGTTTCAACGCCTATATCTATTGCACCAACAATCCTGTAATGTTTGTGGATCCTACAGGAACGATAAAAAGTTATCCCTGTTTAAGGAATTTAGAGTTATGTATTGCAAATTAATTTATAATAACAAAACCAATAAAATAAAAAATATATTTCGGCTATATCTAATAAATGTCATAATTGATCTTGTGAAATGCACATTGATCAATGTACCCCAATTGATATTGATTACTACTCTTTTTTCCGTTTTGTTTCACGAAATTCCGAATGCTAAAAAAGGCTTGCGTATTCTTATCGTTTCGTTGTTGATTGCGCAGCTCGTTTTTATCCTGTTAAACCAATTCCGAAAAAGAGAGCCGTATGTTTTCATTAGCAGTGCCGGTATTCTACTGCACATACGTAATTTTGAAAATTTCGGAATTGGCATTTTTCCAAAGCAGGACACATTTATTCCATATAGTAAAATTAAAGATTGCTATATATCTGTGCCTTACACAATGGAAAGGAATATGGGCATTGCTTATAAGAATATGTGTATGGATGCATCAAATTTTTTAAAAGGTAAAATTGGTTTTCGGCATAAGACGGAGGTACCATACATTTTTCCGTCTATAGCGGATGGCCGATATGATCAGGAATGTGTACTTGTGCGTCTTTTTAACAACTACACAATCGTTTTGCCAATAGATCATTGTGAGCAGTTCTTACAAAACTTTAAAAAATACAGTTCCTGTAGCAGCGGGGAGTGATCCCTGCTGGATATTTAAGTAAAACAGGCAGGTAACGGTCAAACCCGTTGCCTGCCTGTTAGATTCCCAGTTCGTTTAAAAGTTTTTTGTATTGCTCGGCGTCAGTGCCGGTATGCAAAATGGAGCGTATGGTTGAGGCGGAGTGTGCCGATCTCTTAAAAACAGCGGCGCAAAGCCTTGAAATCCATGCAAGCGGCAGTAAATACGGACGCTTTTTAACGTATCCGTATTTGTCCTCAAGATACTTTTTCGGCGGAAATAGCATCTTGAAAATCGCCCTGATCTTGGCATTTGCCCCGTTTTTGCCGCTCTTTCCGATTGCTTTATTTATGTAGAAATCTCCAAGATCCCGTGCGTTAAAGCCGAAGTTTCCGCTGTTTAAGATCTCGGTTTCAAACAGTTCTTTTAATTGCGGGTCTAATTTTATCTCTGTTTCACGATTTACAGGGGTGTTAAACCAGTAATGGCATAATGCAAAACTTGCCTTTGCAAACGTCTTAATATTCAGTTTCGTGCACAGATTCCAAAATAAAGCAATGTCAAGTTCTTTTTCCCGGCGCAGCAAAACGTCAATATCCATAAACATCTTGATCCCGGCGCCGCAGTTTTTAAAGTGTTTTATGATATGGCATAAAACATAAAGCAAATGATACTCCGCTTTTAACCTGTATTCATTGCCGTTTTTGGTGCACATGTCAAAAATATCAGCAAAAAATGCGTGGTCGTAATCCTGTGTGCCGTGAACTTCAATATGCTGCTTTTTATAAAGAACGGAAAATCCGTTTGTGCTTTCCGTTTTAACAACACAATTTTTTGCGCAGAATACCTGCACACATTTTTTGATATCTTCGTTGTGGATGATCACATCCGTGTCACTGCCGGTACGGAATTCTGGAATAGGGTAGTATTTTTTCAGAATCGCTCCTTTCACAAATAGAAAATCTATCCCTGCATTGCAGAGCAGGTCCTTTATGAATGCCACGGTTTCTTCTTTTTCGGCAGCGTCAATTACCGTGTATCCGATCTGTTGCCGGAATTTAGACAACAGTTCGTCATTCGGCAGGCTGCCATGCTTAAGCTGCAAGATCTGATTTGCCGTTATGGCGGCAACATTATGAATGGCGCTCAGCCGGTAGGTTTCCTCCCAATCGATCTTGTTGCCGGCAGTTGGCGGCTCTTCTTGATTTAAGTAGGTGGCTATTAGTAAAACAAAATACTTCTCGTTTTCGTTCAAATCTTTTCCCTTTCCGCTTGCACGTTCTTAGCAAAGTTGTACTACTAACACAATCATAGCAGATTTCAGGCAAAAATACAATGACTGAAGATTTGCTGTTTTCTGCGCCAAAGTTAGAAACGATCGTAAATTTATGATATGTTCACACAAAATATGTTATTTAATGAAAATAATATATACATTTATAAAATTTGATTAAATTGCAAGTGCATGGGTTTAATTTATACCACTTACTTTCATTTTAATAAAAAATTTACAAATATTATTGACAAACATTTGGTAAAAGAATATAATTACTTTGTATTTGTAATAGTTTAACTGTTAATATCGCAGGGTCAGATGTGCTTTTCAGTTGGCTAACTTCTTTAACAATACAAAATTGATTATAGAAGGGGAAATTTGTAAAAATTATGAAAAAATTAACAGCAAACTTTAAAACAAAGAAAATGCTTGCGTTCTTTATGGCGCTTGTTATGGCGTTAACAGCGTTTCCGCTGTATGCTTTTGCAACGGTTGAGTCCGGTACCAACGCCGGCGCGCACGGCACGGTTGAAGGCAACCCGTTCACTCCGGGAAAACCCTCTCAGATGTTTCGTATTCCAAACCTCGTTACCTTGGATGACGGTACTTTGGTTGCCCAGGCAGACGCGCGCTGGAACGGCGGTATGGACGGCGGCGGTAACGATAGCATGGTCGCCGTGTCAACAAACAATGGTGCAACTTGGGATTGGCAGATGCTGACTTATTATCCGGATAATGGCGATGTGTTTGATCCTTCTTCAACCAGTATTTGCGACTCTGCCCTTGCAACAGACGGCAAAAATGTTTATTCTCTCTCAACATTTTTCCCGGCAGGCGTTGCGCTTAACAGTTCCAGCGCAAATAACCGCCCTGTAAGTGATAAAGCGTTTGACAGTCAGGGCCGCCTGCTTTTGCAGAAATCCGGTGAGAGTGGTTATAACTATTATTTGGGTGCGTTTGAATCGGATGATGCGTCTGCCCGTGCGCAGATCTATCAAAGCAACGGCACTCCGGTTTCCGGCTATACGGTAGACCATGATTTTTATCTTTACAATAACGGCAGCAAAACAAATGAAACGCTGTTCTACAGCGATTGCGAGTTCCAGACGGTTAAAACGACGTTTCTGGTGTTCCGCACTTCGGCGGACGGCGGCAGAACCTGGTCTCCGATGAAACTGCTTAACGTTAAAAATTCCGGCGAGCAGTTTTACGGCGTTGGCCCCGGCCGCGGCGCAGCGCTGCCGGACGGCACAATCATTTTCGGTTGTTATTCCTGGAATGGTTCGGAAAGTTCTCAGGCGTCTTCCTTTATTTATTCTAAAGACGGCGGTCAAACCTGGCAGAGAATGGAAAATGTGCCGCAGCTTGTGTTCTGGCTTCCTTATGGCAGATGGTCCAGTGAATGTCAACCGGTTATTTTGGATGACGGCACGGTTCGTCTCTTTATGCGTAATGCAAGGCCTCGTATAAATTACATAGATGCCGTTTGGAACGGTGAACGGTATGTTTGGAACGGTGATCCGGTTTCCCTTGATTTGGATGTGTATGGAGAAGATTTCACCATCACGGAAAATAATCAGTATTCCGTAATACCGTATTCCAAGCAGGTTCTGTATAACGGTAACTATTATAAAGTTTTGATCGTTTCCCACGCTAACGGCGGCGGCTCCAGCAGGTCAAACGGCACGCTGACTTTCCTGCTTATGGATTCCAACAATCAGTTTGTTGCCGCAACGCAGACCCAGTTGTGGGCGGGCTTTTTCGGCTATTCCTGTTTAACGGAAATGCCCGGCGGGCAGGTTGCGATCCTGTTTGAAAATGTGGAAGATCCTGCTACGATCACGTTCAGCATTATAGATGATTTGGAAGCAACTTCCGGCTTTACCATCCCGGATCTTGCCCGCACATATAATGTTGCCATGATCAAGAATGATCAGCAGACTTTCTCTGTTTCCACAAATGAGTTCACCAATACAAATCCTGCGGTTGCATCGCCGCAGTTTGAAGTCAACTATAGTTCAACGGCGAATACGGGCACGGATTCTTCTTTCAGCGGTCAGCCCATTATGCTTACGGATGCGCTGTATACCTTTACGCAGACTTCAAATAATATGTGGTATATTGCTTCACAGGGCGTGTACCTCACGATCGGAGAAGATAATCAGCCCTCCACGAAGGACAGAGCCCCTGTTAAAGTTCTGAATCCGGAAAACGGTTTCTTCCAGTTTGTGGATGAGTTAAACGAAGCGCTCTATATGTACCGCTCCGGTGGTAATATCGGCATGTTTGACCAAACCACAGCCTATGACGCAGAACTTGGTGAAAACAGCGGCGGCGCGCCGGATGCAGACCGCGAAGGCACATTGTTCCGCCTGTTCCGCCCAACCAACCCGGGCGAGGAAAGCGGCGATTATGATCCTGTTCCCGGCTATAAGGAAGTGGACCGTGTTGTAGACGGCGGCAAATACCTGATCGGCTGCGATATCGGCGGTTCTTTCTACTTCTTGTATCCTTCCTACCAGCCGGATAACGTCTATACCCACACCGTTAAAGGCAATGCGGATTATGTGGAAGACGGTTTTGATATGATTGTTACTGCGCATCAGGCGGGCACAACCACCATCGCAGTTGGGCTGGATACCTATAATATTGAAGTTTCCGATTTCTCCAGAGAGATCTCCGGCGTTGTTTCCTATGATCCCGTAATTTATACCCACGCCGGTACAGTGGGCATTCAGGAATCGGATATTGTATCGTTTGGCAGCAATATTTCTGATGGATCTTCAGAAGGCGAAAAAATAACCAATTACACAGTGAAAGATGGATTTACCATCATTTCTATAGACGCCGTAGATTCAGCGAATAATCAGCCGCTTGAAAATACGGATATTACGCCGCAGCCAAATGCAGAGGATGCGTCTGCGGGTCATCTTTCCGGTATACTGCCGCTTGCAAATAACAGTACTTACAATAGTTTTGAGTCCGGCACCTATGCAACGCTGAAAACAACCGTTCGCGAGGAAAGCACCGGCTTGATCTGGACGCAGACGGATAGATTGTATGTGGCGTCCAACCCGGTTCCTGGCCATGTGATCACCGGCAACAGAACTACAGAAAATGAAGGCTTTTGGGCTTATTATAATCTTCCGCTTGCCACGTATCTTCTGGCGGAAGGCTCCTATGGTAATACCAATCTGAGCTATGATTATTTCGGCGGCAGATATTATGTTGGCAATGCCACCAGCCTGTTCCCGTCAGACCGTATTATGTCGTTCAACGGAAATGAAAGCGGCAACGCCGCCCATGTTTCCGTATTTCACGACCAATACAATAACAACTTATTTAAAGCGGCGGGCGTTTATTCCCATTATTGGGATAACAATAATAACGGCAGCAAGGAATGGTTCAATTTAGAGGATCAATATATAGATAATACAACGATTGCGTATTACTATTATGATAAGAGTTCGCCGAAAAATGAAGGCGTTACGGCTGATCCGTCTGATCCGAATCAGTTTTCCGTTCAGATTTCCCGTATGCCTGTGGATACGGAATATGAAGCGGATGGCAACTGGGATAGAAGTATTGTGATCGGCGCGCCCTCTGGCAGCGGCGTAAGAAGCCGTATTGAAAAACTCTCCGGCGAGGGAGAGATTGCGTATCAGGAATACCAGTATGGTCCGCAGGGCAAATATTATCTTCCGAATCCTGGCGATACGGAAGGGCTGCTTGCTCTGAAACGGCCGGCAACGATCCAGTGCACAACCACGGTTCAGCCGAACCAGACTACAAGTATGAGGGGCATTGTCCGTTATCAGGAGGGCGGTGAAGGTAAACAAGTTTCCTCGTGGAATGATATGCGCCTTACGTTTGAGATCAGAATGTGTGATAAAACAAACGAAAGAACGCCATATGATCAATCCGTTGCCAGCGTGGAAAAATCCACTTGGTACACCACTTCTTCCTGGAACAACTATATGAACGCACTCCTGATCCGCCAGGAATATCTCAACGATTACACGCTGCTCACCACTTCTGCGGAAAGAGATTATACTGCGCAAGAAGGCGATACCTACGCGGATTACTTTACGCATGAAGGCGAGGATACGATCGATGTTGCTTACCGTTATCTGGAGCCGCGCGCAGATTTCGATCAGCTTCAGCAGGCGATTGAGGACAGCACCCCGGCATATGATAACGGCATCGTGTTAGAGGACGGCAATAATTATACGCCGGATAGTTATGAGGCGCTGATCAATGCGTATGAAAACGCGCAGAAGATCTTCACTGAACCGGATTATGACACGGAAGATGAGCGCAACGATACGCCTGGTTATGTTATGACCCCGGATCTGGGCGATCCGTCCGCTATTATGGGTCCCGGCGTTGTAGATATCATTCAGAGTGCAGACCATACGGATGAAGAAAAAGACGCGTATCGTCTGGATGTGCAGGTAAGAATCGATGATCTTACGGACGCATTGCGCGGCGCGCTCAAAGGCTTGGCTCCGGCTGCCGACGATGATGTTTATGTAGCGGCTAAGGATGAGTCTGAAAAGATCGATATGACCGCTTATGAAGATAACGGCGCCCAGATTGATCAGACCATTAAAACCGCCAATTCAGAAATTTATAAAGAATATGACGGCGTGAATTATGTTAACCTGCCGGCTACAGCAGAAGGTCAGGGCACTTTGGACGGCCATACGAAGTCTCTGCTTGAAGATATGAATATCAATACAGAGTCTGAACACGGCAATCTGAAACAGTTCCATGTTGACTATACGCTTGATCTTGACGGCAGCAGCCAGTCTGTTCAGACCGTTGAGGGTAAAGCGGATTACTACTACGGTGAAACAGCCCATATTGATCTTACGCAGTATGCTTCCGATCAGTATACCGTTAAGATGACGGTTACCTCGGAAACCGGCGGAAAAGACGCCACAACGTATAACGCGGCTGATTTTGATTATGTGATCCCGATCCTGATTCAGGAAGATACAGAGATCAAGGTTGAGGTCTACACAAATGCAGTTCTGACCGTAAAAGATTATTACGGCACGGTGATCGGCACAGCCTATATTGATCCTGTAGACGGCACCCAGGTGGATGTCTATGGCGATGCGATCCGTATCGGTGATGTAACGGTTGCCACAGTGAAAGAAAGCCCGAAATATACGTTCACAGGCTGGTCCGTGGCAGACGGCTCCTATCAGCTTACAGAAGCAACGGAGATCAGCCAGTATGGCAGTCTGAATGCAGGTGAAACCCACACCTTTACGGTTCTGAGTGATGCAGGCACTGTAAATAACAGAAACAGCTTTGCAACGCCGTACTTTAATGAGAAACTGAATTTCGAGGCGCCGGAAGGCAGCGTTTGGACTCGTGTAGTCGGCGGTCAGATCTATCTTGCGTCTTATGATGCAAACTTTGTAAACTTCTCATCCAATGAATCTGTGGATTACCGTGCGTACTCGCAAAGCGAACTGAGTTCGCTGCCGGCTGAGATTGCACAGCAGATTACAGAAGATATTCCTGCTGTTTACGGCACCGGATATTTCCAGAATAAGAAGTTCACACTTTCCTGTGATTATTCCGCACCGGAGGGTGTAACCGTTCTTGAAGCTGGTATTATTTGTTCCAGAACGGATGATGTTTCAACAGATGAAACGCTCCGCAAGGGGCAGGAAGGGGCATATACCGTTCCTGCAAACAGAATTGCGCATTGGAACAATGATGATCCCGCTTCCGGCACATACACAATGACGCTGAATAACAGCGAAAGCGGAACCTATTATATGCGCGCTTACGTAAGTTATGCAAAAGATTATATTTCTGACGGCGAACCCGGCAGCATCAGCGTACCTTATGTAGAGTATTGTGAAAGAATCTTCAAGTGTGAAAACGGCGTTGTTACGGCTGTAAACTAAAAGGAGGATGTGTGTTATGAATAAAAAGTTTTATATGGATCCTTCCTTTGAAATTGAAATGTTTAAAACGCAAAGCGTTTTAACCACAACCAGTGAGAACCCGGATACGGGTATTGATCCTTGGGGTGTTCAAACACTTGATGAACAGGAATTCTAAGTAAAAAGGGCAGCGCCTGTGTGAAGTTTCACGCAGGCGCTGTTTTTTGTTTGCATTTGGAAATAGCAGTTTTTCTAAATAATTTGATTCCTTTTCTTATGTTTTCCTGTTTCTGTATATTGTAAAATAAAATTGATTCCTTTTGTATGATTTGTGAGGTGCTTGTTATGAGTTCAAAATCAAAGGTAATCAAAGGCGTTAAGATCACGGTTTGCGTATTATTAATCTTAGCGCTTGTGATCGTTGGCGTTTTGTTTTTCCCGCTAAAAGGTAAAAAACATGTGCAGGTCTGGAGCGCGGGAGAGGCGTTTGATCTTTCCACGGTGCAAACGGTGGAAAAAGACAGAACGGATTTTAAGATCCTGATGTTTACCGATACCCAGCTGTGGGCGGATCTTTCTAAAAACAAAGAATGCTATGAGCAGATGGATGCGCTGGTTGCGCAAACGGATCCGGATCTGATCGTGCTCCCCGGCGATAATCTTTCCGCAATGGCAAGCCGCTTTTCCATTAAAAATTTTATCCGTCATATGGATCAGTATCAGATCCCGTGGGCGCCAACCTTTGGCAATCATGATAATGAGATTCCTTCAAACAACCTGAACTGGCAGGCAGATCAGTATATGGAATCCGAATACTGCTTGCTGCAGAAAGGCCCGTCCAATCTTTACGGCTGCGGAAATTATGTGATCAATATAACGGAAAGCGGTGTGCCGGTTTATACCGTATTTATGCTGGATAACGGCAGGTATCTGGAGTATGATGACGGCGCCACAAAAGAGATTTATATGGGCTATGAGCAGATTGCCTGGTATGAGTGGAACGTAAAAGGAATTGCCGAATCCGTAGGCAGAACGGTTCCGTCTATGGTATTCTCTCATTTTGCGCAGCCTGAATTCCGTGAGGCGGTGGAGATGTACGGCGTAAAAGGGGAGGACGGCAGTTATACGATCCCGGAGGAATATGGTTTCGGTTACTGTTCGTATCTGCCCGGCGCTGCGCCTGTGAAATCCGGCTTTTTTGATAAGTGCAAGGAACTCGGCTCAACAAAGTATCTGTTTTGCGGTCATGATCATGAGAATAACGCAAGCATAACCTATGAAGGCATTACCATGACTTACGGCTTAAAAACAGGTCCGTCGCCCGTTCCGTGGAATTTTGCAAAGGAAACGGGCGGCACGTTGATAACGATCAGCGGCAGCGGCGCAAATCAGGCTGTGGATATTGAACATATTGTTATGAACGGAATCGAATAGGTGCCTATATGAATATTACGATCAAAGCAGAACCCAAACCGGTTAAATCCGGCAAATTTAACTATTCAAATATAAAAAGCAGTTATGGTGTGAATACTCTGTATTTTACCAAAAACGGCAAACCATATACCGTTATTGCCGGAGAAGTGCATTTTTCAAGATTGCCGGCGGAACGCTGGCGCGAAACCATATTGAAAATGCGTGCGTGCGGGTTGAATACCATTTCTACATATGTTTTTTGGAATCATCATAATCCTGCAAAAGGCGTTTACGATTTTTCCGGAGACCGGGATGTGCATGCCTTTCTTTCCCTATGCAAAGATCTGCATATGCCTGTGATTCTTCGTATCGGCCCGTGGTGCCACGGAGAGGTGGTAAGAGGCGGTTTTCCGCTCTTTGTCGATTTGATGCCGGGCAAGCGGACGGATTCTAAAAAATACCTGGAACAGGTCAGAATTTACTGGAAAAGATTGTTTCAGGAAGTTAAAGATTTTATGGATGGGGAAACGGTGATCGGTATTCAGCTGGAAAATGAATATACAGGCCCCACCAAACATATAAAAACTTTAAGACGAATCGCAGAAGAAATCGGTTTTAAAACGCCGTTTTTTACAATGACGGCATGGCCGTCCGGCAAACCGGATGATGATTTTCTTCCCATGATGGGCGGCTACCCGGACGCACCTTGGGCAAGGGGAAAGCATGCGCTTAAGCCAAACAATCGCTTTGCCATCACTCCCGGCAAAACAGAAGATGAGATCGGCGCGGATCTGCATAAAAACAACGTTGCAGATCAGAGCGTTTATGATTACGTGCCGTATGCCTCTTGCGAAACCGGCCCTGGCGTACAAGCAGATCAGCACAGGCGGCCGTTTATTTCGGAAAAAGACGGATACGGTGTTGGATTCGCTAAATTTGCGTCGGGTGTAAACTGGCTTGGCTACTATATGTTCTGCGGCGGCAGAAATCCGAGTGACCGCTTGCTGCAGGAAAGCAGAATTACCGGTTATCCAAATGATCTGCCCGTTATTGATTATGATTTTCAGGCGCCGTTAAGCCGTTATGGCATTTGCCGTGATCATGGAGACAGACTTAGGCTGATGCATCTTTTCATCACCGATTTTGATCGTGAGATCTGCACCAAACAGGCTTATTTCCCAAAATGGAAAAGTAATGATCCTTGTGATATTTCTTTTCTGAAATGCTCTGTTCGTGCAGATGAGAATGCAAGCGGCTATTTTTTTTCCGGCACATATGAAAAAGGGCTTAGATATAAAGATTTTCACGATGTGCGTGCAACGTTTGAGATCGGCGGAAAGACCGTGCATTTGCCGCCGGTAGATATAAAAGCCGGTTCCATGTTCTTTTATCCCTTTAATATCCGAATAGGGGAAGTTGATTTTGATTATATCCTTGCGCAGCCCGTTGTTAAATATGAAGAGAACGGCAAAATTGTTTGCTGGTTTGCGCAGTGCGAGGGATTGGATCCTGTGTTTTCCGTAAACGGAAAAAAGTATCCCCTTGATTTTTCGGAAAACGGCACGGAGTTTGGCAATGTTAAACTGATCGTTCTTTCGTATGAGGACGCAAAAAAGTTTTGGTTTATCCATCATAAGCCCATACTATCAGACGGCACGGTTTATGCAGACGGCGAAACTGTTTTTTGCGAAAAGATTACGGATACGGATCTGAAAAATGAGTTTAGCCTAACCAAGTGCGATAAAGTTTCCCTGCCGCATAATTTTTACCTTTATTCCACCGGCAGGCGCAGTTATTACAGGCTCAAAATACCGAAAGATATTTTAAAAGAGCATTTCGATATTATGCTTGAATTTTATTTTACGGGTCTGAATCTTCAGGTGTTTAGCGGCAAAACGCTCATTAATGATTATTTTAATATAGACCGCAAGCTTGTAATGTGCTTGCGTGATTATCAGCAATATTTAGAAAACGGCTCTGATCTGATCATCAGAACAGCTCCGAAAACAAAACACGGCATATCCAATGCTTATAATGAGATCATCATTCCGCTGCATTCAGATAAACTGGAACTGAAAAAGGCTTCCGTAATAAAGAAAGAGCAAGTATTTTAATCGAGCTGTTTTGTTAAAATTTACTTGCAACTCTGATCCATGTGGTATAGACATTCACATTAAATTGTTAAAGAATTATCAATTATGATAGAATATCTAAATACTATAGCGGGATTTCTAAAGAATAATCTATATGCTTGTGCTATATTTAAATGGAAGTAAAATAAACTTGATGATTATATATTGTTAGGTTTATTTTCAATTCGGAATTTGTTTTTATATTAATATTTTGAAAGGAGCGATAAATAATATGAAAACAAAGAAAACCAGAAGACTGTTAAGTCTTATCCTTGCAGTTGTTATGGCTTTTTCCGCAATGACTGCAACCATCTCAGCCCAGGCTGCATATCAGCCTACTTACGGTGAGAAAGCGCCGAAAGAAGATTTTGCTCTTCTGATTGAAGATGCAGATACGCTTTTAAACACGGTTCTTACCGGAGACACAATTGAGATGATCTGGGCGGCAATGCCTGCGCTTAGTTCAATCATTAACACAAGCGGCCAGAACGGCTCAGACACAGCACAGTGCTATGTTGACTACGACGCTGAAATCTTTGCAAATCTTCCGGATTATGCAGAGGAAGACGGAACGGTTACGGCGGATACGCTTAACGCATTCTTTGCCGAAAATCCGATCGAGATTTCTTCTCAGTCCGAGTTTGCAGCTGCGCTCAATCACATTGTTGATTTCATCCTGATGCCAAACGTAATGCAAACGCTTATCATGATTCCTTTATTTGGTATGGGCGAACAGGCTAACGAACTTGCTGCCGGTCTTGACAGCGTTTGTGCCGCTCTTGGCATTGAGCAGGAGAGAACTGCAGGGGATGTTCTTGGTTTCGCCACCTTCCAGGGCGATGAAGCCGGCGCAGAAACTTATGTTCATAACATCGTAAACGCTGTTTTTGAAGATAATGATGCCGTAAACAATATTCTTGACATGCTGCGCACTGCGCTTGATGGCGAGAATTTTGCAACGCTTTGCACTGGTTTGAACGGTATATTCAGCAATTTGAATGATATTCTTTCCGTTCTTTCCAGCACATTAGGCCTGGATCTTGGCTCAATCAGCGGAACGATTGATAAAATCGCTAAGGCTGTTGCCTGCCTTGCACCGGGCGAGGACGGACTTGTAGACCTCAATGCCGCTATTCCCGAAATCCTTAATGCTTTGGGTGCCGGCGCGGTTACAAGCCTAATCACGATTCCTGAAATCGATCTTTCTCATGTTGCTGACACAGAAGATAATGCCGATCTTGTAAAGGCAGTTTATGATTGGCTCTATGAACTGATTTCCGTAAACAAAAACAAACTTATCTTTGCGATCGATGATCCTCAGGGTGACGCAGCGTTTAGTTTGCTTGAGTCCCTTATCAAAACTGAAATTCCGTCAGATGTTGAGGCTGCCGTAATTCCGATGCTTAGCATGAGCAACGATGATATGGCTTATGAACTTCTGGATATGGTGCAGACTCTTGCCGGCAGAGAAGATCCTGTTCCTGAAGAACCCACCACGGATCCGACTCCTGAAGAGCCGACCACCGGCAACGAGCCTACAACCGGAAATGAACCCACAACAGGCAGCAAAGAGCCTACAACAACTAACGGCAAATTACCGGCTGTTAACTCCAATAATCCGGATCTTCCGAATACGGGCAGAACCGCTGATTCTATAACGGCGGCAAGCGCTATGGTAGCCGTTATTTCCGGTCTGGCACTTGTATATATCGTTCTGTTTTCAAAGAAAAAAATTACTGAGTAATCGGTAATTCGTCAAAATTATTCCATTTGGGAAGCGCTGCTGAGAAATCGGCAGTGCTTTTCCCTTTCTTTGAAATTTGTATAGAAAAAAAGACCCTCATATGATAAAATGAAATCATATGAGGGTCTTAACTGTTGTGTAGTGATCGTTTTAACGGATTGGTAATCAGAATCAGAATTTGAGTTTTCTGAATTTTCCGGGCGAAATGCCAACATTTTCCGTAAAAAAGTATATAAAATTCGATTCGCTGTTAAAACCTGTTTTATATGCTACGGTTGAAACAGATAGATCCGTATTTTTAAGTAAAAATTATGCCCTGTTCAGCCGGAATATTAATACGTAATCATAGGGGGAGAATCCTGTTTGCTGTTTGAAGATTCTGGAAAAGTGAGATGCGCTCATATGCGCTGCCATGGCAAGTTCATTAACGGTCAGATTTTCACTTAAATGGTCTGAAATATATTCTTTTACCTGCTGCACTGTATCTTCATAATTGTTTTCACCAAGACTTTTTGTGGTCTGAAAATTAAGCAGTTCGGCAAATAACTTGTAAATATCTACAGATATTCTCAGCTCACTCGGCGGGGTATCGCCTTTAATACTGTCATAGATTCTGAAAAGCAGTTTCTCAACATAATGAATATCTTTGCACTTGATCAAAGTGCCGTTGTTTTTTTCAATTTCTTCAAATAATTCATAAGAGTTGCTGCCGCTTACATGGATCCATATGGATTCAAACCCGTTTTCTGTGTAATATTCATGCGGATTATAGCAGTCCAGAATAACGGTATCGCCTTTATGCGCCGTTGTATGTTTGCCGTTTTTAACATATGTAAAATTACCATCCAAAATATGGGTGATTAAAAGACTGTTATAGTTTTTTCGTATCAAATGATACCCGTTTACACAAAAAAAATGCCCTGCGCTGATCGGATAGTAATAAAGTTTTTTTGCCGTTTGCGACGGTGAGGAAAAATAGACCTCCGACTTTCTTAAAACGCCTTGTTCGTTTGATTTCAAAATTACCGCTCCCTCTGATAGGATTTCTAAAAAGCAAGATGCGTTTTCTAATGTTTTCAACTGGTATTCATTATATAATCAAATTCAGGCAATGTCAAATTTTCGAAAAAATAATTCAAGATTCTTTATGTAGCGGGAGGTAATTATGCAAAAAATATTTGCTGCGGATTTTGATATTAAACCGGGTTTTGATGTTTCAGAAAAATTAATTGACCTTTTTGATCATATAAAAAATATTGAAGGGGAAAAGACTGTTATTTTTGAAAAAGGGGAGTATTACATAGCAGCGGATAGATGCCAAAAGCATAAACTTTTTATTACGAATACTGTTTCAGAGTCCGAATATAAAGAGCATGAATTGCCCCACATGCAATCCGTTGCGTTTTACTTATCTGATATCCGCGATCTTGTTGTGGACGGCGCCGGCTCAACATGGATTATAGACGGTAAAATTACCAATATAGCGGCAGAACGCTGTGATAATTTAACAATTAAAAATATAGAGATCCGTCACAAGTCTCCCGATATGCATGAGCTTAAAGTATTAAAAAAAGATATGTTTCGTGTTGACTTTCAGGCGGATACGGATTCAAGAATTCAATTTGCCGGTGGAAAGCCTTATTTTTGCGGAACAGATTATCGTCTGCGCGCGGATGAAAATGCCGCAAAAGCGTTTTGGACGGGCTTAGTAAGGCAGAATACTCCCAATCAAATAAAGCGAACGCAGCACCCTTTGTTTACCGCTGTCCGCTACAAAGATCTGGGCAATAACAGAATCCGGGCGTATTTCCCCTGCACGGCAAGGTTTAAAGCGGGGGATAGATTCTATATTTATGATGCACGGCGTTTGCATGCAGGAATATTTATAAACGCATGTTCCTCCGTAACACTGGATCATATTAAGCAAAGGTTTAATTACTCGCTTGCTTTTGTTGCACAGAGCAGCAGTAATCTAACCGTGAAAAATTGTGAATTTTCTCCGGGCAGCGGGCCGCTTAAAATTGCCTCTATGGCAGATTTTATGCAGATTTGCATGTGCCGCGGAAAAGTTCGTGTAGAAAATAACTTGTTTGAGGGCGCCGGCGATGATTGTGTAAATGTGCACGGTATACATTTCAAGATCGTTAAAACAAACAACGATCAGGTAACGGTTCGCTTTATGCACCCGCAGTCTTACGGGTTCAATCCTTTGAAAACCGGGGACAGAATTGTTTTTGTTGATCCGCAAACCCTGCTTAGCAGCGGTTCTGCAGTGATCCAAAGTTCGGATTTGCTCAGTCCTTATGAAATCCGTTTAACGCTGGATACCTGTGTTCATGCAAAATCCGGTATGGTGATAGAGGATACGGATGCCTGCCCGGATTTTGATTTTGTCAATAACACAGTAAACCGGATCATTACCAGGGGAATATTGATCACAACAAGAGGCAAAGTCAACATCAAAAATAATCATTTTATCAGCACAACCATGAGCGGCGTGCTTTTATCTGATGACGCAAAAAGCTGGTATGAAAGCGGGCCGTGCCGCGACGTTACGATTGAAAACAACAATTTTGATTATTGCGGAGCAGATGTTATTCTGATAAAACCGGAAAACGCAAAATATAAAGGTGCTGTCCACAAAAATATCCGTATCAAAAGCAACTGCTTTAAAAAATATAACGGGCATGCTGTCACCGCAAAGGATGCGGATTCTATTCTTATCAAAGAGAATCAGTATGCAAACGGGTTTATGAAAATGAAAAACTGTAATCATGTAACCGCCGATCATAATGTTAAGCGGAATTTTTAAAGACATATCCTTTGTTGAACGGAGAATAGTATGTATACGATTTATTATGATGTTCCGGCAAAACGCTGGAATGAAGCGCTGCCAATCGGAAACGGATTTACCGGCACTATGATTTACGGCTCGCTTCAAAAGGAAAAACTTTGTTTTAATGACGGCACTTTGTGGTCAGGTTACCCTAAAAATTACGATTCTGCTGAAAGTCTAAAATATCTGAACGAGGTTAGAAAACTGATTTTCGAGGGCAAAAACAGTGAGGCAGATTTGCTGTGTGAGAAAAAACTGACGGGTTTTTACAGCGAGGCATTTATGCCGCTCGGAGAGATTGATCTTAAATTTAAAAATATAAATCAAAATCAGTATGCAAGAAGTCTGGATATGAAAAACGCTATTCATACTGTTTCGTCAGACGGCTGTTTGGCAGAAGCGTTTTCTTCCAATCCGGATCGTGTCTCTGTTTACAGAAAAAAGGCAAAGAAACCGTTTTCCGTTAAGATCACTGCAAAAAGCAAACTTAAAAGCAGCGTTTTTGTTGACGGCGATTCTCTCTTTTTATCAGGCAATGCGCCGGATTATGCTGCCCCGAATTATCTTTTCAGGGAGCTCTACCCGATTCGGTATAACGAAAAGAAAGGCATGGCTTTCTGCCTTCAGACCTGTATTAAAACAGACGGCGTTGTAAAACACAATAGAAAAAGTGTTACTGTAAATGGCGCAAGAGATCTCACCTTGTATTTTGTTACCGAAACGGGGTTTAACGGATTTGATCAAATGCCGTGTGCAGACAGGGCAAAAGTTATGCAAAAGTGTATCACGGCTATGCAAAAGGTCCATAAAGATTTTGAGGTCCTGAAAGAACGTCATACCGCTGATTTCAGCGCACTGTTTAACGCGCAAAGCGTTTCGTTCGGCAATACGTATACAGGCACAGCAACAGAACTGATAAAAAAAGTAAGATCAGGTGAAAACATAAAAGATCTGGCTGAACTGTTATATAATTACGCAAAATATATGATGATCTCCGGCAGCCGGAAAGGCGGTCAGCCTCTGAATCTTCAGGGAATATGGAATGATTCCCTCCGCCCACCTTGGAGCAGTAATTACACAGTCAATATCAATACGCAGATGAATTATTGGTTTGCTTCAAGATCGGGGCTTTCCGGCTGTATTGAGCCGCTGATAGAAATGGTATATGAAACAGTCCAAAACGGCAAATAAACAGCAAAGGTCAATTATGGTTGCCGCGGATTTGCATGCAACCATAATGTGGATCTTTGGCGCAAAACTTCGCCTGTAAAAGGCAGTGCCAGTTATATGTTTGCGCCGCTTTGCGGTGTGTGGCTTGCCAATGAGATCTATACGCACTTTAAAAACGGCGGTCTTGAAGAATATAAAGATAAGATTCGCGTAATTGTTACAGAGGCGGCGAAATTTGCCTGTGATTTCCTTGTTATGCATGAAGGTGCATATGTGATTTGTCCGTCTGTCTCGCCGGAAAACAGTTTTTATCATGATTCTAAAAAGTGCAAACTGGATTTTGGTTCCGCCTTTGATATGGGCCTTGTGAAACAGGTGTTTAAAAACGCTTTGGAGATCACGGAGGACGATCAGCTTGTTTCCGATATTAAACAAAAAGCGCCGCTGTTGTATGCGTTTCAAACCGGTCAAAACGGTATTTGTGAATGGCATAAAGAGTTTGAGTACCCAGAAAAAGGGCATCGCCATTTTTCACCGCTGTATTCGTTTTACCCGGGAAATTTGATCGGATTTTACGAAGATAAGAAAAATACTGCTGCGGTTCAAAAACGATTTGAACACCGTCTGCGTTTTACGCAGCAGCATATCGGCTGGTCAGCGGCATGGGCAATGTGTCTTGCTGCCCGTCTGCGGGACAGCAAAACCTTTTTGGCCGTAATGACCAATATGTTTGCCCACTGCGTATTTGAAAATTTGTTTTGCGTTCATCCGCCGAATTATTTTCAGATTGACGGCAATCTTGGTTTTGCCGCGGGAATCAATGAAATGCTCCTTGCAGAGGAAAACGGCGTGATTGATCTGCTGCCCGCACTGCCTGCTCTTTTTGCGCAAAAAGGCGAAGTGAAAAATATGCTGGTTGGCGGCGCGAAGATCAGTTTTAAGTGGCAAAACGGAAAGGTTTATGAGGTTATCAGTGATCAGGATATAAAAATGCATTGTTTGCATCTAAGTGATGATGTCTTTTTAGGCGAACATGTAAAACTGACAGATCTGTCAGAATAATTTTTTCCTGCTCTTGCAATATTGTAATAGCGGCAATCTTATGCATAAATGGCCGGATTTCTAAAAAATATGGTCATTTTTCGTAATTTTTGCTTATTTGATCATAGTACAATGAAAGCATAAAAGAGCAGGGGGTATTTATGTGAAACTTTCAAAATGGTTTGTATCTGCGTCAGCAATATTGATTTCGGCTGCTGTTGCGGCGGTGTCGCTAACGGCTTGTAAAAAGGATGATCAGCCGGTAAGTGATCCGCAGTATCTGCAAAAGGTATCTGAGTATACATATTTTAAAAATACAACGGATTCAGCAATTCCCGAATACAACACCTATCATCATGTTCATGATTTTTTGGATGCCTGCCAAATTGAAAACGGTAATGCGGTATCTCCCGAGGGGAAGATCAGAAAAGTCTTGTTTGTTGGTTTCGACGGTATGCGCATAGATGCTTTGCCTTATGTGCTTGATGGTTCCGGAAATGCAAAAACGGGCGTCAGCGGAATCGGTGAACTCATGAAAACCGGCGGTCTGTATGTTGCGTATTGCGGCGGAGAAACAGGTACGGATACGGAGCAGACCACTTCTACTTCCGCCAGCTGGACTTCTCATTTTACCGGCGTTTGGGGCAGTAAACACGGCATCAAAACGAATGATGATGCGAAAAATCTGGAGTATAAATCGTATATGCTTGAATTTGCGGAAAAAGGGCTGGATACGTCACTTGCGTTTGATTGGGATCAGCTCTTTGATGTAAATTTTGCAGAAGAAGTCAAATATGTTATGCAGAATGATCTGCCAATGCATTTTTGTGATATAGACCGCACGAAAGCAGATAAGTTAAAGAAAACAAACGCGCAATCACTGGAACTTTATAATTATGTTGCGCCTGAAACGCCGTCCTCTTCTTCGCCTTATGATACCGGAATGCGGGACTATATCCTGCAAAGAATGGAGGCAGGAGACGATATTATCTGCGGCATATTCCACAATATCGATTCAGCCGGCCACAGTTACGGATTCGGTGAAAGCACGGAGTATACCGGCGCTGTCATCAACTGCGATATGTATGCGTATTCTATCCTTCAGGCTGTCAGCGAAAGGGAACAGAATTATAATGAGGAATGGCTTGTGGTGTTTGCCAATGATCACGGGGGACTCGGCACGGGTCATGGTGAGCAAACGTTGGAAGAAAGAACAACTTGGATCGCCACCAATATTCCTTTTGATGAAAAGTATTATTCTCAGGATTATGACGGTTTCAATCCAAATAAACAGTAAAAAAAGATCCACGGCCTGCCTGCCGTGGATTTTTTTATGCCGCTTTGGGATTTGATTCGTAACATGTTTGTAAAATCAGATGTGCGCTATAAGCGTTTTTCCTTTTCGCAGCGTGATTTTCTTGTCAGTTATAACCGTATCGGATTTTAGGAAAGTCAGATCATTTTCCAGAATAAACTCTGCATCCTCCGTTGCTTTTGCCTTAAAATAAGTTATTTTTCCGTTTTGCATTTTTGCGCTTATCAAAAGTCCGCCGTAGGCTCTGAAATTTGCAAATTCGGCGTCTTTCCATTCTTTCGGAACGGCAGGGAATAACCGGATCTTACCCCATTCGCTATATAGGAGCATTTCCTGAATGGCGTCGCACGCTAAGAAATTTCCCTCAAGCGTAAACAGCCTGTATTTCAATTTGTATTCGGTTTTTCGCTTGTAGTCTCCGTTAACGTGAAATCCGTTTTTTGTGCATGTATAATGAAAGAAATCATGAAGAAGATTGCAGGCGTCTTCTCCTCTGTGCTGAATAATGTAAAACTGTGCCATCCAAGCGGCGGAATATCCAACCCACTCACTTTTGCCGTGCTTTTCAATATCTTTTATTGTATTGTCAATTGTTCTGCGGTTTTTCCCGGTTGTATATTCCAAGGTCCTAAGCGGATAGATTGCCATACAGTGCGAATGGTGTCTGTGCGATGCATATGGGCTTTCGTCCGGACTAAGCATTAACACGCCGTTTTCGTTTACTGCAAGTTCGTCAAATTTTGAAAGATGATTCTTCCATTCTTCTGCGGCGTGCGCAGCATTCGCCTGCGTGCAGATGTTGATCATGTTTTTTGCAAAACAGCGCATTAAAGCCAAATCATAATTGGAGTTCGGCGTCAGCCACGCCTGTTTGGAGTTGTCATGAATCTCCGGGGAGGTAGAAAGCGGCAGTTTATATTTTCCGTCTTTTTCTGTAAGAATACTCCGCAGAAATTTACCTGTTTCCGTTAGGTACGGATATATTTTTGCAAGATAATTTTGGTTTTTTGTATAAAAATAGTGGCGCGCCATGATGTTGCACAGCCATAGTTGATTGATAGGGGATAATGAATACTGGCACCAGCCGCCTAAGGCGTGGCCTTCTATGTCCATTACGGACGGCAGGCACAGGCCGTCTGCGTTATAAAATTTCTCTGCAAAGTTTTTAGCTGCGTCAGTCAGGCTCAAAAGATAGTCTATAAAGCACTCGCCCTGTTCCAGATGGTTTGCCTTTAAGTAACTCGTATAACACATTTCTGTGTTCAGATCATGATGATAATCACCTTTCCACGGCGGCAAGGAGCCGTTATCCGCTGTCCAAACCCCTTGCAATGGCATTGGAAAATGCCCTTTTCTGCTGCATGATGCAAGCAGATAATTATTTAGATACCACTGCTTTTCTAAATGTTTATCAGGAAGTGTTACAGAACTTTTTTCCCAGTACGTTTTCCACCAGGCGCAGTGCGTTTTGAATCGTTCGTCATATCCTGCCTCTATTGCGCCGGTAACTGTTTTTAAACTTTCTTTAATAAACGCTTTGCTCTTGCCGGATCCAACAGTGAACGCAATCAGTGTTTTTCCGTTAATCTCCGTTTTTGCCGTTATGATTCCGTAAAAGATGTCTTTGGTTTGCTGAATGAAATATTTGTATACGATTCCGCCTGCGGCTGCAATGTGATGTTCCGGCTTAGGGTAATGCAGATTTTTCAGGGATTGAACCGTTCCGCGTGAAATAAAACTGAAAATTGGTTTGCGTTCACTGCCGTATGCAGGATTCTCAACGGTAAGATCAATCCCTGTTTTGTTTATCTCTATCATGCCGCAGCAGAATTCTGCGTGAATAAAAGTTCTCAGCAAAACATTGCCTGCGCTTATGCGTGCTTCTGCCGTGTTGAAATCCAGATCGGAAATAACCGAATCTGTAACCCCTAAATTCAAAATCATTTTGCCTGCGGGCAGTTTGGTGGGGGTCGGTTTATTATAACATTTGTCATATTTTTTATTCAGATATTTTTGCTTTCCTTTTCTTACTGCATTTTGAATATCTGCATATGTAAAATTCTCCTGATTCTCGGGCGGATTAGAGCAGTCCCATATTCCGCCCTTGTCAAGGCTGAATCTGAGTTTGTCGGCGTTGCTCCATATAAGGCAGCCCATATCGCCGTTCCCCAAAGGGAGCGCTTCATCCCAGTTTTTTATTGTGTTGCTAAAATGTATTGATTTTGTTTTCATGATGTTCTCCATGGCTTTGATTGAAAAAAATAGATCTTATATATTTGGATTTTTTCTGTTAGATATTAGCGCGTTTTTTTGCAGAGCATACATGCCTGTCAAACGCAAAACAAGACAACTGTTTATATTTATTCTAACATACTTTTTATTTTTGCATTTATTAAAATCTATTTTTTTCTTTAGAAATCCAACTATATAATCATGCAGCGATTTTGTTTTTCTTGTGATAGAATTTCTAAATTATTCGGTTCTTTTTCGCAATAAATTTATGCTTGTTTATTATATAATTAAACCATAAAAAACTGTGACCAGAGGTGCTTTATGCAGAAGTATTCAGATGTAAAAGTTTGGAAAGAAAAAGTTAAGATCCCTACATATGGTGTGGGGAAACCGGATAAGAATCCCATGTTCCTTGAAAAAAGAGTGTATCAGGGTTCTTCCGGTAAAGTATATCCCCATCCTGTTATAGATAAAATTTATGATACGAAAAGTGACAAGGAGTATACCTGCGTTTTTCTTGAAAATGATTTTATTAAGGTGATGATGATGCCGGAGATCGGCGGCAGAATCCAGCGCGCAACGGATAAAACGAACGGCTATGATTTTGTTTATTATAATCACGTTATAAAACCGGCGCTTGTTGGCCTTGCCGGTCCTTGGATATCCGGAGGAATTGAATTTAACTGGCCGCAGCATCACCGGCCAAGCACTTTTGATCCTGTTGATTTTACATACTTTAAAAATGCTGACGGTTCGGCAACCGTTGTTATGAGCGAGATCGAAACTATGTTTCGCACGAAAGGCACCGTGCGTTTCACTCTGTATCCGAACAGTGCGTATATAGAGATCAAAGCGCAGGTCTATAACCGTACTTTTGTGCCCCAGACCTTTTTGTGGTGGGCAAATCCGGCGGTTGCGGTAAATGATCATACCCGCACGATCTTTCCGCCGGATGTAACAACCGTTATGGATCACGGCAAGCGGGCGTCGTCCACATTCCCGATAGCAACCGGCACTTATTATAAAGTGGATTACAGCAAAGGCGTGGATATTTCGCGTTATAAGAATATTCCCGTTCCCACTTCGTACATGGCGGCAAAATCCGATTATGATTTTGTGGGCGGTTATGATGACGGCATTGGAGCCGGCATACTTCACGTTGCAGATCATCATATTGCACCGGGTAAAAAACAATGGACCTGGGGCTGCGGTGATTTCGGCAAAGCGTGGGACAGAAATCTTACCGATTCAGACGGCCCTTATGTGGAACTGATGACTGGCTGCTATACGGATAATCAGCCTGATTTTACGTTTTTAAGCCCTATGGAAGAAAAAACGTTTACGCAGTATTTCATGCCGTACAGATCTATCGGAACGGTTCATAATGCAAATAAAGATATTGCCATGAATTATGAAAACGGAGCCGTTCATCTTTGCGCTGCGAGTGACATCGGCGATATTACGGTAGAGATCGTGCACGATCAGGGCAGTGTGCAGCGTGAAGTCCTTTGTATGCACCCTTGCGCTGCTGCCGAGATCAAAGCCGAGAACGCGGATCACGTAAATGAGATCAGAATACTGAAAAATAATAGACTTATCATGAATTATGTTATAAACGGCAAAAAGCAGGAGCCCACCGCTCCGGCTGTGTGCCCTCTGCTGCCAAAAGACTGCAAGAGCTGCGAAGATCTTTATCTTTACGGATTGCATATTGAGCAGTACCGCCATGCAACCTATAATGCAGAAGATTATTATCTGGAAGGCTTAAGGCGGGATGATACAGATATACGGCTCAATAACGCTTACGGAAAACTTTTGCTCAAAAGAGGCTTGTTTGTCGAAAGTGAAACGTATTTCAGAAAGGCGGTCGAAAAGTCCGTCCGCTCCAATCCAAACCCGTATGACAGCGAACCGTATCTGAACCTCGGCGTGTCTCTGCTTTATCAGGGCAGACTCAGCGAAAGCTATGACGCTCTGTATAAAGCAACGTGGAGCAGTGCCTGCGCCGAATCTGCATTTTATCACCTTGCATGCATTTGCGCCCAAAAAGGGGAGTACGGCAAAGCGCTTGAACATATAGAAAATTCACTGATTAAAAATGCAAGAAATTACCGTTCTATGGATCTCAAAGCGCTGATTCTTCAAAAACTCAGCAAGCAAGAAGCGGCCGTAAAACGCTGCGAAGAAACGCTATCCCTTGATCCTATGGATATGATCAGTTTGCGTATCTGCGGAAAAATGCCGCAAATCAGAACAGATACAGCAATCGAGATCGCGCTTGAATATAAGGCAGGCGGGTTTTATGAAGATGCAATACGCATTCTTGAGGAAGATGATACAGAACATCCGATGGTTCATTATCATCTTGCGGATCTTTACAGATTGCTTGGTGATCAGGAAAAGGCTGAACTTCATATGGAAAAGGCAGAATCGGCAAGCAGTTATCTTTGTTTTCCGCACAGATTGCCGGATATGACCGTCCTTGAAAAAGCGGCAGAATATAAAGAAAGCGCCATGGCAAATTACTATCTTGGCTGCCTGTATTATGATAAAAAGAGATATGAAGATGCCGTTGCCTCCTGGGAAAAGACTGTAAAGTTAAAGCCGGATTTTCCCACCGCGCACCGCAATCTGGGTTTGGCTTACTTCAATAAGCATCATAACGCGCAAAAAGCGCTGAATGAACTGGAAACTGCCTTTGCGCTGGATAAAACAGACGGCAGAGTGCTTATGGAACTGGATCAACTGCATAAAAAAATGCAGATGCCGCCGCAGCAAAGGCTCTCCTTTCTTGGGAAATATATGGATCTTGTTTGTGCACGCGATGATCTTTATATTGAGTATATCACGCTGCTCAACCTGACGGGCAGATATGCAGAGGCACTCAGTGCGCTTGCGGATCATAAGTTTCACCCTTGGGAAGGCGGAGAAGGAAAAGCGCCGCGGCAGTATGTGTTTGCGCTCTGCGCCATGGCTAAAGCAAAGATCGATTCCAAAGAGTATGCCGATGCCATCGCCCTTTTGGAAAGAACTTTTACTTATCCCGAAAATCTCGGGGAAGGAAAATTATTCGGTGCGCAGGAAAATCTTCAAAATCTTTTGCTCGGTATAGCGTACGAAAGATCCGGAGAGCCGGCTAAGGCAAACGAATATTTTGTAAAAGCCTCTACAGGGCTTTCTCAGCCGCAAAGCGCCGTCTATTACAACGATCAGCCGCCGGAGACCATTTTCTGCCAAGGTCTTGCCTTGCTGAAACTCGGTAAAGCAAAAGAGGCGGATCTGCGCTTTAACCGGCTTATAGAATACGCGCAGCAGCATATGGATGATGAGATCAAAATAGACTATTTTGCTGTTTCGTTTCCTGATTTTCTTGTGTTTGATGAAGATCTTAACAAGCAAAATAAAGTGCACTGCCTGTTTATGAAAGCACTGGGCCTTTTTGGCAAAAAAGATTATGAAAGTGCGTCTCAAACTTTAGGCAGGGCTTATGCGCTGGATACATACCATTTCGGATTGAACAGTTATAAAACTTTATTTATGAATAAAGGAGAATCGATATGAATGCGGTTAAAAAATTTTTCGGGTTTAAAGCTGTCAAGATCATTCTTGCTGTCATTGCGGCAATTCTTGTAATTGCCGCGGTTTGCAATGCTGTTTTTGCCTCTGTTGCGCTTAAGGAGCAAAAAGGTATTGCTGTATGCGACCCTTGGTCTCCCAACGATGTATACACACCGGATTACGCGCAGGAGATCGATGCCGGTTCCGATGATTTTAAAATTCTTTGCCTAACGGATGTGCATATCCGCAATCACGCCACATTTGCCGCAGAGTTCGGAATGAATTTTATTTTGGACGGCATGAGCAGGATTCAGCTTAAGCAATTGATCAAAGAGGTCAATCCCGGTCTGATCATTGTCGGCGGAGATACTGTCTTAACAGCTTGGAACGATATATGCACCCAGCAGTTTTGTGATTTTATGGATCAGTTTGAAATACCCTGGGCGCCCGTTTTCGGAAATCATGATTATGAGGGCAGGGCAGATAAAGCCAAACTTGCCGAAATCTATGAAGCAAGTGAACACTGCCTGTTTAAAAGCGGCCCTGAGGGTATGAACGGAATGGGCAACTATATCTTAAACTTAACAAGAAACGGCGAAGTGGTTTATTCTCTGTTCCTGTTTGATGACGGGCAGTTCCGTGTTGTGGATGGTCAGATCACGGACGGCGGTATTGGTGAAAACCAGATCGAATGGTATAAATGGGCTGTAAACGGAATTAATCAAACCAGCGGCAGGGAGGTTCCGAATATGGCGTTTATGCATGTTCCGGTTCCGGAATACAAGGAACTTACGGATAATTTTGAAATGGGGCTTCGCCTGGAAGACTCTTGCACAGCCGCTGTGAACGACGGATTTTTTGACGCGTTCAAAAACAACGGCGGAACACACATGTTTGCCGGCCATGATCATTTAAATAACTTTATTACCGAGTATGACGGCGTAAAAATGTGTTATTACACTAAAAGTTCGTATAACTGTAATTTTACTTTTAAAGAACTCGGCGGTCTTTTGATCACACTGGATCAAAACAACAATGTTAATCTTGAAATAAAAGAGTTTTAAAGGGCGGAAATAATTTGAATACTTATGCCACTTATTTTGTAAATGATGAAAAATTTCCTTTAAGATACGGCAAAACAGAACTGATCAATCCTGCAAGACAGCGTCTTCGGGGCGAGCCTGCCAAAGAGGGGGTCCTGGCTTATCCTGTTTTTTGCGGATTTTGCGGCACAGATCATGAACTGATGAATATGGGCAGAAAACATTTGCTGTCAAAAAAATTTCCATCCGGGCAGAACCGTTTGATCAACGGTCACGAAGGGGTCGTTTGGGTGCCTTCTGAAAACAGGTTTGCTATCGTGCTGATCCGCGGGGGAGATAGTTTTGATCCCACACGGTTTACGGAGGATGAAACCTATTTTGAATATGGGTGCGACGGTGCAGACGGCATATTCTGCGATCAGGGATACTTTAATCCGGATATGCTTTTGCATCTGCCGGATGAATATGAATACATACAAAAACTTCCGTTGACTCTTGCAAAAAAACTTGTGTTTTCTGACCCATATGCCTGTGCCATATTCCAGCATGAAAGAATGCGCGATATCGGCGCAGCGCAGAATTTCAGAATTGTTATGGCGCACAGAAAATGCAGTGCGCAGCAGGCAATAGAGATTGCAAAAGAGGCAACGTTTAACCGCACAGTGATCTACGGCCTCGGCACAACAGGCCTTTTTATAGGCGATCAGATACGAAGAAACCATAAAAATGCAAAGATCCTTTTTGTTGCGCGGAGTGCGGCGGATTCGCCCAAGGCAGCGTTTGCGGTTCAAACCGTGGATGCTGAATATCTTTGCGCCGGCAATCTGCGTGAAGACGAGATCGCTGAAAAAATTGTCAGCAGGCTCGGCGGCACTGCTTCCGTATTTGTAGGAACAAGCGGAAACGACGCCGAACATCGCGTTGCGTTTCAATATGGTGCGCTCGGCTGTAACGGTATCTATAACAGTTTTTCACTCGGACCTACAGTTGAATTCGATACTATGCCTTTCGGTTTTAAGAATCAGGTGATCCTGTCTTCCATTAATTTCACTGAAAAGCATATGAAAGAAGCGATTCAAATCCTTGCAAAAAGCCGATTTGATGAACTGGTTGACCTGATAGATAAAGAAACGTTCCTATCAGATCCGATCAGCGCCTATGAAACCAGGATCTTTTGCAAAGGCGCGCCGCTTAAAACAGCGGTGATTTGGAATAAAAAGTATTTGGATGAGGGGAAATAAATGAAAGCAGTAATCATAGCAGAACCGGGTAAAGTTGAAATCATTGAAAAAGAGAGACCGGTGCCAAAAGACGGAGAAGCGCTTTTAAAGGTGCTGTATTGCGGAATCTGCGGTGCAGATGTTGCGTCTTTTACGGGTAATCAACCGTTTACCACCTATCCCAGAATACCCGGGCATGAATTTTCAGCAAAAATTGAGCAGATACCGCAAAATGACAGAGGCCTTAAAGCGGGAGATGTAGTTACCTGCAATCCGTATTTTAATTGCGGAGAATGCTATGCATGTAAAAAAGGCCTTGTAAATGCCTGCGTGGATAATCAGACGATGGGCGTTCAGCGTGACGGCAGTTTTCAGGAATACATAACCATGCCTGTGGAAAGGATCATAAACGGCAGGGGACTTAGCGCGAAAGAACTTGCGCTTATAGAACCGTTTTCCATTAGCTGCCACGCGCTTTCAAGAGCAACGGTCAATCCCGGAGACAATCTTTTAATCGTCGGTGCCGGCCCGATCGGCCTTTTTGCTTTACTGAAAGCAAAATCCATGGGTGCCCGTGTTATGGTTGCGGATAAACTCAAAAGCCGTCTTACTGCCGCTTCGCAATACGGAGCGGACTGCGTTGTGAATGTGGATGAAACAGATCTTCATAAAACTGCTTTGGATTTTACAGCAGGAAACGGCTTTGATGTTTGTGTGGAGGCTTGCGGCGCCCCGGAAACATTTCTGTCTTGCATCAACGAGGCTGCGCAGGGTGCAAATGTTATTCTGATTGGTAATGGTAAACGGGAAACCACTTTCGTTCACTCCGTTATCTTGAAAAAAGAACTCAATCTTTTCGGCAGCAGAAACGCATATACCAAGGATTTTGAGGAACTGATTGAACTTGCGCTGAGCCGAAAAGTTGATATAATGAAAATGGTAAGCGGAATTTATGACGCTGTAAACGCTGCGGACGCGTTTCAGGCGCTTGCGCATAATGACGGCTCGCTTACAAAACTTCTTATAAAATTCGGTGATTGATATGAAAGAAAAAATCATCCAATTCGGAACAGGCAATTTTTTGCGCGGCTTTGCAGATCAGTTTATCGATGAACTCAATAAGAAAGACCTTTTTGACGGAAGTATCGTAATTGTTTCTCCCACGGATTCCAAAAATACGGATAAGATCAATGCCCAGCATGGCAAATATCATCTTATTCTGCGGGGCATAGACGGCGGCAAAGAGGTGTATGAAACAAAACAGATCGACTCGGTTTCCAGAGCTGTAAATCCCTACCGCGATTTCAGCGGATTTCTTGCGCTTGCCAAAGATCCGAACCTTCGTTACATCATCTCAAATACAACGGAGTCCGGCATTGCATTTGATGATTCCTGTGCTTTTTCAGACAGCCCGGCGTCTTCTTTTCCCGGCAAACTGACTCAGTTTTTGTTTGAAAGATACAAAAATCACTTAAACGGATTTATTATTCTTGCCTGTGAACTGATTGATGATAACGGCAAAGAATTAGAGGAATATGTTTTGCGCTATGCGGATAAATGGCGCCTTGGCAAAGATTTTTCCGAGTGGATCCTTCGTGAAAATCGTTTTTGCAATACGCTTGTGGACAGAATCGTTACCGGTTACCCAAAAGGGGAAACGGAAAGTATTTTCCGTGAACTGGGTTGTGAGGATGCGCTGTTAGATACGGCAGAGCCTTATCATCTTTGGGTCATTGAAGGCGATTTTGAAAACGAACTTCCCTTTAAGGCGGCAGGGCTCAACGTGATCTGGTCCAAAGATGTTGCGCCGTATAAAAAAATGAAAGTCCGTGTTTTAAATGGCGCGCATACGTCTTTAGTCTTTCCGTCTTTGCTTTGCGGTGTGGAAACGGTAGGGGAAAGCCTGAAAGATGAGCAATTGCGTGATTTTCTGAATCTCTGTTTGGATCAGTGCATTCTGCCGTCGCTTGGCAATTCAAAAGAGTGCATACATTTTGCCGGCTCGGTTCTTGAGCGGTTTGCAAATCCTTTTATAAAGCATATGTGGCGTTCCATTTCGCTCAATTCCGTCAGCAAATTCAGAGCAAGAGTCCTGCCGTCTATAACGGATTATCTGAAACTGAATGGCAGTCTTCCGTTACCGCTTGTCTTTTCTCTGGCATGTCTCATCCTATACTATAAAAATGAGGATGTTTGCGACGATCCTGCATTTGTTGATTATATCCGAAAGAACGATCTTTCAGATATACTGGAGAATGAGAAATTGTGGGGCAGAAATTTGGGCTTTTTATTTGAAACTGTTTTTATGTGTTTAAACGATATTCTGGATCTTGGCATACGTGGTGCAATAAAAAAAGTATTACGGTAAGAAAATTCATTCATTTAGGCAGGTGCTTGATTTGATCATAGACGCGCATGCGCATTTGTGGAATCCGCAAAACGGAATGGTAAACGGCAGTCCGGTTCTGCCGCTTACAGGCGGAAAAAGTGATTTCGGCGGCGAGGTAAGGCAGATGATGCCGCCGTTTATGGATGACGGCAGAAATACAGCGGAAAGGCTGATCGCGAATATGGATTATGCCGGCGTAAGCGGCGCTGTTATTACGCAGGAAGAGATAGACGGTAATCAGGACGAGTATCTGCTTTCTGCTAAAAAAAGATTCCAAAACAGGCTAAAGATCTGTTCACTGTATGAAGAGAATAAGCCGTATACGCTTGAGGGATTTGACGGAATTAAGATCTGCGCCGGCAGACTTCGGGAACAGGATCTTACAAAACATGATAAAGTGTTTGCATATGCGGTACAGCAACAGAAATTCGTGTCTGTAGATCTGGCAAACGGAGACCGGCAGACAGCTTCCTTGGCAGAGATGATCCGGCAGTATCCCGATCTTCGTATTGCAATCGGTCATTTCGGTATGGTTACAAAGCCGGGCTGGAAAGAGCAAATCAAACTGGCACGCAATAAAAATGTAAGGATAGAAAGCGGCGGGATCACATGGCTCTTTAACCGTGAATTTTATCCGTTTGATGGAGCGGTGCGTTCCATCCTTGAAGCAGCAGAAATCTGCGGATTTGAAAAACTGATGTGGGGCAGCGATTATCCCCGCACTATGGTTGCAATAACGTATAAAATGAGTTTTGATTTCATTGTAAAATCAGAACTGTTTTCTGCGCTTCAAAAAGATATGTTTCTTTTTGAAAATGCAAAGAACTTTTACGGCTTTACGGCGCTGAAACAGCCGCAAAGTATTAAAAATATGCTTGAAGACTGATTTTTCGGAGAATAACTATGGCAAATAACGATCTTAGAATCCAATACTGTGAATTAACAGGTGATTACGAAATTATCTATAAAGGTTTTTCCTGGGTTAGCGACGGCAGACGACCGTATATTATCATCAGGAAAAAGGCAGGAAACAAGTATATCAGTACATACAGACCGCTCTGTTCGGCGTTGAAAAAACGAACCGAATATAAAAAGAACAGCATCATTACGCACCTTTCCGGTTTTGTTGCGTTCGGGAAAAAACTGGATTTTGAACTGGTGTTAAAAGCAGAAATCACCGGTGGAAATACCGTCCTGTTCTCCTTAAAAGCGGAAAATGAAACGGGGTATGATATTCAGGCTGTTTATTTTCCGGCTCCGTTCAATTCCAAAAAGAAAGGGCAGAAATCCTATCATATCGATTCCATGCGTCAGGGATTCCTGTTGCCGGATGGGTATCAGGAGAATTTTCTGTCCACCTTCGGCTTTGCCCACTATTTACGAAAGATCAATACGGGCGATTGCTATATGCCGGTCTGGGGCAGAGTGTGCGACCGGGATTCTTTTACCGCTATTGTTGAAACGCCGTATGACGCCTGCATGTTTTCTTCTTTTGGAAAGCACAAGGCTTTTGTAAACTCCGTGCACTGGATGTCCTCGTTAGGCAGGCTTTCGTATGAAAGAAAGATACGTTTTATTTTCCATAAAAACGGCGATTACAACACCACTGCCAAAGATTACAGAAAGTATCTTATGGAGACAGGGCAGTTCGTTTCCATTGATGATAAGATCAGTAAAAACGAAAATATCAAAAAACTGATCGGCTGCCCCGTTCTGCATCATAAGATCTATACAAAAATTAACGAAAAATCAAAGTTTTATGATAAAAACGCTACAAATGAATTCCTTTATGCTACTTTCTATGAACGCGCGGAGCAACTAAAAAAGATTAAAGCCGCCGGTCTGGATCAGTTATATATCCACACAGACGGGTGGGGGAAAAACGGCTATGATAATGATCACCCGTATATTCTGCCGCCGTGTGAGGCAGCAGGCGGATGGCTGGGCTTAAAAGAATTTTCAAAAACAGCAAGGGAGCTCGGATATGTCTTCGCTTTGCATGATCAATACCGTGACTTCTATTATTCCTCTCCTGTTTTTGATATGGAAAAAGCAGTTACTAAAATAGACGGATCACACCCCTACTGCTCGGTTTGGGATGGCGGTGAGCATACCTTCCTTTGCGCTTCACAGGCGCCTGCCTTTGTTCAGAAAACCTATGATGAACTTGAAAAACACGGCGTGGATGTGCAGGGTGCTTATCTTGATGTTTTTTCTGTTGTCAACGGCGATGAATGTTTTCATCCCGATCATAAGATTACAAGAAAACAGAGCATAGAATACCGTGCAAAATGCTTTGATCTGCTGAATGATAGAGGCATGATCATGTCTTCCGAAGAGCCTGCGATGCAGCTCTTGAATCATATTGCACTCGTTCACCACGGTCCCTTTACTTTAAGACCGCAGGAGAACGGAAAAGCGGTCGGAATACCTGTTCCGCTTGCAAATCTTGTTTATCATGACTGTGTTTTGATTCCGTGGAACTGGTTTAATAACTGGGGGATTCCGAAAGGGGATAACGGCGATCTGTATTGTGCGCTCAATGCCGGAATGCCGTATATCAATCCTTTCGGCACAGGTATCCGAAAGATCGGGAGCGACAGCAGGGGTGCCGAACTTGAACTTCTGGATGAATCAAAACTTAAAGAAGAGATTGCACGAGTAAAACCGCTTATGCAGCTTCAGGCGAAACTCTATAATAAAGAAATGGTAAAACATGAGTTTTTCGGCTCGCTCAGATGCCAGAAAACAACGTATTCTGACGGCACCGTTATTACCGTTGATTTAGACAAAAATACTTATGAAGTAAAGGAGGGTAACCATGCCCAGGCTTGAAAAAAAGATCTACCGCGTTTCTTCTATCACGCAAAACAGTGATCTTCCGCATCTGTCCCTTGAAAAAGAGCCGCATAGGGCAAGATCCGATATAGAGGATTATGAAGGTCTGTTTATCGATTATGGCTGGCGTGAAACTTCGTATCCGTACACCCAGCAAAATGCTTATGCAGAAGAAAAGGAACAGGAAATAACTGTTGCCGTTCTTGAAAATGAGTATCTATATGCGGAGTTTCTGCCGGAGTACGGCGGCAGACTGTGGAAACTGTTTGATAAGAAAAAGCAAAAGGATGTTGTTTACACAAATGATGTGATCCGTTTCAGAAATCTCAGCATTAGAAATGCCTGGTTTTCCGGCGGGGTGGAATGGAACTGCGGCGTTATAGGGCATTCGCCGTTTACCTGTTCGCAAATGTATTGCGCTTTTGTTACGGGCAAAAACGGAGAAGATGTGTTGCGTTTTTATGAATTCGAAAGGGTGCGCGGCATTTATTATCAGATCGATTTTTGGTTAGAGCAGAATAAATTATTAACCGCCGTGCGGATCGAAAACCCAAATACACAGGTTGTTCCCATGTATTGGTGGAGCAATATGGCAACGCCGGAATACAAAAAGGGAAGAGTTGTTGTTTCTGCAAGCAGCGCCTATAATAATTCAGACGGAATGGGTATTAAAAAATCCCAAATTCCCTTTGATAACGAAATTGATGTTTCCTATCCTGAAAATATTCCGAATACGATCGATTATTTTTATGATATTCCTGCGGATGAAGAAAAGTTTATTGCTAATGTGGATCAGGATGGATTCGGCTTGCTGCAGTTTTCTACTTCTAATCTGAAAGGCAGAAAACTGTTTTCCTGGGGGCACAGAAAAGGTTCACACCACTGGCAAAACATGCTTACCGACCGGGCAGGGGATTATGTGGAAATTCAGGCAGGACTCGGAAAAACGCAGTATGAGTGCATTCCTATGCCGCCCAAATGTGTATGGACGTTTTCAGAATGTTATACGCTTGCCGATATTCCCCGGGAAATGATCAGCGGCAGTTATAATGAACTTGTGAACGCCGTAAAAGATCAGATCTCTTCCTTAGGCGGATGCCAAGGGCTGGATCGCCGTTTGGCTTCTATTTCAAAAGAGATCAATTCTCAGAAAGGCAAAGTGATTTTAAAAGGCAGCGGTTTCGGGTATCTTAACGGTTTGCTTGGCGCAAAGATTCCGCAGCAACTTGCGTTTTATGATAACAGCGATGTTGCCGAATGGATCCGTCTGCGCAGCGGCGATGAAACCGCATGCCCAAAAACATTTGCATACGGAGAGCGGATGGAACAGCTGTTGCTGTCCCAATTTCACTCTACGAATTGGAATGTTACTTATCAGCTTGCGCTGATTGCATATGACCGGCGTGATTTCAAGCTTGCGCAAAACCATTGTTCCCGCAGTTTGCTGCTGGACAGTAATGCTTATAACAACCACCTGTATGCGCATATTCTTTATCAGCTTGGTGATCCGGAATGTGTTTACTTTGCCAAAAAGAGTCTGCGCCATAACCGGGAAAGTTACTGCCTTGCGGAAAGCATTTTTTCACTTCTGATTAAGGCAGATGCCTGTGCTGATCTGATTCAGGAATATGAGAGCCTGTATGATCCTCTAAAGAAGATTCCCAGACTGATGATGTATCTTTCCTACGCATATTTTAAATGCGGGGATGCAGAGAAAGCGGAAAAGATCCTGTATTACGAAGGCGGGCTGAATCTTCTGGATGCCAGAGAGGGCGACCGTTTTCTGGATAACCTTTATCGTGGAATCAGAAAAGAACTTTATGGCGAAGATCCGGCAGAGGTTGTTGTTCCTGAACAGTTTGATTTTATCGTTGCGGATTTTTTTGCTAAGAAAAAGCCGGAATGAATGAGAAAGAGGGAATTTATGTGAAAAAAGGTTTAAAGATTTTTATCAGCATCCTTGTATGCCTTGCTCTTATCGGAGGTGCTGCAACTTTGACTGTTACGTTTTACGGTAAAGATTATGAACGCGCATCGGATACGGCGTTTACTGTTTTGCAGATTACAGATCCGCATATTCTGAATGATGAAAAGAAAGATGCTAAAGCCTATAAAACCATATCGGAAATGATTGAAACAACCAATCCTGATCTGATCGCCGTTACCGGTGATATTACCAGTGAAAAAGAAAATTATACGGCATTTAAAAGTTTCTGTTCGTTTATGGAGAAGTTTAAAATTCCGTGGGCGTTCACTTTCGGCAACCATGAGGGACTTGATATCGCGTATGAACCCGGAGAAGTGCTGGATCCGGAAAAAATTGCAGATAGGCAGACGTTAAGCGATTATCTTGAATCTCTTGAATACTGCATCTATGAAGCGGGTGACGAGAATGTGGACGGAACCGGGAACTATTACTATAATGTAACGGATAAAGACGGCAAAGTTCTGACCTCACTGATCTTTATGGATTCGCACAGTTATGATGAGGAAAACGGGGGGTATGATCATTTTCATGACAATCAGATCGAATGGTACGAAAACACCATTAAATCCATCGCTAAAGAAGTTAACGGGGATGAATCCAAAGTTGTGCCGTCTCTTGCGTTTTTCCATGTGCCGATGCAGGAATATACAGCAGGATATGATGCGGCTAAAGGCACGGCAGATCGTATATGGGGATACCGTTTTGAAAAAGAAGGTTCACCGGCAGTGGATGATCAAATGTTTGAGACTATGCTGGAACTTGGCTCTACAAAAGGCGTCTTTGTCGGCCACGATCATATGAACAATTATTCTGTCAATTATAAAGGTATTCGTCTTACATATGGTCTTTCCTGTGATCATAATATCTATGTCGTTCCGTTTCGGGGCGGCAAACTGATCAATATTAAAGAGGACGGATCGTTCACAACGCAGTCTATCATCCGCCATAGGGGTCAGAGCACCGTAACAATAGGCAAAGAAAAATAATATAAAAAAGCAGCAGATATTGCATCTGCTGCTTTTTTGTGGCGGAGAGGATGGGATTCGAACCCATGTGGCTTTTGGCCAAACGGTTTTCAAGACCGCCTCGTTATGACCGCTTCGATACCTCTCCTTATTGACTGAATTATCATATCATACGCGGGTAACGTTGTCAAGCATTTATTGTGAATAACTAAATAAAACGTTTCAGTTTCTTTTGCAGCTGCCTTGTATCAGAAAAACGCTTTGAGATTTGAATGGATGTTGTTTTTTTAATAATTCTTCCGATCGGTCCGCCGGGAATTTTAATGGAGGGGTGCACCCCTGTAAGCATTTTGTTTAAAACAATCCCAAGCGCATAAATGTCCGTCGCGCGGTTAGACTGTATGATGCCATACTGCTCCGGCGCGGCATATCCTGCGGTACCGAGAGATTCCGTATCCAGGTCAGATTCCGCGTTCTGCATCCTTGCAATACTCAAGTCAATCAAATAGGCGTTTGCGTCATTTCCGATAATGATGTTTGCCGGCTTAATATCTCGGTGTATCACATTTTGCGCGTGCAGACCGCTGAGTGCGTTGCAGATTTGATATGCGTACCTGCACGCTGTTTTCAGATCCAGAATACCGTCTGATATGGTGGCTTCCAGATTTTCACCCTCAATATATTTTTCAAGCGTGATTAAAGCATTATCGGTTGAGCACACTTCCAGAACCGTGGCAAAATTTTCTATATCTTTGTTTCTGACCGCTCTGAATACTTCATCGTTTCTGTTTTTGGATATCCGCTCTATGATCTTTTCTCCGCTTTTAGTATGCGTGTAAAGATAAATAGAGCTCTTTTCAGATTCCTTCAAAACAGCCGTTTTTTCAAAGTTGTTTTTTAGGGAACGGTCTATATAATCAAACAGTTCGTTTCTCGTCTCAGTCATTTTAACAGTTCCTCTCCGTATTCTGCCAGCAGGTCGTTCGTTTTATACACGGAATACGCATGGTTTACTGCAAAAATGATCACGCTGTCCCGCTTAATTCTGGGGTAAAGCGCTGACTTGCCGGAAATGCGAAGTGCCTCCTGGCATTCGTCCAAATTCAGTTCCATGGCAAGTGCGATTCGGATGATCTTGTCTTTACTCGGAATTTTGCGCCCGTTTATCACATCATAAAAATAACAGTAACTGAGATCCGCTTTGTTAATAATATCGGATTTCGTTTTTTCTGCTTTTTTGATCATCTTTTCCCAAAAACCTTTTATGCTGGTATTGGTAAATGAGGAAGGGTCGGCACGAAAGTATTCCTTCAAATCCGTGTTTTTATCACTTAGTTCGTTTAAAAGTTCTGCGGTTTTCTTAGCCATATTTCCTCCCAGATTAGTATTTAATGATGTTCACTTTATCATTTAGATAACTTTGAAACATGGACAGATCCGGATGATCTTTTTCTATCTTTATTGTTTTTAAATTTGGAAAACTTTCTAAGAGATGTTCCAAAGCCTTTTGCGGTACTTCTGCCGTTTTCGGAACGGTTAAAGTCTCAAGATATGTGTTTTTAGCATTCCTTAAGTAACTGTATGAATCCTGCGGCAATGTAAAGGATTTGTCTTTTTTACCGGCAGGATATATGGAAAACTGTACAAAATCTTCAAATTTTGTATAAAGTACGCCGTCATAATCCGCTACGCTTGGATTTGCATCTCCAACATAGATTCCCTCCAGGTTGTAATTGCTTCTCGGAGTCGGACCGGAACATTTATCGTTTAAATAAATTTTTTTCAAATACTTGCAGTTCAAAAAATTATCGCTTGCATTGTTGATGGCCGTAACCCAGTCGGGTACTGTGTAAGATGAGGATGTATTGCCTTCACAATACTCATATAGAAACCATCTTTTTGTATCATAGTAATACAGAGCGCCGTTTTCAAATTTATATTGCCAGTGATCTACGTCAATATCCGTAAGGTTTGGGCATTTTACAGCGAAAGTAGGGAAAATGCCCATATCAGTGTTTGTAGGGAAAACAACTTTTTTCAGCGAACTGCAGTTGTAAAACGTGCTGCTGGAGATCCATAATATATGGTAATCTTCACTGTTTGTAAATGTAACGGTTTCTAATGTTGAATTGTCTTTAAACGTATGTTTATCTAATTTATGTATATTGATATCATTGATCTTATCAGGTACAAGAACATTTTTATCATTGCCGGTATATTTTGTGACAATGAGATCTCCGTCTTCCATCATATATTCCCAGTCATCATAATTCAGAACAGGCTCGGACGAACCTGTGGAATTGTTGCCGTTTGAATCTGAGCCGGATGAAGATCCGGAACCGGTTGAGGTTGAATTGCCGTTTCCCGGTGCAGCCGCTTCTGTATTTCCCGCTGCGGCACCGGATCCGACCGTTTCTGAGACAGAATTATTGCCGGATCCACTGCCTGTATCAGACGTAGAACTGTTTTCAGATAGCGGGTCATTAGGATTGCTTTCCGTACCGAATACTTCATCAAACAAAGCCTCAACGCGTGTGATCGGCCGGCTGCCGTTATTATCGTTTCCGGCGGCAGTATCTGCCGTAACGCCGCCTATAGGGTCAACCGGGGAAAACAAATAAACGCTCAGCGGAACAAGCAAAAGAAGCATTGTCAGCGCAGAGACCAAGGCTGCTTTCTGTCGTTTGGACATAGAAGAAACTCTGCTTTTCAAGCCCGTCAATCGGGAGAGCAAACGTTCTTTAAATGTTCCGTTTGGAATCGGAGCATCTTTGCTTTCCTTTATTGAGTTGTCAAAAGCCGTCATACATTCAAGGCAGTAGTTCGCTTCATCAGGAAGAACTGCCTCACAGTTTTTACATTTTTTTGACAATATTATGCCTCGTTTCTTATTTTTTGCATTTAATTTATTTTAATATTTATAAAAGAAAAAGTAAATAGAAATTATTTAAATTATAAAATTATATTTGTATGCCGGCAGAATATAGATTTCTGATTTTGAATGTGCTAACATAAAATCGCAACGGCTACAGCCGCTCGCTAACCCTTACGGATACTGAACCTGACGACGTAATAACACCACCGCAAAAAGCGGACCCTCTTTTAAAAGTCCGGGTTCAGTATCTGATCAAAAAAACAGCGCGCAGATAACGATCTGCGCGCTGTTTTTTATAAATTACTGTGCTGCTGACGTGGATTCAGCGGAGGTACTTTCCGCGGCCTGAGATTCCTCTTCCGCTGCGGAAGCTCTGTACTCATCAATAATATCCTGAATGGATTTTTGATTAAACGAATCCACTCTGTCAAATTTATTTGGCTCTCTGCCGTCCATCTCTGTGCCGTTTGAATCGGTCAGTGTAAGTGTAAGCGTGTCACCAACGATGGAATACTTATAGATCACGTTCTGATTGGAATTTGGATTTTTGAGGATCAGTTTATCGCCGTCTACTTCATATTCGCCGTCAAAAGAATAGGTGGATAAATAGGAAGTATACGTGCCGTCATCAAAAAATTCATAGGCTGAAAGGCCCGGTGCAGTTTGGCTTTGCCACTTGTTTACAAGTTTATCTTTACTCATTTCTCCCGCAATATAGGCAACCGGATTTACGTTTGCAACAGAGCAGATCACAACCGTTCCGATTGCGAGTACAGCTAAAACAGCAATCACAACAAGTAAAACAACCTGCTTTGTTGTAAATACCTTTTTGCCCTTTGCCTTTGATGCGGTTAAAACGCTTGGGTCTGCGTCGGAAAGCCCGCTGCTGACAGTTGTTTTGTCAAGACTAACGGTATCTTGATCCTCATGACCGAGCGCAACGGTGTCTTTTTTACTCTCCGCTGTCTGATCCAGTTCATCAATGTCCTTCATAAGATCTTTTTCGTCAAAATCTTTATTGCTCATGATGTTCATCCCTTTTTAGAAATTTGCTGCCTCTTTTATTTATATGAGCCCAGCGTTTATCAATATGTTATGATCCTAACTTATTCTTTATTTAAGCCCTTTTTTCCTTAAAAGAGCGTCAATTTTGCCTGAGGAGTCAAGCAGGGTGGAAACGGAAAGATCATGATTAAGCGTATCCAGAAAATATGCAACATACTTTGAAAGTTCCACAGACTGATACCATTCTCTTTCCAAAAGCTCCGGCGGTTGGTATACACCGTTTGTTGTAAATACTTTTTCAAATACGCCGTCTTTATATGCTTTATCAAATACATCCAAACCGTTTGCAAAAAGACCAAAAGTGGTGCATACAAATATTCTTGCAGCGCCCAAATCCTTTAACTTGCTGGCAACCTCAAGCATGGATTCACCGGAGGAGATCATATCGTCCACAATGATGATATCTTTTCCTTTAACAGAATCGCCAAGATACTGGTGCTCAACGATTGGATTTCTGCCGTTTACAACTTTGGTGTAATCTCTTCTCTTGTAGAACATTCCAAGATTCACGCCAAGCTGTGTGGCAAAATAGATACATCTGTTCATTGCACCTTCATCCGGCGAGATGATCATAAGGTGATCTTTGTCCACATTCAGATCATCAATGGTGTTTACAATTGCTTTGATCATCTGATAAGTGGGCATAACATTTTCAAAAGATTTATGCGGAATCGCGTTTTGAACTCTTTGATCATGGGCGTCAAAGGTAATAATGTTTTCAACACCCAGATTTACAAGTTCCTGCAGAGCCATAGCGCAGTCAAGCGATTCTCTGCTTGAGCGCTTGTGCTGACGGCCCTCATATAACATTGGCATGATAACAGAAATTCTTTTTGCTTTGGATGACGCTGCCGAGATCACTCTTTTCAGATCTGCATAATGATCATCTGGAGATTTCGGCACGGTCATTCCGTACATTTTGTAAGTAACGCTGTAATTAAAGCAGTCTGTAACGATATACAGATCATATCCGCGAACAGTTTCATTAATTACGGCTTTTCCCTCACCGCTGCCGAAACGCGGGTTGGAAATGTCAATTTTGTATGTTTCTCTTTGATAACCGTAAAACGCAATAGATCCCTGATGTTCCAAAGCCTGCGTTTTACGCCATTCCACAAGGTATTTGTCCACCTTATCCGCAAATGCCTCACAGCCCGGCATCGCTATAATTCCGAGCGGTCCGTATGGTATGGTTTCTACATTCTGAGCTGTTAATCTTGCCATTTTGCTTCTCCTTACTTTTCCGTTTGAAAGCGCGCGGGCAGAACGTTAAAAATCTGCCCTGTGCGCTTTACGGTGGTATTTTACAACATAATTTTCTTGTTGTAAATACAGATTTTTAACTTTTTACGAATTTGTTATGAATTGCCTTTTTTTCTTGGATTTTCTGATTTTGATCCCTGAAACTGCCGCTGCGCAGATCAGCGTTGCGGCGCTGATTCCGGCGCCCAATCCAAGCATCTTCGGTCTGTAAATATATTCTACGGTGTGCTCGCCCGGCTTGATCATAACGCCAAGCTGGCAGCCGCCGATCATAAAGGTTTCTGCTTTTTCACCATCAATATACACGCTCCAACTCTCGTCATACGGAATAGAAGAATATAAAATGCTGTTTTCCTGTGCCGTCACAGTTCCCGTAAGTTTTGTATCCGTATGCTCGGTTACCTGCATTGCCCCCTTTCCGAGTTCTGCGTATCCTTTTTCAAGAATATCCTTATTTATACTGTAAGCATAAAAGCCCACGTTTTCATCACCAGTGGCAAGCGCGGCGCAGTCCAGCGAAACTGTAAGCGTCTCACCCGCGTCATAATAGCCCAAATCCAAAATATACGGCGTTTCTATGTTGAAAGATTTTGAATCTTCATCGTGCAGAACGCTGATATCTGTTAGATCGTCAGCAGTAACATAAAGATAAAGATTACCGTCGGTCTGCGTGGTTATGGTAATTGCCGTTTCTGCGTAAGACGTGTCTTCGGATTTTTCTATCCAATGCAGCCCGCTTTCATCAAATATTTCACCGCTCATTCCCGTGTAATTTGTGCCTTCATATCTAACAGGGGTGAACACGCCGGAATACCCCGTAGCAAGGGAAAAGAAGTTTTCCTGCACTTCAAACGGATCGCCTTCTGTGGTATTCCAAGCATCAACGGAGCTGTTTGCGCAAAATGCTTTGGGCAAATAGTAATCGTTCTGATAAACGGTTGCCTCTCCGTTTTCCGTTTCATAATATTTTGTGTATAGATCCGTAGACGGTCTTGTTTTTTCATCCCTGTAAATTAGATATTTAATGTTATACATCATATTGTAAACAGGCGTCTGCGTGTTATAGGTGTAACTGTTTATTCTGTTTCCGTACATACCAAGGCTGTATTGCAGCCCGGAATATTCTTCATAAGCCATGGAGGAGAAAATGCTCATGCCGCTGTAACCGTACAGGCATGCGTCCATACGTGTATTCAGAGAGCAAAGCTCCGTCCTGTAGTCTGAATCATCGCTGTTTTCAATATAATTTATGGCATCCCTGTACGTAGTATAATTTGCCGTGTAAGCAGATTGCGTCTGATTAAATCCAAACGCTTTGGGATCGGAGATCACCACTTCACAGAAAGCAAGCGCGGTGATCAAAATGCCCGCGATCAGTTTGGAAAGACTGTTTTTGCGAATCAGAACAAGCATGCCGGCATACAGCAACATAAAGGCAAGCGTTACATAGATCGTGATTTCGCTCATCTTTTCCGTTTGCATCTCGCTTGAAAGCGCGATGAAAGCCAGCCACAGGATTCCGGTTATAAAGATCTCTTTTGTTCCGATTCCCCGGATATGCATAAGCCCTTTAAACGCAATGGTGAGCAGGATGAAGGAGTACATAAAAGAAAATCTGTATGGCAGGTCGTTCGGGAAATGAAAAGCATGCCAGAAGAAGTTTACAAAATTGTTGTTAAAGGAAAGAAGAAAAAACGCGATCAAAACCACATACACGGCTTTTTCACGGAATTTGATCTTTGGATTAATCATATAAAGCGGCACCAGCAAAATCGTAAGCACGGAAGTATAAACGTTCGGCAAAACGTCATTTCCGCTGGAACGGATCGTGGTCTCTAATGCCGCAAAGTGTGTTTCAATAAAATCAACAAGAGAAAAGTACGTTTGTACGGAGTCCGGCGCATTATCCGATGTGGCGCTGCTGCCGGTAAGAATCGCATATACAGGCAGCAGGAAGAAAGCACAAAGCAGCCCTGCAAGTAAAGAATTTGCGGCAAAGCGCAGCCCGCGGTTTACAAACTTTAAATGGAAAAAATCTTTGATTCTGTTTCTTTTTTCCGCCGGCGTATAGCCGTCTGCGTATCTGGACTGTTCTTTTGCAAGAAAGAAATATGCCAGAAAATATAAAACGGAAAAGATGCAGCACATATATCCGATATAGTATGTGGAATAGAAAATATAAACAAGTGTGATTAGATAAAGCGCGCCTTTTCCTTTGTTTACAATCCGTTCAATGCCAAGTGCAAGAATCGGCAGCATCATCATGCCATCCAGCCACATCACATTCCAGAAATAGGCAAGAAAATATGCGGAAAATGCATAGAATACTCCAAAAGCAGCCGAAGCAGGCGAATGCCTGTTCAGGCTTTTTTTGATATAAAACGTGAACGTTCCCGCGCTTAAAACGCATTTCACGGTAACGATCGCAGTTATGGCAAGGGGCATCTCATCCCTGTCAAATAAGAAAATGATTGCGGAAAAAGGACTGGAAAGATAATTGAAAAAGTTACCAAGAAAACTGGATCCTCCGCCGGATGTCCAACTGTACAGAAAACTTTCTCCGCCTGTAACCCTGTCAAATAGTTCAACAAAAAGCGGGCCGTACTGGTGATACAGATCCATTCTTAATACGGTTGTATCTCCAAACGGAAAACAATGAAAGATCAGCAGAATGAACAGCATTAGAATAAGGGCAACTGTCATGGAAAGAAACACAAATCGGTTTGCAAAGAAAGATCTGTAGATTCTGCCGTTTTTGAACTTGGCTGCCGGCTCGGCGCAGTCAAAGATAAGAATTCTGGAAACCGGGTAATCCAGTATCAGCAAAAAGAGAAAGACTGCAAGCCATGCTGTGTAATCAAAAAGCCCCAGCGCCTTGATTAAAGCCGAAAAAGCAGCAAAGATCCCAAGGTGCGCCGCCGCGTTTACAACAGAATAGAGAATTTGGAGTAAAGTTGAATTTAATGCATTATCCCGGTAAACAAAATATTTCTGCAAAACGAATAAAACGATTTCTGACGCGGCAAAACCAACAGCGCAGGAAACAGTTGTATCAAGCCCTATAAATGTTTTTAGCAGTTGTTTTACAGCAATAAGAAATAAAAATGAAAATGAAAAAGACAGCACATAATTCACGGTCTCGCCATTCATAAAAGAATTTGTATACCGCTTCTTGCTGCTCATTGTTATATCCATAAGTTTCCTCCTGTCTTTAATTATAATATAGCATATCGTTTTGGATTGTTCAACAAAATAAATCGTAATATTTGAAAACAGCCTGTCATATATCTTAACTGAGGTGAGATCATGTCGCTCAATACGCTTATTCCATGCCTCTCAGACGGTATCAACGCAGCGCTTTCTCAGTTGGGCGCGACGGCTTTAAATGCGCTTACGGAAATTCGATTAAGAAAGAATCTGCCTTTGGTTTTGTGCGCCGGCAGGAATGTTTATTTTATAACCGCCAAAGGAAAACTCCTGAATCACTGCAGCGAATACGCATACAGAGTGGATGAGGAAGAATTTGATGTGGTGTTCAGACGGCTTTGCAATTATTCCGTTCATTGTGAAATAGACAATCTTATAAACGGATACATAACCGTAAAAGGCGGAAACCGGGTGGGCGTTTGTTCCACAGCTGTAAAAACAAACGGTGTTGTTACAGCGGTCAAAGAGATCACTTCATTGAATATCCGGATCTCTAAAGAGGTGCGTGACTGCGCCAAACCGATTCTGAACCTGCTTTATGTAAACGATTTCCCAAGTATTATTGTAGCGTCGCCGCCCTCCGGCGGGAAAACAACTTTTTTAAGGGATTTTACAAGGCTTCTTTCCGGCGGATTTAATAATTGTTATGTAAAGACCGCAGTTATAGACGAAAGAAATGAAATCGCCTGTAAAGATGACGGTTGCATCACAGCCGATCTCGGCGTCAATACGGATGTCATAACCGGTTTTACCAAAGCGGCAGGTATTGAGATCGCGGTCAGGACGCTTGCGCCTGAAATGATCATCTGCGATGAGATCTCTTCGGTTGAAGAGATAGAGGCGATGAAAAACGGGTTCCTGTCCGGAACTGCTTTTGCCGTTTCTGTGCACGCCAAATCAAAAGAACAGCTTATGAATAAGCATATCGTTCGAAATCTGATCGCAACGCGTGAATTCAGTTACGTAGTTCTTTTAAAGGATTATACAAACGAGTTTGAAATTATGGAAGTCAGTTGAATGTTTTGAAAATTTTAGGAATCTTACTGATCAATCTGGTCTGCGCCGCAACGGGCGCATATTACGCCCTGAAAACAAAAGATCGCTGTGAAACGGCGCGGCAACTGATTCAAATGGCGGATATGATGTCTGTTGAATTGTCTTTTTCGGCAGATAATTCCAGAAAGATCATCAATCGGCTCAGAAAGGAAAAATCGCTTTCAAAACTGGGATTTCTGAATGATATAGATCTTGAAAATATCGATATCAAAACCGGTCTTGACCCGGCTGATGATGAAAAAGTAAACATGCTTTTCAGAAATCTTGGCAGCACGGATGTTTCATCCATGTTGAAAATTTTAAATTCGTTTAAAGAAAGCATTTCGGCAAGCCTGAAAGGTTATACGGAATACAGCAGGAGCCACAGCAGGCTTTTTGTGGCGTTTGGTATACTCGGCGGCCTTGCCGTTTCCATCGTGCTTATATAGGAGCTTTTCAATGGATGTTAATTTTATTTTTAAAATTGCGGCGATCGGAATCATTATTTCCGTGCTGAATACCGTTCTTGTAAGAAGCGGCAGGGAAGATCAGGCGATGCTGACCACGCTTGCCGGCATCGTAGTGGTGCTGATGATGCTGATTCCGCAGATCAGCGAACTGTTTTCCACAGTAAGAACTTTATTTGATCTATGATACAGATTATCGGGATTTCAGTAGTTGCTCTTATTTTCGGGCTTTTTCTTCGCCAACACAACAAAACCGTCTCTCTGATCCTCATTATTTTTGCCTGTATTGCCGTATTCTTTGAATGTGTATCTTCTCTTAATGAGATCATGGACGCGTTAAAGGATATGGCGAGCGGAATGGGAGAAACTTCTGCATATCTCAAGATTATGTTTAAGGTGCTCGGAATTGCGCTGATCACACAGATCATCTCCGATCTGTGCAGAGACTGCGGCGAAAGCGCGCTTGCCGGGCAAACGGAAGTAGCGGCAAAAATCATTATTGTATCCCTGATACTGCCGCTGTTACAGGCTGTTATTCAAGTAATTACGGGACTTGCATCATGAAAAGAAATTTAAAATTATATGTTATTCTGTTTATACTATTTCTGCTGATTTTCGGTTTGGCGTTTCCCGTTTACGCGTTTGGGCAGGACGAGCTGAATCAGGAGGAATATTCTAAAGTTCTTGAACAGTATGATCTTTCGGCGTTTGATGAACTGGATAACACCAGTAAGGATCTGCTTGATGAACTGGGACTGACTGATTTCAATTACAGCAAAATCGTTGATTTTTCGGTAACGGATTTTTTGAATGCCGTAAAGGATACGGTTTTAGGCAGCGCGCAGACTCCGCTTGAAGCCACGGCGCTCATATTGGTAATTATCCTTCTTTCCGCTTTGTTTCAGAGTTTTAAGGAAACGATCGGCAATTCCGGAATGGCATCAGCGCTTTCCACAGTCAGCGCCATAACCGTCGCTCTGATTTTGATTGCAAAGATCAGGCTCACTCTGTCTTCCGCTTGCGCGGCAATATCGGTATCGGCGGATTTCGTATACGCTTTTATACCTACATTCTGCATCATTGTTGCGGCATCCGGCAATACGGTTGCGGCATTTTCAACAAATACGCTTTTGTTATCTTTGGCACAAATTCTGAATTTTATATCAAAAAATATTTTTATTCCGCTTTCCAACTGCTTTCTTGCGCTCGGAATCTGCTCCGGAATCCGAAATGAACTGAATCTCGGCGCTTTTATCAATAACTGCAAAAAGTATCTGATAACCGCTATTTCTGTTTGTGCAACGGCGTTTGTTTCCGTACTTTCCCTTAAAACAGCGGTGGCGGCAAGAGCGGATGCCATCGGGCTTCGGTCAGTCAGGTTTGCAATCAATTCTGTTGTTCCCGTGATCGGGGGAGCGATCAGTGAAGGGCTTTTGTCTATTCAGGCATATTCTTCGCTGATACGCAGCAGCGTTGGCGTGGTGGGCATTTTTGCCGTTGCTCTGGTTTTTTTGCCGTCCATCCTGGAAGTCACATTTTGGAGGCTTTTTCTCAGTCTTTGCGCAACGGTGTCGCAGATGTTCTCGGATTCGTCTGTATCGAACGTTTTAAAAGCATTTACGGACGCGCTGTTGATCATGAATGTGATTTTGATCCTGTCCATGGTAACCACGATCATTTCCATAGGAATTTTAATTGCTGCAAAAGGAAGTGCATGATGGATTTTATTAAAAGCTGGACGATCAGCGTTTGCCTTACGCTCATTCTTTCCGCAGTTTTTTCACTGATTTCTCCAAAAGGCACAATGGGCAGATTTTATAAAGTCATTATTTCCGTCTTTATCTTTGTTTCTTTGCTTTATCCGTTTGCGGATTTTGATTTTGAAGAGTTTAACTCAGATTTTGATATAGAGAGCGAATTTGAATCAACTGAAGAGAATTTGGCTCAAATGCAGGTGGAAAACATTATAAAAAGCGTGCTGACTGAAAATCAGATAGAAAATGCCGGCGTGAAATGCACCGTGTTTCAGGAATCGGATGAGATCCGTGTGGAAAATGTTACGATCATTCTGCCTGATGAATATGAACCAGAGTGGGTGAAGCAGATCATTATGGAGGAAACGGGAGTTGCGGCAAATGTAAGTCGGCAATAAAAAACAACCTTTTTAAAATAAATTATTTCCTATCACCGGAAGGCAGAAAGCGTATGAAATTTAAATTAAAAGAAAAATTTTCGGATCTGATGAGAACAAAAGACGCAAGAAACAAACTGCTGATTGCCGCTGCAGCGCTCGGTGTGATCCTGATCCTGCTTTCAGAACTGAATTTTTCATCCCCGCAAGCGGAGGAAAGCGTGCAAACCGGGGATTATGCCGAATACGTAAGCACGCTCAATGATGAACTGACAAACGTGATTTCCAGCATAGACGGGGTTGGCGCGTGCAAGGTCATGATTACGTTGAAAAATACAAAGGAAAGCGTTTACGCTGAAAATAATGAAACATCAAACTCCGATAGTTCTAATTCTCAAAATAATGAATATGTTATTTATAACAGTGAAAACGGAGATTCTCCTCTTTTGCTTAAAGAGGAGATGCCGCAGGTAGCAGGTGTTGCAGTTGTTTGTTCCGGCGGGGACAGCGAAGCGGTGCGTGAAAAGATCATAGATTGCGTTTGCGCGCTGTTTAATATTTCTTCCAGCCGGGTCTCTGTTGCAAAATTAAATACAAAGGGTGGTAACTGATGGAAGAACTTCATGAAAAAAACAATGGTATAGAGATAAAAGGTTTAACAAGTGATGAGCAGGTCAAAAAGCGCAAATCAAGAAAAAGAAAAATCCTGGTTTCCGTGTTTGTACTCTTGCTTGCGCTTGGAATCGGCGGAAACTGGTACTGGGAAAACAGTGATATCTCCGCTAAGATCAGTTCGATTGCTTCTTCTGCCAAAACCTTAGGCGAGGCAACATTTGTGGACGCAACTACGGAGGTTACAACAACTGCCGAAAGCGAATATTTTTCGTCCGCCAGAGTAGAAAGGCAGACGGCAAGGGATGCCGCTTTGGAAAAATTGCAGGCGGTTATTGACGCTCCTGAGGAAAGCGAGGACGCGCATAAACTTGCAGCGGAGCAGATCGCGGCGATCTCTTCTTACATAGAGATTGAAAATAAGATTGAAACACTGGTAGAGGCAAAGGGTGTGCAGAACTGCCTTGCCGTTATCAGCGAGGACGGCACAAGGGTGGATGTGATCATAGACAGTGAGGAACTTTCCGATGATCTTGCGCTGCAGATAAAAGAAATTGCAACAACCCAATTGAAATGCGGCTTTGAAAATGTAACCATCATTCAATCCGCCTCCTGAATCGTTCATAATTTATTATTTTAATTCATGCTTGTATAAATCGGCAAGTTGTGTTAAAATACTAAAAGCAAGGAGGCGTCAAATTATGGAAATATCAAATTACTCGCCTGGCGGCAGTGTTGTTATATCAGAGGAGGCTATTTCTTCTATAGCAACCAATGCGGCAAAAGATGTGAACGGTGTTGTCGGGTTTTCCAATAAACCGGATGATGTTGTTTCCACTATAAAAAAAGGCAGTCTTAAGGTCATGAGCCCGGTCAGAGTCTTTCAGGACGGGGATGATCTTGATATCAGCATATATATCAATATAGCAAGCGGTAAAAAAATTCAGCCGGTTGCTGAGGAAGTTCAGAAAGTTGTAAAGGAAGCCGTTCAGAACATGACCGGAAAACTTGTTTCCAAAGTTAATGTTATTATTGCTTCCGTTGAATTGCAGCAGCCTGAAACAAACAGTGAACCTTGTGAAACTGAAGAGTAATTCCAATCCGGCTGAAAATGAAAACTTTTCAGCCGTTTTTTTATAAACGAATCGTTGCAATATCAATTTTGAATATCCTGATCGGAAAGGCATTATAAAATGATGAACAGAAGTCAAATGAGGGAGCAGGCTTTTCTACTGCTCTTTGAAAAAGAATTTTTTAAAGAACTGCCGTGTTCGGATGTGGAAGAAATTTTTGATGAAAATGTTCAGCCGCTGAGCGAGTACGCAAAAACTGCTTTTGAAAACACCGTTTTACATACGGAGGAGATAGACGGCAATATTGAAAAATACCTGAAAGGCTGGAAAATAGCCAGACTCGCAAAAGTGAATCTTGCCGTATTAAGACTTGCTTTTTATGAGATCCTTTTTGAGGATACCGTTCCTTCCGGCGTTGCGGTAAACGAAGCTGTTGAACTTGCAAAAAAATATGCCGGCAGTGAGGATCCCTCCTTTATAAATGGTGTTCTTCGCAGTTATCTGAGGGATAAAGAATAATGTTTGCCGGTTTCGATACAAGTAATTACACCACTTCTGCCGCCGTTATGTGTGACAGCACGATAAAAAATTACAAAAAAATGCTGTCTGTTGCGGAAAAAGCGCGCGGACTGCGGCAGAGCGACGCCGTTTTTCAGCATACCGTCAATATGCCGGATCTGCTTTCCGATATGGCTGAAGATTTTGATTTAAGAGACGTTAAGGCAGTTGGTGTCAGCGCAAGGCCACGCAATGCTGCCGGCAGTTATATGCCCTGCTTTCTGGTTGGGCTGAACACGGCAAAGGCAGCGGCGGCATTCTGCGGGTGTAAATGTTACGAGACATCCCATCAGGTAGGCCATATTCTTGCCGCTCTCTATTCTGCGGAGAAGCTGGATCTGATCAAAGACCGGTTTCTTGCATTTCATGTTTCCGGCGGAACGACTGAGGCTGTTTTGGTAACGCCTGATCGGGAACAGATCCTTAAAGCGGATATTGTTGCGGCAAGCATTGATCTGAAAGCCGGACAGGCTATTGACCGAACCGGCGTTTTGCTCGGCATGCGTTTTCCGTGCGGGGCAGAACTGGAAAAAGAAGCTGAAAAAAGCAACAGGGATTTTAAAATCCGTGCCTCCATGCAAGGCTGCAACTGCTCTTTTTCCGGAATTGAAAATAAAGTGAAAACCATGATAGCAAACGGGGAAAGCAAATGCGATATCGCAAAATTTGCACTGGAAAGCGTACGAGTGTCCTTGGATTCCATGCTTTCGGCAGTGCTTCAGGAATACGGCAGTCTGCCCGTTGTTTTCGCCGGCGGCGTATCCTCAAATAAAACAATCCGTAAAACAGTAAGTGAAAAATTCGGCGCATATTTCGCGGAGCCGCGTTTCAGTTCAGATAACGCTGCCGGCACTGCGGTGTTCGCCGCTTTAAAATCATTATGAACACTTTGAAAGTATCCCAGGTAAATACGTATATAAAAGCGCTCCTTGACGGCAGTGAGCCTTTAAGAAATCTTTTCGTTGAGGGGGAGATCTCTAATTATAAACTTTATCAGCCGTCCGGGCATATGTATTTTACCTTGAAAGATGAAAAAGCGCAGCTGAAAGCCGTTATGTTTTCTTCCAGCGCTTATAAACTTCGTTTTACTCCGGAAAACGGCATGCGTGTGATCTGCCGCGGCAGAATTTCCGTCTATGAGAAAAGCGGCGAATATCAGCTTTATGCGGAAGATATGCAGCCTGTAGGCGTGGGCGCGCTCAATCTTGCCTATGAGCAGTTAAAAGAAAAGCTGTTCAAAGAAGGCGTTTGTGATCCGAACAGGAAAAAGCCGCTGCCCGAATATCCGAATAAGATTGGCGTTGTAACATCCGCAATCGGCGCGGCGGTGCAGGATATCAAGAATATCACGTCTCGCCGCTATCCGCTTGCTGAACTTGTGATTGCGCCAACGGTGGTGCAGGGGGAAAAAGCTGCGCCGGATATTGTTCGCTCCATACAATTGCTGGACAGCCGCGGCGATATTGATGTGATGATCGTTGGCCGCGGAGGCGGTTCTATAGAAGATCTGTGGGCGTTTAATACGGAAGAAGTTGCACGCGCGGTGATTGCTTGCCAAACGCCGGTGGTATCCGCTGTCGGCCATGAAAGCGATTTTACGATTTGCGATTTTGTTGCAGACCTTCGCGCGCCAACGCCAAGCGCTGCAGCGGAACTTGTGTGTCCGGATATGAATGCGCTTTTGAATCATGTGCGCTCTCTGCAGTATACTGCAGAACTTTATATCAGCGGTTTTGTGGAAGAACTTACACAGCAATTAAGCGAACTTACTGATTTTTCCGCTTTGGCTGACGGGGATACCCTTTTACTTCCGTTTGAGGACAGGCTTACGATCCTCAAAAACCGAATGGATACTTCTTTTGAGCAAAGAGCAGAGATCGAATTCCACAGGTTTTCCGCATTGGCGGGCAGGCTGAACGCGCTGAGCCCTCTCGCTGTTATGCAAAGGGGTTTTGCGGTTGTAAAACAGGCAGGCAGAGTGATTACACGCGCTGCCGATGCGGATAGAAATAAATATTTGACCGTTGCTTTTGCAGACGGCGAACTGAGTTGTAAGATTTGCGGAGGGCAGGATCATGAGCAAGAAAGAAATGAATTATGAGCAGGCGGTGAAACGGCTGGAAGAGATCGTAAACTGCCTTGAAAAGAAAGATACTCCTCTCGAGGACAGTATCAAGCTGTTTGAGGAGGGAACAAAACTGGCTGCGTTTTGCAGCGAGAAACTTTCAAAAGCAAAGCAGAAGATCACGGAATTATCCAAAGAAAACGAATAATATTCCGCTGTTTTGTTACGCGGAGAAAGGCAATCTATAACTATGACACAGCTTGAATTTGAAAATATACTGAATAATGATATATCCATTGTGGAAGACCGTTTGATCAAATTGCTTCCTGAATGTGCAAACGGCCAGGATGAAGTGGTTAAGGCAATGAAATACAGCCTTTCCAACGGCGGAAAAAGGCTGAGACCGGTTTTGTGCCTTGAATTTGCAAGAGCATGCGGCGCAGACAGATTTGACGCGCTTGATTTTGCTTGCGCTGTGGAATATATCCATACTTACAGCCTGATCCACGATGATCTTCCCTGTATGGACGATGACGATATGCGCCGAGGAAAGCCGAGCTGTCATAAAGAATTCGGCGAGGCCACGGCTCTTTTGGCTGGCGATGCATTGCTGACGCATGCTTTTCAGATCCTTGCCGGCGCAGAACTTGATGATAAGAAGATCGCGCTTGCCTGCGGTCTGCTTGCGCAGAATGCCGGCGTGCAGGGCATGGTGGGCGGCCAGGTGATTGACCTGAAGTATGAAAGTGAAACGCCGGATCTTCAACAGCTGCTTTCCGTTCACCGGCTCAAGACCGGTGCGCTGATCTCCGCAGCGTGCCTGCTTGGCTGCATTGCTGCCGGTGCTGATGATGAAAAGATTGCAGCTGCGTCTGCCTTCGCCTATGATCTTGGTGTGGCGTTTCAGATCAAAGATGATATTCTGGATGTGGTTGGCAGCACCGAAGCGCTTGGAAAACCGGTTGGCTCAGATGCGGAGAACAACAAAACAACCTACGTTACTGTAAGAGGCATGGAAAATGCGCAAAAGGATGTGGAGATGCTGACTTCCGCAGCGGTCTCCAGGCTTAGTGCGTTTGAAAATACAGATTTTCTTAAGACACTTGCGCTTTATCTTGTAAACAGAAACAAATAATTCCAAAAGTTGAATTTTTTACGGTTAAGTGCTATTATTTCAAGAGAAAAGAGTTGATTGAGTGTCTGTTCTTGAACATATAAATTCCCCCAAAGATTTAAAACAGCTTTCGTATGATGAACTGGATCGTCTGTGCTCTGAAATCCGCGCGCTGATGATCAGCACCGTTTCAAAGAACGGCGGTCATCTCGCCTCCAACCTGGGTGTGGTGGAACTGACGGTTGCGATCCATAAGGTTTTTAACAGTCCTGTAGATCAGATCGTTTTTGATGTGGGTCATCAGTGCTATACGCATAAGATTCTCACCGGCAGAAAAGAGCAGTTTCACACGCTCAGAACGGAAAACGGCATAAGCGGATTTACAAGGCCGAATGAAAGCGAACACGACATTTTCTCCAGCGGCCATTCCAGTGTTTCCGTCAGCGAGGCAATCGGGCTTGCAAAGGCAAAACAGATCAAAAACGAAAAAGGCAAAGTGGTTGCCGTTATCGGCGACGGTGCACTCACAGGCGGGCTTGCTTATGAGGCGCTCAATAACTGTGCGTGCGATAATCACAGCAATCTTATTGTGATCCTGAATGATAACAAGATGTCGATCAGCCAAAATGTTGGAAGCATGGCAAAACATTTAACGCATATCAGGACTTCAAAAAAATATTCAACCTTTAAATCGGGTGTCAGAAAAGCCCTGTTTCATATTCCGAAGATCGGAAAACAGCTCAACCGATTTTTAACGGCGTTTAACGGCTGCCTCAGAAGAAGAATTTATCATAACGCAACTTTCTTTGAAGATCTTGGTTTCAGATATTACGGCCCGATAGACGGGCATGATATTGAATCGCTTGTTGCCGCGCTGGAAACTGCAAAAGCGCATAATCATTCGGTTCTGGTTCATGTGAACACAGTAAAAGGCAGGGGCTATAACCCGGCAGAAAAAAATCCAACCCAGTTTCACGGAATCGGTCAGTTTGATATTGAAACGGGCGATCCGAAAGCCAGTGGAGAAACGTTTTCCTCCACGTTTGGAAAGATCGTGTGTGATCTGGCGGCAAATGATTCCAGAATATGCTGTATCACTGCCGCAATGACCGAAGGAACAGGACTTTCCGATTTCAGAAAAAAATACCCGAAGCGCTTTTTTGACGTAGGTATTGCGGAACAGCATGCTGTTACGTTTGCAAGCGGCCTAGCCAAAAACGGCATGATACCGATTTTTGCCGTTTATTCCACTTTTCTCCAGCGCTCCTATGATCAGCTGATTCATGATGTGGCTATGCAGGGGCTGAAAGTCATTTTCGGAATTGACCGCGCCGGATTCGTGGGCGAGGACGGAGAATCGCATCAGGGTGTTTTTGATACGGCTTTTTTAAACAGCGTTCCGAATCTAACGATTTATGCACCGTCGGATTTTGAGGAAATGGCGCTGATGTTTGTAAAAGGCATTTATCGTGATTCCGGCGCGGTTGCCGTAAGATATCCGCGCGGAAAAGCGGGAAGTATGCCGGAGAATTATACATATGATAAGCAGGACGCCGCCGTGTTCGGAGATGTTCATGCCAAAAATTGTATCGTTGCTTACGGCAGGGAATTCAGCGAATGTTACAGCGCCTATGAACAGCTGCAGGATACGTTTCTCATTAAACTGAACAAGATCAAACCAATCAGTGACGAAACCGTCATGCTTGCCGAAAATGCGGAAAATGTGTTTTTCTTTGAAGAAAGTATACGAACCGGAAGCGTGGGCGAAAGTTTTGCTTCCAGACTGGAGGAAAACCGCGTTTCTGTCAATTTCCGCCACATTGCGGTCAATGATGAATTTATAAAACAGGCGCCGGTAAGTTCACAGCTTAAAAAATATAGGCTGGATGCGCAGGGCGTTTTGGAAGTGGTAAAGAGTGAGCAAAAAAAAGAGACTTGATATAGCTGTTTTTGAACAGGGCTATGCTCCCAGCAGAGAAAAGGCAAAAGCGGTTATTATGGCAGGTCAGGTCTATGTCAATAACCAGAAAGTGGATAAGGCAGGTTTTGAACTGAAAGAGGACGATGTGCTTGAGGTTCGCGGAAATACGCTTAAATATGTCAGCCGCGGCGGTTTAAAACTGGAAAAGGCAATGCGGTGCTTTCCGATAGATATTAGCGGAAAAATCTGCATGGATGTCGGCGCATCTACAGGCGGGTTTACGGATTGTATGTTGATGAACGGCGCGTCCAAGGTGTATTCCATTGATGTCGGTTACGGTCAGCTTGCGTGGAAATTAAGATGTGATGACAGAGTTGTCAATCTGGAACGCACCAATTTCAGATATGTTGACGAAACCAAAATCACGGATAAAATTGATTTCGCCAGTGTTGATGTTTCGTTCATCTCTTTAAAATTGATTTTCCCGAATCTGCATAAGTTCTTGAAACCGGGCGGCAAAGCCGTATGCCTGATCAAACCTCAGTTTGAGGCAGGAAAGGGAAAAGTCGGCAAAAAAGGCGTTGTCCGTGATACTTCCGTCCATCTTGAAGTAGTGAACCGGGTAATGCAGGAGGCTGTTGACGCAGGCTTTTCGGTTCTGGGTCTGGATTATTCACCGGTAAAAGGCCCGGAGGGGAATATTGAGTATCTGATGTTTCTATCGTCCGCTGTTTCACCGGAAATCACTGACGGAATTAACGCACAAGACGTGGTCAACAGATCACACGAGGAATTAAAATGATATTTTCTGTTTTCGGCAATCTGGATAAAAAAGATGTTCGTGCGCTTGCGCAGGAAGTGTCAAAAATGCTTTCCGGGCAGCAGAACAAAGTGGTGTTTAATGAAAAATACACCACCAATTTTTCGGGCGGTAACTGTAGTTTTATGACCGAATCGGATATGTATAAGGCGTGCGATATCGCAGTTGTGCTCGGCGGAGACGGCACTACCATGAAAGTTGCGAAAAACGCGGCTGTTAACGGGAAACCTGCTCTTGGCATCAACGGCGGCAGGCTGGGCTTCCTAAGTGCGGTGGAAAGAAATGAACTTTCCCTTTTGGAAAGTGTTTTAAAAGGTGAGTATGCAGTGGATGAAAGAATCATGCTGGAGGCTTCCGTTATTAAAAACGGAAAAATCATCAGTACCAGCCACTGCCTGAATGACGCAGTCCTTTCAAGAGGCGATTTTGCCCGTCTGATCGATATTGATATCAAGTCAGATACGGCAGATATGCTCAGTGTGCGCGCGGACGGCGTTATCATTTCAACGCCAACCGGTTCCACGGCATATTCGCTTGCCGCAGGCGGGCCGATCTTAAGTCCGGATCTGAATTGCTTTGTAATCACATCCATATGCCCGCATTCGCTTATGGACCGAAGTATCGTTGTGAATTCCAAGTTTACGCTGAACATCTCTGTAAGAAGCGATGTATCCAATAACGCCATCCTTACCTGTGACGGCGAAGAACCGGTAGAAATAGATCAAGATTGTATTGTATCGGTTTCTTTATCGGATTATAAAGCCAAACTGATTAAGGTGAAACCGGATAATTTTTATCAGATCGTGAAAAAAAAGATCATTGAGAGAGGCTCATAGTTTATGAAGAAAAGAAGGCTCGCAAAAATAATTGAACTGATCGGAACATATAAGATCGAAACGCAGGAAGAACTGCAGGCATATTTGAAAGAGAGCGGCTTTGATGTTACGCAGGCAACGATTTCCCGGGATATTAAAGAACTGCGCCTTGTGAAAGAACTTTCCGAAGAGGGCCGTTATGTTTACTCAACGGGAGTAAGAGATCAGCGCGGCGAATCGGATTTCAGAATGAGCGGAATCTTAAATGAATCTATTATCAGCGTGGAATATGCTGTAAATATGGTTTGCATCAAATGTTGTTCCGGCACTGCCGGGGCGGTTTGCGCGGCAATCGATTCTGCCAGGTGGATCGGAGTTTTGGGCACCATTGCCGGGGACGATACGATCTTTGTGCTGTGCAGAAACGAAAAGGCGGCACGTGTTTTCACTTCAAATTTGGAGAAAGTTATAAATGTTAAAAACCCTTGATATCGAAAATATTGCAGTAATTGAAAAGGCGCGGATCGAGTTCTCGTCCGGTTTTAATGTGCTGACCGGTGAAACGGGCGCCGGTAAATCCATTGTTGTGGATTCCATAAACGCCATACTTGGTGAGCGGACTTCCAGAGAACTGGTTCGCAGCGGTTCTGATTATGCGTTTGTATCTGCACTGTTTACGGAGATCAACCCGGCAGTCAAAGCAAAACTGAATGATCTGGGTTTTTCAGCGGAGGAGGATGATTCACTCTTGCTGACCAGACGTATCAGCAGAGACGGTAAATCTCAGTGCCGTATAAACGGGCATGCCGCTACGGTTTCCGTTCTTCGTGAAGTCGGCGGTACACTTGTAAATATCCATGGTCAGCATGATAGTCAGTCCCTTTTAAATCCGGAATACCATTATCAGTTTATAGATATGCTTTCAGGCGGCAATATGCTGTTAGAGCAGTATAAAGCCGCTTTTTCCGCTTTCATTCACATTCGCCGCCGGTTGAAACAATTAACAGCGCAGGCGGAAAAAAATGATAACAGCACAGAACTTTTGGATTTTCAGATCAAAGAATTGGAAGACGCGGATATAAAAGAGGGCGAGATTGAATGTTTGTCAACTCGTAAAAAGGCGCTAGACAGCGCTGATGAAGCGCTTGCGGCATATCGTTCGCTGTTGACCGTCATTGCGGGGGATGATGAAAATGCAGGCGCGCAGATCTCTTTGATTTCGGCAGCAAAAGAACTGGAAAGATTTACCTCGTTTTCTGAGGATACTGAAAAAGCGTATTCGCTGCTGCAAAATATTGACGATGAGCTGGAAACGGTAAAGGGGCTTGTTGAAAACGCTGCCCAGTCGCTTGATTTTGACCCTAATGAAAAAGAGCGAATTGAGGAGCGGCTTGATTTTCTTTACAGGCTTGGGAAAAAATATGGTTCTTCAGAGGCGGATATGCTGAAAAGTCTTGAAGAGGCAAAAAAGCAGAGAACGCTGATCCATACGGATGAGGAAGAACTGGAAAGGCTGACACAGGAATATGATTCCGCCCTTGATCAAGTAGAAGAACTTGCCGAAAAACTTTCAGATCTAAGAAAGACAACCGCTTTAAAATTTGAAAGCGATGTTAAAGCGCAGCTTGAATTTTTGGACATGCCGAAAATCCGCTTTATAGTTGATTTTGAAAAAGGTATTCTTTCTTCAACGGGTACGGATAAAATTGAGTTTCTGATCTCAACCAATCCGGGAGAACCGCCGAAACCTTTGGCCAAGATCGCATCCGGCGGTGAACTTTCGCGAATCATGCTTGCAATCAAGAATATAATCGCCTATAATGATACAGTTGATACTTTGATCTTTGATGAGATTGATACAGGCGTGTCCGGCAGGGCAAGCGGAAAAATAGGTTTGAAACTGAAAGAAGTTTCCAAAAATACACAGGTTATAACTGTTACGCATTCCGCGCAGATCGCCGCTTTTGCGGATGAACATTTTCTGATCGCAAAGGATTTTGAAAACGGCAGAACATATACGAATGTTACGCCGCTGGATCACGAGAAAAGAAAATATGAACTTGCGCGCATTATGGGCGGCCTGCATATTACGGATGCCCTGCTGGAAAGCGCGGAGGAAATGCTGAACAATGCACAGGAGGATAATATAAATGGGAATTTATGAAGAACTGCGTGAACGCGGGCTGATCGCGCAGGTAACGGATGAGGAGCGTGTCAGAGATCTTGTAGATAACGGAAAAGCGGTCTTTTATATTGGCTTTGATCCAACTGCTGATTCTCTTCACGTTGGTCATTTTATGGCGCTTACGCTCATGAAAAGATTGCAGGAAGCCGGCAACAAACCGATCGCGCTCATTGGCGGCGGAACGGGGATGATCGGCGACCCAAGCGGCAGAACGGATATGCGCCAGATGATGACTGTGGAAACGATTCAGCACAACTGCGACTGTTTTAAAAAGCAGATGTCCAAATTTATAGATTTTTCTGACGGTAAAGCGCTTATGGTCAATAACGCGGATTGGCTTCTTGACCTGAATTATATTGAACTCTTGCGGGAAGTCGGTTCCTGTTTTTCCGTAAACCGTATGCTTACCTTTGAATGTTATAAGCAGCGTATGGAGCGCGGGCTTTCTTTTCTTGAGTTTAACTATATGATCATGCAGAGTTACGATTTTTATGCGCTCTATCAGAAATATGGCTGTAATCTGCAGTTTGGCGGCGACGATCAGTGGTCCAATATGATCGGTGGTATGGAGCTTATTCGGAAAAAACTGAACGGCAATGCGGATGCGATGACCATTACGCTGCTTACCAATTCAGAGGGCAAAAAAATGGGCAAAACGCAGAAAGGCGCAGTGTGGCTTGATCCTGAAAAAACCACGCCTTATGAGTTTTACCAGTATTGGCGCAATGTGGATGACGCAGATGTTATCAAGTGCATGAAACTTCTTACATTCATGCCTTTGAAAGAGATTGCTGAATATGAAAAACTTGAAGGCGCCGAACTCAATGCCGCTAAAGAAAAACTGGCTTTTGAACTGACGAAACTTGTGCACAGCGAAGACGATGCTGTTAAGGCACAAACGGCTGCCAAGGCGCTTTTCGGCGGTGGAGCGGATGATTCCGATATGCCGTCAACAACGGTTGAAGATTCGGATTTGGATGAAAACGGCTCAGTGGGCGTGATTGATCTTATGCTGAAAGGCGGCATGATCAAGTCTAAGGGCGAGGGAAGAAGACTCGTTCAGCAGGGTGGTATTACCGTAAATAACGAAAAGATCACGGATCCATATGCCTCTGTTGCAGGTGAAGAACTGAAAAACGGCGTGATCATCAGAAAAGGCAAAAAGGTTTACAGAAAATTCGTTTTATAAAGCAAAAGGCGGGGAATCCCGTCTTTTCTTTTTAAGGTTAAATACCTAAGATTTTGTAAATATAATATTGAAGACGGTGCCTGCTTTTGTTATAATGATTAGTGGTGATTTTATGCCTGATATTCAGAAAAAAATTGAGGATTTAAGAAAAACGCTTCGCTATCACAGCGATAGGTATTATAATGACGATGCCCCGGAAATAGAGGATTACGAATATGATATGATGATGCGGGAACTTCAGAACTTGGAGGAGCAATATCCGCAGTATGACAGCCCGGATTCCCCCACAAAACGTGTGGGCGGCAAGGCGGATAACAGTTTTGAAAGCGTTGTGCACACCGTTCGTATGGAATCCTTGCAGGATGCTTTTTCCAAAGAGGAGATCCGTGATTTTGATAAACGCGTCAGAGATGTAGTTTCCGCTCCGAAGTACTGTGTTGAGCCAAAGATAGACGGACTTTCCGTTTCACTGGAATACAGAAACGGTTTGTTTGTCCGCGGCTCTACGAGAGGAGACGGCGATGTAGGCGAGGATGTAAGCGGCAACTTAAGGGTTATTCGCAATATTCCGTTAAAATTAAGCCAGAATATACCCTATATCGAAGTGCGCGGCGAAGTGTATATGCCGAAAAAAAGTTTTGAAAAGGTTGTTGACCGTCAACTGATCAACGGCGAAAAGCCGTTTAAAAACCCACGTAATGCTGCTGCCGGCTCACTTCGGCAGAAAGATAGCGAAATTGCCGCCACTCGCGGATTGGATATTTTTGTTTTCAATGTGCAGCAGGTAGAGGGCGTAACGCTGACTTCGCATAAGCAGAGCCTTGATTTCCTGAAAGAACTTGGATTTCACACGATTCCCGGGTATATTCTTGTGGACACTATTGAAGACGCACTTAACCGGATCGATCAAATCGGTGAAAGCCGCGGCAGTTTGGAGTATGACATTGACGGCGCCGTTATCAAAGTGGATGATTTTGCCATGCGTGGCGAACTCGGCTCAACGGCTAAATTCCCAAAATGGGCGGTTGCTTTTAAATACCCGCCGGAGGAAAAGCAAACGAAACTGCTGGATATTGAAATCGCAGTCGGCAGAACAGGTGTGCTCACGCCTACAGCCGTTCTGGAACCGGTTCATCTTGCCGGCACAACGGTTTCAAGAGCCACACTTCATAATCAGGATTTTATTGCTGAAAAGGGCATAGCCATCGGGGATGTCGTTACCGTTCGAAAAGCGGGGGATATTATTCCTGAAGTGTTGTGCGTCAACGAGCATCGTTCTGCCGGATATTTTAAATTCCCGGCAATCTGCCCAAGCTGCGGCAGTGAAGTGATCCGGGAAGAAGGAGAGGCTGCGATCCGGTGTATTAACCCGGATTGCCCGGCACAGCTTTTAAGAAATCTGATCCATTTTTGTTCCCGCGATGCAATGGATATTGAAGGTCTGGGCCCCGCTGTTCTTGAAACATTTGTAAATAACGGACTCATTGAAAAAACCGAAGATATTTATTCCTTAACCTTTGAGAAGATCAATTCCGCGGGACTGGACGGATTTAAAGACAAAAGCATTACGAATATCGTAACTTCTATTGAAAATTCAAAGAATAACGATCTTTCTAAACTGATTTTCGCACTGGGCATCAGGCATGTGGGCGCCAAGGCGGGAAAACTGCTTTCCGATCATTTTAGAACAATGGATCGCATAGTGAATGCCTCTGTGGAAGAAATACTGGAAATAGACGGGTTCGGAGAGATCATGGCGGAAAGCGTATCCGAATTTTTCAAAAATGAAAAGTCAAGAAGTCTGATTGCAAACCTGAAAGATGCCGGGGTGAATATGAATTCCCTTTCTGAGATTACAGATTCAAGATTTTCCGGAAAAACTTTTGTGCTCACCGGTACGCTTGCTTCGCTTACGCGTGCGCAAGCGTCTAAGATCATTGAGGGCTTTGGCGGCAAGACATCTTCATCCGTATCTAAAAAAACGAGTTATGTTTTGGCTGGCGATGCCGCCGGCAGTAAACTGGAAAAGGCAAATGCGCTCGGCGTTGAAGTGATCAGCGAAGCGCAGTTTCAAGAGATGATAAAATAGACGTGTGTATTCTCCGGTTCACGGAAAGGCAGAGGTGATTATGAAAGAAATCAGAAAAAAACAGAAGGTATTGTTTACGGCAATGAGGATTCTTGTGGCTGTAACACTTGTTTATATTGTAGTTTATATCGGCATTCAGCCCTATACTGCTGAATGGGGCAGAACGATCGCGCTGGTTTTAAGTTATTTGAGTGATCTGCTGATCGTTGCCAGTCTTGCCGTTGCGCTTGTCTATTACTCGAAATACGGCAAAACAAATGCGTTCTTAACCAGAATTGAGCATGAGATCAAAGACTGCGGCTATTATAAGATCAGCGGCGATCCCGCCGCGCCGGAAGAATATCTCGGCAACCTTTTTGATAAATTAAAAAATGACGGTTTTGCCGTTGAAAGCAATGTAGAGTATGATGGACTGGAATTCAGTTATACTGCCTTTAAAAGAAAAGAATTCTTTTATATATGCGGCGTGGATGATCTGTCCAAAGACGATGTGCTCGCGTATCTGGACTGCGCTGTGAATGACCTCACGGTCCGCCGTCTCAAAAGAGCAGGAAACTGCCTGCTTGTGTTTGTTACAGATCAGGCGCAGGATGGTGCTGTTGCCCTGTCTAAGATGATCTGTACATTCGGCAAAAAAGAGCAGTTAAAGCTTGCTATCGCTATTGCGGAGCCTGAAAAGCAAAATTGTTATTTTCTTGGCAATATGCAAACGAAAACACAGGCGATGACGGCGGAATACATTTTGAACAGCCGTGTACCCATTCCCGATGAGCTGAAATATAAAGAGATTCTTCCTTTCCAGAAAGAACTTGAAAAACATATGGAAGATTTTACGATCAAAGATTACCTGAATGGTACATTTTATGCGCATTAGAGGTGTTAGAATGACGGATGAAGTAAAAGCGTATCTGGAGTCCTTAAAAGGCAAAAAAGTAGCATTTGTAGGTATGGGTGTTGCCAATGTGCCTTGTGCCGAATGGTTGGCAAAACACGGAATAGAAGTGTATGCTTGTGACAAAAGGGATAAGGATTATATCGGCACGGATATCTGCGCCCGCCTTGAAAAACAAGGCGTAAAATTCAGCCTTGGTGAGGATTACCTTAGCGTATTGCCGGATATGGATCTGATCTTCCGTTCCAACGGCATACTGCCGTTTCAGAATCCATGGATCGGAGAATGTATTGAAAGAGGGCAGAAAGTCACTTCTGAAATGGAAGTGTTTTTCAAATTCTGCCCGGCAAAGATCATCGGCGTTACCGGTTCTAACGGAAAAACAACTACAACAACGATCATAGCAAAAATGCTGGAGGCTGAGGGCAGAAATGTATATCTCGGCGGCAATATCGGCAAGGCGCTTATGCCGGAACTGGAAACGATTACCGCGCAGGATATTGCAGTTGTGGAGCTGTCTTCTTTTCAGCTTTTAACCATGGGAAATATGGTCAACAGGCCTGATGTTGCCGTTGTTACAAATATTGAGATCACGCATCAGGATCATCATATCAGCCTGGACGAGTATGTGGACGCAAAACGAAATATCCTGATTTACCAGTCTGCCGATTCCAAGGCTGTGCTGAATGCGGATTGCGATTATTCCATCGGCGGCAGAGTCTATCATGATATGCGTTACGATGTACGAGGCAGGTTGTATCAGTTTTCCGTTAAGCATCCTGTTGAAAACGGTGCTTATCTTGATGAAAACGGTAATATCGTTTTTTGTGAAAATGGCGAGAAAACCGTTCTTTTTAATAAGGACGTCATTAAAATTCCCGGTATGCACAATGTGGAAAATTACTGCACTGCAATAACAGCAGTCTGGGGGCTCGTTTCGCCGGAAAATATGAAAAAAGTGGCGGAAACGTTCGGCGGTGTAGAACACAGGATAGAATTCGTGCGTGAATACAAAGGCGTTCGGTATTATAATGATTCGATCGCCACATCGCCTTCACGTGTGATCAGCGGGCTAAACGCGTTTCAGCAAAAGATCATTATGATCTGCGGCGGTTCGGATAAAGGAAATGATATGAGCCAGATGGTGCCGCTCATTTTAAAAAAAGTGAAACTGCTTGTGCTCAACGGCGCTACGGCGGGTAAGATTTATGATGCTGTTGTTGCTGACGAAAATTATGTAAACAGCGGTTTAATCATTGAAAAGACAGATACAATGGAACATGCCCTGATAATTGCAAAAGAAAACGCAAAGCGCGGGGATATCGTTTCCCTTTGCCCGGCATGCCCGGCATTTGATCAGTTTAAAACATTTGAATACAGGGGCAGAAGATTTAAAGAACTTGTGAATGGATTTAAAGAATAATGGATACTCTGAAACTTTTAAAAAAATTAACGGCTGCCGGCGCGCTTTCCGGTTGTGAAGACGCTCTGCACAATGATTTGAGAACGATTTTGGAACAGTATGGCGAAGTGCGAACGGACGGCATGAAAAATATATTCTGCACATTCGGGCAGGGTCCGCATTTTTTGCTTGACGCGCATATGGACGAGATCGGTCTGATCGTAACTTCGATAACGGATGACGGATTTCTGAAATTTTCCGCAAGCGGTGGTGTGGACAGGCGCTTTCTGCCGGCGAGTGAAGTAACCGTGCTTGGAAAGCGCCGGCTCCGCGGCGTGATTTGTTCCGTTCCGCCGCATCTGAGATCGAATAAAGAAAAAAAGGTTAACGATATATCTGACCTTGCCGTGGATATCGGCTTTAGCAAGGATGAAGCGGAAAAATTGGTTGAGCCGGGGGACAGAATTCTGTTTCATCATCAATTTGATGAACTCTGCGGCAGTAAAGTCGTCTCCAACTGCCTGGATGACCGGTGCGGTGTAGCGTCTCTCTTTCTTACTCTTGACAGGTTAAAGAAGATTCCGGCAAAGATTACGGTTATGATTTCTGCACAGGAGGAAGTTGGCACCCGAGGTGCCACGGCCGGTGCCTTTTCCGTTGATGCGGATGAGGCAATCTGCGTGGATGTGTCTTTCGGCTATTCGCCGCAGTGCAGCAAAGAGGACTGCGGCATGGTTTCCGGCGGCGCTATGATCGGCTTTTCGCCGGTGTTGGATCAAGAGATTTCCCGCTCTTTGGTAAAGTGCGCGGAAAAAAATCATATTCCGTATCAAAAAGAAATTATGAACGGAAAAACAGGCACAAATGCCGATGTGATCACTGTTTCAAAAAGCGGAGTGAAATGCGGTCTGATTTCTATACCGCTTCGGTATATGCATACGCCGTCTGAAGTTATTGATGTGAAAGACGTTGAGGCAACGGCGGATCTGATTGCTGCGTATATTTCGGAAAGGGCTGGTGAGTGGAATGCTTAAGGAATTGTGCCTTTTAAACGGAACATCCGGCGATGAAAGTGCAGTAAGAAACTTTATCATTGATCAGATCAAAGGCAAATGTGAATATAAGGTGGATGCGCTCGGCTCTGTGATTGCTTATAAAAAAGGCAGAAAAACGCCGGATAAAAAGGTTATGCTGAGCGCGCATATGGATGAAGTCGGCTTTATCATTACATCCGTTACGGAAGACGGTTATTTCAAGTTTGCCCCTGTAGGCGGTATTGAGCCGGAAGTGGTTCTGACCCGCCGTTTGAATGTGAATGGCAGAATCGGTGTGGTCGGCGCAAAAGCTGTGCATCTGATGAGTAGTGAAGAAAAGGATTCTGCGCCTAAATTCAGTGAATTTCTTATAGATATCGGTGCAAACAGCAGGGAAGAGGCAGAAAAGATTGCTGCGTCCGGTGATTTTGTGTATTTTATCTCGGATTATTGCGAGTTTGGAAACGGACTTTTAAAAGCAAAAGCGCTTGATGACAGGATCGGCTGCATGCTTTTGATAGAGCTGATCCAAGGTGATCTGGAATACGATACCTATTTTTGTTTTCAGGTGCAGGAAGAGGTGGGTCTGCGCGGTGCGGCATGCACTGCGTTTCGAGTACAACCGGATGTTGCGGTTGTGCTGGAATCTACAACCGCGTCGGATATAGACGGTGTACACGGCGCAGAATGTTGTTGTTTGCTTGGGCATGGCCCTGTCATTTCCTATATGGACGGCAGAACGGTTTATGACCGTGACCTGTACCAAAAAGCATTTAAAGTTGCCAAAGATAACGGCATACCCGTGCAGACAAAAACAAAGATTGCAGGCGGAAATGATGCAGGCGCCATACAGACGGCTGCGGGCGGTTGCCGCGTCTGTGCTGTTTCTCTGCCGTGCCGCTACATTCATTCCGGTTCCAGTGTTGTTAAAAAAAGCGATATAGACGAAACCCGAAAGTTTTTGAAGGTATTTTTAAATTTACTTTATGATTGAAAAACTGAACGATATTGAAAAATTAAATGCGTTTAAGCCGGTGGATCTTTATACGATCCGTATAAAATCTCTTGTGGATACGTATGGTTTCGGATATTCTTTTGCCGCTTTCTACCGGCAGATGAAACAAGGCAGATGCACCGCCGTATTCAGCATTTTGGATTCAGATATCACGCTTGCGGTAGATACCGATTCGGCTGATGTGCCGGAATTGGCAGAGTTTTTTAATTTGCATGGCTTTACTTCACTGCTTTGCAGTGCCGGATTTCTTTTAGACCGCTCGTTTGATCAGGGTACGGTGATGTCGTCCCGCGATAAAAAAAATTCCGGAAATTCAAATTTGACAATCTGCGCTTTGCACAGTTATGATCCGCTTCGTGCCCTTTATGATTTTTTAGAGTATGACGGTGCTTTTGATATGTGGTATGCGGATATTCACCGAAGAATTGCCAAGTCAACCGCAAAAGCATGCGCGGTCATTGAAAACGGCAGAATGCTTTCCAGCGCGCTATTGTCTTCCGTTCATAACGGCTGCGCTGTTTTAAGCGGTGTCAAAACAGATCCGGCTTACCGAAACCGAGGGTATGCCTCGGCTTTGGTGCGGTATCTGTGCCAAACGGTGCCGGGTACGGTCTATCTGATGCGTGAGCACAGTAAAAATGAGCAGTTTTATCTTAAGCTCGGATTTCAAAATACAGATCAGTGGAGAATTTACAGATGACCCCTTTTTTTGATATAGACAGCAGAATTCTGAAAGCGTCGGATCAGGCGCTGGAAAAAGTAAAAAAACAGTTTGAAACGATTGATGAAATTACAGAATATAATCAGCAGAAAGTAATCAGAGCGTTTATTAAACACGGCGTTTCAGAAAGTCATTTTGTGTCTACCACAGGTTACGGCTATGGTGACCGCGGCAGGGAAACGCTGGATGCGATCTGGGCAGACGTATTCGGCGCGGAAGACGCGCTGGTGCGCCATAATTTTACATGCGGCACACACACGCTGGCCACGGCTCTGTTCGGCGTTCTGCGCCCGGGTGATAAAATACTTTCCGTTACCGGCACACCGTATGATACTATACATAATGTAATCGGTATATCCGGAGAGGGTATGGGTTCACTTAAGGATTTTGGAATTGCTTATGATGAAGTACCGCTGAAAGACGGACGTTTGGATTATGACGCAATCGGCCGCCAAGTGGATGATTCCGTAACGATGGTCTACATTCAGCGCAGCCGCGGATATGAACTAAGACCGAGTCTTTTGATCAGCGAAATAGAAAAAGTTGTGCAAGTTGCAAAGGCAAAAAATCCGAATGTGATCGTTATGGTTGATAACTGTTACGGCGAATTTGTACAGAAACAGGAGCCGTGCGATGTAGGCGCTGATCTTGTTGCCGGATCGCTGATTAAAAATGCAGGCGGCGGCATGGCAAGAACAGGCGGTTATATTGTCGGTAGAAAAGATCTTGTTGAAAAGTGCGCTTATCGGTTAACTACGCCAGGTCTCGGCAAAGAAGTAGGCGCTACTCTCGGCATGAACCGTGAACTTTATATGGGGTTGTTTTACGCGCCCCATACGGTTGGAGAAGCGCTGAAAAGCGCCGTTTATATTGCCGCGCTTTTCAGCGGATTCGGATTTGATACAACTCCTGCGTATGATGCGCAAAGAGGAGATATTGTTCAGTCTCTGGGACTCGGGAACGAAGATCGTCTTGTGGCTTTCTGCCAGGGAATCCAGAGCGGCAGCCCGATAGACAGTTATCTTACTCCGGAACCGTGGGATATGCCCGGTTATGACAGCAAAGTGGTGATGGCCGCCGGAGCGTTTACGATGGGATCGTCTATAGAACTTTCTGCTGACGCTCCCATACGAGAACCATATTACGCTTGGATCCAGGGCGGCCTTACATTTCATGCCGCAAAACTCTGCGCGCTGCTTGCTGCGCAGAAAATGCTAGACGGAGGTCTGCTTAATGTATAATTATAAAGGCATTCAGCCTGAAACGATCGAACTGCTTTCTTTAAACCGCTTTCATGATTCCAAAGCGTTTTATGAAGCGCATAAGGAAGAACTGAAACAAGGCGCTACTATACCGATGCGGCAGATGGTGCTTGACCTTTCTGATCTTTTGTGTGATCTGGATCCGCTTATGGATACAAATCCAACCTATATCGTTTCCCGTATCAGAAGAGATACCCGGCGCACAAAAAGCAAACTCCTGTATAGAGAGAATCTTTGGGTCATGTTTAGGCGCAATAAATTTGAATATCCTTTTGCGCCGTTTTATTGGTTTGAATTTAAACCGGAGGGCTATGCTTACGGACTGGGCATGTGGACCGGAAAACCCGCGCAGTTTGATGAGGTCAGAAAACTGATCGTCAAAGAGCCTGAACGGTGGCTGAACGCGGTTGACTGCGCAGAAAAGGCCGGTCTGAAATACGCAACGGACGAATTTTATAAAAAAGATAAAATACCGAATGCGCCCGAGGAACTGAAAAAATATCTGAACGCAAAAAGCATGGTTTTCTGTGTTTGGAAGAAGGATTTAAAAAGGATCGCTACCACCAAAATCATAGAAGATATGAGAAAAATGATCAAAACCTCGTCTCCCATGTATGAATTTTTGATCGAGGCATATGACAACGCTTTTAATGAGGGACTTATCAATGCAGACTATTACAAAAGATGAACTGATGAAATTGAAGAGCGGCAGCGATATCAGAGGCACTGCCGTGGAAACCGATATAGAAAAGATACAGTTGACGGATGAAGTTGTGCGTTCTGTCTGCACAGCATTTGTAAGGTGGTACAAAGCAAAATTTAAATGTAAGGATTTCCGCATTGCTGTGGGTCATGATTCCAGAATCTCGGCTGACCGGATACGAAAAGCTGCAGTATCCGCTTTTTGCGCAGAGGGAGCGGAGGTTTATGACTGCGGTCTTTGCGCAACGCCCGCCATGTTTATGGCAATTGTTTCCGATATTCAGGTTTCCGCATCGCTTGAGATCACTGCGTCTCACCACCCGTTTCAGAAAAACGGACTTAAGTTTTTCACACCGAACGGCGGGCTGGAAGGATATGAGGTAGAAGAGATCCTGAATCTTGCCTACGATATCGCTCCCGGCAGTGGAAACGGCAAAATTCAAAACTATGATTTCATGAGCGCCTATTCGGCTCATCTCAGAAACATAATAAAAAATTCGGTGAATAGCGGAGAAAAGCCGCTAAAAGGTTTAAAAATTTCCGTTGACGCGGGGAACGGCGCCGGCGGATTTTATGCCAGGCAGGTTCTTGCGCCTTTGGGCGCAGATGTCTCCGGCAGCCGATACCTGGTGCCGGATGGTATGTTTCCACATCATGTGCCGAATCCGGAGAACACTCGCGCGATGGAATGTGCAAAGAATATGGTTTTGGAAACAAAATCGGATCTTGGAATCATTTTTGACACGGATGTGGACCGCATGGGCTGTGTTTCCTGCGACGGAAAAGAGATTAACAGAAACCGTTTGGTTGCGCTTGCAAGTGCGATTGTGCTCCAAAACGCGCCGGGTGGTACAATTGTGACGGACAGCCTGACTTCTGACGGTTTGCGTGATTTTATTGAACACCGTCTCGGCGGCAAACAACTCCGGTTTAAACGCGGATATAAAAATGTGATCGACAAAGCCATTGAATTAAACGCGCAGGGTGTGAACTGCCCTCTTGCGATCGAAACCAGCGGGCACGCTGCGCTGAAAGAAAATTATTTTCTGGATGACGGCGCTTATCTTGCCGCAAAAATTATATCTCTGCTGGCCGTTTTGAAAAAGCAGGGCAAGGATATAAATGATTTGATATCTGATCTCAAAGAACCTGCTGAAAGTATAGAGATCAGAATCCCCATAAACGATAGAGATTTCAAAGCGTATGGCCAACAGGTAATGGATTCTCTTAAGGCGTATGCGGCGTTAAACGATTCGTGGCAAATAGAAACAGAAAATTATGAGGGTGTCCGTATCAATTTTAACGGCGGTTGGTTTTTGCTGCGGCTTTCCGTGCACGATCCGATACTGCCGCTCAATCTGGAATCACAGGAAATCGGAATCTGCGCAAAGGTTGCGGCAGAGGTCCAAAAGCATTTAATTCGTTTTGATAAACTGGATCTTAAGGATTTTAATAAGGTATTGTAATGCTGTATTTAATTTTAGGCCGTGCCGGTTACGGCAAAACCGAATATTGCTTTCATAAAATTCAATCTCTTGCCGAAAGCGGCAATCAAGATATACTGCTCCTGACTCCGGAACAGTATAATTTTACCGCAGAAAAAAGGCTGCTTTCTATGCTCGGCGAAAGCCGGGTCAATTCTGTTCAGAATCTGTCTTTTACACGGCTTTCCAATGAACTCAAACGCCTGTACGGCGGAGATACACTGCCTGTCCTTTCCAAGGGCGCCAAGGCAGTCCTGATGAAAAAGGCTATGGATTTTGTTAAGGATGAACTAACCGTTTTTGCCAATAAAACAAACACGGCGTCTTTCATATCCTCCATGACGGATATTTATGATGAAATGAAATCCTGCGCAAAATCCTGGCAGGATATTCAATCTGCTTCTGAGCGGATAAACAGAAAACTGCTTTCCGGTAAATTATCTGATATTTCAAAGATCATTGAAAAATATGAAGAACTCATCAGCGGCGTTTATTTCGACTCTGCAGATGAGATGACACGTCTTTACACCAGACTTGCCGAAACGTCTTTTCTGAAAGGAAAAACGGTTTTTATTGATGGCTTTAACGGATTCGTTGCCAATGAGATAAAGATCCTCGAACGGATCATTCAGGATTCACAAGATGTTTATATTACGCTTGCAACGGATTCATTCGGGCAAGAGCAGGAATATGATCTGTTTTCCTATATTAATAAAACCGCGGCAACCGTGATCAGAATCGCGGCAGATACGGGCTTGGATTATCGCATAATACAACTTGATAAAAATTACAGAACACAAAACAAATTCCTTTTGCTTTGCGAAAAACAACTCTATTCGCAAAATGCCGCAGTAATCGATGAACGGCCTGATTCCATAAGTATTTATAAGGCAAAAAGTATCTCTGATGAGTGCGATCATGCAGCTTTAATGATCAAAAAAGAATTAAGAGCGGGCTGCAGGGCTGGTGAGATTGCCGTTATCTGCCGGGATACCGAAAAATACAGAAGTGAACTTTCCTATGCATTCAGAAAATATGAAATTCCGTTTTTTGATGATGAACGGCAAAGTATTGGCGCCCAGCCCGTAGTTGCTTTTGTACGCTTTCTTTTAAGAACCGTTGTATATTCGTTCAGATCAGAAGATATCCTCAGCCTTGCAAAAACAGGACTGACGGCGCTTGCTCCCACGGATGTGAACACACTGGAAAATTATATATACATGTGGAACATCAGCGGCGTTAAAAAATGGGGCGTGCCTTTTGTAAATTCCGCCAAAGGCTTTTCGTCTGAATTATCAGAATATGATAAAAAAGTGCTTGAAAAAATCAATCAGGCAAGGGAATACTTATATTCCCGGCTCATTCAATTTAAAAATGCCGTTAAGGATTCTGATGCCGCCGGAATCAGTGCAGCCGTTTATCATGCGTTGCTCTCTTTTGGCGCAAATCGAAAACTGAAATCGCTTGCATCTGACCTGAATGAACTCGGAAAAGATGCGCTTGCAGATGAACAGCAGCGTGTTTGGGATCTTTTGATGAACATCTTGAATGATCTTGCGGTGGTATCCGGCAGCGAGTCTATGCGTGTAAAAGATTACGCGGATCTGTTTTCGATCATGATTCACTCTGAGGATCTCGGCGTTCTTCCGCAGGGCATTGACTGTGTTCAGTTTGGTCAGGCGGACAGAATGCGCGCCGATAACCCAAAAATCGTTTTTGTTTTGGGTGCGAATGAAGGCGAATTTCCAAAATCTGTTTTCAGCGGCGGTCTGCTGACGGAGAATGACAGGATAGCCCTCAGTGAAAATGATTTTACGCTCTATTCTTTCGGCGAAACCCTTACATACCAGGAAAGATATTTTGCTTATATGGCGCTTAGTGTTGCATCGGAAAAACTGTTTGTCTCCTATGAGGGTAATGTCAAAAATGACGCGCCTTCATCGCTCATTACTTCACTGCGCACCATGTTTCCCGCTATGGAAGTTTACCGATATGAGGATATTCCGGAAACGGAACTTGTTGAGAGCCGGACTTCTGCCTTTGACCTTATGGCGGCAAAGTTCGGCGAGAATACTTCCTTTTCGGAATCTTTAAAGAAGTATTTTGAAAAAGACAGCAGATATCATTCTGTGAAACTTCTTTTTGAAAATGAAGAGATTTCTCTTAATAATAAGGAAAATTCAAAAAAACTTTTCGGCAAAGATATGTATCTTTCCGCATCACGTTTAGAAGATTATTTTAACTGCCGTTTCCGTTATTTCTGTAAATTCGGTCTGATGGCGCGTCCGCTCCAAAAAGCCCAGATGAACGCAATGCAAACGGGCACGGTTATCCATTATGTGCTTGAACATGTTTTAAGCGAAGTCGGAACCAAAAAACTTTCCGGGGAAAGCGAAGCGCATATTCGTATCATTGTCAATAAATATCTAAATCAGTATTTTGAAACGCAGCTTGGCGACACAACGGAATTTACAAAGCGTTTTAAGTACCAGTTTATGCGCCTGTCCAAAATGCTGTATAGTGTTGTGATCCGTCTTGCGGATGAATTTGCGCATTCTTCGTTTCAAGCAGAGGCGTTTGAACTTTCCATTGATCAGGATGGCGATGTTCAGCCCTCCGTTATACAACTGGAGGACGGCACAGTGCGTATCAGGGGCGCTGTGGACAGGGTAGACGTGCTGAATAAGGACGGCGAAAAATATATCCGCGTTGTAGATTATAAATCGGGTAATAAAAAGTTTAAACTTTCAGATGTGCTCTATGGTCTGAACCTGCAGATGTTTGTGTATTTGTTTACGATCTGTTCGGATAAGAAAAGCCGCTTCAGCGGCATACCTGCCGGTGTGCTTTATATGCATGCCGCGAGATCTGTGTTTTCTGTGGACGGCGGGGATGCAGAGCAGACCCTTAAAGCGGATGCGGATTCCGAGTATAAAATGAAAGGCATCGTCCTCTATGATCAGGAGCATGATATTTTAAATGAGATGGAAGATGGCGTAAAAGGCAGGTTTATCCCTGTTCATTACACCAAAAGCGGTTTGAAAGGGTGTTTTGCCTCCCTTGAAGGACTTGGCAGGATCGCAAAAAAGATCAATACCCTGATCGCCGAGATGGGGAACGGATTGCATGCGGGCCATATTGAACAGAATCCCATAAACGGCAAAGATCATAATTACACCTGTGATTACTGCGATTACAGCGATGTGTGCGCAAGTAAGAAATATATTCATAAACGCGAAATGATCCAGTTGGATGATAGCAAAGTGATCTCGGTTTTGGAGGAGGTGCAGGATGGCAAAACAGTGGACTGAACCGCAAAATGACGCGATTCTCGCCAAAGGCGGCAATATAATTGTTTCCGCTGCCGCGGGTTCGGGAAAAACAGCAGTGCTTGTGGAACGCGTAGTTCGTATTATCACAAGTGAATCGGATCCGGTGGATGTAGACAAACTTCTGATCGTAACCTTTACGATCCCTGCCGCTGCGGAAATGAAGGCGCGTATATCCTCCAGACTGGAAGAACTATTGAAAGATGCTCCGGGAAACAGGCGGATCCTGCGCCAACTTTCCCTGATACCATCGGCAAAAATATGCACGATAGACGCATTTTGCCTCAATCTGGTTAAAGAGAATTTTTTTGACCTTTCCGTCAGTCAGGATCTTTCCATTCTGGATAATGCTGAAGCGGATATTCTTTCCGATAACGCCTTGAATACGGTTCTGGATGCGTTTTACGAGGAGAATGATCCCGATTTCATCAAACTGGTGGAAACGCTTTCAAATCCAAAGGACGAAAGCGGCTTGATTTCGGCTGTAAAAAATACTTACAATTATATTTCTGCACAGCCAATGCCGCTTTTATGGCTTTCACGCATGATAGACGCTTATAAACCGGGCACGCCTTTTGAAAACAGCGTGTGGTATGCAGCAGCAGTGGAATCTGTATCAGATGAACTGCATTATGCAATGAAACTGTCTGACGAATGCCTTGCCTTTATTGACGAACAGGACAGTTGCGCCGGCTATTATATGGAGATCCTTGGCGCAGAAAATGCGCAGTGCAACAGGCTGATTTGTGCCCTTGAACTTGGTTGGGATAACTTAATTGAAGAATTATCAAATCTTGAATTTCCAAGATTTTATCCTTCAAAAAAGAGTTTTGAAACGCCGGGCTATAAGGATGAGATCGTTTCGCGCAGAAATTTCTATAAAGATATCCTGAATGCGCTTCGAAAAGAGATCACTATACCGTCCTCCCGCTTTGAAGAAGATAACGCAGCGCTTTATCCGATCCTGCAAACGCTTTATAAGGTTGTAGCGCGCTTTTCGGAAGAATACATGAAACACAAACAGGAAAGGAATGCATACACGTTTTCCGATATAGAGCATTTTGCACTTGATCTTTTGATGGATGTGGATGAAGACGGCAATATCGTTAAATCCAATGCTGCAAAAGAACTGGAGTCTTCTTTTTATGAGATTTTGGTAGATGAATATCAGGATACAAACGAGGCGCAGGATACGCTGTTTTGGCTGCTTTCGAACGGGAGCAACAGATTTATGGTTGGCGATGTTAAGCAAAGCATATATAAGTTCCGCCTTGCCATGCCGTACATCTTTAATCAGAAAAAGGAAACATACCGGGATTATAATCAAGATTCGCCGGCTGGGGACGCGAGGGTCATTCTTGATCGGAATTTCCGTTCACGAAAAGATATTTGCGATTTCACAAATTTTTTGTTCTCAATTTTCATGAGCAAAAAAGCAGGGGAACTCGATTACAATGAAAAAGAGCACCTGAACTGCGGCGCTGTCTATCCCGAACGTCAGGAACCCTGCATCAGCCTGAAAATCACGGATGGCTGCAAATCTCCCGATATGGACGAGTGCGAGGCTGCGGAGATTGCGAAACTGATACAGAAAAAGATAAAAGCACAGGAACAGGTTACCGATAACGGCAGAGAACGCAATATAAAATTCGGTGATTTTGCCATACTTTTGCGCAGCAGTAAAAACCATATTGACACGTACGATCGTGTTCTGAATTCTTTTGGTATTCCCACGGTGTGTGAAACCAACGCAGATCTTTTGGAGTGCGCAGAGATTAAAATGCTTTTGTCTCTTTTAAAAGTCATTGACAACCCTTCAAGAGATATTCCTATGCTGTCCGTTATGATGTCGCCGTTTTACGGTTTTACCGCTGATGAGCTTGCAGAGATCAAACTGGAGAGCGGCGGCGCTAAACACAGCCTTTATACCAGCGTTGTGAATTCCAAATCAGAAAAGGCGGTTTCGTTTATTAAAGAAATACAGATGTTTTCCAAAACCGCCGTAACAATGAATATCTCCTCCTTTATTCAATATATCTGCGAATATAAAAGTGTTTTTGCCTATATGAATGCGCTCGGCAACGCAATGCAGAGAAATGCCAATATCAATGCGTTTATTGCGTTTGCCCGTAATTTTGATGCATCTTCCGGTGTGGGGCTGACGTCTTTTCTTCGCCTGATAGACGGGATCGCGGAAAGCGGGGAGGGGATAAAGGCTGCGGAATTGAATGCAGGAAGTGAAAATGCCGTAAAGATTATGAGCATTCATCATTCCAAGGGGCTTGAATTCCCGGTTGTGATTCTTGCCGGAACTTCCAGAAAGTATAATTACAGCGATCTTAATAACAATATTCTTTTTAATGAGCGTTTCGGCGTTTCTTTAAAGCGCCATAATGAAGAGCAGCTTTACCGTATGGAAACACTTCCGAATAAGATTCTGAAAAATATCAATAAAAGTGCGGCGCTCAGCGAAAACCTGCGTGTGCTTTATGTGGCTGTTACCAGGGCAAAAGAGCAGTTTATTGCTATGCTCTCTTATGAAAATCTTGAAAACAGGATCCTTTCCGATGTCGTAAAGATCGCCGGCGGAACCATGGATCCCTGCATATGCCGGGATATCAGCTGCGACGCGGATTTTTTGCTCTGTTGCGCGCTTTTGCATCCGGATGGAGGCGAACTTAGATCGTCTTCGCCTGTTGCTGTTCGCGTTTTAGACAGCAGTTTTTCGATGAATATAGAGGTGTGCAATTTTGAAACAGAAGATACATTTTCTTCTGATCTTGAGCCGGCGGAGCCGGATGCGTCTGTTATTGAGCTGATTGATGAACGCGTAAATTATAAATATCCGGGTCTCAAAAATATACATATCACAGCAAAATTAAATGCGTCCGAGCTGGATAAAAAGGATGCACACCAGGAATTTTTTGCACTTTCCAAACCTGCTTTCATGAATGACGGGGGTCTCACGCCCGGCCAGAAAGGTACGGCTATGCACACCTTTATGCAGTTTTGCAACTACAAGTTGGCAAGTGAGGATCTTGAAAAAGAAATATCCCGTCTTGCTGAATGCGGCTTTCTTTCTGAAATTCAGGCGCAGTCTCTGAACAGAAAGCAGTTGCGGGATTTCTTTATGAGTGATTTTGCAAACCGGATGTTTTCTTCTGATCATATTTACAGGGAAATTAAGATTTCCTCTTTTGTAAAAGCGAATGAAGTGTTTGACACCGATTCAGAAGAACAGGTGCTTGTACGCGGCATTTCAGATTGCGTTTTTGAGGAGAACGGCGAGCTTGTGCTTGTGGATTATAAAACGGATAGAGTAAAAACGGAATCGGAACTGTTGGAAAGATATAAAAATCAAATTGCTTTTTACAGAAAAGTGATTGAAAAAACGTTGCAAAAGCCGGTTAAATCCGCTGTTTTATACTCATTTTCTCTTTCAAAAGTGTGCAAATACGGATAAAATGCAAAAAAACACTTGCAATTTATGTTTACTTGTGGTATTATTCTTTAGCATTAGAAGAATTTAATTAAAGAGGTGAAAAGAAATGAAAGACGGAATTCATCCCAACTATGATACTTGTACTGTTAAGTGCGCTTGCGGCGCAACTTATGAAACCAAGAGCACAAAAAAAGAACTCAAGGTAGATATTTGCTCCAAATGCCATCCTTTCTTTACCGGCAAACAAAAGCTTGTTGACACAGGCGGCCGTGTAGACAGATTCAATAAGAGATACGGCAAAAAAGCGTAAATGGAATTGAAGGCAGCGTTTTGCGTTGCCTTTTTTCTTTGGTGATTTTTGATGATTGAGTACAAAACGGTTGAAAAACAGGCAGCATCTGAATTTGTTGAAAAAAAGTCAAGGTTTATCGGTCATGTCAAACCTGTAAAATCAGTGCAGGAGGCACAGGATTTTATTAATGAGATCAAAATGGCAAACCGTGAGGCAACACATAATGTGCCCGCCTATGTTTTGCTTAAAGATCACCTTCAGCGCTGCAGTGATGACGGCGAACCCTCCGGAACAGCCGGTGTTCCCGTACTGGATGTGATCTTGAAAAGCGAAGTCAAGGATGTGTGTGTTGTTGTAACAAGATATTTCGGCGGGGTGCTGCTTGGTACAGGCGGTTTGGTCCGCGCGTATTCACACGCAGCAAAGATTGCGCTGGACGCCGGCGGAATTGTTACCATGGCGCCGTGCATTGCTGCCGAAATCGAGATTGATTACTCTTTTTATGAGAGAGCTCGGATTCTTCTGGAGGAGTGCGGTGCAAATGTTGAAGACTGCGTTTTTACCGATCGAGTCAAAATGATTTTCTCTGCAAGGGACACCGCCTGTAAATCAATATCTGAAAAGCTGACGGAACTCAGCGGCGGGCGGTACTCGTTTGTGAAAACCGGTGAAAAGTATGCAAAAATATAAAAGATCCCGCGCCGTTTTGCGTGAGATCTTTACATGTGTTCAGTCAAATTTATCTTTTTCTAAATAGACCACGTTGATTTCCGGGTGGTTGAAAAGCCGCAGCGGAAATTCTGCATTGCCAAGTCCGCGGCTGACGATCAATTGTGGCCTTTCTCCGAATGAGCCTTTCGCATATTTCGGGAAAAGCCCCTGCCCCGGGCTGTATACCGGCCCGATAAACGGCAAAATGAACTGGCCGCCGTGTGCATGACCCGATAATTGCAGATCAAAATCATACTGGCTGTAATTATTCTCCTCCACTTTTTCAAAGTTTTCCGGAAAATGGCTTAAAACGATTTTAAAACCGCCCAGTTTGTCCAGTTCGTCAAAATAGGGCTTCATATCCTTATATTGGAAAGTGCCGTTTTTCCGCGCCTTATAGTCTTTAAAATCCGCCTGGTCTTCATCCAGCCCCAAAAAGGTAATCAGGCTTGAATGGATCGTAATCTGTGCCGTTTGGTTTAGCAGCACGTGAAAGCCGATATCGGCAAGTTCTTTCATGAGTTCATCAAAATTTTCAAGCCGTCTTTCGTGATTCCCGGTAATGTAAAATACGGGTGCACGCTTTAAAAGTTCCTTACCGAATGTAAGCATTTTACTTTTGTTTTTGCATTTATCATTTATATAATCACCGGTGATTGCAATGATATCCGGTTTGATCTCATCCAGTTTTTTCAGCACCTTTTTAAATGGCTTGGAGTGAAGATCGGATAACTGCGCAAGCGTGATCCCGCCTTCTATTTCGTTGCTCAGAATGATGTATTCTGTTTTGTCTATCGTGTTGTTTTGATAATAGCAAAATACCACGATTAGGATTATCACGATCAGTGCAATAAAAAAGTAGATCATATTTTTAACCTCTTTTTGATCATAAACGGTATGGCGGAATATGTCAAGTGAAAAAATTCTGAATAAAAAAGGGTTTATCGTCTATAATACGTATTATTTATCAGAATAGTGATAACGGTGATCATTTTGGAAAAAACTATCAGAGAAAGAGCAGAGAAAACAGAAAAGGAATTTCTGAGTCGGTATGCCGCTCTTTCCTGTGAATCGCAGGGGAGGGACAAGCCGGAAGCAGCGTGCACCATTCGTACCTGTTATCAGAGAGACAGAGACAGGATCCTGCATTCTTCTGCGTTTCGGCGCCTTAAGCATAAAACTCAGGTCTTTCTGGCACCGCAAAGCGATTACTATAGAACCAGACTTACCCACACGCTGGAAGTTGCACAGATTGCGCGGACGATCGCCCGGGCGTTAAGATTAAATGAGGATCTTACCGAGGCGGCTTCTCTTGGGCATGATTTGGGTCATACGCCTTTTGGCCACGCGGGCGAGAAGGCGCTGAAAGATCTTTCTGATATAGGTTTTCGCCATAATGAGCAGAGCGTTCGTGTAGTAGAAAAACTCGAAAAACAAGGGGACGGTCTCAATTTAACAAAGGAAGTAAGAAATGCGATTCTTTGCCACAGCGGCAGTATGAAGTCCTTTACCCTTGAAGGCAGAGTTTTGCGCTACGCCGATAAGATTGCTTATATAAATCATGATATTGATGACGCAATCGCCGCCGGAGTTTTGGCGGAAGAAGAGATACCGAAACATCTTCGCCAAACGCTTGGATTCAGAAAAACACAGCGAATCAACACTTTGGTTTCCGATATTATACAAAACAGCAGTGATGACATTCGTATGAGCGAACCATGTGAAAAGGCTTTTTTAGAACTGCGTGCGTTTATGTTTGAAAATGTATACGAAAGCCCGATCTGCCGTGCGGAGGACGAAAAAGCATATTCTATTGTGGAGCGGCTTTATAAATATTACATCAAAAACATTTTTAAACTGCCGCAGATGTATAGGAATATTGCGGATTCGCAGGGCGCGGAAAGAGCTGTGTGTGATTACATTGCCGGCATGAGTGATACATATGCATTAAAAGAATATAATCGATTATTTATTCCGAAGTTTGCGGAATTTTGATTTTGAAAGAAAGGAGCAGTCATTTTGCCTGTGAACGAATCTTTTTTGCAGGAACTGAAATATAAAACCGATATAACGGATATCGTTTCCACTTATGTCAGCCTGAAAAAAAGGGGCGCCACGCTTGTAGGACTCTGCCCGTTTCACAACGAGAAAACGCCTTCTTTTACAGTATATCCAGAAACGCAGTCATTTTACTGCTTTGGCTGCGGTGCCGGGGGAGACGCGGTTACTTTTATCCGAAAAATAGAAAATCTGGATTATATTGACGCTGTTAAAATGCTTGCCCAGCGCGCCGGGCTTCAAATGCCGACAGACGGGTTTGATGACAGCATTTCCAAAAGGCGGCGCAGAATTTATGAGGCAAACCGGGCTGCCGCAAAATATTTTCATTCGGTTTTAATGAGCGAAGAGGGGAGCAAAGCCCTTGAATATTATCGAAACAGAAAATTTACTTTGCATACCATTAGAAAATTTGGCCTTGGTTATGCCCCGGATAAATGGGACGGGCTGTTAAAGCATTTGCGCTCTCAGGGCTTTTCCCTGACAGAACTCTATGAGGCGGGTCTTGTCAGAAAAGGGCAGAAAAATAATTACTATGATTTTTTCAGAAACCGTGTTATGACGCCTATCATCGATGTCCGCGGCAATGTAGTGGCGTTCGGCGGGCGTGTGCTGGACGACAGTAAACCGAAGTATATTAACACAAACGATACATTGGCATATAAGAAAACCAACGAAGTTTTCGGCCTGAATTTTGCCAAGGACAGCGGTAAAAGCGAAATTATCCTTTGCGAAGGGTATATGGATGTTATCGCTATGAATCAGGCCGGGTTTACAAACTGCGTTGCCGGCTGCGGTACCGCGCTGACCAATGAACAGGTGCATCTTATCAGCCGGTATGCAAACGAAGTTGTGCTTGCTTATGATAATGATGAGGCGGGCAGAAAAGCGCTGGACAAGGCTGTAAACCTCTTCCGAAACACAGATATTAAGATCAGGATTCCTGCTTTTGAATACGGCAAAGATCCTGATGAAATTATAAAAAATGTGGGCGTGGAAAAATTCGGCGCTATGATTGATCGGGCAATGAATGAAACAGAATATAACATTTTGCGTATGCGCGGCAGATACAACATTGCCACAACGCAGGGTAAGATTGATTTCGCGTCCGCTGTTGTGCCCGTACTTGCGCAGGCGGAACCGGTTGAGCGGGATCTGTATATGAGCAGGATCGCGGAGGAGATCGGTATTGATAAAAGCTCCATTGATGCGCAGCTGCAGGAATATATCCGTTCAAACAGGCGCAGGCAAAGAAAAAAAGAATGGAATGCGACTGTTCAGAACGCGATTAGAGAAAATCAGCAGATCAGCCACGACACGGGCGAAACTTCAAAAATGATAAAAGCGGTTGACAGATTGCTTTATCTTTTGATAAAATATCCGGACTGTATGAAGCTTGCGTCTTCATTTGAGACGGATGAACTGCCTGCCGGCTTTTTCAGAAAAGTTTTTGATAAAATTTGCGAAAATATCAAAAACGGATATGATAATGATCTTATGAATTTTTCTTCCGTGCTTTCCGCGGATGAACTTGGCAGACTTTCGGGAATCATTGCCCGAGGTAATCACAGCGATAACCCAAAAGAAGAATTTATGGACTGCATGGATCTAATCAGAAAAGAAAATGCAAAAAAACATAAAAAATCGGCGGCAGATATGTCAGACGATGAATTCAGAAAGATGTTCAATACATAATTACAGAGGAGAATGATTATGGAAAACAAAAATAAAAACAACACGCCGCAGGCGGCAGACGATAAAAAGACCGCCGCTTTTAAAAAACTTGTTGAGAAAGGCAAGAGTGTAGGTCATCTTACTGCGCAGGAGATCGACAACTTGATTGTTGATCTGGATCTGGATGTGGATGAACTTGAAAAATTAAATGATATGATTGACAGCGCCAATATCAATATCATTGATGATTTTTCCTCCGAGGCGCTGGACGGCATCCCGCTTGAAGTGGATCTGCCCAAGGAGACGGACGCTGCGGAAACGGTTGCCACGAACGACAATGCCGCAATGGATGATCCGGTCAAGGTTTACTTGAAAGAGATTGGCAGAGTGCCTCTGCTTACCCCGGAAGAGGAGATTGAATACGCCATGCGTATCGCGGATAATGATCCGGTTGCAAAAAAGCGCCTTGCAGAGGCAAATCTGCGCCTTGTTGTTAGCATTGCAAAAAGATATGTCGGCCGCGGAATGCAGTTTTTGGATCTGATTCAGGAAGGCAATATGGGTCTTATAAAAGCGGTTGATAAATTTGATTATACAAAAGGATTTAAGTTCTCAACCTATGCAACGTGGTGGATCAGGCAGGCAATTACAAGAGCAATTGCCGATCAGGCAAGAACCATAAGGATACCTGTGCATATGGTGGAAACCATTAACAAGGTTAAAAAGGCAAACAGCCAGTTGCTGCACCAGAACGGAAAGGAGCCAACGCCGGAAGAAATTGCTGATTTTCTGGACATGCCGACGGAAAAAGTGCGCGAGATCCTGCGTGTTTCTCAGGAGCCGGTTTCTCTTGAAACGCCGATCGGTGAGGAAGAAGATTCACACCTTGGTGATTTCATTCCGGATGATGATGCTTTGGCGCCTGCCGATGCGGCTTCCATGAGCCTGCTCAAGGAACAGCTTGACGAAGTGCTGAAAACGCTGACGCCCCGTGAGGCAAAGGTGCTTTCCCTCAGATTCGGTCTCAAAGACGGAAACCCGAAAACGCTGGAAGAAGTTGGCAAAGAATTTAATGTTACTAGAGAGCGTATCCGCCAGATCGAGGCAAAGGCGCTCAGAAAACTCCGCCACCCCAGCAGAAGTAAAAAATTAAAGGACTTTTTAGACTGATGATCAGTAAAGAACAGATTAACAGAATCAACGAACTTGCCAGAAAGTCCAAACAAAGCGGGCTTTCGGCAGAGGAAAAAGAAGAACAGGCAAAACTGAGAAGATTGTATATTGACAGTTTTAAGGAAGATTTGATCTCCCAGCTTGAGAACACGTATATTGTGGACGAGCACGGAAATAAAAAGAAAGTACAGAAGAAAGACAAATGGGAAAATTAATCGTTTTAGAGGGGCTTGACGGCAGCGGGAAATCAACGCAAACAGAACTTCTTACTGATTTTCTTAAAGCGCAAGCCGTAGATTTCAGAAAGATCAAGCTGCCGGATTATGACAGCCCTTCCAGCACACTTGTAAAAATGTATCTTTCCGGTGATTTCGGTAAAGATGCAGATAACGTGAACGCATATGCCGCGGGCGCGTTTTACGCCGTGGACAGATATGCATCCTATAATCTGGACTGGAAAAAAGATTACGAGCGCGGCACGCTGATCGTTGCGGACAGATATGCCACTTCCAATTCGATCTATCAGATGGAAAAACTGGATCAAAGTGAATGGAATGCGTATCTTTCCTGGAGTGCGGATTTTGAATATCAAAAACTCGGTATTCCCAAGCCGGATCTTGTTCTGTTTCTGGATATGCCTGTGGAGATATCCCAAAGGCTTATGTCAGAACGCTACGGCGGCGATGAATCGGAAAAAGATGTGCATGAAAATAATGTTTCTTTTCTTGAAAAGTGCCGTGATGCCGCCCTTTACGCAGCTGAAAAAGAAGGCTGGAAGATCATTTCCTGTTCAGACGGCAATCAGCCGCTGCCGATGGAGTTGATCCACAGCCAAATAAAAGATTTTATCAAAGAGGTTTTATGCTGAATTTTAAAACACCGGAATTAGAAGACAAAAACTGGATTTCAGAATGCTATTCTTATGCGCACAGTATGAACTGCGAATACACATTCGGAAACATCTATCTTTGGCGTGCCGCATACAAATCGCTTGTTGCCCATTATGATGGGTTTGTGATCTGCCGCTGGGGCAGTAATCATGACTTTAAATACTCTCTTCCGATCGGCAGGGGCGATTTCAGACAGGCTGTGCAGGCAATCATCAGCGATGCTGTGTCTGCCGGTGTAACGCCGCGCATTTACGGCGTTACGGAAAGTTATAAAGCAGTTCTGGATTCGGACTTTCCCGGCAGATTTTCGTATGAATATGATGATGGCAATAACGATTATATCTATCACGTTGAGGATCTTGCCTCTCTTTCAGGCAAAAAATACCATTCTAAGCGTAATCACATTTCAAATTTTATTAAGAATCATCCGGACTGGAGTTATGAAGATATCACTGCACAGAATATTTCCGAATGCATTGATCTGCACACGAACTGGATTGAAAACAGAAACGATTCCGAAAGCGATACAGATTATTCTCTTGAATTTGAGGCTGTATTATCCGGCTTTGAAAGTTATGCTGAAATCGGTTTCCAAGGCGGTCTGATTCGTGTAAATCATAAACCGATCGCCTATACTTACGGGGAAAGGCTGAGTGAGCACTGCTTTGTTACGCACTTTGAAAAAGCGCCTGCGGATATGCAGGGCGCTTACGCCATTATTAACAGGGAATTTGCAAAACGGCTGAAAGATTCCGGTTTTGTTTATGTAAACCGGGAAGAAGATCTTGGCTTGCCCGGGCTCAGAAAAGCAAAACAGTCTTATAAACCGGCGATCTGGTTGGAAAAGGAAACGGCGGTGTATCATGGCTGATCAAATTGCGTTTACTGAAGATCGCGATCAGATCCTGCCGCTTTGGTCCCGCGTGTTTGGAGACAGCAGAGAGGATATAGATTTTTTCCTTGACAACTGTAAACATAAATCCTGCCTTGGATATTTCTCTGACGGCGTTTTGGTTTCCATGCTGTTTCTTGTGGAATGTTCATACTGCAATCAGAATGGGGCGTATCTCTATGCCGTCTGCACTGACAAGGCTTACAGAGGGCGCGGCTGTGTTTCAAGACTGATAGAAGAAGCAAAGAATACGGATCATGTTTTTCTTTGGTTGATCCCCGCTAACGATTCTTTGTTTGACTTCTATGCGCGTTTTGGTTTTCAAAAGAAGTTATATTCAGACAGAAAATATGCAGAACACATTGTTTTTTCGCAGAAAAAAGATATTCTTGCCTATTTGTATGAAGGCAGCGAATATGAATTTCCGGTAGGTATGATCTATTCACGCCGTAACTTTCCGAGCGGAGGAACCGGTCTTTTTGAATTAAAATGATTAAAGGAGCTTTTTATGGTTTATTTATTTTTAGCAGACGGGTTTGAGATTATTGAGGCGCTTTCCCCGGTTGATATGATGAGAAGAGCGGGCATTGAGGTAAAAACCGTAGGTATTACCGGCTCGGTTGTTGAGTCTTCATGCAAAGTTAAAGTAACTGCCGATATACTTTCGGATGAGGTGGATTTGGATTCTGCGGACGCAGTTGTGATTCCCGGAGGACTGCCAGGTGTAACAAATTTGGAAAACAGCGATTTTGTGAAAAACAGCCTTGTGAAAGCAGCAAAAGACGGTAAATTGGTGTGCGCGATCTGCGCCGGTCCCTCGCTTTTGGGAAAACTGGGTATTTTAAAAGGAAAAAAAGCAATTGTTTATCCCGGATTTGAATCCTATCTTGAGGGCGCTGACCTTTCCTGTGAACATGTTATAAAAGACGGCAATATTATTACTGCAAAAGGCGCTGGCGTTTCTGTTGACTTCGGGCTCGAGATCGTTGCGGCACTAAAAGGCAAAGCAGAAGCGGAAAGAGTCAGGGCATCCATTCAGTGCAAATGAAAAATGATCTTCGCAGGCAGTTTAAGGCAAAAAGAGCAAACATCGCTCATAAAGCAGAAAAAGACCGCTTGATCTGTGCGCATTTTTTGAGCAGTGCACTGTATAAAAACGCAGAGCAGATCCTTTGCTACAGCAGTATGGGCAGTGAACCTGATACTTTTGATATTATTCGTTGCGCAATGGAAGATGGTAAAAAGTTGCTTTTACCGCGGTGCGAGGATAAAAACGGCAATATGAATTTTTACTTGATCAAGGATGTTTCCGATCTTGTAACAGGCACTTTCGGCATTAAAGAGCCGGATATAAAAAAATGTGAACCCGTTTTTGAATTTATGAATGCGTTATGCGTGGTGCCGGGGCTGACTTTTGATAAAAAGGGCTACCGGCTTGGCTACGGCAAGGGCTATTATGACAGATTTTTAGAAAAATTTACAATTAAAAGCGCGGGATTGTGTTATAATGAATTAATAAGCGAGTCGATTCCGGCAGATGAATATGATCGGCCGGTGAATTACATAGTTACAGATCTTAAGATAATCAACACGTAGAGGAGGCATTTTATGGCGGATGATTTCAAACTGGATGAAACCGGTATAAATCTTTCTGAAACCGATACCAGAGATGAGGAAAAAGACGTTTATTTTACCAATCAGGATTATTCCGGCATCAAGACCGGCAAAAAGCCGTCCAAAGCCGCATCCGGCAAGAAAAGCAAAAAGGGCAAGGGTAAAAAAGGCGGCGTAGCGTCTACTTACTGGTTCTTTATTATAGTAATCGTTGTTTCCATGATCATTTCCGTTTATGCTATTTTCTGCATCAATGATATTTTCGGAATGACGAAATCTAAATCTTCTGTTACCGTGAATTATGCGCAGGATATTGAATCGCCGTCTGACGCTATTGATCTTCTTGCGGATTATGATCTCATTACCTGTAAAAACTTCTGCAAATTCTATATTAAACTTGCGTCTGTTGTTGTTGGCGACTACGATGTTACCGGCCCGTTTAAAGCGGGTGTATATTATCTTAACGGCCAGATGGGTCTTGAAGGTATGCTCATAAACATGATGGGTGAGGCGGATACGACGGAAACGGTTAGAATCATGTTTCCGGAAGGTTCAACGGTTCCGGAGATTGTTGATCTGCTTGTTGAAAATGAAGTGTGCGACAGAGCTTCTCTTCTGTCTGTTATTGAATCCACGGATTTCACGTATTCTCTTGTTTCCGATCTTCAGTCTAAGGAAACCGCACCTTACCGGCTGGAGGGATATCTTTTCCCGGACACTTATGACTTTTATATCGGCCAAAGTGCATCCAGCGTGATTGAAACATTTTTGAATCACGGCGAAGAAGTGATTACAGAAGAACTCAGAACAAAAGCGCAGCAAATGGGTTATTCCATGCATGATGTGATCACGATTGCTTCTATTGTTCAGGCAGAGGCAGGTTCTGAGGATCAAATGAAGACGATTGCGTCTGTTATTGAAAACAGGCTTGCGGATACTACAAACTATCCGTCTCTCGGCTGCCAGTCTACTACGGATTATATCAACAATAAAGTAGCTCCGGCGCTTTCTTCCACTTCCGCGCACACGGCGGATTATTATCTGCAATATTATAATACAAATTCAGATTCCACTGTTGTGGGTCTGCCGGAGGGTCCAATCTGCAATCCGGGTCTTGCGGCAATTGAGGCGGTTTTGAATCCTGCCGATACGGATGATTACTTCTTCTTCCACGATATGGACGGCAATCTTTATACAGCTGAAACATATTCTGAATTTAGAACGCTGATTCAGAGATATGCGCCGTATTTGAGTTATTAAGCAGGTGAAACTATGCAAAAAATCGAACTTCTTTCACCTGCCGGCGATCTTGAACGCCTGAAACTTGCCGTTAAATTCGGCGCCGATGCCGTTTATGTTGGCGGCACAAAATTCGGCATGCGCTCCAATCCCTCTAATTTTGACGAAACGCAGTTAAAAGATGCTGTTGATCTGGTGCATAAAAGCGGCAAAAAACTGTATCTTACCTGCAATACGCTGCCGAGAAATCATGAGATTGCGGATTTGCCGGAGTTCCTGAAATATGCCCAGGATGTTGGCGTGGATGCCTTTATCATTGCGGATATGGGTGTTCTTCAACTGGCAAAGAAATATGCGCCGGCTGTGGATATACATGTATCCACGCAGGCAGGTATAGTGAATTATGCCGCCGCAAACGCTTATTATGAAATGGGTGCGTGCAGGATCGTTACCGCACGTGAGCTTTCCTTGGATGAAATCAAGACCATTCGCGATCATTGCCCGCCGGAACTTGAAATTGAAGCGTTTGTGCATGGCGCAATGTGCATGAGTTTCAGCGGCAGGTGCATTCTTTCCGATTATCTTACCGGGCGCGACGCCAATAGGGGTGACTGCGCACAGCCTTGCCGCTGGAAATACAGTTTGGTAGAAGAAAAACGCCCCGGAGAATATTTTCCGGTGAACCAGGAAGAAAACGGAACCTATATTTTCAATTCCCGTGATCTGTGTATGATAGAGCACATACCGGAGCTTGTACAGGCAGGCATAAATTCTTTTAAGATAGAGGGCAGGGCAAAAAGCGAATATTATACCGCTGCCGTTACACACGCCTATCGCGCGGCAATTGATGCGTATCTGCAAGATCCGTCTGAGGATTTTAAGCCGTCAAAATGGATCTTGGATGAAATGAACCGCATGAGCCACAGAGAATATACAACCGGTTTCTATTTCGGCCCAATAAAAAAAGGGCAGGTTACGGAATATGGCGGTTATGTGCGGTCGTGGGAAGTATGCGCGTTATTCAAAAATAGAAACGAAAACCGGATTACGGTTGATCAGAGAAATCGTTTTTTCGAAGGCGAAGAATTAGAGGTTCTGGAACCTTTCACAAAACCTTACTTAGTTAAAGTTTCCGATCTTTTCTGTGAAACAGATCAGGAGAAGACCTCTGTTGCCAATAAAGCGACGGCAGTATATTCCTTTACTGCTAATAAACCGGTTTCGCCGGACGCGATTTTCAGAAGAAAAAGTGATTAAACAACTACACCCCCGTGAATACTATCACGGGGGCTTTTATATGGGGAAAAGAATTGTCAGTATCGCCGTTGCCATTTCTGTTTTATTTGCTGCCGCGTTAGGTAGAGTCGGTTTTGTAGCGCTTAGCGGGAATTATACGGTCTCTTCAGGATATAACAGTTATACGGTAACAATCGCGTCACAAAAACAAACAATTTATGACAGAAATATGCAAAAAATGAATAATAACAAAGACTCGCTTGTGGCAGTGATCAGACCCAATGAGAATTGCCTTTCCGAACTCGATTTGCTGTTTTCGCAAAATGAAATCGAGGAGATTGTTGAAGAGTTGTCCCAGGGTTATCCTGTCGTTCGGCCGGTAGAGCATTACGCATCCTGCCAGTACATTAAAATTTTTGAAGTGAAGAGCTCTGATACTTCAGAACTTTTAAAGTTTATACAAAAGCAATATGGTGAAACGGCTTATGAAATGAATATCAATTTTGGTATTGACGCCGTCGGAAGAATCCTGGAGGGGGATGAGGGAGAAGTTTATGAAGAATATAATTCCGAAGTTGCGCAAGGCGTTGTTTTAACGATCAATCGTGAAATTCAAAAAGCGGTGGAAGACGCTGCAAAGTATATGCGCAAAGGCGCTGTGGTTGTGATGGACGCAGAATCTGCCGAGATTTTGGCAATGTATTCTGCGCCGGATGATAATATGTTTCGGCCGGTTATGCCTTATACTGTTGGTTCCGTTTTTAAACTTGTGGTTACAGCTGCCGCACTTGAAAACAGCGTTGATCTGGATTTTACCTGCACAGGCAGTGTTCAGGTGGGAGATACGGAATTTTCCTGCCAACATGAAAAAGCGCACGGTAAAGAGGATATACGAGCGGCGCTTGCCAATTCCTGCAATTGTTTTTTTGTAGAGCTAGCGCTGAAACTCGGCGCGGAAAATATTCATAAAACCGCAGAGGCACTCGGTTTCGGCGGAAATACGGAAATTATGCCCGGCTATGTGGTTACAGATGGGAATTTGCCCAGTATGAATACGCTGAAAGAATCCAAAGGGCAGCTTGCTCTGCTTGGTTTCGGGCAGGGACTTCTGACCGCAACACCGTTGCAATTTTGCACAGCGCTGTGTGCTTTATCCGCAAATGGGCTTTATGCGGAGCCAAAGCTGGTTTCGGCAACGCTGAACAGCAGCGGAAACAGAGATGACCTTCCTTATAATCCGTCAAACCGCGTAATCAGTGAAGAAACCGTAAAAACATTGAGAGAATATATGCGTTTTGTAGTTACAAACGGCACCGGAGCTTCCGCCGAATATAATCATCTTTCCGGCGGCAAGACGTCTACAGCGCAAAGTGGAATTTATGTTGACGGCAAAGAAGTCTTGAACACATGGTTTGCCGGTGTGTATCCGTATGATGACCCAAAGTATTGTATTGTGGTAATGACGGAGGACGGAAAAAGCGGTTCTTCGGATTGCTGTCCTATATTTCGTACTATTGTTGAAAATATAACCTGATTGTGTTATAATGAACCGGTATGAATGAAGAGGAGTGAAATCATGCAGTCCACGAAATTAAAAACACTGCTTATCTATAAATATTTGCGAAAATTTTCTGATGAGGAAAACCCGCTTTCTTCCCATCAGTTGATTGATCTTCTAAAAAAAGACGGCGTGGTTTGTGAACGAAAGAGCATCTATGCCGATGTGAAAGCACTGAATCAGTGCGGATTTGAGATTGAGTCTGTGCTTTCGCCCAAAAGAGGATTTTATTTGAAAGCAAGGGAGTTTTCCACACCGGAAATCCGCCTGCTGATTGATGCCGTGAATTCTGCCGGTTTTATTACGCCGCAGAAAACCGTTTCCCTTACGGATAAACTGAAAGGGCTACTCTCTGATCATCAGGCAGGATCGCTTTCTTCGCAAGTCTATCAAGAAAGCGCCAATAAATGCGATAATGAAGAAATCTATACAATTATTGATTTGCTTGATAACGCCATTGCCGGGCAAAAACAGGTCAGGTTTAAATACAGAACAAGAAAAATCGATAAAGAAAATATAAAAAGTTATACAACCAAGTTGTTTGTTGTTTCTCCCTATGCGCTGATTTGGAAGGATGACAGGTATTATTTGGTCTGCAATAAAATGAGTCATGATAACCTGATGAATTTAAGGCTGGACAGAATCAGAAACCTGATGATTCTGGATGCGCCTGCCAGGCCGGTATCGGAATGCAGTGAATATGAGGTTTTTGATCCCGCTGATTATTCCGCAAAGATGTTCAATATGTTCAGCGGAACGGTAGAAACGGTAACACTCAGGTGCCATCTTGATCTGCGCGAACAGATTCTGGATAGGTTTGGTTCAAAAATACCGCTTACAGCTGTGGATATCTGGCATTTTGATACAGATGTAAAAGCAGCCGTAAGCGATGGTTTTGTTTCCTGGATCATGCAGTTCGGTGATATGATAAAGGTGGTAAAGCCGCAGTATCTTGCAGATATGGTGCTTGAAAAAGCACAAAAGATCCTAAAAGTATATGAATGAAGTACTTAAAAGCAAGGCTTGAATGCAGCCCGCATTTCGCCTTGCTTTTATTTTCAAAATCAAAATGTAAATAATTAATGAATAATGTAAATAAAATATGAATAAATGCTTGACCAGTGCTTATGTCGGCTATATAATATTTTATAATTATTTGCTAAGATATAATAAAATTTATGTTTCGGGGATGCTTATGATTAGGTCTATGACGGGATTCGGCAGAGCCACTGCTGAATCGGAAGGGTATTTTATTACCGTAGAGATAAAATCCGTAAACCATCGCTATTTTGATTTTAACTGCCGTTTGCCAAGGCAGTACGGTTTTGCGGAAGAAAAACTGAAATCGTATATCAATTCGCGTGTTTCGAGGGGCAAGGTCGATTGTTTTTTAGGAATAGATGCGCTTAAAACAGATGACGCGCAGGTGGTAGTCAATCATACGCTTGCCTCCGCTTATGTAAATGCGCTCAAGGAATTGTCTGATACCTATTCTTTAAAAGAAGATTACGGCGCTTCGGCTGTTGCCCGATTTCCTGATGTTTTCGTTTTGAGGAAAGCAGACGAAGATGAGGAAAAATTATGGTCCCTCATTGAGCCGGTTGCTGATCAAGCGGTTTCCAAATTCATCAGAATGCGCGAGATTGAGGGCGAAAAAATGCGCCGTGATATTGCGTCTCGCGCTGAATATATCCTTGACTGCGTGTCCTTTATTGAAAAACGTTCGCCTGAAACCGTTAAAGAGTATAACGATAAGTTGGTAGCACGCGTTCACGAGTTGATCGGTGATGTATCGCTTGATGAAAGCAGAATCATTCAGGAAGTAGCCATTTTTGCGGATAAGGTTGCAGTAGCCGAGGAAACGGTTCGCCTGCGTTCCCATATCTCCCAGTTGCAAACCTTTCTGGAAAGCGAGGAGCCGATCGGCAGGAAAATGGATTTTCTGGTTCAGGAGATCAACAGGGAGGCGAACACCATTGGTTCCAAGGCAAGTGATGTGGAGATTGCCCGCAAAGTTGTAGATATTAAGGCGGAGGTTGAAAAGATCCGCGAACAGATTCAAAATATTGAATAACAATTTGTAATTTGAAAGTGTGTTTGATTATGGAATTTGTTAATATCGGTTTCGGCAACCTGGTAAACGCCGGGCGTGTGATCTCTGTTGTAAGTCCCGAATCTGCGCCTGTCAAAAGGATGATTCAGGAGGCAAAATCAAGCGGTTCGCTGATTGACGCTACACATGGCAGAAAAACCCTAAGCGTCATTATTACGGATTCGGATCATGTTATTTTATCTTATCTTGATCTAAAGCAGATCGCGCAGAGATTCGGCACAGAGGGGGAGGATCAATGAAGAAAAAAGGAATGATCGTTATATTATCCGCTCCGAGCGGGTGCGGAAAGGATACGGTGTTCAGAGAGATTTCTAAGATCAGAAACGATGTCTGTGAATCGGTTTCCGCAACGACCCGCTTGCCCAGAGCCGGTGAAATAGACGGCGTGGATTACTTTTTTAAAACAACGGATGAGTTTGAAAAAATGATTGCAGAAGACAGTTTTCTTGAATATGCAAGTTACAATAACTGCTATTACGGCACACCGGCCGCTCCGGCGCTTGCTGCTGTGAAAAAAGGCAAGATCTGTTTTTTGATTATAGAACGTAAAGGCGCGCAAAAAATCATGAAAAATTATCCGGATGCAGTTTCCATTTTTTTGATGCCGCCGGATATGAATACGCTGGAACACCGCCTGAAAAAGAGAAATACCGAGAGCGATGATGTGATACAAAAACGCCTTAAGATTGCTGAAGAAGAGATCGAAGGCGCGTCAAAATTCAATTACGTTGTTGTAAACGATGAACTGCAGACTGCGGTTCATGAAATCAATGATATACTGAACGCTGAACTTGAAAAGCGTAATGATAATAACTGATTATAGTTGAAGGAGATTTTGTTATGTTTAATCCTGATTTAAAAAAACTTCTTAAGGACTGCAACAGCAGATACAGCCTTGTTGTTGGAGTTGCTAAAAGAGCCAGAGAGATCAGAGATGAGGCTGTGAAAAACGAAGTGCTGCTTGATGAAAAGTGCGTATCCACAGCCATTAATGATATTTATGACGGTAAATTCGTAGTGGAAGAGCCGGAAGAGATCCACACTCAAAAGCAAAAAGACGCCAAAAAAGCTGAAACGCAGCAAGAAGAAAACAGTACAGGCGACGCGGAAACCGACGAGTAATGAACAGGCTGATTGCCACCGTTGCGGTTGAAAACACATTTTTCAGCGCCGGTGATGATTATGATTACTATGTTCCCCAAGCGCTGAATACAAGAATTACATGCGGAACGCGTGTTACCGTTCCGTTCGGCAGATCCAATATCAAACGGCACGGAATTGTGGTAAAACTGTTTTATGCCGTAAATTCACAGCTTAAGGAGATCTGCTCCGTGGATGAAAAGACCGTTCCATTATCTGAGGAAATGGTTTCCCTTGCACTGTGGCTAAAAGAACGATGCTTTTGCACAACGTATGACTGCCTGCGGCAGATGCTGCCGAGAGGCACGGATAAGATTCACGACAAAAGCAGTAAAATGATCCGTCTATCGGTTGAGGATACCAACTTGTCTGCCGTGCGTTTAACTCCGAAACAACAGTCGGTTTACAACCTGCTATGCGATGTGCAGAGTGCCGGTGTAAACGAAGTATGCGAATTTTGCTCAGTCGGTAAAGGCGTACTGGATAATCTGGTAAAATACGGCGTCTGCGAATATTTTGAAAAAGAGGTCTATCGAACCTCTTACAGCAATGTTTCGGAAAACGGAGAAAGAACGCCCATTGTTTTATCTGATAGCCAGCAGGACGCGTTTGACACCTATTTGGATATGCTTCAAAACAACGGCGGAACTGGTTTGTTGTACGGCGTGACGGGATCCGGAAAAACACAAGTCTATCTGAAACTGATAGATGAAACACTTGCACTCGGCAAAGATGTGATTGTTTTGGTGCCGGAGATCTCACTGACGCCGCAGATGCTTTCCATATTTCATAAACGATATGGAAAAAAAGTTGCCGTGCTGCACAGCAGACTTTCTATCGGAGAGCGAACGGATGAGTATAAAAGGGCGGACAGAGGCGAGGCAAAGATCGTAATCGGCACGCGCAGTGCTGTGTTTGCGCCCGTTCATCATTTGGGTATGATCGTTATGGATGAAGAACAGGAGCATACCTATAAAAGCGAGAGAACGCCAAGATACCATGCCCGTGAAGTTGCCCATTTCAGATGCAGATATAATCATGCTCTGTTGTTGATGACTTCTGCAACGCCGAGCGTGGAGAGTTATTCCGCCGCAGTTAACGGAAAGTATAAACTCTGTGAGATACACGAAAGATACGGAAATTCCAAACTTCCCGAAGTGATTACGGTTGATATGAAAAACGAGATCGCTTCCGGCAATAAATCACCCATATCTGCAGTATTGCAATCGTTGATTCAGGAAAATCTTGATAACGGCAAACAAACGATATTACTGATTAACAGACGTGGTTATAATACCTTTATAGCTTGTAATAACTGTGGGCATGTTATAACTTGCCCGAATTGCAGCATCAGCCTTACGTATCACAGCTACAACAATCGCCTGATGTGCCATTACTGCGGCTTTTCAAAGCCGCTGGATCATATTTGCCCTGAGTGTGGTAAAAACAGTATACGTTACAGCGGTTACGGAACGCAGCGTATTGAAGATGAGCTTTCAAGGCTTTTTCCTAACGCCGCGGTTCTTAGAATGGATGCAGATACAACTTCTGCAAAATTCAGCCATGAAAAATTATTTGACGCCTTTTCAAGCGGCAAATATGATATTTTGATCGGTACGCAGATGGTGGCGAAAGGTCTTGATTTTCCGAATGTAACGCTGGTTGGCGTTGTCAATGCGGATAACTCCCTTTATGATGAAAGTTACCTTGCAAATGAGCGCTCGTTTGATCTGATCACCCAGGTGGTAGGCAGGAGCGGCAGGCGGGATGAACCCGGAAAAGCGGTCATTCAAACGATCAATCCCTATAATGAAATTATTGAATACGCTTCCCGGCAGGACTATAAAGCGTTTTTTGAAAGCGAGCTCTCTTTGCGGCGCGTTCTGACTTATCCGCCTTTTTGCGATATCTATTTTATTTCATTCATTTGTGAGGAGGAAAACAAGGCGGCGCTTTGCGCGAAAGTTTTTCTTGAAAATCTGGTTGAATTGAATAAAACGGAGTTTCAGACTGAAAAACTGATCGTTTTAGGTCCAAGCCCGTCCAAAATCAGCAAATTAAACAATAACTACAGATACGGATTAACTGTAAAATGCAGGAATTCAAAATCTGTTCGCAGAATGTTAAATCAAATATTAAAAAAACTTGATAAAATGAAAGAGTATAAGAGCGTGGCGGTCTCTGTGGACTTAAACCCTTATGAACTCAACTGATTTCTGCATGAGTCGGCTGCCTCATGCATAGTAATACAGATTGCGGCCGGAAAGGCAGTGTAAATATGGCGCTGAGAAATATTGTAAAATTAGGCGATCCGATTCTTTATAAAAAAAGCAGAAAAGTGGAGAAATTTGATTCAAAACTTGCCGTGCTGATTGATGATATGTTGGAAACCATGTATGACGCGAATGGAGTAGGACTTGCCGCGGTTCAAGTGGGCATACTGAAAAGGGTGGTCGTTATCGATATCGGTGAAGGACCCATTGAACTTGTCAATCCGGAAATCACGTTTGAAGAGGGCGAACAGAAAGAAAGCGAAGGATGCCTCTCTTTGCCCGGAAAATTCGGGGTGACCCTGCGCCCGAAAAAAGTACAGGTCAAAGCGCAGGACAGAAACGGAAAATGGCAGGTATTTACCGGCGAGGATCTGAAAGCCATCGCTTTTTGCCACGAGATTGATCATCTGGACGGAATTTTGTTTACTTCACATCTTGTTGACGGCAAATTGGAGGAATAATGAGAATCGTTTTTATGGGCACACCGGATTACGCTGTGCCGTCTTTACAAAAACTGATTGATGAACACTCTGAGATTGCCGGTGTTTTTACACAGCCGGATAAGAAAGTTGGCAGAAAACAGATCCTAACGCCGTCAGCCGTAAAAGAACTTGCCGAGCGTTATGAGTTACCCGTTTACCAGCCGCAGACGCTGAAAGACGGCAGTGCTTATGAAATATTAAAAAGTATTGCGCCGGATATGATCATCGTGGCGGCATACGGCAAGATTTTGCCGAAAAGTATTTTGGATCTGCCAAAATACGGCTGTGTGAACGTGCATGCATCTCTGTTGCCGAAATACAGAGGCGCCGCACCGATCCAACGAGCCGTATTAAACGGCGATGAGGAGACTGGCATCTCCATTATGCAAATGGACGAAGGGATTGACACCGGCGATCTTCTGTACACTGTGAAAACAAAGATCGGCATAAATGAGACTACTGCCGAGCTTTTTGACAGATTATCTGTTTTAGGTGCCGAGGCGCTGATTCATACTGTAAAAAACATTGAAAACGGAAGCGCCGCGGCGCATAAACAGGAAGGCGAATCTTCTTACGCCTCTATGATTGATAAATCTATGAGTCCGATAGACTGGAACAGAACCGCTTTTGAAATCCATAATCAGATACGCGGGCTTCAGACTTGGCCGTGCGCGCAGACCGTTATCTGCGGCAAACCGGTTAAAATACACGCGTCTGTATTATCCGATGTCAGCGGCGGCAGGGCAGGAGAAGTGATACACTCAGGTAAAGAGCTGATCGTTTCCTGCGGAGACGGTAAATGCATTTCCGTTATCCGGGTCCAGCCCGCAGGCAAAAGCAAGATGGATATCCGCGCTTTTCTTGCCGGGAATCCTGTGAATCCCGGAATCATTTTAGGCGTTTGAACCGGAAAGTATCATTTTTTACACCAATTTCTATGCACTTCGTACCTTATACAGAGGAAAGGTGATGTATATGGATATTTATCTTTATTATATAACTGGTTTTATCATGATTCCCGTAGTCATTTTTGCTTTTATCTGCCAGCTGAAAGTGCAGTCCAACTATAAAAAGTATGGCAGAATCCGCAATGCACGTAATATGACCGGTGCACAGGCTGCGTATGAGCTGCTGCAGTTGAACGGCATTACGGATGTTCGGATCAAACGTATTTCTGGGAATCTGACGGATCATTATAATCCCAAAACAAAGGAAATATGCCTTTCAGAAGGCGTTTTTAATTCAAACAGCATTGCTGCGGTAGGTATTGCCTGCCACGAGGCGGGGCACGCGTGCCAGCATGCGCAGGGCTATTTCCCCTTAAAAATACGAAATTTTATTATTCCTGTAACCCGGTTTGGGTCTAATCTTGGCATTCCGCTTGCTTTGATCGGCATCATTTTCAGTTGGCAGCCGCTGATTTATATCGGCATCATTCTCTATGCTGCTGTGGCAGTCTTTCAATTAATTACACTGCCTGTTGAATTTAATGCGTCTAAAAGAGCTTTGCAAACGATCAGAACAAACAGCTTTCTTGTTGGGGCGGAATATAACGGCGCAAGAAAAGTTCTGACTGCCGCCGCCTTAACGTATGTTGCCGCGCTGGCGTCTTCACTTGCAACCTTGCTGAGGCTGCTGCTTGTGGCAGGCAGAAGAAGTGATTAACGCAAGGCAGGCAGCGTTTGAAACGCTGTATAAGATCTGTTACGACCATGCCTATTCCAATATTGCTGTGGATCATGCGCTTTCCGGGCTGAAAGAGGGCAAGGCATTTGCCGCACGGCTTGTTTACGGCGTGTTGGAAAGGCAGATTACTCTTGATTTTTTAATTAATCAGTATTGCAGCAAACCGAAACCCAAACTCAGGATTATTCTGAGAATGGGTACATATCAACTCTATTTCATGAATAAGGTGTCTTCTGCCGCTGCGGTTGACGAGAGTGTTAAACTTGCAAAGGCCAACGGGCTTACCTACTATTCTTCATTTGTTAATGCGGTGCTGCATAAGATTGATGCAAACCGAATAGACTTAGAGTGCTTGTCTGATCTGAGTGTCAGGTATTCCGTTCCGCAAAATCTGATTAATATGTGGATCAAGGCTTATGGAAAGGATAAGGTCTTACATTTTCTGCCTGCGCTTAACGGACGCCCGCCGGTTTTTGCCGTTGCGAATGCGAATCTTACGGATGCGGAAACCTTATGCGGGATTCTAAATAAAGAAGGCGCAGACTGCAGTGTATTTAACGGACTTGTAAAGATCAATGCATCTGCTGATCTCACGGCGCTTACAGCTTTTAAAAACGGGCTTTTTCATATTCAGGATATTTCATGTGTAACGGCATTGAAAGCGCTGGATATCCATGATGGAGATACTGTTTTTGACTTTTGTGCCGCACCAGGCGGAAAGTCTTTTACCGCGTCTTACCTTTGCGGTAAAAACGGAACGGTTTATTCTTTTGACCTGCATGAAAGCAGGGTTCGTCTGATTCAAAATTCCGCAGAGCGCCTTTCTCTGAAAAATGTGAAAGCACGGGTGAATGACGCATCCTTGTTCTGCGCCGGGCTTGGCACTGCAGATAAGATCATTTGTGATGTTCCGTGCAGCGGATTCGGCATCATCAGAAGAAAACCGGAGATTAGATATAAAGACTTGGATTCCGTAAAAGGTCTTGCTGAAATACAGTTCAATATTCTGAGTACATCTTCAAAATATCTAAAGCCGAAAGGCAGGCTGCTTTATTCCACCTGCACGCTCAATAAAAAGGAAAATGAGAATGTTGTAACAAAATTCTTGCAATGCAATCCTGAATTTTCCCTTTTGGAGATGAAAACGATTTTTCCGGGTGAAAATGAAGGAGACGGATTCTTTTACAGCATCATTGAAAGGAATTAAATGAAAAAAGATATCAAGTCATTAAGCTTGGATGAAATCCTGACTTGGATTATGGCAAACGAACTGCCGGCTTATAGGGCTAAGCAGATTTATGAATGGCTGCATAAATACGGCGTTGCCGATTTCAGTGAAATGAGCAACATCTCAAAAGACCTGAGAAATTCTCTTTCTAACGAGTTCTACATATCGGTTTGCTCGGTGGAAGATAAATTTGTTTCTGCTGCGGACGGTACTGTGAAGTATCTTTTTCAACTGAATGACGGCGAATTTGTTGAATCCGTCATAATGAAATATAAATACGGCTACACGATTTGCGTTTCAAGCCAGGTCGGCTGCAAAATGGGCTGCCGCTTTTGTGCGTCTACGCTTGCCGGGTTTAAAAGAAATCTGACCGCCGGAGAAATAGAGAGCCAGATCCACACCGCGCAAAAGGATCTGGATATCAGGATTTCTCATATCGTTTTGATGGGTATTGGCGAGCCGCTGGATAATTTTGAACAGGTGATCCGGTTTATCAGCAATGTGAATCATGAAAACGGGCTTCACATTTCAGCAAGAAATATCACGCTATCTACTTGTGGAATCGTGCCCGGCATTCAGAAACTGATGGATCTTGACCTTCAGATCACGCTTACGATCTCTTTGCACGCGCCGAATGATAGGATCAGAAGTCAAATCATGCCCGTTAATGATAAATGGCACATTAACGAAATCGTGTCTATGTGTAAAAAATATATTGCGAAAACTTCCAGAAGGGTCTCTTTTGAATATACGCTGATCAAAGATGTGAATGATGATGAACAGTGCGCAGAGGAACTTTCCGCTTTGCTGAAAGGCATGCTGTGTCATGTGAATCTGATACCTGTTAATAATGTGGAAGAACGCAAAAATATACGCAGCAGCGATCAGGCGATCCATAAATTTTTGCGTATATTGCAAAAAAACGGTATTAATGCTACAATTAGAAGGACTCTCGGCAGTGATATAAACGCTTCCTGCGGTCAGCTTAGAAGAAAGAAAACAGAGGTGGCTCAATGAAAATAGTCGCTAAAACCGATAAAGGTAAAGTCAGGTCATCTAATCAGGATGCTTATGCCGTTGGCGAATTTCCGGATGAGGTTGCATGGGCTGTTGTTTGTGACGGAATGGGCGGCGCCGCGGGCGGAAATATCGCGTCCGCGCTTGCCGTGAAAGTGATCAGTGATAAGATTAATGCTGCTTATCGCGCAAATATGAAACCATCGTCTATTCACAACATGCTGGATTCCGCGCTTGTTGCCGCAAATATTGAAGTGTATGATCTTGCGGACGCAAAACCGGAACTTCGCGGCATGGGAACCACGGTTGTTTGTGCTATCGTTAAGGATTCCTGTGCGTATATTGCGCATGCAGGGGACAGCCGTGCATATATTTTTAAGAATGATGACAGGATCGTGCAGGTTACAACGGATCACAGCCTGGTTCAGGATCTTGTGAACAGGGGAAAGATCACAAGAGAAGAGGCGGAGCATCATCCAAATAAAAATATTATTACAAGAGCCATCGGCGTTGATAAAAACATAAAGATCGATTTTGATGAAGTGGATCTGGAGGATGATGAAGTCCTGATTCTCTGCACAGACGGCCTTTCCAATTATGTTACGGATGATGAGATGATCAGCGAGGTTAAAGACGGGCGTTACTACGCTTTTGCTGACCGGCTTGTCAAAAAGGCCAATTATAACGGCGGCGGGGATAACATTACTGTTGTTGCCATCGCGAAATAAATATTTTAATTTGCCCGAAAGGCTGTGTTTGATAAATGGAAAATTATGTTGGTAAAAGGCTGGACGGCCGTTATGAAGTTCAGGAAATCATCGGTGTGGGCGGCATGTCCGTTGTATATAAAGCCTATGATAATGTTGACGACAGAATTGTAGCCGTTAAGATCCTTAAAGATGAATATTCAAATGACGCCGAATTTTTAAGAAGATTTAAAAACGAATCTAAGGCGATCGCAGTGCTTTCCCACCCCAATATTGTAAAGGTATACGACGTTAGTTTCGGTGAAAAACTGCAATATATCGTTATGGAGTATGTGGACGGAATTACCCTTAAGGAGTACATCCAAAAGCAGCATATCATTACTTGGAATGATGCTGTGTTTTTTACTACGCAAATTCTTAGAGCATTGCAACATGCGCACGATAAAGGCATTGTTCACAGAGATATAAAACCACAAAATATCATTCTGCTGGCAAACGGCAATATCAAAGTAACGGATTTCGGTATTGCCCGTTTTTCAAGAACGGAAACAAAAACGTTAACAGAAAATGCGATCGGTTCTGTGCATTATATTTCACCGGAACAGGCAAAAGGCGAATTTACGGATGAACGCGCGGACATTTATTCCGTTGGCGTAGTCCTTTATGAAATGCTTGCCGGAAAAGTGCCTTTTGATGCGGACAGCGCCGTTTCCGTGGCCTTAATGCAACTTCAGAAAGAGCCAAAGAAACTGACGGAGATTAACCTGAATATACCGCTCGGTATTGAGCAGATCTGTTTTCATGCTATGCAGAAGAATCCGGATGACAGGTATCAGACCGCAACCGAGATGCTTCTTGATCTTGAAGAAGTGATCCGCAATCCGCAGGCAACTTTTGATTATACTTATTTTGTGGATAAGGAACCCACAAAATATGTTTTTAAAGAGGGTGCTCCGCAGAAAACGGACGAGGATAACGAAGATACAAAAGAGGATACGGTTACGGATTATGATCCGAATCACAAGAAAAAAGTGATTACAGCAGTTGTGGTAGGCGTTGTGCTTCTAATTGCCGCGATCATTGGAATTGTTGTGTTTATGACGCGGGGGGTCAATACCTCCACGCATCAGCTTGAAAATTTTGTAGGGCAGTCTTATGACGATCTTGCCTCCAGCGAAGAATATGATTATGTGTTTGTTGCCGAGTATGAAAAAACGGATGAATATGAACCCGGCATTGTGATTTCGCAGATGCCGGAGGCCGGCGAAAGGGTAATCTCCGGATCTACGGTTACTCTTTATGTTGCTGCCAGCAATGATGATATTGAAGTGCCGAATCTTTATGAATATACCGTTGAGGCCGCCGAAAGGGTGCTCAACGCCAGCAATCTTACCAATTATACGGTGAGCGAGGTCTCCAGCGAAACGGTAGATGAAGGCAGTGTGATTTACACGGAGCCGAAAGCCGGTTCTGTTGTGTCCGCAAATACGCCGATTGTACTGTATGTTTCCTCCGGACCGACTACAACACAGATTGCTTCTTACACCGTGCCGGATGTAGTGGGCCTGAGTCAGACGGATGCGCAGGAGTTCCTTGAAAAGAGCGGTTTTACCAATGTAAGTGTGGAAACGCAGGACAGCGCTGTTAGACGCGGAGTTGTACTGAGCCAGACTCCTCGCTCCGGAACGTCTGCACGCGAGGATGAGCGGATCACCATAACGGTTTCTACCGGTACTCCGCCTACAACTGCGCCGCAGCAATATACGGTTACACTGAATGCTACTCTGCCGAGCGAAGTGGATTCCTCTGGCAATCACCCGCATGATACGCTTGTTGTTACGGTGAACGGCACGCAGTATTCTTCCCAAACTGTAACGCTTGACGGATCAACCGTGCAGGTGGCAATTCCCGTGAATGCGGGTGAGACGGTGCAGATACTGGTTGAATTAACGGAGATCAGTGCCACACATTCTCTTTCTTTCAACATGAACGAGAATAAAGAATCCAGTTTCTATTTATCATAACGAAAAGGTGAATATGGTTACAGGAAAAATTGTAAAAGGCATTGGCGGTTTCTACTATGTGGAGACCGCCGATACTGTATATGAGTGCAAAGCGCGCGGCAATTTCAGAAATAAAAAAATAACCCCGCTTGTTGGGGATAATGTAGAGATTTCTTTGAATAACAATGCGGAGAACAGAATTGAAACGATTCAGCCAAGAAAAAACAGTCTTGTTCGCCCTCCGCTTGCCAATTTGGATCAGTTATTCATTATATCTTCCATTGTTGATCCTGCCGTCAATACTTTTAATATTGATAAAATGACCGCCATATCCGAATATAAGGGGATAGAGCCGATCATCGTTTTTACGAAGATTGATCTCAGCGTGGATTATATTCACTTTGCAGATATATATAAACAAGCCGGTTTTAAAGTGATCATGTGCAATAATTTAAGCGGCGAGGGTGTGAATCAGGTAATGCCCCTGCTGAAAGGAAAAACAAGTGCGTTTTCAGGCAATACCGGAGTCGGAAAATCTTCGCTCTTAAACGCCATAGATGCGGATCTTGCGCTCAAGACCGGCGAAACAAGTAAAAAACTTGGCAGAGGCAGGCACACGACCCGCCACTGTGAGCTTTATAAAGTTGGCGGCGGTTATGTTGCCGATACGCCCGGATTTTCTTCCCTTGATTTTGTGAAAGGTGAAACGATACTGAAAGATGAGTTGTTTGACTGTTTTAGGGAGTTTCAGCCTTATTTCGGGCAGTGCAAATTTACGACATGCGCGCATATAAATGAAAAAGGATGTGCGATCTGTGATGCGGTTCAAAACGGAATGATTCCGGAAAGCCGGCATAACAGTTATGTGAAAATGTATCAAGACGTTAAAAATATTAAAGAATGGGAAATTTTAAAATGAAAGTAACGATCATAGCGGGTGCGCCCGGTCAGGACGTGCGATTCCTAAAAGACAATGTTGACAGAAATTCCTTTATCATCGCTGCGGATTCCGGATATCTGAACTGTGTGAGCGCCGGGATCGTTCCGGATCTTATCATCGGGGATTTTGATTCTTCAAAACGCCCGGAAACCTCTGCTGCTATTATGCAGTTTCCCAGCGTGAAAAATGATACGGATACTTTTTGCTGTATCAAAGAGGCGGTAAAACGCGGCGCGGATGCTGTGGAGATCTTTTGCGCGCTCGGCGGCAGGGCAGATCACACCTTATCGAATATCGTTAATCTTGAATATTGCCTTAGAAATAATATTCCGGCTTCTATCATTAGTGAAAAGAGCGTTCTCTCGCTACATAAAATGGCTTTTTCCCTTGAAAAGAGTAATTTTAAGTTCTTTTCACTTTTCGCCCTCGGCGGGCCGGTTCAGGGGCTCTGTATAAGAGGTGCGGCATATGAGCTGGATCATTTTACTTTAAGCCCTTTTGATTCCATCGGTCAAAGCAATGAATTTAAAAACAGCACGGTAAATATAGATTTTGTGAGCGGCGTTCTTCTTTTGGTTTTGAGTAACGATTAATTCTTTCCGTCATAGAATATAACAGCTGCAGCTTAAGGAGTGTTGTTACTATGAAAAAAATGTGCCGAAGAGATTTTTTGTGGCTTGCTTTTGGCATTGGTTGCGCAATTACCATATGCCTTCCTGTTGAATGGCTTGTCCGCATTTTGGCCATTGCAGTAATAATACTCGGAATTATTTGTTGCACGAAATGATGGGAGGATGCGTTTTATGAAAGTAATTGTTATTACGCCGCCGAAATTTGCGGCGCCGCTGATCAGGATGATTTTTAAGATAAAAAAGAGTGATTGAAATTTGTGAACATAAAGAAGATGGTTATCTCCCGGGCAGGTTCCCGGGATTTTTTTATGCTCTTTTTTAAATCTGTTATATTTTATTTTCTGTTCGCATATCAATTAGCAGTAATTAAAAAGGAGCATTAGTATGGACAACAGGAAAACAGAAATTAAAGAAAAATGCTGCATTTTTTCCAAAAACATAGACGCTGATTTTGATTATCAGGAAAATCTTCAGTCTTATAATGATGATATTTTAAAGATAATCAGGTGCAGCGTAAATAACTTTGTTGTGAATTCCGTGTTTCAAAACGGCGTGATCACTGTTCACGGCAAAACGAAAATATTTATAACGTATATCAGTGAATCCAGCGCCTGCTTATCCTGTGCTGAGTTTGAAGAGGATTTTGATAAAAATATTCCGGTGGATACGGATGAACAGGAGCTTTTTGCCGATGTGAGCGTCTGCAATAAATACTGCAATTGCCGGATTATCAATCAGCGCCGAGTAGATATTCATAATTCCTTTCAGCTGAACGTGTGCGCCTATGCGCAGACCTCGGCAGAGATGCTTGATGCATGTGATGATGTCTTGATCGATAAGCAAACGATCTCCTATGTGTCAAGAGTGGGTTCCGCTTATGTAAAGTCTGATTTTGAGGATGAAACTTCCGTATCAGACGGAACGATAAAAAAGATCATAAATGTTTTTGCAAGCGCAATTTGCCAAGAGGCAAAACTGATTGAAGATAAAATGCTTGTAAAAACAGACCTTGTCTTTTCGATTCTGTATACAGTAGACGGAGAGCAAGAAGAGATCCGCCGCTGCGAAAAAAGCACGCAAGTAAGCACCATTGTGGATATACCGGGGATACGTGAAAATGATATTCCGATGGTTAAAATAAAAGTCGGCAATCTTTTTTATAAAATCAAAGCGGATGAAAACAATGAACTGACAGTTATTGAACTGATGGGCGATATCAATCTTGCGTGTATTGTTTACAGGCAGTGCAGCATTGATCTTGCTGACGACTGCTACTCTTTAAAATGCGATACAGAAAACAAAATTTCCCGGATAGAGCTGAATACGGATTACGAGCTGAGAAAAGAATCGAGTAATGAAACGTTAAGATTTGAATTTGAATCCGTAAGTATCAAACAAATTCTGGATCTGCATGTTTCGCTCAGTGATGAAAATACCGTTGAAATGGGCGCTTTCATTTATGATTCGAATGGGGAATTGCAATTTATTGCCGATAAAAAGAAGATAGAAATCACAAATTCAAGTCAGATTCAGGCATACATAACCTCTTTTGATTTCGTAATCAAATCGGAGAATAGTATTGAAGTCAGAGTGGTCGTTGCATATGTTTCTCTGAAATATGAAAGCAGGCAGTTCAGCATTCTTTCAGATGTTGAACTGAAAGGAAACAGTAATTTTGAATCGCCTGCTCTTGTTGTGTATTTTGCCGATAAAAACGAAAGGCTCTGGGATATTGCGAAAACTTTTAAAACTTCCGTTGAGCTGATCAAAAAAGAAAATGAAATCACAAAAGACTTTTGCGAAACAAAACGAGTTCTTTTGATTCCCGGAGTATAAGGAGTTGCACAGATGAGTATTTATACAGATATTTCGAAAAGGACGCAGGGCGATATCTATATCGGCGTTGTTGGGCCGGTAAGGACAGGTAAATCAACTTTTATCAAAAAGTTTATGGATACGCTTGTCATTCCGCGGATTGACGGTGAGTTTCAGAAAGAGCGGGCAAGAGATGAACTGCCGCAAAGTGCTGCCGGTAAAACGATCATGACCACTGAACCGAAATTTATCCCCGAAGAGGCTATTGAACTTTCCATGGATGATAACCTCCATTTCAGAGTCAGATTGATTGATTGCGTGGGATATATTGTGCCGAGTTCTGTGGGCTATATAGAAGAAGATCAGCCGCGCATGGTGCACACTCCTTGGTTTGAGGAAGAGATCCCCTTCAATATGGCGGCGGAAATCGGCACGCAAAAGGTTATAAACGAGCATTCTACGATCGGCCTTGTTGTTACGACGGATGGTTCAATCAGCAGTATTCCGCGTGAAGAGTATGAAGAGGCGGAAGAGCGCGTGATTAATGAACTGAAAGAGATCAGCAAGCCATTTGTTGTTGCGCTCAACTGTGTGGATCCTAAAAGCAGCGATTCTGTATCGCTTGCACAGAATTTAAGTGATAAATACAATGTTCCGGTTATTCCGATCAACTGCTTGGAACTTGATGAAAAGCAGATCAATGAAATCTTGGAAACCGTTTTATATGAATTTCCGGCAAAATGCGTTGAACTGAATTTCCCTGGCTGGATCAAAAGCCTGGATCAGAATGATGAATTTAAAACTTCAATGTTTACTTATGTGAAAGAGATCAGCAAATCGATCACTAATATCAGAAGCGTAAAAACATTCGCATCTGAACTAAAAGACTATAAAGATATTGAAGAAGTGTTTATGTCTGATTCTGATCTTGCCACAGGCAGGATCAGCCTTAAGATCAGTATAGAAAGCACTTATTATTATTCCGTGCTTTCTGCAAAATGCGGCGATGAGATTCGAGATGAAAAAGATCTTATGCGTCTGGTGTGCGATCTTGCGCAGATCAGAAAAAAATTCAAAAAATTCTCGTCCGCGCTGATGGAAGTGGACCGAACAGGATATGGCATCGTGATGCCGGATATTGACGAACTGACCCTTGAAGAGCCGGAAATCGTTAAACAAGGCGGCAGATACGGTGTAAAACTAAAAGCACAGGCGCCGTCCATCCATATGATCAAATGCAACACATTTACGGAAGTTGCCCCGATTGTCGGCAGCGAGAGCCAGTCGCAAGAACTGGTGATGTATCTGCTTAAAGAATTTGAGGAAAATCCCAACAAGATCTGGGAAACGGATATATTCGGCAAATCGTTGCATGAACTTGTGAACGAGGGACTGCGCGGCAAACTGGAAAGAATGCCGGATGACGCCAGAAGCAAGTTCAGGGAAACGATTGAGCGAGTAATCAACGAAGGCTGTAGTGGTCTGATCTGTATCATTCTTTAAGAAAAAGTCTTTTACGGTGCTTGATTTGGTATGGAAACCGCATAAAACAAAAAGAGGTTCATAAGAACCTCTTAAAGTTTTGAAATATATAAGACAAGTATTATAAGCGCGATCTGCAATAGGATCATGAGCGGCAGACCGATCATAAATTTCTTATGCTGCGTTTTATGCCGTATGCATTTCATTGTGATATATTCAGCCGCAGCGCCGCCGATAAGTGCAATCGTCAGCAGCATATCTTCTGATATTCTGTATTTTCCTTTTACCGCCTTGTGTTTATCAGCTATTGTCAGGATCATTGCAACAGCACTTATGACGGCAAAATAAACTGCCGCAACCGCATGCGTCATTTTTTGAATTCCTTAAGTTTTTTTAGATCATAGGGGCCTACAGCATATTTTTCACCCTTGGCAAGAAGATCGCCCTGATCTTCATCCACGGTGTAGATGGATGCGCACTTTGGGCAAATCAAAAAATAAACACCTTGGGCGTTAATCAGCGGATATTCGGGAATCAGTCGCAGATCCATATTTCTAAACACCTTGAACCGCACCGTATTTTTGCAGTTGGGGCATTCTATCGGGTCTGTATCACCTTTGTCTTTTACGCGTATTGAATTGCCTAATCTGTATTCCATAGTATCACCACAGCCTTTCGGGTTACAAAAGTAGTTTAAATCAGCATCGTTGCCTTGCTGTAGCGGGCAAGGTTTTGAAACGGTTTCACATAGCATTTTACTCTATTCTATTTTTACAGATTCAAAGGAAAGTGTCAAGTATGAAAAAAATATTTGCTGTTATCATTTCTGTGTTATTTCTTTTTTCCGGCTGTACAGCAGCGGAAAATACAAAAGAGCCGTCCTCTTCCGGTACGGATCAAGTCAAATCTGTCTGGATGACGTATTTTGAACTGGAGCAGTTTACCTCCTCCAGTGAAACGGCACAGGATTTTGAAGAAAAGATCAAAGAGGCGTTTGAAATCATTTTGGATACCGGCCTGAACGCGGTAACGGTTCAGGTGAGGCCCTGCGCAGATGCGTTTTATCAGTCAGAATATTTTCCCGTTTCACAGTATTGCTTTGGTACACAGGGGTCGGAATTGAAATATGACCCGCTTGAAATTATGGTCAGCGCTGCGCATGACTTGGGTCTGCGAATTGAGGCATGGATCAATCCGTACAGAGTTTCCCAGTCTAATGACATCAATGAACTCAGTAACGACAATCCGGCAAAGATCTGGTATCAGAATGAAGATACAAAAAGCAATGTGTATATTTCCGATAAGATCTATTTTAATCCGGCAAGCGAAGCCGTAACAGAACTGATCGTAAACGGAGTGCGGGAGATCGTTATGAACTACGCCGTAGACGGCATTCATTTTGATGATTATTTTTATCCGACCGATAAAGAAGAGATTGATGTAAAAGAGTATTCCGCGTATGTGTCCGCAGGTGGCGAATTATCGCTGGGGGACTGGCGAAGAGAAAATGTTTCCAATATGGTAAAAAGTGTCTATTCAGCTGTAAAGGATTCCAATTCTTCGGTACAGTTCGGGATCAGTCCGCAATCAAAGGTTTCAACGGATTATAATACGTTATATGCCGATGTAGAGCGATGGGCGTCTGAAGAAGGTTTTGTGGATTACATATGCCCGCAGATTTATTTTGGATTTTATAACGAGGTGCAGCCGTTTACAAGAACTGCTAAAGAGTGGAGCGAACGAACCACTGCTGTAAAACTGTATGTCGGACTGCCGCTCTATAAGGCAGGAGCGGAAGATGAATTTGCGTCCGCCGACCAGGATTACGCAATCAATGAATTTGTTGAAAATAACAACATCATATCGAGGCAGATTCTTTATCTTGAAAATCTGTCAAATGTTGGCGGCTATTATATTTATTCTTTTAGTTATCTTGCAGACGGCCAAACCGATGCCGTTAAAAATGAAGTAGAAAATATTAAAAATCTAAATTAGCGATGCATTCATCGTTTTTTACAGACTGTATAATACAATCTGTTTCACAGCCGGTTAGATCCTGCGCGCTTTTTAAAAGCACCGGAAGGTAATTTTTCGTATAGCCGCGCAGATATTCGCTGTTTACTCTGCCTTCCACAAGCAGCCGCACCTTTCTCCCGATTTGACTTTCCAGATAGTTTTGACGTATCTTTTCCGTTTCTGCTATCATTACGGATGCCCGACGGTCTTTTTCCTGCTTTGAAACGGAATCACCGCGTTTTGACGCGGCGGTTCCTGTTCTTTCCGAATAAGGAAATACGTGCACCTTTTCAAAGCTGATTCTTTTCACAAAAGCAAGGCTTTCCTCGAAGTCCTGCTCCGTTTCCTCATGAAAACCCACCATAACATCCGTCGTAAGAGAACAGTCTTTAAAAGCGGCACGCAGTTTATTGCACAGTTCTTCATACTCTTCGGCAGTGTAATGCCGATTCATGTTTTTCAGTGTTTTATTGCATCCGCTTTGCAGTGAAATATGAAACTGCGGGCAGAATTTGTGTACTGTAGAGAGTCTGCTGATAATACTATCTGTAATGTGATCAGGCTCAAGGCTTCCAAGCCTTATTCTTGAAATACCGTCTACTCCTGCACAGGTTTCAACTGCGTCTGCAATGTTGAAGTCTGTGCCTTTTCCGTATGCGGACAGGTTGATTCCCACCAGCACAACCTCTTTAATTCCATTTGCGGCAAGATCCGTTACTTCTTGTTTTAAATCTTCTAAAGGTTTTGATCTAACTCTTCCGCGGCTTTTTGGAATAATACAGTAAGAGCAGAATCTGTCGCAGCCGTCTTCGATCTTAACAAATGCTCTGACCCGTCCGCCAAAAGCACGAACGCTGCACGGTGCAAATTTTTCACCGTTTTGGTGTTCGCTTAAACGGATGATTCTGTTTTTTTGTGCAGCGTGTTTGTTGATTAAATCCAGGATATCATTGTCGTTCTTATTTCCCAAAACGATATCTGCCTGCTCCAGTTTTTCGGCGTCTTTCGGAAAAGCCTGCGGCATACAGCCGGTCAATATGACGGTGCTGTTTGGGTGTTTCCTTTTAAAACGGCGAACGCTCTGCCTCGTTTTTTGATCCGCTGTTGCCGTTACTGTGCAGGAATTGACGATGTAATAATCCGCTTCATCGTTTGGGTTGACAATCTCAAATCCCGCTTTCTGTAAAAGTTCCGCCATATATTCGCTCTCTGCTTGATTCACCTTGCATCCGAGCGTGTAAAATGCTGCTTTCATTTTCGATCCTCCAACTTTACTGTTGAATTCTTAATGATTATAACAAATGAAAGGAATTTTATCAATAACATATGAATATGAATGTATTGATTTATTTTGCTTTATGCGAAAGGATTTGTTTGATATGAAGAAAATTGTTCCGTTATGTTTATGTATAATCATGGCGCTTTTTTCCCCTTTAAACTATTTTGCGGCAGAGAAAGAAAACAGCAGCAATGCGCCGTTTGAGGATCTGTCTAAATCTTCCATACTAATGTGTTCGGATACGGGCGATATCCTATATGAAAAAAATGCGTATGAGCATCTTTCACCTGCATCGGTTACCAAAGTGATGAGTATGCTGCTCATTCTTGAGGCAATTGAAAGCGGCAAAATCTCGCTGGATGATGAAGTGGTTACAAGCAAAAATGCTGTTGCGATGGGCGGTTCGCAGATCTGGCTTGAGGAGGGCGAAAAAATGACGGTCGATGAACTTTTAAAGGCGGTTGCCGTCGCCTCTGCAAATGACGCGTGCACAGCACTTGCAGAACACATTGCGGGTTCTACCACATCTTTTGTAACCATGATGAATGAACGCGCCAAAGAACTCGGGCTGGAAAACACGAATTTTGAAAACTGCACAGGGCTTGACGATACGGCCGTCAACCACTACTCCTGCGCTTATGATATTGCGGTTATGGCACGTGAAGTGATGCAGCATGATTTGATCAAAAATTACACCACGATATGGTTGGATTATCTTCGTGATGGAGAGACGGAACTGAATAACACAAATAAACTTGTCAATTCTTATTCCGGTATAACCGGTCTTAAGACTGGCACAACGTCAAAAGCTGGTTTTTGTGTGTGCGCCACAGCGGAGAGAGACGGCATGAATCTCATTTCTGTTGTTTTAGGTGCTCAAACCAGTGAAGGCAGATTCAACAGCGCCTCCAATATGCTGGATTATGGTTTCGCAAATTATCAGGTTGTTGCGCCGCAGGTAGATGCATCGCAGATCACGGCGGTCAAGATAAAAAACGGTATAGAAAAATCTATTGTACCGGTTTATGATGAAACCAACAAGCTTCTTGTTAAAAAGGGGAGCGGCGAGGTTTCGTATGAATATAAGATCGAGCCATCGGTTGCGGCACCCATTGCTGAAGGGGATGTTCTGGGTGAGATCACTATAAAATCCGGAAGTGAAACCATAAAAACAATTAAACTTTATGCCGGAAAATCTGTTGGAAAGATCAGTTTTTCATATATTTTTAAAGAAATCATGTTTAATATTTAACAAAAAACAGTTGATTATACGCGCCTTTTGTTGTAGAATAGGCAATTGACAATATGTGATAAGAGAGGATTTATATATGGAAAAAGTAAAACTTATTAATAAATACGCGGAAAAATTTCTTTCTGAAAAAGTGATTGCCGATCATGCCGAAAGAGGTGTTCAAGCCCTTAGAACGCTTCATGCAAAAAACGGCGCCGGAAACGACTTTTTAGGCTGGGTAACATTGCCGACAGATTATGACAAAGAGGAGTTTGCGCGTATAGAAAAAGCGGCTGATTATATTAAAAAGAACTGCGATGTGCTTGTAGTTATCGGTATCGGCGGCTCATACCTCGGCGCAAGAGCGGTTATTGAGGCGCTCAGATCTTCTAATTATAATGCGCTTGCCAAAGATACGCCGCAGATCTATTTTATCGGAAACAGTATCAGCCCAGCTATGCTTAATGATGTGCTTGCTGTGTGTGAGGGCAAGGATATCTGCGTAAACGTCATTTCCAAGAGCGGCACTACAACGGAACCTGCTATTGCGTTTCGTGTATTCCGTGAACTTGTTAATCAAAAATATTCTAAGGAAGAAGCTGCAAAACGCATTTTCTGCACAACGGATAAAGCAAAAGGCACGCTTAAAGAACTTGCAGATAAAGAAGGTTATGAAACTTTTGTTGTTCCGGACGATGTCGGCGGCAGATATTCTGTACTTACCGCAGTAGGTCTTCTTCCGATTGCCTGCGCCGGCATTGATATCCAAGCACTGATGAACGGCGCAAAATTTGCGCAGAACAGTCTGAACAGTGAAAAGATTGCAGAAAATGATTGCCTGAAATATGCAGTTATCAGAAACTGTTTCTATGAAATGGGCAAAAAGTTGGAATGTTTCATTTGTTATGAGCCCTGTATGACGATGTTTAACGAGTGGCTTAAGCAGCTTTTTGCTGAAAGCGAAGGAAAGGACGGCAAAGGTCTGTATCCTGTTTCCTGCGTATTTTCAACAGATCTTCATTCTGTTGGTCAGTATATTCAGGAAAGCGGTTCCGGTCTTATGTTTGAGACTTGTATTAAGTTTAATAAACCGCTTTCGGATTTCACGGTTGAGGCAGAAGAAGGCAATATAGACGGCTTAAATTTCCTTGCCGGAAAAACCATGAGTTATATCAATGAAAAGGCAAGACAGGGCACGCTGCTTGCACATACAGAGGGCGGCGTTGCAAATCTTGTGCTTGAATCTTCTGCCGTTACAGAAGAAAACATCGGCTATCTCATTTACTTTTTTGAAAAGGCCTGTGCCGTTTCCGGCTACATGCTTGGCGTCAATCCGTTTAACCAGCCTGGCGTTGAAAGCTATAAAAAGAATATGTTTGCGCTTCTCGGAAAACCCGGTTATGAAAGTGAAAAAGAAAAACTTGAAAAAGAACTTGGTATATGATAATATATAGTTGGAATTAAAATTTGATTTTAACCTTGGAGGAATAATAAATGATAAAACTTATTATCGGAAATAAAGGTTCCGGAAAAACAAAAAAACTTGTTGACCTTGTAAATTCCTGCGTTGAAAATTCAGACGGCAATGTTGTTTGTGTGGAGAAAGAGCCGAAACTGACCTATGATATCTCTTCAAAAGCAAGGCTTCTTGAAACAGAAACTTACAGAATCAGCGGCTGCAAGGCTTTTTACGGATTCCTTGCCGGTATCTGTGCCGGAAACTATGATGTTACCGATGTTCTTATTGACGCTACGTTCAAGATCGTAGGCCGTGATTATTCCAAACTTCCGCAGTTCTTTGATATGCTTTCTGAACTTTCGGAAGCAACCGATGTTAATTTCTATTTCACGATCAGCTGCGATAAGGAAGATCTTCCCGTAGAGATCTTTGATTATTGCGAAGAACTTTGATTGAATCTTAAGCCGCTGTTTTCAGCGGCTTTTGTTTTTAAAGAATATTTTGAATTTCTTAACCTGAATAATTTTAATTTTACTATTGACAAAAAGTTTTCTTATATATATAATACTAAAAGTGCAGATGAGGTGTGGCTTTATGAAAATTGATGTTTCGAATCTGTTTAACGGAGATACAAAGCCCATTAAAATAGACTACACACTCAATTTAGAGGATCTTGTCTACAGCACATATAATCCCATCAAAAACGGGGCCAAGGTCAAAGGTTCGGTATATGCCAAGGCCGGCGTTGTTTTTTTGGATGTAAAAGTTTCTTTCAAATTTTTTGGCTTTTGCGACCGGTGTGCTGAAGAGATCATCAAGGATATGGATTTTCCTGTTAAAAAAATTCTTGTTTCCAGACTTGCAAATGATTCAGATGCAGATTTTGATGAATATGTAATCGTTCCGAGCGGCGTGCTTGATCTGGATGAGTTTATAACAGAGGAAGTCAACTTGTTTTTGCCGTCTAAAATTCTTTGCAAGCCGGATTGCAAAGGTCTTTGCTATAAGTGCGGCAAAAACCTGAACTTAGGGGATTGTGGCTGCAAGAAAGATGTTGATCCGCGTATGGAAGCTCTTCTGCAGTTGCTTGATGAACAATAAGTTATATTGATTATAAATTAAGGAGGCAATAACGATGGCAGTACCAAAGAGAAGAACTTCTACAGCAAGAAAGAATAAGAGACGTTCAAACGTTTGGAAGATGAGCGCACCAACACTTGTTAAGTGCTCAAACTGCGGTGCATACACAGTATCGCACAAAGTATGCTCTAACTGCGGATATTATAACGGCAAACAGGTTGTTGTTAAAGAAGAAGCATAAGTTCTGAACATTTCGGGCGGGCATATTACAAATATGTCCGCCTTTCTTTTTCATTGCTTTGAAAGGAGTGATTGCCGTGAATGGTACCGTTGCAATCGTAGGCAGGCCGAATGTTGGCAAATCTACGCTCTTTAATAAACTTACGGGATCGCGGATTTCCATTGTTGATGATACGCCCGGCGTTACAAGAGACCGTATCTACGGCGATTGCGAATGGCTGGGGCACAAATTTTTGCTGATTGATACAGGCGGTATAGAGCCGTATTCGGACGACGTGATTTTAAAACAAATGCGTGCCCAGGCGGATATTGCAATCGAAACAGCGGATGTGATTATTTTTGTAACAGACGTTACAACCGGCATTTTAGCTGCGGACAGTGAAGTGGCGTCTATACTCCAAAAAAGCGGAAAACCGATTGTATTGTGTGTGAATAAGTGTGACAGTATCGGCGCGCCTCCGGCTGAATTTTATGAATTTTATAATCTTGGTCTTGGCGACCCGTTTGCGGTTTCTTCTGTACACGGTCACGGCACAGGCGACCTGCTGGATGAAGTTATAAAATATCTTCCGAATGAGAATACTAATGATGAGGAAAATGATGAGATCATTCACGTTGCTGTTATCGGTAAGCCAAACGTGGGCAAATCCTCTTTGATTAATAGAATCTGCGGAGAAAACAGAGCGATCGTTTCCGATATTGCCGGCACAACCAGAGATACGACAGATACTTTTGTGGAAAATGCTTTTGGAAAATTTAATTTTATTGATACGGCAGGGATCCGCAGGAAAAGCAAAGTAACGGATGCGATTGAGCGATTCAGCGTAATTCGCGCAAGATCCGCTGTGGAGCGGGCAAATGTCTGCGTAATTATGATCGATGCCGTAGAAGGGTTTACAGAGCAGGATTCCAAGATTGCAGGTATTGCGCTTGAAGCGGGAAAGGCCTGTATTATAGCGGTAAACAAGTGGGATGCTGTTGAGAAAGATTCAGACACCATGAAAAACTATAAGAAAAAACTCAGCACTGACTTTTCGTTTATGTCTTATGCTCCTGTCTTGTTCATATCGGCTAAAACAGGGCAGCGGCTGGATAAACTGTTTGATCTGATCGCGTTTGTGCATTCACAGAATTCCATGCGGATTTCTACAGGTAAGCTTAACGAAGTGCTTGCAGAGGCTACATCCCGCGTTCAGCCGCCAACGGATAAAGGCAAAAGGCTTAGAATCTATTATATGACGCAGGCATCCACCAGACCGCCCACATTCGTTTTCTTTGTAAATAATTCGGAACTTTTCCACTTTTCTTATCAAAGATATCTGGAAAACCAGATCAGAGAAGTTTTCGGGCTGGATGGAACGCCCGTAAGATTTATTATTCGAGAAAGGGGAGAGGGCAGAAAGTGATGACTTCCGCTCTGATTCTAAAATACGTATTGGTTGTTCTTCTTTCATATCTTTTGGGCAGTTTGAATTTTTCCATCATTTTTTCCAAGTTACTTGCAAAAAAAGATATCCGGGAATCCGGCAGCGGTAATGCCGGGGCAACCAATATGCTCAGAACTTACGGCAAACGGTTTGCAGTGATCACTATGATCGGGGATATTTTAAAGGTAGCCGCCGCTATTATGATTACGTTTGCTATCCTCGGCGCGCCTATGAAATATCTTTTTGCTATTCCAGAAAGCGCGCAAGAGATCAGGCAGATCATGTTGTATAAAGAATTTGCCGGTTTTTTTGCAGTGCTTGGCCATATCTTTCCTGTGTTTTTTAAATTCAAAGGAGGAAAAGGAATGGCGGCATGTACAGGCATGGTTATCCTGGTTGATTGGCGTATAGCGCTGATTCTGTTTGTTATTTTTGTGATTGTGATTGCCGTTTCCAAATGGGTCAGTCTGGGATCTATCGTTATAGCTGTGTTTTATCCTGTCCTTATTATTGCTTTTTATCAAGATTGGTTACTATGTGCTGTTGCGCTCCTGTTTACCATAATCGTAATTGTGGCGCACAGAGAAAATATAAAAAGATTAATAAAGGGAACAGAAAATAAGATATCTCTTTCAAGCTCCAGCAAAAAAAAGCGCCGTTAAAAAGGCGCTTTTTGTTGCAAAATAAAGTAAAAAAGCCGCCCTAACAGGCAGCTTTAAATAGCAAGATAATTTTACTTATGCTCTTTCTACTTTGCCTGAGCGAAGGCATCTTGTGCAAACATATACTCTTTTAGGAGAGCCGTTAACAATAGCCTTTACTCTTTTAACATTAGGCTTCCAAGTTCTATTGGAACGTCTGTGTGAATGGGAGACCTTGATTCCGAATGTCATTTCTTTTCCACAGTATTCACATTTTGCCATTAGCGAACACCTCCTTGTAATTTTCGAACGCATAAATACTACCACATATCTCAGCAAAATGCAAGCATTTTTTATATAATTTTTTAATAAGGGAAAGTTTCTGTTAATTTTTTTGCTTTCGGTTGATTTTATTTATATTATTTATTATAATATTTTAAGTTACTTTACAATTATTTTTTCGGAGGTTCAGATATATGGCAGCAGATAAGAAAAATGCTACACAAGATAAAAAAGTTGCGCTTGAAAATGCCCTGAAACAGCTTGAAAAGCAATACGGCCCCGGCACGGTAATGCGTCTTGGTGAAAATCCTCATCTTAATGTTGACGCAATTTCCACAGGTTCGCTTACGCTTGATATTGCAACCGGTATCGGCGGGCTGCCTCGCGGCAGGATTGTTGAGATATATGGCCCTGAATCTTCAGGTAAAACAACGCTTGCGCTGCACTGCATTGCAGAGTGCCAGAAAAAAGGCGGAGTAGCCGCATTTGTGGACGCGGAGCATGCCCTTGATCCTATCTACGCAGCGAATCTCGGCGTTGATATTGATTCTCTTTTGGTCTCTCAGCCGGATTACGGCGAGCAGGCGCTTGAGATCACGGAACAGCTTGTTCGTTCCGGCGCTGTGGAAATCATAGTTGTGGACTCCGTTGCCGCATTGGTTCCAAGATCCGAAATTGACGGCGATATGGGCGATTCCCATGTTGGACTTCACGCAAGGCTAATGAGCCAGGCGCTCAGAAAACTTACCGGCGCGATCAACAAGAGCAACTGCCTGATTATTTTCATCAACCAGCTTCGTGAAAAAGTAGGCGTTATGTACGGTAATCCAGAAGTTACTACCGGCGGCCGCGCTCTTAAATTCTATGCTTCCATGCGTATTGATGTCAGAAGAATAGAAACGATCAAAGGCCCGGGCAATGAGTTTATCGGAAACAGAACAAAGGCAAAAATAGTGAAAAACAAACTTGCACCGCCGTTTAAACAGGCAGAATTTGATATCATGTATGGCACAGGTATCAGCAAAACGGGCGAGATCCTGGATATGGCGGTTGAATACGATATCATCAAGAAGAGCGGTTCTTGGTTCTCTTACGGCGATGAGCGCCTTGGGCAGGGCCGTGATAAAGTAAAGGATATGATTCAGAAAGATCCTGCTTTTGCAGAGGAACTGGAAAAGAAAATCAAGGCAAAAATGGCGGAGATTCAGGAATCTGCCTCGCAGAAATTTCAGGGTAAATCGATTCCGAAAGCGGATACAGAACCTGAGGAAAAAACGGAAAATACCGCGAAACAGACAAGGGCCGCTGCCAGGGCTAAACTGGATATTGCAGTGGAAGATGACGAAGACTGATGATCATTCAAGCTCAAAAAGGGCGTGGAAAAAAGGTACATATACTGCTTGACGGCGAATATCAGATCACTACGGATATAGATTTTTGGTCTGAATACGGGGTTTCAGACGGCACGGAGATCAGCGATCAGGAATGGGAATTGTTGAAAAACGATATGAATTACAGAAAAGCGCTGAATAAGGGCGCGGATCTGCTTTCCAGACGCAGCCACTCCGTGTATGAGTTAAAGAGCAAAATCATGCGTACATGTGATCCTGCTTCTGCCGAAAGGGCTGTTGAAAAATTCCTCGAACTCGGTTATTTGAATGACGAGGCATTTGCTGCCGAACTTGCGGAGCACCTTTTTAAGGTAAAAAATTATTCCGAAAGAAATGTTCGTTCAGAATTGTATAAACGCGGTATTGATAAAGAGATTATCAATAGTGTGCTTTCGCATAATGAAACTGATCCTTTGGATTCCATAATTTATATTGTTAACAAGCGCTATTTCAAAAAACTTTCTGAAGACGGCGGTAGGGAAAAGGTGATCGCCGCTTTGATGAGAAAAGGATTTTCCTATTCAGATATAAAAACAGCATTAAACAGGATAGAGAATGAAGAATAATTACAGTATTTATATAATTTCTCTCGGCTGCCCGAAAAATCAGGTAGACTGTGAGATGATGGCACATAAATTGACTGCCTCCGGTTTTCATATTGCGGAGCAGATTGAGGATGCAGACGCTGTTTTGATCAATACCTGTGCGTTTATTGAGGACGCGAAAACAGAGGCGATCGAAACCATCCTTGAAATATCTGCGTATAAAAAGGCAGGGATCATTTCCGCAATAATTGTTACCGGATGCCTGACGGAGCGTTATCAGGATGAAGTCATGAAAGAGATGCCGGAGATAGATGCAGCGGTGGGCATTGGAGCAGACAGTGATATTGCTAAGATATGCCTAAAGGCGCTCAGCGGCGTTACAACAAACTTTTTTCCGTCTAAGGATCTGTTGCCGCTCAGCGGAGAAAGAACGCTTTTTACACCGCCGCATTGGGCATACCTTAAACTTTCTGACGGCTGTGACAACCGATGCTCTTATTGCACTATACCGGGTATACGCGGCAAATATAGAGAACGTGATATGGAAAGCATTGTTGCTGAGGCAAAACAGCTTGTTTCCCGTGGGGTTAAAGAGATCGTTCTTGTTGCACAGGATACAACGAAATACGGCATGTCGTTATACGGTGAATACAAACTTGCCGCACTGTTAAAAGAACTTTGTAAGATCGAGGATCTTCGCTGGATCAGATTATTTTACTGCTATCCGGATAAGGTTACAGATGAACTGATCGATACGATTGCGCGCGAAGATAAGGTTTGTTCCTATATTGATATTCCGCTCCAGCACTGCAGCGGTGCGCTGCTCAAAAAAATGAACCGCAGCGGTAATTATTCCGAGCTTAAAGACCTGATCTTTAAAATGAAAAATCGAATTCCCGGTCTTTCTCTCAGAACGACTCTTATGGTTGGTTTCCCTGGAGAAACCGACGAGCAGTTTGAAGAACTTTGTCATTTTGTAAAGGAAATGAAGTTTGATAAAATGGGCTGTTTCCGGTTTTCACCGGAAGAGGATACCCCTGCGTTTGATATGACGGATCAGATTGACGACGATGTAAAGGTACGCCGTGAAGAAGTGCTGATGGATATTCAGTATTCCGTTACGCAGGAGGCGAATCAGGCGCGCGTTGGAAAGATATATGACGCAGTTGTGGATTATGAGGAAAACGGCAAATATATCGGCAGGAGTTATCTGGACGCACCTGAGATAGACGGCGGTATTATTATTTCATCAAATGAAAAACTTTATGCCGGCGATTATATTCAAGTTAAAATTACTGACTATAACGGTTATGATCTGATAGGAGAGAAAGTAGAATGAATTTGCCAAATAAAATAACGGTTTTCCGGTTTTGCTGTGTGCCCGCACTGATGGCATGCGCGTTTATTGAGTTTAAATACCACTGGGTTGCAACGCTGATCATTTATTTTATTGCCTGTATGAGCGATAAGGCAGACGGCATCATTGCAAGAAAATCCGGTATTGTTACGGATTTCGGCAAACTGATGGATCCGCTTTCAGATAAAACACTTGTTTTTGCCGCTTATATCATTTTATTTGATCTCGGCTGGCATACGGATATTGTGATCATGATCATGCTGGCACGCGAATTCCTTGTTGCGGGAATCCGAATGGCTGCCGCCACTACGGGCGAGGTCATTGCGGCAAACGCTTTTGGAAAAGCAAAAACGTTTTTGCAAATGGCAACAACCGGTCTTGCATTTCTTTTCCTTGCCATCGGCGAGAGCCCTGCGGATATAGATATGAATACGCAGTGGCTCAATATTTACTGCACGGTTGCATTTTGGATCGTGGGCATTATAACCATGCTCAGCGGCATTGTTTACGCAAAAGACGGCTGGCATCTTATTAAAACAAAATAATAGTTGCAAAATCCGTATTTTTGTATATAATAATATTAATAGTGAAAAACTTTGATGGAGAGAAGTAACTGTTTTTGCTTTTTTCAGAGAGCGCACTTTATGGTGAAATGTGTGTATTTAGCAGGCAGTGAAATGCACTCCGGAGTTTTCCGAAGGAAATTCAGTATTTCGGAACGGTTTGCTCCGTTAAAAGCAGGGCTGTTAGAGCAGTCAAGTATAAAGAAGAGTGGAACCGCAGTTTTTATTGCCTCTGTCGCAGGACAGGGGCATTTATTTTTGTAAGGTGTTTACTTATGTTTAATGAATTTAGAGAGTCCGTAAAAGCATTTATGGAGCACGACCCGGCGGCGAAAAGCCCGTTTGAGATCATTTTTCTTTATCCCGGATTTAAAGCGCTCAGAAGCCACAAAACGGCAAACTGGTTTTTCCGGCATAATATGCCGTTTATTGCACGCTATATCAGCCAGAGAAGCGCACATAAAACAGGGATTGAGATACATCCCGGTGCTACGATCGGAAGGCGTGTTTGCATTGACCACGGGCATGGCGTTGTTATTGGCGAAACTGCAGAAGTTGGGGATGATGTCATGATCTATCAGGGCGTTACGCTTGGCGGAACGGGCAAAGATATAGGTAAAAGGCACCCAACCGTGGAAAGCGGCGTTATGATCGGCGCCGGCGCAAAGGTTCTTGGGCCGATCACGATCGGCAGAAATGCAAAAGTAGCCGCAGGAGCTGTTGTGGTAAAAGACGTAGATCCGAACTGCACGGTTGTCGGTGTTCCCGGTGAAGTAGTGCGAATTGACGGGGAACGGGTGGATGATTTGGATCAGATCCACATCCCGGATCCTGTTATGACTGCGATTACGGAGAATAAGCGTAAAATTGAAGAACTGGAAAAAGAGATTGAAAAACTTGAGGAGGTTTCCAAATGAAGATCTATAATACAATGACAAGGCAAAAAGAAGAATTTGTACCCCTTGATAAAAATGAGGTCAAGATCTATGCCTGCGGGCCAACGGTATATAACTATATCCATATCGGAAATGCACGACCGCTTTGCGTGTTTGATGTGTTGCGGCGTTATCTGGAATATAGGGGATACCATGTTAAATTCGTGCAGAATTTTACGGATATTGATGATAAGATCATTAAAAGAGCCAACGAAGAGGGCACCACATACGATAAAATATCGGAAAAATATATTCAGGAATTCTGGACGGACGCGGACGGACTTAACTTTAAGCATGCAACCGTGCATCCGAAAGCAACTGAGAATATTGATGAAATTATCAGCATTATTCAGTCTCTTGTGGAGAAAGGCTATGCTTATGAGGCTGGGGGAGACGTTTATTTCAGAACACTGAAGTTCAAGGAATACGGAAAACTTTCTCATCAGCCGATTGAAGATCTTGAAAGCGGCGCAAGGATCGCGATCGGCGAAGTGAAAGAAGATCCGCTTGATTTTGCGCTTTGGAAGGGAGCAAAACCCGGCGAGCCGTACTGGGATTCCCCTTGGGGGAAGGGAAGACCCGGCTGGCATATTGAATGCTCTGCCATGAACAGAAAATATCTCGGGAACACGATCGATATCCACTGCGGCGGTAAAGATCTTGTTTTTCCGCACCACGAAAATGAGATTGCACAAAGCGAATGCGCAAACGGCTGCACGTTTGCAAGATACTGGATGCATAACGGCTATATTAATGTGGATAACGTTAAAATGAGCAAATCGCTCGGTAATTTTAAAACGGTTCGTGAGATTGCTGATGTTTACGGCTATGAAGTGATTCGGTATTTCCTCATCAGCGCGCATTACCGTTCACCGATCAATTATAATATTGATATAATCGAGCAGTGCAAAAGCGCGCTGGAAAGGCTCTATACCTGCCGTGACAGCCTTGATTTTGCGCTTAAAAATGCTGAAAACGAGCCTTGTGAGAATGATGATCAACTGATCAGCCTGTTTGAAAGCCGTAAAAACGAATTCATTACGGCAATGGATGATGATTTGAATACGGCGGATGGAATTGCTGCTTTGTTTGAACTGACCAAAGATATTAATACCCATATCTTATCAAAGAAAGTGTCAAAAAATGTGTGTGGGCAAGCCGCCCGAATCTTTGATGAGTTGTGTGATGTGCTGGGTCTGCTTTACAACAGAAAAAGCAACGACTTGAGCGACGATATTGAGGCGCTGATCGAAAAACGAGAAACGGCGAGAAAGAATAAAGACTGGGCAACTGCGGATCAGATCCGCGATGACCTCAAAGCCCGCGGCATCATTCTGAAAGATACACCCCAGGGTGTTACGTGGACAAAAGAATAATTGTGATTCATAAAAGCAGAAAGACCGTAAGGCACAAAATCCATCCTGTGCTTTACGGTCTTTTCTTTTCCAAGATAATTATTTAAACGGAATCTTTTGCTGTATTATTGTCCCCGGCATTTTCTGCTGTTTCAAGAACAGAAGTGCAGTGGGGGCAGCGTTTGGCATTTATATCAATCTCGCTCATACAATACGGGCATTTTTTTGTTGTTGGCGTTTCATCTTTTTCATTCTTTCGCCCTAAAGTCATAATCTTATTGATCACTTTTAATAGGCAGAACAGAACGAACGCCATAATAATGAAATTCAAAAAAGCGGATAAAAAAGAGGAGAGATAGCCCAATAGTTCCTGTGTGCTGTATGTTGCGGCTCCGGTTAGAAATTTCAGCAGCGGATTTATAAAATTATCCGTAAGCGAATTTACAACACCAGTAAACGCGCCGCCTATGATGATGCCGACTGCCATGTCAAACATATTGCCTTTTAAAGCAAACTGTTTAAACTCTTCAAAAAATTTTTTCATATTCTTCTCCTTTATACGTCTGTGTTCTATTTTTTCTTGATGCTGCTGCCCATAAAATCGCTCACTTACGTTATGGTTACAAAAGCGCCGGGATCTGTTTCTTTAACAATGCTTTTCAGCTTTGGTATCTGAAATCGGTTTACAACGAAATAAACGGCGCAAAGTTTTTGTTTTTCATAGTAACCGGTTGCATTGAGCTGGGTGATTCCGTGCCCAAATTGCTCAGAAAGCGCTTGGCAGACTTTCTCTTCCTCAGCGGTTATGATCATTGCCGCCTTCGTTTTGTCTAAACCTTCCACAATGAAATCCACCGCTTTAAGCCCCGCGGTGTAGGCAATAATTGAATAAAGTGGAAGAATATAACTGTTTGTAAGCAAACCTACGCATATGTAAAGAATAACATTATATGCCATTACGAATGTGCCTACCGTTATTCCGATCTTTTTTTGAAAAAATAACGGCAAGAACCTCAATTCCGTCCATGGCGCCGCCGTGCCGTATTGCCAGCCCGCTGCCGATACCGGAGATCATCCGCCGAAAATTGCGCAAAGCAGCAGATCGTGCCCTGCAAACGGCGATGCACTCATATTGTCGATCGGTAATATGTAATTGATGATATAAGAGGAAACGGAATATATGATTACGGTAAATATGGAATAGATCGTAAAATTGATTCCCTGTTTTTTCAGCCCTATCAAAAATAACGGTATGTTTAAAACAACCAAAAACAGGGAAAGGGTAAACTGATCCGGCGTCAGTTGCCAGAAGAGCATGGATGTACCGGAAATGCCGCTGTCATATAAAGAGGCAGGTGCCAAAAATAAGGTAACACCTATAGAGTTGATAATGCCTGCGATGAACAGAAATACAAAATTGGAAAACTTGATTTTTTTTAATTCCTTGATAAACTTATTTTCTTCCTTCAAAATTACCTCCTTAAATAGGAATCTGGCTTGAAAACAAAATTCAAGTCAGATTTTTGTATGTAAGCTTTTATAAATAAAAATGGCTGTCTGTTTTTATCCAGACAGCCAAATCTTAGTCAATTAAATCTTTCATTGAATACATGCCACTATCTTTTCCGGACATAAACACAGCTGCGTTGACCGCGCCCACGGCAAAAATCTCTTTACTTCTTGCAGAGTGAGAAAGGGTGATGATCTCATCCCGGCCGGCAAAAATGATCTCGTGTTCGCCAACGATCGTTCCGCCTCTCACGGAGTGGATGCCGATCTCGTTTTTACTGCGTTTTTCACGTTTGCTGTGTCTGTCATATTCATATTTCATGTTGTCATCGATCTCTTCACATATGGCGTCCGCCAGCATAAGCGCTGTACCGCTCGGAGCATCGATTTTCTGATTATGATGCTTTTCAACGATCTCAATGTCAAACTCTTTGCCCAAAACAGCGGTGGCCTTTTTTGCAAGCGTGGCAAGCAAATTGATTCCCATACTCATATTATAGGTGAAAAATACAGCCGTTTCTTTAGCTGCGTTTTCAATTTCTGCTTTCTGCGTGTCATCATAACCGGTTGTTGCAATCACGACCGGCACTTTGTTTTGCTTGGAATAAGCAAGCAGGGAATCCAAAAGGGCAGGATTTGAAAAGTCTATGATCACATCGGCGTTTTCTTTGATTTCATCAAACGAACTGTATACGGGAAAAGCAGAACTGTCTGTATTCAGATCCACGCCGGCAACGATCTTGCAGTCGTCTCTGCCGTTTACCACGCTTTGGATAACATGGCCCATTTTTCCGTTTGCGCCGCATAAAATAATATTTGTCATTTTAAACTTCCTTTGCCAAAATTATTTTATCAGGTCGTATTCTTTCATAACGTCTCTCAGCATGGCTTTGTTTTCCTCGGTCATGTCAATCAGAGGAAGCCTGCAATGACCTGCCTTGTAACCCAAAAGATTTACTGCTTCTTTAACCGGAATGGGGTTAACGTCGCAAAACAGTGCTTTTGCAAGTTTCATATATTTATCCATCATTGCTTTTGATCCGTCTTTATCGCCGTTCAAATACTTAGCAACGATATCATGCGTCTCCTGCGGGCAAACATTGGAAAGAACGCTGATCACGCCCAGACCGCCTCTTTCCAAAACGTCATAGATCTGATCATCATTACCGCTCCATATGTTCAGTTCATCTCCGCAGAGTTCATGGATCTTCGCAATCTGATCCAGATTTCCGCTTGCTTCCTTAATACCATTGATCCTCGGCAGCTTGGCAAGTTCCGCTGCTGTCTCAGGCAGAATATTCATACCGGTTCTTGAAGGCACGTTATAAAGAATGATCGGCTTATCTGTAGCGTCATGAATCGCCTTGTAATGCGCGATAAGACCTCTTTGGCTTGTTTTGTTATAATAAGGCGTAACCAGCAACAATGCGTCAGCGCCGTCTTTGCACGCCTCTGTGCTCAACTCAATTGCGCTTCTTGTGGAGTTTGAACCTGTGCCTGCGATCACCACGCATCTTCCGGCAACATAATCCACACACCATTTAATGCATTCGGAATGTTCTTCCACTTCCAGTGTTGAACTTTCACCGGTTGTTCCGCAAACAACAATGGCGTCTGTTCCGTTTTCTATCTGCCAGTCAATGAATCTTCCGAATTCTTCATAATTTACGGATCCGTCTTCTTTCATTGGCGTAATAATGGCAACGGCGGCTCCTGTAAAGATCGGTTCTTTCATAGATAAACACTCTCCTTATTCAAAAATCATTTCGTTTAGGATTAATCCATATAACCTTCCGCGCAAAGCAACTCGGCAAGAAGCACCGCGCCGCCGGCTGCGCCGCGAAGCGTGTTGTGTGAAAGGCATACAAACTTATACTGATACTGTGTATCTTCTCTGAGTCTTCCGATAGAGATTGCCATACCGTTTTCCAGCATTCTCTCGGATTTTATCTGAGGTCTGTCGTCCTCTTCAAAGTAATTTAAAAACTGTTTCGGAGCTGAGGGGAGGTCAAGTTCCTGCGCGCGGCCCTTGAAACTCTTCCAGATCTCTTTCATTTCCTCTATAGTGGGTTTCTTCTCAAAGTTAACAAATACTGCGCCCAGGTGGCCATTGGAAACAGGCACACGAATGCACTGCGCCGTAAAATTCGGGCTGTCAGCCAGTTTAATCTCATCGCCTTCGATTTTACCCCAGAGTTTCAGAGGTTCTTTTTCACTTTTTTCCTCTTCTCCGCCAATATAGGGAATAACATTGTCTATCATTTCAGGCCAGGTAGCAAACGTTTTGCCTGCTCCGCTGATTGCCTGATACGTGCACACAAGCACATCTTTTACCCCGAATTTGTCATGAAGCGGGAAGAGTGCCGGAACGTAGGACTGAAGAGAACAATTGGATTTAACGGCGATGAATCCGCGTTTTGTGCCAAGACGTTTCCTTTGGGATGGAATAATCTTGATATGTTCGGCATTGAGTTCCGGAACAACCATGGGAACATCAGGTGTAAAACGGTGCGCGCTGTTATTAGAAACAACAGGGCATTCATGCTTTGCGTATTCTTCTTCCAGTTTTTTGATTTCGTCTTTTTTCATATCCACTGCGCAGAAAACAAAATCCACTTCTGCCGTGATCTTGTCAATATCCGCAGTTGCGTCTCTGACGATCATGTCTTTTACTTTTTCGGGTATTTCCGTATCCATACACCATTTTTTACCGACTGCGTCTTCGTATTTTTTTCCTGCGGATCTTGAGGAAGCCGCAAGACTTGTGATATTAAACCAAGGATGGTTTGCAAGCAGCGTAATAAAACGCTGGCCTACCATACCCGTCGCGCCGACTACGCCAACATTGTATTGTTTTGCCATAATGATTCTCCTATCTGTTTTTAATAAAAAATAATCCTTGTAAAAATATATACAATAGAATATAATATTAGACGGCGTTTGCCGTATCTTTATGATATAATATCACTTATTCTATATATATGTCAAACAAAAATTATGGAGACTTTATGAAAACTTCTGACTTTTATTATGATCTGCCCGAAAACTTGATTGCGCAAAACCCTGTTGAACCGAGAAATGCTTCCCGCCTTATGATTCTGCACAGAAAAGACGGCAGCATGGAACACCGTATATTTAAAGATCTTACGGAATATTTAAACCCCGGAGACTGCCTGGTTATCAACGACACACGTGTTATTCCGGCAAGAATATACGGCGTTAAGGAGGAAACGGGCGCGGTCGTTGAGTTTTTGTTGCTGTCTCAGAAAGAAAACGATGTTTGGGAGTGTCTTTGCAAGCCCGGAAAACGCGCAAAGATCGGAACAAAATTCTCTTTTGGAGAGGGAAAACTCTTTGGCGAAGTTGTGGATGTGGACAGCGAGGAAGGAAATCGTTTTGTAAAATTTTCCTGTAACGGCAGTATCTATGCGGTTTTGGATGAGATTGGCTCCATGCCTCTGCCGCCGTACATAAAAGAAAAACTAAAAGATAATGAACGGTATCAAACGGTATACAGCAAAGAACTCGGTTCTGCCGCTGCGCCGACTGCAGGTCTTCATTTCACACCGAAAATGCTGGAGGAGATTAAAGCAAAAGGCGTGCAGATCGCAGAAATCACGCTTCATGTCGGCCTCGGCACTTTCAGGCCGGTCAAGGTAGATGACGTTACAAAACATAAAATGCACACGGAGCACTATATTATGCCGCAGGAAGCTGCTAATATTATTAACGATACTAAGAAAAAAGGCGGACGTGTGATTGCCGTTGGTACAACTTCTTGCCGCACGATCGAATCCGTCGCCGCAAAAAACGGCTGCATTTGCGCAGACGAGGATGATACATCCATTTTTATTTATCCCGGATTTGAATTTAAATGTATGGATGCGCTGATCACAAATTTTCATTTGCCCGAAAGTACGCTTATTATGCTGGTTTCCGCTTTTGCCGGTTATGATACCATAATGAACGCATATAAAACCGCCGTACAAGAGAAATACAGATTTTTCAGTTTTGGCGATGCGATGTATATTGAGGATTGAATATGAAATTTACTGTAATAAAAAAAGAAGGCAATGCAAGGCGGGGCATCTTTGAAACTGTGCACGGTACTGTTCAAACGCCTGCTTTTATGAATGTTGCAACCGTTGCGGCAATTAAAGGCGCGCTTTCTGCAGGAGATCTGGAAAACATCGGCACACAGGTCATGCTTTGTAACACGTATCATTTGCATGTACGTCCGGGCGATTCTATCGTTTATGATATGGGCGGATTGCATAAGTTCACAACATGGAAAAAGCCGATTTTAACGGACAGCGGCGGCTTTCAGGTGTTTTCCCTTGCAAAACTGAATAAGATTCGGGAAGAGGGCGTTACTTTCCGTTCCCATATAGACGGCAGAAAAATCTTTATGGGCCCGGAAGAATCTATGCAGATTCAGAGCCGTCTTGCCTCTACGATTGCAATGGCATTTGACGAATGCGTGGAAAATCCTGCGCCTTACGATTATGCAAAAGCCTCCTGCGAAAGAACTTTGCGTTGGCTGGAGCGATGCAAAATAGAGATGGACAGGCTGAATGCCCTTCCGGAAACCATCAATAAAGAGCAATTGCTCTTCGGAATCAATCAGGGGTGCACTTATGACGATCTGCGTGTGGAGCATATGAAAGAGATCGCCAAAATGGATTTGGACGGTTATGCAATCGGCGGTTTGGCTGTCGGCGAACCGAAAGAGGATATGTATCGGATCATCAGCGCAGTTACACCCTATGCGCCTGAAAACAAGCCGCGCTATCTTATGGGTGTCGGAACGCCGGGCAATATTTTAGAGGGCGTTAGCAGGGGCGTGGATCTGTTTGACTGCGTAATGCCAAGCAGAAACGCGCGTCACGGACATTTGTTTACAAAGCAGGGCATTATCAATATTAACAATTCCAAGTATATTCTTGACGAATCACCGATTGACGCGGATTGCTCCTGCCCGGTTTGCCAAAGATACAGCAGGGGATATATCCGCCACCTAATGAAAGCAAACGAGATGCTTGGTATGCGCCTTGCCGTTATGCACAATCTTTATTTTTACAACAATCTAATGACGGAAATACGTTACCACATTGAAAACGGAAGTTTTGAAGATTACAAAAATGAATATTGTGTAAAACTTGATACACGAATATAAAAAAGTTCTTGCATTTTTTTAATAATGTCTATATAATATAAATCACTGTTAGTAAAATATGGAGGGTAAAATTCATGATAGAAACCTTACTTCAGTTATCTTCCGGTGCTGCCTCTGGCTCAACTACCGGTACCGGCAATTCTTATTCTTTCATCATTCTGATAGTTGTTTTGTTTGTGGTTATGTATTTCGTTACCATACGTCCGCAGAGAAAACGCCAGAAAGAAGAGCAGGAGATGAGAAATTCTCTTGAGATCGGTGATGAGATCATCACGATCGGCGGCATCGTTGGTAAAGTTGTAACCATAAGAGAAGAAGATCTTGTGATTGAAACCGGCGCGGACAGAACGAAAATGAAAATACAGCGCTGGGCTGTAAACACCAACAAGACTAAGATGGAACAGCACAGAAAAGAAGTTGAGGCTGCAAAAGAGGCTGCTAAAAAGAAAAAGGAAGAAAAGGCTGCAGCAAAAGGTAAGGCTGTGAAAGGCAAAACTGAAAAAGCTGAGGAAAGCAGCGAAAAGAAAGAAGAAAAATAATCCGCTTTATAGAGTAATAAAGAAGAACTCCTTTGAATATCCTTTAATGGATAAGCAAAGGAGTTCTTTTATGAAAAAAATTAAGTCTTCTCTGGATAGAAAATTGCTTTTGAGTTTTATAGTTAAATCCGTCTTTTTTTCCGCAGCATTTTGTGCGCTTTTTTCGGCAGTTATAGCAGCATTTTTTTATCAGTTCGATATCGGGTTTGAATCCGCGCAGTATTTTTCAGCAGTTATTATGGTGATCTCAGGCGGGCTTACCGCGTATATCTGTGCGCATTCATTTAAAAACAGCGGTTTTCTTGTTGGCGCTGTTTCCGCCGTTCCACTTATTATTTACTCATTGGTTAATCTTATCACAAATCACAATACGGTGTGGCTGTTTTTTCTGAAACTGGTGCTTGTGATTCTTGTTGCCGGTTTTATGGGTGCATACTCGGTTAAAAAATCTAAGAAAATAAGGGTAAAAAAATGAAAAATGCGGAATTGTTACAAAAAAAGTCTGATAAAACAGAGAAAGCGGAAATAAGAAAAGAGAAAAAGAGTTTATATGAAATCTTTACGGAATATAAAACTATGATCTATTCGTCCGTGTTTTTTGCCGCAGGTTTACTTTGCGGCGCACTGCTTTATAAAAACTGCAGAACGGATGCGCTGGATGAAATTATAAAAACAGCTGCCGGAAATGATTTTCTTAATCTGTTTATAAATAATCTGGGGTTCTATTTTCTGGTATTTGCACTGACGGTTCTTCTCGGTATATGTCTTGTTGGTTTTCCAATCATCAACGCCGTGCCTTTAATCATTGGTGTTCAGGCAGGTCTTGAAATTGCGTACTATTATCTGAATTTTGGATTTAAAGGCTTTGGCTACTGTATTTTAATGATTGCGCCGTTTGTCAGCTCATTCTTAACCGTAATTGTTTATACCGTCTCGCTAAGTTCGGAATTAAGCAGAAAAATTTATGATCTTACCATCGGCAAAAAGGATACGGCGGAGAAAATTGAATACAAAAAATATATGAAAAAATATCTTCTATACGCGCTTATGATAGTCATTGTGGCTCTTGTTAATTCCGGAATCACAGCGGCGCTGAGCGGAATTATTACAATTGGATGAAATACACCCTTATTTTTTAGATTCGTTGTTGAGCGGGTTGGAAGCAATTGCTTTTTTAGCCGCGTCCGCAGTTGTGTGTGTGTAAATCTCCGTTGTGCCAAGATTTTCATGGCCTAATACCTCTTTGAGAAGCAACAGATCTACGTTGCCGTATTGGTACATCAGCGTAGCCGCGGTGTGCCGCAGTTTGTGCACGGACAAGCCTCTGTCACCAAGACCTGCTTTATCCAGATTTGTGTAAACGATGTGCTGCACGGTTTTCGGACTGATGCGCTTATTTCTGCTGCTTAAAAATAACGCTTTATCTTTTACGCCGTCATTCGGCCGCTTTTTCATGTAATCTGCAATCGCTTTGATACAGGCGTTATTTAAGTATATGACGCGTTCTTTGTTTCCTTTCCCCGTAATTACCAGGCTGCCGTCGTCTTTTATATCGTTATAATCAATGGAAACCAGTTCTGCAAGGCGCATTCCGCAGTTTAGAAAGAGCGTTATGATCGCGTAATCACGTTCTTTATAAGGTCCATCAATAACAGATAATAGTTTTTCGGATTCTTCTAATGTCAGATACTTAGGCAAAGATTTTTTTGTTTTCGGAATATCCAGATTTTTCATTGGGTTGCTTTCCAAAAGTCCCAAATTATCTGTTAGATAAATAAAAAATCTTCTGATGGATATGACACGCCTTGCGCGTGTAGTTTCATTGTTTTTGCGTTCGTTTTTTAAATAGATTAAATATGAATATGCGTCATTCAGCGTTATTTTTTTTATAAAGTCTATATCAATAGGGGAGATATCGATTTCTTCATCCGGAATGTCTGATTTTACCATCCCTTTATATCTTGCCATAAATCTAAAGAATGTTCGCAGATCAGAGGCATATTCTAAAACGGAAAGCTCAGAATGGCCTTTAATTGCTTCAAGATAAAGCAGATATTGCTGAACAAGTAAAGGCAGAGCAGTAAATTCTTTTTTTCTCATTATTTATTCTCCTTACTGTGAAACTGTTTCACAATTTGTTTTTTTAAATTCAGAGCAGGGAACACTGCCTGAATTCAATCATATTTCTTTTTTCTGGTTTATCATATGTGTATTGATAAATAAAGCAGCCAATATATCTGATCAAAATTACTATCAGAATCCCAAAATAATATGGAATAAGTAATTCTGGCACGGTATATTGTGAATCTAAAATAACGGATGCCGTGTTATTTCAGGTCGGTATAATTTGCTGTGTTTAGATTTAGTTTTGAAATGCCGTATATTCATATTACAAATTTAACATGATTTACAAATTAGATATATGTATTTTGAATTGAATCAGCATCCGGCTTAATACGGAATGATACATTTATCAAACTCAAGCCCCCTGATTGTTATATTGCTTGTATGTTTTGTGTATTGCACGTCATTTTATAATTTTCTCTCCCCTTAATTACACAAAACATTTATTTTGTATAATTGTAGCAAGTTTTTTTATTATTGTCAATAGCGAACATAAGCTATTACCTATTCGAATTTTAAGAAAAAAGGCAGTTCAAAAAAGAACTGCCTTTTAGGTATATTCTCTATTATTATTCTGTGATTGCGTTAAAAGCCTCTCTCACAGAACGCACAGGAACAATATCTGCGGATACTTTTATATTTTTCGATAATCCTTTGTAATTATGAAACGGAATAATACATTTATCAAATCCAAGACGAACGGATTCAGAGATTCTTTGTTCGCAGTTATTTACCGCACGGATTTCCCCTGCCAGCCCAATTTCTCCAAAAGCGATGATATCATCTTTTACCACAATATCTTTCAGAGAGGAAACAAGAGCCATGGCAACTGTCAGATCAGCTGCCGGTTCGTCGAGTCTTAAGCCGCCTATAACATTGATATACGTATCCATGGAATTAAAATAGTAACTGGCTCTTTTTTCCAACACGGCAAGAATCATTGCCATTCTGTTGTAATCAAAACCTGTGCTCATTCTGCGCGGTGTGCCGAATCCTGTTGCAGTGACCAGCCCCTGTACTTCTGCCAAGATTGGTCTGGATCCTTCCATAACACATGCTACACAAGTGCCGCTGACATTTTTTGGTCTGCCGGAAAGCATTAATAAAGACGGATTTTCTACTTCCTGCAATCCGTTTTGCTTCATTTCGAACACACCGATTTCATTTGTTGAGCCAAAGCGGTTTTTTACACCTCGCAATATTCTGTAAGAATAATTGCGCTCACCCTCAAAATAAAGAACTGTGTCGACAATATGTTCAAGAACTTTCGGTCCTGCTATTGCGCCATCTTTATTTACATGACCTACTACCAAAATAGGAATTTCAAGCGATTTCGCAAGATGCATTAGAATATTTGTGCATTCGCGTACCTGTGTAATGGAGCCGGCTGTTGAGGAGATTTCATCATATACCATTGTTTGGATAGAATCTATTATAACAACATCGGGTTTGCTTGTCTTTATGGTTTCAACTATTACCCCAATATCCGTTTCAGCCAAAATACCTAAATTTTCTGTTGTAACGCCAAGTCTGCCAGCGCGCAGTTTTATTTGGCTTGCGGATTCTTCTCCGCTTACATACAACACGTTTCTTGATTTTCCGAGATGTTCGCAGATCTGAAGAAGTATTGTGGATTTGCCGATTCCGGGATCTCCGCTGATTAAAACCAAACTGCCCTCCACTATGCCGCCGCCGAGCACTCTGTCAAATTCTGAAACGCCTGTAGAGATCCTACGTTCAATATCACCACTGATCTCGTTAAGACGCATGACTTTTGCGGCATATGCGCCGCTGTTTCTTTTTGCTTTCGAGGAACCGGCGGAAACACTGACTACCTGTTCATTCATCGTATTCCACTCGCCGCAACCGGGGCATTTTCCATACCATTTGGCACTTTCATACCCGCATTCGGAACATATGTATAAGGATTTAGATTTTGCCATTTTTTCTGCCTTTCCTTTTACTTTTGAATCAAATTAATATTCGCCTTCATTTAAATACTGCGTAATGCCAAGCGTTATGGTACACGCAAGGCGTTTTCTGTAAGCTGACGATTCCAGATTTGAAACTTCCTGCGGATTGCTCATAAAACCGCATTCCACCATAACGGACGGCACACTCGCTTTATATAAAATATAGTAACTGTCGTCAGACTGTTTGTTGTTTCGGGTATTATCGGGCTGAATAAACATTTTTGTGTTGTTTAGAATATTGTCCGCGAGTTTTTTGCTTGACGGAGCATTTGCCGTATACCAAACCTGCATGCCCCACTCACCGGAATCCGAAAAATGATTTTGATGAATGGAAACAAGAACTGCATTCTCTATGCTGTTTACATAATCGAGCCTGTTGTAAAGATCGGAACGGATTCTGTCTTCCCCGTTCGGGTAAAATTCTGTGTCATCCTCCCGGATCAGTTTACAATCTATACCGCAGATATTCAAGAAATCATACAGATCAAGCGCGATAGCAAGATTTATATCTTTTTCCGCAGTGCCGTCTGCAGAAGAAGTGCCGGCGTCTACCCCGCCGTGCCCGGCATCAATTACAATGCATCTCTGCCCTGTTTTCATTTCAGAATTCACTGCCTTTTTATCAGATAGAAAGCTGTTCAAACAAAAGCAGGATACAAATGTAAAGATCAAGACCAGAAAAATCATCAGTGATTTTTTCATATTACCACCAATAATTTCTATGCATCATTATATATGAAATAACAATAACTTTCAATAAATTATTGCAAAAAACGGCCGGTGCGGCTATAATTTAGTAAAACAGATTGAATGGTGGTCTTGAATATGAAAATCGTGAATCTTGACGGATATACAACCAATCCCGGAGATCTGAGTTGGGATTTTTTAAAAAAATATACGGATGATGTTACTGTATATGACAGAACATCGGAGGATGACGTTATTGCACGGGCAAAAGGGGCCGATATCCTCATCATTAATAAAACCGTGCTCACCTGTGATATTCTCCAAAAGCTTTCGCCTGAACTGAGATACATTGGCTTGCAGTCCACAGGGTATAATGTTGTTGATCTAAAAACTGCCACACAACTTGGAATAACCGTTTGCAATATTCCGTCTTATTCCACCAATGCGGTAGCACAGCAGGTGTTTGCGTTTATTTTGCATTTTACAAACCAGGTGGAATTACATTCTGAATCGGTGCACAACGGGGATTGGTGCAAATGCCCTGATTTTTGTTACACCCTCTCCCCTCTTGCTGAACTCAGCGGAAAAACGATTGGCATAATTGGGTTTGGTTCAATCGGAAAACGTGTTGCTCAAATAGCGGAGTCATTTGATATGCAGATACTGATACACTCTTGTTCTCACAAAGATCTCAGTGGTTTTAAAAATGCCCGTCAGGTTAAAAAAGATGAGTTATTTTCCGTTTCTGATTTTATAACCTGCCACTGCCCTCTGACATCGGAGACCGAAAATATGATCAACGCGGATTCCCTTTCCAAAATGAAAAGCAGCGCAGTTCTGATCAACACTTCAAGAGGACCTGTTGTAGATGAAAATGCACTTGCAAATGCACTAAATACCGGAAAGATTGCAGGCGCGGCGCTTGATGTGCTCAAAAAAGAGCCTGCGGATTCTGAGAATCCTTTACTGAATGCAAAAAACTGCATAATCACGCCGCATATAGCATGGGCGGCAAAGGAAACCAGGGCAAGATTGCTTTCCATACTGGATAGAAATATAGAATGCTATCTTGCCGGAAAACCACAAAATAAAGTGAATTGAATATTGACAATGCATCGGATTTAATGTATTATATTTTGTGTTCGCTGGTGTGGCGAAATCGGCAGACGCAAGGGACTTAAAATCCCTCGGTAGCAATACCGTACCGGTTCAAGTCCGGTCACCAGCACCATTTGGCTGAACCTGCGCACAGTTTTGCTGCGGGTTCAGCTTTTTTCTGTTTACGGTCGCGAGAAAATGAAGGGCTTTTCCGTAAACGTTTTCAGTTGATGACAGCCACTGATTCACCGGCCTTTGTTTTTGAGGGAGATTTTATAATGTTTCAATCTAAGAAGAAAGAGTCTTTTGAATGCATACTGACAAATATGTGCATGGTGTATGATAACGGAAATATTTTGGTGCAGGATAGACTGAATAAAAACTGGCCGGGTGTAACCTTTCCCGGCGGTCATGTGGAAAACGGCGAATCATTTGCTGAATCCGTTATCAGGGAGGTTTATGAGGAAACCGGGCTAACTATAGAACATCCCGTTTTGTGTGGTATTAAAAGCTGGCCGATCGGCAAACGCGGAAAATATATTGTGTTGTTTTATAAAACTAATCGATTTAGCGGAACGCTTAAATCTTCTGAAGAGGGCGAAGTGTTTTGGATCAAAAGAGAAGAACTGATGAATTATTCCTTAGCATCGGATTTTAAAGAAATGATCACGATTTTTGAAAAAGATGATCTGAGTGAGTTTTGCTACAAAAATACTGCAGCGGGATTGATAAAAGAAATTTATTAAATGATATGGATTGCAGTTTTAAAAGTTATTGACTTTGCGGCTGCTATTTTGTATAATACTTATTGCAGTTTGCCGGCGTGATGGAATTGGCAGACGTGCCGGACTCAAAATCCGGTCCTGGCGACAGGGTGCGGGTTCGACCCCCGCCGCCGGCACCAGGCTGAACCTGAAACGTAAATTTGTTCAGGTTCAGCTTTTTCTTTTGCCTTGCAGACTGGCTGATTGAGGATATTTTTTCAATATAACGTACAACATGGTATACTTTCTGTTTCGCTCTATTTATTTTTTAATGAGGTTTCGGCTTTTTCTACAATTCTTTTGTTTTCATTATGGATTTATCTGACTGAATTATCAGTCAGTTTTTTTACATTTTCATTGCAAATGACGTATTATTCTTGATTTCGGTATACAATTCATGTATAATACCAGCATATTGTTATAATTTGGAGGCGTATTATGCACGATTCATCACAGATTCAGATCATGATCACGATGATCGCCTACATGGCAATCGTTATCATTATCGGAATTGCTTTTGCTAAAAAAGCGAATAAGAATACAGATTCCTATTTTTTGGGCGGTAGAACACTCGGACCGTGGGTTACGGCAATGAGCGCCGAGGCGTCGGATATGAGCGGATGGCTTTTAATGGGTCTTCCGGGTGTGGCGTACTGGTGCGGCATTGCTGACGCTGCGTGGACTGCCATAGGTCTTGCGCTCGGTACATATGTAAACTGGCTGATTACATCAAGACGGCTGCGCAGATACAGCGAAAAAGCAAATGCAATCACATTGCCGGAATTCTTTTCTAACCGTTTTCATGAAAAAAGCAAGATCATTATGACGGTTGCTGCACTGTTTATCCTCATTTTCTTTACCGTTTATGCTGCAAGTTGTCTTGTTACCTGCGGAAAACTGTTTTCAACGCTCTTCGGTTTTGATTATGTGCCGATGATGATTGCTGGGGCTGTTTTTGTTCTGGTCTATACGATCATCGGCGGTTTTCTTGCCGAAAGTGCTTCTGATTTTATGCAGGCGATCGTAATGGTGATTGCACTGATCGTTATCGTAGTTACCGGTACGGTTGCTGCCGGTGGTCTTGATGCTGTTGTTGACAACGCGAAATCCATTCCCGGTTTCTTTGAATTCTTTGGTATTGCAAATCCGGTAACAGACGCAAACGGTGTTCAGCAGTCTTTAAACGGTCAGCCGCTTTTCGGGGAAGCCGGAACCTATGGTGTGCTCAGTGTTGTTTCCTGCCTTGCGTGGGGTCTTGGCTATTTTGGCATGCCGCAGGTGCTTTTAAGATTCATGGCGATCCGTTCTGAAAAAGAGCTGAAAAGCAGCCGCCGCATCGCAACGGTTTGGTGCCTGATCTCTCTTGTAATCGCCGTATTTATCGGTGTGATCGGCAGAGCGCTTTATCCCACTGCGTTAACAACTTCTTCTGAAGCGGAAAACGTGTTTATCCTGCTTGCTACAAATCTTCTTCCGGCTGTTCTTGCAGGCCTTGTTATGGCGGGCATTCTTGCGGCAACGATCAGTTCGTCCGATTCTTATTTGCTGATTGCCGCGTCCGCTTTCTCTAAAAATATTTTTCAAGGACTCATTCACAAGAAAGCGTCAGATAAACAAGTGCTTGTCATTTCTCGTATTACACTTCTTGCGATTACAGGTGTTGCCATCATCATTGCGCTGGATGAAAACAGTGTAATCTTCAATATCGTAAGCTTCGCCTGGGCGGGATTCGGCGCCACATTCGGTCCGCTTATGCTGATGAGCCTATTCTGGAAACGCATCAACCGCTGGGGTGCGATTGCCGGCATGATCGGCGGCGGCGTTATGGTTTTCATTTGGAACCTTGCCATTCGTCCGCTCGGCGGCATTTGGGATGTTTATGAATTGTTACCGGCGTTTATCTTCTCCTGCATCTGTATTGTTGTGGTTTCACTGCTTACTCCTGCACCGTCCAAAGAGATTCAGCAGGAATTTGAAGAAGTTAAAAAAGGCATTTAATTAAGATTGTGTTTTGCCGCCCGATTTCGGGCGGCTTTTTTAATATTTAATTCATTATCTGCAATACTATTAAGGGTGATTATCATATGATTGAACAGGACACAATAAGACTTCTGCGGGAGTGCGACGCAGGCGTTAAGATGGGACTTTCCTCTATTAACGAAGTTATGGACTACGTGCATTCTGACCGCCTGAAAAGCTGTTTAAGCGAATGTAAGGCAGAACACGAGAAATTTGCCGGCGAAATGCAAAACCTGCTGAATAGGTACTCTGACGACGGCAAGGATCCCAATCCCATTGCCAAAGGCATGAGCTGGATCAAAACGAATGTTATGCTCAGTGTGAACGAGTCTGATTCCGTAATCGCTGATCTGATGACGGACGGTTGTAATATGGGCGTTAAATCTTTAAGCAAGTATCTGAATGAATATCAGGCTGCCGATGAAAGCTCCAAGGACATTGCAAAGCGCATCATCACTTCCGAAAATAAACTCGCGAACGAAGTCAGAGCATTTCTCTAACAAAAATACGCTGTGAATCTCACAGCGTATTTTTGTTTATTCATATAGCAATTTGCTTTTTACTTTTTCGTAAAGTTCAACGATTTTAAAGCGAATTTCATATTTGCTGTCTGAGTAAATCAGTTTTTGCTCATCTTCAGAGAGATAATTATTTAATTCATCGTCCGTAACGCCTGAGAGGCAGATTGCCGGGAACATAACACACCACCAGTTGTGACCTTTCCCCTGCCCTATCTCAATCTTAAGCGCATTATATATGCCGCTTGGCAGAGTGAATTCCTCGTATTCTCTTGTATTGAAATATTCTTTATCCACATAAACTTTAACACCGTAAGCACTGCCGTTTTCTTTCAGGCAGTTTTCCGCAGTGTTCTGAAAGAAATCTAAATTCTTTTTGCAAAGCTCAATCGTTTCTTCCAGGGAGCTTGATGTTTTAAACAGTTTTTCGCCCGCAGCCAGTATATCGTCACGTACTTTCAGCTTTAGTTCCTGGTCTTCCCTGCTGTCTGAATTGGCAAGGATATGGAGCCGGAACACTTCCTCTGAAATCTGTTCACTGGTATTAATAAACGGGGTTATATAGGAAAATAAAAACGCAAAAACCAAGAACAAGGGAACGAAAATTTTGATGCTTTTGTTCATAAAAAAACCTGCCTTTCGCAAAGAGTATAGGCAGGTTTAAATTTTTTTATTCAGTGATTTTTGTTATTTTGCAGCCGTGACGCACAGGAGTACATACGTCAATCTCTTTTGCCAGATCTTTTAAGTTTTCCGCTGCGCTTTGTGCGTTTTCTTTTTTATCAAATATACCGAATACGGTTGGCCCACTTCCGCTCATGCAGACGCCTAACGCGCCCTCTTCTTTTAAGATTTCTTTTATATCCACGCGTTTCGGTACTTCTATGAACTGCTCAAAAACATTTTCCATTTTTGCGCTGATCTGTTCCAGACTTCCGGATTCCACAGCGCAGAGCATGCCGAATTTATCCGGAGTTCTTGTTTTTCCGAACGTATCAAACTGCCGATAAGCATACCCGGTATTCACATCAAAATCCGGTTTCGCCAGAACAATGAAACACTGTTTTAGCGGGCGGACTCTGCTTAATTTATCGCCGATTCCCTGCGCGAGCAAGGTTCCGCCGGTAAGACAGAACGGGAGGTCTGCGCCGATCTGAACACCAATCTCACACAGTTCTTTATCCGAAAGATTCGTTTTATAAATCCGGTTAAGCGCGGTTATAACGGCAGCGCCATCCGCGCTTCCGCCAGCAAGCCCCGCGGCATGCGGAATTCTTTTTTTTATATCAATGTGAATCCCTTTATTTTTCGTTTTTGTGTATTTAAAAAAGGCCTGAGCCGCTTTCCAACAAATATTTTTTTCATTAAGCGGGATCCCCTCGGTTTTGCAAGAGATTGTGATTGTTTTGGATCTGTTTTCCGAAACCGTAACGATATCATGCGTGCTTACGCTCTGCATAACCATAAACAGGTCGTGATAACTGTCTGTTCTCTTTGCAATGATATCCAGCATCAGATTGATCTTTGCATATGCGTTTACTTTAACTTCCATAATTCTTTATCCCAATTCATCAATAAATTCTTTAATTTTTTCTGCAGCTTTTCTGATATTGTCTATGGAGTAGCAGTATGAAACACGTATATAACCCTCTCCGTAGTCTCCGAAAGCATTTCCGGGCACTACGGCGACACGTTTGGCAAGAATCAGTTTTTCGCAAAACGCCTCACTGGAAAGGCCTGTGGAACGGATGGACGGAAAAACGTAAAAAGCCCCTTCCGGTTCAAAACATGTAAGTCCCATCTCGTTAAAGAGATTTACGGTGTATCTGCGGCGCATATCGTAATCCTGTTTCATTTTTTCAATATCTGCGTCACCGTTTTTCAGCGCGTCAATAGCCGCGTACTGCGAATTGGTGGGCGCGCTCATAATGGCAAACTGATGCAGCTTTGTCATTTGCGCAATAACAGGCTCCGGCCCTAATGCATATCCAAGCCTCCATCCGGTCATAGAATAGGTTTTTGAAAAACCATTAATCACGATCGTGCGCTCTTTCATGCCTTGGATGGATGCGATCGAGCAGTGCGTATTTTTTCCGTAAGTCAGTTCGCTGTAGATCTCGTCCGATATAACAAAAAGATCATGCTTTTTGATGACTTCAGCAATTTTTTCCAGATCTTCTTTGCGCATCACCGCTCCGGTAGGATTGTTGGGATACGGCAGTATAAGCAGTTTCGTTTTGGGCGTAACTGCGTTTTCAATTTCATCCGGCATCAGTTTAAAGCCGTTTTCAGCCTTGGTTGTTAAACTGATGACTTTAGCCCCGCAGGTCTCGGCAATCGGTCTGTAACAAACAAAGGAGGGTTCCACTAAAAGAACTTCATCTTCAGGATCAATCAGGGTTCTGATCGCCATATCAATCCCCTCAGAACCGCCAACAGTTACAAGAACTTCACTTTTCGGATCATAAGAAATATTGTATTTTCTGCTGTAAAAATTTGCGATTTCTTCCCTCAGTGCAATCAGTCCGGCATTTGCCGTATATCGGGTGGCACCTTTGTCCAGATAATCTATGGCGACATTTCGGATATGCCAGGGCGTTAAAAAATCCGGCTCGCCTACGCCAAGTGAGATCACGTTATCCATTTCCTCGGCAATGGAAAAGAACTTGCGTATGCCGCTCGGCTTTACATTTTTAATGCTGCTGTTCAAAAATTTATCATAATGGATCACAGGGAAATGTTCCCCCTGTCATCACGCGGTTCATCTGTTAAGAACACACCGTTTTCCTTATACTTTTTAAGAATAAAATGCGTTGCCGTTGAAACAACGCCTTCCAGAGGTGAAAGCCGCTGCGCCACAAACATGGCCACTTCATGAAAAGATTTATCCGTCACAAGCACAGTCAGATCAAATGCGCCGCTCATAAGAAAGATGGATTCCACTTCTTCCAGTCTGGAAATTCTTTCCGCAACGTCATCAAATCCATGACCGTATTTAGGCTGTATTTTTAACTCAATAAGGGCGGTTACGGTTTGATGATCCGTTTTATCCCTGTCTATAAAAGCCTTATAGCCCTTGATTATGCCGCTGTCCTCCAAAAGTTTGATCTCATCAGAAACTTCTTGTTCGCTTACGCTTAACATAACGGCAATATCCTTGTTTGAAAGCCTTGCGTTTTCCTCTAAAATCTGTAGCAATTTTTCAGTAAAATCAGTCATAATGTTCTCCGTGAATTATTTTATTTCTATAAACTGCGGCTGTCTGTTTTTATAAACGGTTATATGAGTAAATCCGCATTTGAGCGCCGCATCCATTCCCTGCTCGATTCCCATGCCGATTTTATCGCAAAAATGAGAATCAGAGCCGATCGTTATATAGTTTCCACCCAGTTCCTTATACCGCTTTACGATTTCGGCATTCGGAAGAATATCTTTCAGTTCGTTAAAATACCCGGATGTATTGATCTCAAGCGCTTTTTCGTTTTTGATCAGCAGCGCCAGTATTTCATCAATGATTTCTTTGAATCTTGAAAGATCAACATCAATTTTATATTTCCCGGTTATATATCTGAGCGGATAGGTCAGATGCGCCAAGGAGTCAAATTTGTTCCATTCGCACAGCTTATAAATGGTTTCAAAATACTTTTGCAAAAGCTCATATACATCATAATCTTTGTAATCCAGAAAAAAGAAATCCTCCATATTTTCCAGATTATGAATGGAACCGAGCACAAAATCATATTTGTATTTATTTAATATGCTTTCGGCAAGCGGCTTATTATAAATCGCCTGCCCCATTTCGATCCCTCGGAACACCTTTATGGAATCTTCAAAAACGTACGCGCATTTTGATGTGTCAAAAAACTGATTGGCGCATAACTTATCAAAATCGCAATCCTTTGAATCAATTTCACAGTGATCTGTCAGCGCAATGCCTTGCAGCCCTTTTTCAACGGCAGTTTCACACATTAATGAGCAGGAATGATGACCGTCAAAGGAATGTTCGGAATGGGTGTGCAGATCATAAAAATTTTTATACTTCATAGTTTCGTCCTTTCCAAGCCAAACTATTTTAACACATTATGACACAAAATCAAATATTATTATACTTTTTATTGAAAAAAATTTTCCACTTTGTTATAATCTTTTTAATAACTGTAGGAGGTAATGTACGATGAAAGCGGTAATTACTGTTGTCGGCAAAGATATGGTTGGCATTCTCGCAGGTGTTTCTTCTATATGTGCCGGGCATGGAGTGAATATTACTGAAGTTACGCAGTCGATACTGGACGAAATGTTCTGCATGATTATGATGGCGGATGTAAGCGTTTGCAATATTCCTTTTTCTGATTTTTCCGATGAGCTTTCGGATTACGGTAAAAAGAACGGTCTGTCGATACACGTTATGAACGAAGATATTTTTAATTCCATGCACAGAATATAGGAGCGTGATCCGATATGATCAATACATCTGATATACTTGAAACCATACATATGATCCAAGACGAATGCCTGGATATCCGCACCATTACAATGGGCATCTCACTTCTGGACTGCGCGGATACTGATATAGACAAGGCTTGCGGCAAGATCTATGACAAGATCTGTAAAAAAGCTGAAAAGCTTGTTTCTACCGGTGAGGATATTGAAAAGCATTACGGCATTCCGATCATTCATAAAAGAGTTTCCGTAACACCGATCGCAATCATGGCAGGCGTCAGCGGCGGCGATCCAATAAAATACGCGCTTGCTCTTGAAAAAGCGGCGCAGTCGATCGGCGTAAACTTTATCGGCGGTTATTCGGCTCTGGTTCAAAAGGGCTTTTCCGCCGGAGATCTTGAACTCATCCATTCTATTCCGCAGGCACTGGCTCAGACGGAACATATCTGCTCTTCCGTAAATATCGGCAGCACAAAAGCCGGTATCAACATGGATGCAGTCAGATTAATGGGGCAAAAAGTAAAAGAGGCGGCGGAACTTACGAAAGACCAAAACTGCATAGCGCCCGGCAAACTGGTTGTATTCTGCAACGCACCTGAGGATAATCCATTTATGGCAGGCGCTTTCCACGGTGTTTCAGAACCGGACTGTGTGATTAATGTTGGCGTATCAGGCCCCGGTGTGGTACGTGCAGCGGTATCCAAGCATCCCGAATACAGTATTAATGAAATCGCCGAACTGATCAAAAAAACAGCGTTTAAAGTAACCAGAATGGGTCAGTTGGTAGGTACAGAAGCATCAAAAAGGCTTGGCGTTCCGTTTGGTATTGTGGATCTTTCCCTTGCGCCAACACCTGCGGTTGGCGATTCCGTTGCTCATATACTTGAGGAAATCGGATTGGAGCAGTGCGGCGCACCGGGCACAACGGCTTGCCTTGCCATGCTCAATGATGCGGTTAAAAAAGGCGGCGTGATGGCTTCATCCAGCGTAGGAGGGCTCTCTGGCGCGTTTATTCCTGTTTCTGAGGACAGAGGTATGATTGATGCTGCAAGATCCGGTGCACTGTCTATCGAGAAATTAGAGGCTATGACGGCTGTTTGCTCAGTAGGGCTGGATATGATTGTAATACCAGGAGATACAACACCGGAGGCAATCAGCGGTATTATTGCAGATGAAGCGGCGATCGGTATGGTAAACGGAAAGACCACTGCTGTCAGGGTCATTCCGGCGATCGGACGCAATATCGGTGATGAACTGGAATTCGGCGGCCTTTTGGGTTCCGGTCCGGTTATGAAAGTCAATACCAAATCCCCTGCTAAATTCATTAACCGCGGCGGAAAGATTCCCGCTCCGCTGCACAGTTTGAAAAATTAAATAAATTTTAGCGTAACAGGCCCGAGCATTCGGGCTTGTTTTTTTGCGCAAAAAAAGAGGATAAAGTTCGTTGAACTCTATCCTCTGCTTTTCTTATGAATTACCAAAGATAATCTGTGTTGTTGAAAGTAAGCGGCTGGTACTCACCGTTATTGTAAACATAGCATCCGGAAAGCTTAATCGGCACTGCAAAGGTTTTACCACTGCAGGTAAATATGTAGCAGTTTGCGTTGTTTACAACAGATTTTCTTCCTGTGTAAGAAATTGTTGTATTGCTTACATCAGATGAATAACCGATTACTTTGTAGTTATCGTGAATAACCTGCCTTAAGAAATCCGTAGCCTGCGCAACCGTGTAATCCGGTGTAGTAGTGATTTCGTGCGGATTTGAATACGGCTCGTAGTCGTAAACAGCATCGCTGGCAGCAGTGGTTTCATCTTCATTGGTTGGTAATGTAAGCGGGCTGTAAAGGAACCACATAACGATGAAATAGATAACCAGCCAAAGGAGAAGAATCAGTACGATCATTCCAAAGATTTTTCTGGATTTATTTTCCTGAAGTACGAATTCATCCCTGCTCGGAATCGCCATAGGTACGAAAGGCGTGCCTTTCTTTGCACATTTGGCTTCTGCTTTGGCGTTTTTCTTTTCTATCTTTTTAACATATGAAGCATATGCCTTGTCTGTTGCCTTTTCAAGTTTGATTTCACGCTTAGACTGAAACTCATCAATAGGCGGAATAACAATTGGCACAAAACCCTCTTTATTTGCACCCTTGCTATTCTTTTTATTTGCATCTTTTACAAATTTATTGTATTCTTTTTCATGCTTTTTATCAGCCTTAACAGCGGCTTTCTGAGCAACTTTTTCAGCTTTGGCAGCCTTTTTTGCTGCCTTTGCCTCTTTCTTTTCAAGCTTTGATTCCTTACTCAAGGCAGTACCCTCCTTACAAAGTCTAAAGGTAGTATAACATTATTAAAATCAAATTTCAACAAAAAAATTAAAATTGGTAATTAAAAATATGAATAAACTGTAAAATATTACGAGTTTTTTAATAAATTACCTATTTTCTTTAAAAAAGGGACTCATATAAATGAGTCCCTTTATGGAGGCACCACCCAGATTTGAACTGGGGCATAAAGCTTTTGCAGAGCTCTGCCTTACCACTTGGCTATGGTGCCTAATATAATGGGCACTAATCGCTTAGTGCCCGATGGAGCGGATTACGAGACTCGAACTCGCTACCTCCACCTTGGCAAGGTGGCGCTCTACCGGATGAGCTAAATCCGCATTTATGGTGCTTCCGGACGGAATCGAACCATCGACACGAGGATTTTCAGTCCTCTGCTCTACCGACTGAGCTACAGAAGCACATAATGGCGACCCGGAACGGACTTGAACCGTCGACCTCCTGCGTGACAGGCAGGCGT
>OCHO01000024.1_pt1 | contig 188031 bp, 170 predicted proteins | sample 1538441 | NCBI WGS metagenome assembly OCHO01 (sample SAMN04571691, study PRJEB22368) | human gut metagenome | biome: human gut; material: stool | host: Homo sapiens | place: Luxembourg | collected 2012-06-29
GCCAGAAGCGTCTGCTGCCTTGCGACATGAGCTTCGATACCTTCTTCATCGACCCATATGGCGATGTTATGCCTTGCAATGGTACCAAGGACAAAGAGGTTATGGGTAATCTGAACAACCAGACTTGGGACGAGCTGTGGAATAGCCCGGAGGCTGAGAAGGTTCGTGCAAAGGTTCGCTGCTGTGATCGTGACTGCTGGATGATTGGTTCTGTCAGCCCGGCTATGCACAAGTATATCTGGAAACCTGCTACCTGGGTTCTGGTTCACAAGTTCAAGGCTCTGTTCACCAAGCATCCGTATAGCATGTATGAGCTGAAGATCTGCCGAGACTACCGTGATGGCAAAGTTTCCAAAGAGGATTTGGATAAGTGCAGCACCTGTGATATGAACTGCGTGATCAACAACGGTCTGAGCGAGGCAAGTAAAGAACAGCTGAAGCATAAGAGTGGCGAGGAAATCGTGGATGCTGATATTGCACAGCAAATGGAGACGAAGTGATGAATATCCTATATATAGCTTATTCATGTAACCCTTTTGCTGGAAGCGAAGATAAAATCGGTTGGTGCGTTCCTTATGAGAGTTCAAAAACAAATAAAGTTTATGTGATCACAAAAGAAGAACAACGTGAACCAGTCGAAAAATATTTGCAGAGTCACCCACTTGAAAATATAAAGTTTTATTATGTTGACATCCCTAATTTTTACAAGAAAATCTTCAAGGGATTCATGTATTCTGGAAGACTTAATGTGTGGAATAGACGAGTGCTTCCTCTTGCAAAGAAAATCTGTGCGGATCAGAAAATTGACGTTATTCATCAGATTACACCAATTGAGTTCCGTGCAATTGGAGACTATGGAAAGATAGCAAATATCAAATTTGTCTGTGGACCACTTGGCGGCGGAGAGTCTTTGCCTAATGGGTTAAAAGATTACGCAAAGGGACATGAAATCATTGAAGTCGTTCGCTCAGGGATAAATCGCTGGTATCGTTTTAAACTGAGAATCACTGGTAAACTAAATCGCTGCGACTATATTATGTTTGCAAATAAAGAGACTCAAGAATTCCTCGTGGGGGGGGGGACAGAACTAAACTGTCCGTATGAATTAGTCTTTGATAACGGATTAAGACCGGACGAATTGGTGAGCTGGACAGAAAAGGAAAAAGTGAATGAAGAATTACAATGTAAGTGATGAGCCAGTGACTGAGGTTGCGGTAGATATAAATGATATTAAAGATACTTGCAATGAAAATGGCAAAAATGAAGAATGTGTCTTTCTGGTTGCTGGAAGAATGATATATCGAAAGGGCTTGGATTTTCTTTTTGATGCATTGATGAGAATTCCACAGGAAACTAGATATCAGGTTAGGGTTGTAGGCGATGGCCCGGAGCTTGAGCATCTGCGTAAACGCTGCAAGGATGACCTGAACTTGTCTGAGCATGTGCACTGCATGGGTTCCATTCCCTATATGGAAATGGAAAAGGAATATGCAGATGCGGATGTATTTATTATGCCGAGCATTCGAGAGACGACAGGCACGGTCTTATTGGAGGCAATGTCAAAAGGTATTCCAGTTATCACCATTAATAAGTTTGGCGGAGCAACTCTTTTTGATAAAGACACGGGTTGGCTTTATGAAGGAAATACGAAGGAAGAGTACATCGAAAATTTGAAAAAGGCTATTCTTGAATGTATTGCTAATCCTGATGAAGTAACAAGACGTGGAAAAAACGCGCGAAAGAAAGCAGAAAAATATACTTGGCAGGAAAAAAATAGGAAGTATCAGGCAATTTATTCTGATTTGCTAAAATCAGAGTAAAATAAAATATGCGAAGTTGGTAGGAACGTTTAGCAGGAGGAGAAAACGCTTAATGAGAGGAAACGGCTTTTTTAATTTGTTTTCTAGAATATATAATTGGTATTTGAAGAAAACTGATCCAATAAAATATGCTCAAAAGATAGGCGTTTCTCTTGGGGAACACTGTAGATTGAATGGTTCGCCAGAATGGGGAAGTGAGCCGTGGTTGATTCGGTTAGGTAATCATACGGAAATCTCTTTTGACTGTGCATTTATTACACACGATGGATCAACATGGGTCTTTAGAGAGGAACAGAGATATAGTAAAGTACTTAGATTTGGAAAAATCGTCATTGGAAATAATTGTTTTATTGGAGCAAGGAGCACGATTTTGCCGGGCGTTGTAATCGGAGATAATTGTATTATCGGTGCGGGAAGCTTGGTCACAAAAAATATTCCGGCTGGAGAAATATGGGGGGGGTACCCGCTCACTATATCGGGACAACAGCAGATTTTGCGGAAAAGTGCCTGAAAGAAACCCCACTGTATGATGAGAGACAGCTTAAAATTAATCGCAGACAAGAAATAGAAATGTTTTTGAATACAGATTGTGGCGAAGAAAAAAATTGCTAAAAGGTGAACAAATGAAAAAAAAGGTTTTTTTTGTTACGAACGGACTACCCGGTGGTGGAGCAGAAAGGGTTATGTCAGTTGTAGCCAATTATTTAGATAGCAGAGAATATGATGTTTCTTTTATTATGCTCCGAAAAGTTGAGGAAGCGTATGAATTGAATACCGGGATTAAACGCTATTATAGAGATAAAAAACGTAGTGGTGACTTCCTCGGTGAAATAAAATATATACACGAATTTGAGAAGAAAAACCCTGGTGCAGTTTTTGTTTCCTTTTTTACATATCAGAGTTTGTATACAATTCTTGCATCAATTGGAACAAAAGTACGGGTAATTGTATCTGAGCGAAATGACCCGGAGAAAACAGTATCAGGCAAGAAAATGAAAGTCATCCGAGATTTGCTATACGGGTGTGCAAAATGCAATGCGGTAGTTTTTCAGACAGAAGGGGCAAAAAGCTATTTCAATAATAAGATTCAATCAAAAGGTTCTATTATCCTAAACCCAATTAGAAAGAATTTGCCAGAACACAGTAAGGAAAAGGATAGCAAAAGAATTGTTTCCGTAGGAAGATTGAATTCACAAAAAAATTATACGCTGCTTCTAGAGGCATTTGCGTTATTCTGTCAGAAATATAATGACTATAAGCTTGAAATTTATGGAAAAGGTGAACAAGAAGAAACATTAAAAAAATTGGCTAAAACATTAGGAATTGAAGATAGAGTCATTTTTGAAGGCTTTAGAAATGACGTTCATGAAAAAATTGCTGACGCCACAATGTTTGTGATGTCTTCGGACTATGAAGGGCTTTCAAATGCGCTGCTGGAAGCCATGGCGATGGGGTTACCTTGTATTAGTACAGATTCGCCTCCGGGTGGCGCGAGAATGGTAATTAAAAACGGTCAAAATGGATTACTTGTCCCAGTAGGAAATAAAGAAAAACTTATGGAAGCAATGGACTCGATTGCAGCTAATGCGGAAATGGCTGAAAAAATGGGAAGAAATGCTGCTGAGATGAGAGATTTGCTAAGTGAAGAAAGAATCTGTAGTCAATGGGAAAAATTGATTAAAGTGGTGAGTGTAGGTTTAGATGAAGGATGAGAAAGAGAGGACAAACTTGTGAACTTTTTAGAGACTCATCAGAATTGGAGATATATCAGCGTAAGAAAAATACTTCAGCTTTGTTTTTTGTATCTTATGGCAATGATGACCGGAACGTATTATTATAATACATACCCTTTGAATGTTAAATATATTGTACTTCTGTTAGCAGGAGGATGCGTTCTTTTACGATATGTGAAAATCTCAAACCAAACAAAGCTGGCACTAATTTGTTTAATTGCATCTATACTGATGTCACGTATGCTTTCGGGAGGAATTGGACTGGCAGCTCTACTTGATTTCGTTTGTCCGCTACTGCTAATTGAGTGTGCATATAAAGTAGATGAGGAAAACTTTGCAACAAGATATGTGAAATTTACAGTTATTTTTGCGACGGCTTCAATAGTGTTTTTTTGCTTGGCTCTTGCAAATTATAATGTTTTTAGCACGATAATGTCACTTATTAGTAGAAAATACCAATATGCAAATGGAATGACCTGCTATGAATCATTCTTTTATGGGTATCTACCAGAAAACTGGTTTTTTAATCAGCGGAATGATTCGATTTTTTCTGAATCCGCACAGTACTCTATAATGCTAAATTCGACTTTGTGGATTTTGTTGTTTTCAAAAGATTCGTTGAAAATGAGCGAAAAAGAGAAGAAGCGGGCATTGACAATCGTATTAATAGCTTTGGTGACATGCATGTCAACAACAGGCTATATATGTACTCTTGTTATGTTTGCGTGCGTTCTGCTTCAAAAACATAATGATATAAAGCATAAAATTTTTTTATATGCTGGATTGATTGGAATCGGAATTGCGGCGGATTATTTTGCACGAGGTACTGATAGTATTCTGCAGAAGATTGTATTGGATAAAATGTTTTCGACTTCTGGCACGATGGATTTAACTGCAAGTACAGGTATGTATAGAGTGTCAACGATAACAGCGTGTCTTGAGATTTTTATGAGAAAGCCATTTGGTGCTGGATATGATGTAGTTAACTCATACGTGAGTCGTTATAGTTTGACAGGTGAAGCGTCTGCAGGTGGTGGATTTGCTAGAGCGCTGGCAGTTTATGGAATTGTTACTATTTCAATATTGATTGTTTGGATGATTTATAACAGTAAAAAGAATATGCACGGTGTGCTTCCCATGATTGCATTTTGGTTTTTTTATATTTGGACATCGTTTGCTCAAGCAAGTGTGGCTTATCCGATGATTTTTGTACCTCTCTATGTAGTTGGTCTTGATAAGTTTACAGATAGTTTTGATTATGAAGATAGGGGTGATATGATTTGATATGCTTGCGTGTAAAAGGAAGAATGGGAAACCAATTGTTTCAACTTGCTTTTGCAAAACATATGGAATCTATTACAGGAGATTCCATTGTCATTGATTGGTCAGAAGTAAAGCTGCGACATAAAGAAGCAGGAGATGGCTGGGAAAATAGCTTTTTGGATAGTTGCATTGAAGCTATACCAGAAAGTTTAACAGAACAGGTTTGTTCGCCAATTCAAGAAAAAGTTCTTGCAGTCTGTAAGTATATTACATATCATCGCTATCTAAAATGTTTGCTGCCTTTGGGGAAATTTATTGCACAGTTTTTTGGTGTTTATTGTTGCCTTGATAATCGTTACTTTAGATATACATATTTTGGTAGCAGAAACAAACTGATTTATGGGTACTTTGAATCAGATCGCTATTTTTCATCAATAGAAAACGAATTGAAGAAAATGTATCAAAAGAATGATGATACGAGCAATCCGAATTTATATAATAAAATCTGCAATTCTGAGTCCGTATGTGTAACCGTGCGCCGTGGAGATTTTTACACGAAGGAGAATCAAGGAAATTTAGGTGTATGTAACGAAGAGTATTTTCAGCGTGGAATTCAATATATAAAAAGTATACATAAGGATGCAACGATATTCTTCTTTTCGGACGATATAGAGTGGGTGAAAAGGAATATCGAGGTTGATGGGCCTGCGTATTATGAATCTGGAAGAGATACACTTTGGGAGAAAATGCTATTAATGAGTAGTTGTAAGCATTTTGTGATTTCGAACAGTACATTTAGCTGGTGGGCACAGTATTTGTCACAAAACAATGACAAGATTGTCGTAGCGCCAGCACGGTGGCGCGCTGATGATAACCATTATGAGATCCAACAAAAGAATTGGATAATTTTATGACACAGTGGAGAAAGCAATGAAGCAAGCAAGAAGCAGAACAGATAATGTTATAAAAAGTGGAGCGTGGAGTAGTGTCGCCTATTTGCTAAATGTCATTATGGGAATGTACTGCCAAAGAGTATTTATTCTCGAAATGGGATATGATTTGTATGGGTTGAATGCAATGTTTACTACGATTGTTTCAACCTTGGCAGTTTCCGAACTTGGAATAGGTACGGCAATTGTATTCTCACTGTATCGGCCGTTAGCTGTACATGATGAAAAAAAAATAGGAGCACTTGTTTCGCTTTATCGTAATGTCTATATGATAGTTGGAGGAATCGTCGCAATTGGAAGTTGTATAATGATTCCTGTTATTCCTTCACTTACCGGGTTTAAAGTGGAACAATTCATTGGGGCATATTTATTATTTGTTCTGAATGTTTGCTTGACGTATTTTTTTACATTTAATCAAACAATCCTTAATGCAGATCAAAAGACATATATTGTTTCAATAATAACATGTGGCTCAAAAACACTCTACAACATATTACAAATTATTGTATTGTATGCGACACATGATTTCATGCTATATACAGCGACAAATTTAATTTGTACACTGGGTGGAAATATTGCTTTAAATGGCTATGTAAAAAAACATTATCCGTATATCAGAAAATACAAGAATGAATCAATTACAGTTCAGGAAAAAAAGTTAATCAAGTCAAAGGTGTTTGCTTTGATATATCATAAGATTGGCGGATATTTAGTAAATGGTGGAGATAATTTTATCTTGTCAGGTTTTTTGGGAGTTGCGACTGTAGGATATTATTCGAATTATACATTTATCACTAATACGCTGAAGAGCTTAATTGCAAGCGTGTTCGCAGGCTTCATGTCTGGCTTTGGAAATCTAAATGCAACAGAGGATTCTAGCCGCTCTGAAGTTGTATTTAAACGTGCAAGGATGGTTTATTTTACATTATATGCAGTAACGTCTGCTGGATTATATTGTAGTGCAGAGTCTTTCTTACGCTTTTTATATACAGATCAAACAGTTTTACCACATTATGTTCTCCTACTTATTGTTTTAAACTATTTCATTTATGGATATTCAGCTTGTTATGGAGATTACCGTGCTGCTGCAGGTGTTTTTGAGCCGGATCGCTATTTAAGTCTGATAGTTCCCATTCTTAATGTGATTGTGTCTATTCTTCTGGTTAAACCGTTAGGAATTGCTGGCGTTTTACTAGGAACATTTATTTGTTATGCTGTTAAAGAATGTACCGCAGTTCCGATCATTTGCTGTAAGTACATTTTCAAATGCAAGACTAGTAAGCATTTAACTCGGCTGTGGATCGATGTTGCGGTTATGCTCGGAATTTGCGTACTTAGCGATAAAATATGTGGGTTGTTGGTAATTGATAATTTGATTTTGCAATTTTTGGTAAGAGGCTTTCTAAGCGTTGTGATTGCAAGTATTTGCTTGTTAATCGTATATGGAAGGACAGAGGAATTTAAATTTGTTAAGGGAGTAATTATTGAGAAATTCTTACAACGAGGTAGAAATAAATGAAATTGTTGTCAATCATCGTGCCAGTATATAATGTGAAATCATATTTAAAGAAATGTGTAGAATCAATCATAAACCAAACATACACGAATCTTCAGATTATTCTTGTAGATGATGGTTCAACGGATGGTAGTCAGGATATTTGTGATGAGTTTGCTCAAAGAGATTCTCGTATTGTTGTCATTCATAAGGAAAATGGTGGGCTGTCTACAGCAAGAAATGTGGGAATGGACAGAGCCAAGGGAGCTTATATAGCTTTTGTTGATTCGGATGACTGGCTTGAACCTAATATGTATGAGGCATTGATCAGTCAGCTGGAAAAACATGAAGCTGATATAGTGGCTTGTTCGTTTTATGAATGTAAAGGCGATGAAAAAAAAGCAGTTGGAGACAGTAAAAATATTAGAGTCATAGATACAGAAGAGATTTTTATTAATAAAAATCAACTGCGCTTTTTGGTGTGGAATAAAGTATTTAGAAGATCTTTTGTTGAAGAAATGCGTTTTGTACCGGGACAGGTATATGAGGATTTCCATTTTTGCAGACAAGTATTTTTAAAGACTAAGAAGCTTGTATATCTTGATGTGCCGTTTTATAATTACCGAATTTCAAGGCCAGGGAATACAAATAGCAGCTTTAAACCGGGAAGAATGTGCATATTTGGAGAATTCGATGCATTGATTAATGATCTTGCGGAGCTTCACTACGATAAAGCAAGAGTAGCCATGATTATCTATGCGTTGGAGTTTTACAGAAGGCTTTATAAAGAAGCTTACGAACTGAATGGTGGTGAGAACGCCAAGGCGATAATTCGAAAGAATTTTGTGAATTACTATAACATTTGCAGAAAAGAAAAAGTAAAGCTTGCAAAAGGAATGTATTTGTTCTATTTCTTCCCTGATATTGATGCAAAAAGAACGATTGCTAGGCAAAAAAGAAATTCATAAAAATGGAAAGGCTATACAAATGGAAAAAATGACGTATGGCATGTTAAGTAAATATAGGACAGAGCTAATGGGTATTGCAGCGGTTAGCGTTCTGATTACGCATGCTTCAGATACTATTGTAGTGAGTGACATGCCGCTTTTTTTTCAGATGTTGTCGAAAATTGGAACATTGGTTGGCTCTCAAATGTATATGTTCTTCTTTTTATCAGGAATGGGCTCGTGGTTTTCTTATGAGAAAAACAAGGACGCAGTTTTATACTGGAAAAACAGAGCAAAAAGAACAGTTGTTCCATATCTGTTATTGTCCGTTGTTGCTTATTCGATATTGGATTTATGCCTTCACCATGATTTCATTGGTTTTATTCTAGACCTGATTTGTGTATCCTTCTATACAAAGCATGTAGGAGCTTGGTATGTGGCGGCGATATTGATGCTTTATATGTTATACCCGTTATTACACGCACTGTCCCAAATAAATCAAAAAGCCCCGCTGATAGTAGCAATAGGAATCGGAGTGGCTTATTATGTGTTGACTAGTGATACTCCTTTTTCGGGTAATAAGGCTTATTCTCTTGAAAGCCACTGGGGGGGGGATAGCCGCAGGTAGCATTGCCTTTTTGATTGGGCAGTATTGCGCTCCAAAGATAAAGAGTAATCAAAAATATAATATGAAGAGCCTTCTTATATTATTCATGATGTGGATTTTTCGAAAGCTTCTGTGGAAAACGGCTCCGACAAAATTAGATGTGCTATACTATATGCTTTTGGGAATTATAGGTGTCTTTATCTGGCCTATAGTTTTTGAAAAGATTAGATCAAGAAGATGGATGAACTTACTTAAAAGAATGGGTGGAATATCACTAGAACTATATTTGACTAATATCTATATTAATTCATTGTTTGGACAAATTGGATCACCGCTTAACTGGCTTGGTATAACTGATTCAACTAATACTGGACGTTATTGTTTTGTCTTGTTTTTTGGCATTTTGATAAGTGTTTTTATTACGAAATATAGAGTGAAAAGAGGCGAGCCGTAAGATGAAAATTCTGTATGCTGGTGCAATTGGACAGAAAGATACAGCAACAGCGGTGCATGTATTACGCAATGCACGCCTGTTAGAAAAAATGGGAAATGTCGTTTCATTTTGCTGTGAATATCCGGTTCAGGGAGAAATACTTCAGGATAAAAGCTTCAAAGTGGACTATTCCAAAGCGTATCGAGGAAGTAAAAAGAGAAGAAGTGCCCAATGGATGGTGGAACAAATTTTCGGATTTCGAATGTGGCAGAGAGTGAAGAAAAGTTTGTCGGAAATTCATCCGGATGTTTTGATATATTATGATCCGGCATCTATATTTTTGTACTGGAGAATTCTGAAACTATGCAAGAAAATGCATATAGGTTTTGCAGTAGAAGTTACAGAGTGGGCAGAAAGCAAAGATTATACAGGCATTGGAAAGCTAATTTGTTGGCAAAGAGATATGAGAAAAAAATATCTTGATGCAAAGTGTGGAAATATCATAGCAATTAGTCCATTACTGGAAAGACATTATACCAGCCAAGGGGCAAATGTTCTTAGACTGCCACCAATTTATCAAAATGACGATTTTAGAACAGAGCCTATGCAGGTAAGTGAAAAGCCATTGAAGCTTGTTTTTGCAGGGACACTTGCCCAAAAAGATTTCCTATTACCAATGATTAAGGCTGTAAATGAGATTAACTCAGAATCAATTAAAATCGAATTTACAATTATTGGTGTAGATAAACAGTCATTTAAAGAAAATAATTCTTTTGAATTTGAGAAAGGCGTAAAGTTCCTAGGTAGAATAGATCATGAAAAAGTACTCCAATATGTGGCGAATGCTCACATGTCGGTGCTTTTGCGTGAAGATAAGCGCTATGCAAAAGCAGGTGTTTCAACTAAATTTACGGAAGCTATGTGCGTTGGTACTCCAAGCATTTGCACTAAAGTGGGTGGGACAGATGTTTATGTTAAAGATGGTATCAATGGCATTCTAGTGGATAACAACGATATTAACACTTTGGTTGCAGCACTTGGACGCATTCTTCAGATGTCTACTGACCAAATGATCGCAATGAAAAAAGAAGCTTTAAAAACGGCAAATGAATATTTTTATGATGAAAACTACAAAGAAGCATTTGCAACGTTTTTAAATAAATGTTAAAAGGAGTATAATAATATGTCTGCATTTGATAACGCAACCCTTATGATCACTGGTGGTACTGGTTCTTTTGGCTCTACCGTTCTGAAGCACTTCTTGGATTCTGACCTGAAGGAAATCCGCATTTTCTCTCGTGATGAGAAGAAGCAGGACGATATGCGCCATGAGCTTCAGGCCAAGCACCCGGAGGCCGCCAAGAAGGTCAAGTTCTATATCGGCGATGTCCGCAACCCCCAGTCTATCCGTGACGCTATGCCCGGTGTTGACTACATTTTCCATGCTGCTGCTCTGAAGCAGGTTCCGTCCTGCGAGTTCTTCCCCATGCAGGCTGTTCAGACCAACATCATCGGCACGGACAACGTCCTGCACGCCGCTATTGACGCTGGTGTTAAGCGTGTTGTCTGCCTGTCCACCGACAAGGCGGCCTATCCGATCAACGCTATGGGTATCTCCAAGGCCATGATGGAGCACGTCATCTATGCAAATGCCCGTGTAGCGGCTGAGCGTGGTGGTACGACCATCTGCTGCACCCGTTACGGCAACGTTATGTGCAGCCGCGGCAGTGTTATTCCGCTGTTCATTGACCAGATCAAGGCTGGTAACCCCATCACCATCACTGACCCCAACATGACTCGTTTCCTGATGAATCTGGATGAGGCTGTGGATCTGGTTATGTTTGCCTTCCAGCATGGCAACCCCGGCGACCTGTTCATTCAGAAGTCCGATGCATCTACCATTGGCGATCTGGCAAAGGCTGTCCAGCAGTTGTTCGGCGACACCGGTACGAACATCATTGGCACTCGTCACGGCGAGAAGCTGTTCGAAACTCTGATGACCCGTGAGGAGCGCCTGCGTAGCGAGGATATGGGTCACTACTTCCGTGTTGCTGCTGACAACCGCGACCTGAACTACGATAAGTTCGTGGTCAAGGGCGAGGTACATACTATGGCTGACGAGTCCTACACCAGCCACAACACCAATCGGCTGGATGTGGAAGGCACTGTGAAGAAGATTCTGACCACTGAATATGTCCAGAATGAGCTGAAAGGCATTCCCAATGTCTAAGGAAAAGCTGTTGATGGTTGGTGCCGGTGGCTTTGGCCGCATGGTGGCTGAACAAGCGATGATAGAATATGACTGTGCCTTTGTAGACGATGGGCGACCTATGGGCACTGACATCTGTGGCATTCCGGTGGTTGGAGGTCTTTCCGATTTACCAGAGTTGCGGAAAAACTATGACCTGCTGGTTGTTGGCATTGGAAACAATCAGCTCCGGGCGCAGGTGTATGAGATGGCAAAAACCCTAGAATTTGCTTTTCCCAACATCGTTGCTCCAAGTGCCTATATCAGTCCATACGCCAAGTTGGGTTGCGGCAGTGTGGTGCTGCAAAACGCTTGCATCCAGAACGGTGCATCCGTTGGTAACGGTGTTTTGCTGAATGCCGGAACGGAAATCCACTGCGATGCAGCGGTAGGGGATTGTACCTTGGTCTATACCAACAGTGTGATTCGTACCGGTGCCACTGTGGGCAACTTTACCCGCATTGGCAGCAACTGCACCATCTGCAATAATGCAACTGTGCCGGATGGCGCAGATATTCCGGACTGCACCGCAGTACATTAAAGAGGTGATAGGATGAACATTCTAGTCACAGGTGCCAAGGGCATGGTGGGAACCGCCCTGTGTAACAACCTGAAAAATATCCGGGATGGGAAAAACAAGACCCGCCCGGCATTGAATATTGAAGAAATCTTCGAGTACGATTTGGATTCCACCCCGGAGGAGTTGGACGAGTACTGCCAGAAAGCAGACTTCGTGTTCAATCTGGCAGGCGTGAATCGTCCGGAAAACCCGGAAGATTTCATGAAGGGCAACTTCGGCTTTGCATCCGAATTGCTGAACTGCCTGAAAAAGCACAACAACAAGGCAACTATCATGCTATCCTCCTCCATTCAAGCGACGCTGGCAGGCCGCTTCGGCAACAGCGAGTATGGACGCAGCAAGAAGGCTGGCGAGGAACTGTTCTTCCAGTATGCTCAGGAGACCGGGGCAAAGGTTGCGGTTTACCGTTTTGTGAACCTGATGGGCCACAGCCGCCCCAAGTACAACAGTGCTGTCAGCACCTTCTGCTGGGCAGTTGCCAATGACGAGCCCTTCACCGTCAATGACCGCAGCACCGAGCTGGAGTTGCTGTACATCGACGATCTTGTAGAAGGGATGTTTGACCTGCTGGAAGGCAAAGAACAGCACTGTGAATTTGACGGTGTGGAGACTGTCCTGAAAGAAGATGGCCGCTATTGTTGTGTTCCTGTGACCCACAAGGTCACGCTGGGCGAAATCGTTGACTTGCTGCAGGAGTTCAAGGCACAGCCCACTACGCTTATGATGCCGAAAATGCCGGATAGCTCTTTTGCCAAGAAGCTGTACTCCCTGTACCTGACCTATCTGCCCACGGACAAGTTCAAGTATGCTCTGAAGATGAACGTGGACAACCGTGGTTCCTTTACCGAATTGATTCATACCGCCGACTGCGGGCAGGTGAGCATCAACATCAGCCGCCCGGGCATCACGAAGGGGCAGCACTGGCACAACTCCAAGTGGGAGCTGTTCATCGTGGTGGCTGGTCACGGCTTGATTCAGGAACGGAACATCAACACCGGAGAAATGGTGGAGTTTGAGGTTTCTGGGGATAAGATCGAGGCTGTCCACATGATTCCCGGCTGGACTCACAACATTATCAACCTGTCGGAGACGGAGAATCTGGTGACGGTGATGACCTGCAACGAGATTTTCAACCCGAACCATCCGGACACTTTCTTTGAGCCGGTGTAAAAGAAGATACTGGTTGTCAATAGGAGAATGATATGGAACACAATTTTACATGGAAAAACGACGGGCGCACCAAGGTCATGATTGGCTGCGGTACCCGTCCGGAAATCATCCGACTGGCTGCGGTTATCAAACGCTGCCGTGAATACTTTGACTGCTGCGTGGTCTATTACAATCAAAACTGGGACAGAAATCTTTCCACCGTTTTCTGGGAGGATTTCGAGTTGAAAAACACCTTCGGGGAGTATGGCCCGGACATTTTGGTGCCGGTGGTTGGCGAGAATCTTGGTGTTACCTGCGGCAACATCATGGGCCGCAGCTATGAACTCCTCTCTGAATTGCAGCCGGAGGGCTATCTGGTGCTGGGCGATACCAACTCCTGCCTGTCCGCCATCTCTGCGAAGCGGCTGCACATCCCGCTGTTTCACATGGAGGCAGGCAACCGCTGCAAGGACGAGTGCCTGCCCGAGGAGACCAACCGCCGCATCGTGGATGTGATTTCTGACGTGAATATGTGCTATTCCGAGTTCGCCCGGAAGTATCTGGCAGATACCGGCCTGCCCAAGGAGCGCACCTACCAGACCGGCTCTCCCATGGCAGAAGTGCTGCACATGAATCTGGAGAAAATCCAGAAAAGCGACGTGCTGGAGCGTCTGGGGCTGGAAAAGGACAAGTACATTCTGCTGTCCGCCCACCGTGAGGAGAACATCGACTCTGAAAAGAACTTCCTGAGCCTGTTCACCGCCATCAATGCGCTGGCAGAAAAGTACGATCTGCCCATTCTCTACTCCTGCCATCCCAGAAGCAAGCACCGTCTGGAAAAGAGCGGCTTCCAGCTTGACCCTCGTGTCCGGGTCAATGAGCCGCTGGGCTTCAACGACTATAACAAGCTGCAAATGAACGCCTTGGCAATCGTCTCCGACTCCGGCACTCTGCCGGAGGAGAGCAGCTTTTATCTGTCCATCGGTCATCCCATTGCCGCCGTGTGCATCCGTACCAGTACGGAACGCCCCGAGGCACTGGAAGCCGGCGACTTCATTCTGGCTGGCATTACCACCCGGGAACTGCTCAACGCTACCGATATGGCGATTGAGATGAAGCAGAAGGGCGTTTTGGGAAAGCCCTGCCCCGACTATGTGGACGAAACCGTGTCCATGAAGGTGGTTCGCATCATTCAGGGGTATGTGAATGTAGTTAATAAGATGGTGTGGAGAAAATACTGATTCCTCACAACGGCCATGTGTTCCGCCACATGGCTGTGCTGCTCAAATATGCTGCCTCTCCGTGGTGAGCAGCAGGCAACGGGATTCTCTCTCGGCTAAAGCATATATATGTTTGATTAAAAGACATCTTGGGCGTTCGTAATGATGGTCGTGCTCAAGGCATGATTATGCCGTCCAAATCATGCTGCTTCTATGTGGTGGGTGGCGGACACCGGAGCGTGCGAAAGAACATTTTCTGGCCGGCACGATATGACATTGTGATGTGAAGCATAAGGAGCCTACATATGGGAAAAAAATATGCGGATTATATGGATGAAATTTCAGCGGATGACTTATATAAAGGTCTACTAGCGTTTGGGCTGTTCTCGAACAGGATGCCACCTGTATTCAGCAGCACTTCTTTTTTTGATTACTGTGTAAAAAATCATCCGACATTTTCCAATAGTGATCATGACTATATCCGCTATAAGACACTCCGCAACATTAATGTACCCAGACAATTAGGAATTCCTGTACCAATGGCATACGAAAAAATGTGTTCTGTGCTTAAAAGCAATTGGAGTGATATCCAATCGCATTTTCACACCTATACGGACTCACAAACACACGTTATTAGTAGGATTCACATTCAAAAGAGAAAGAATAAAGATGGACTCTTTGAAATGAATTACGATGACTGGAGAAATGCTGGTTCACCGAAGGACGACCTGTTGATTGGAAAACGGTTTGTTGTAAAAGCAGATATTTCAACTTTTTTTCCTAGTATTTATACCCATTCAATTCCGTGGGCATTGGTGGGGAAAGCAGTCGCGAAGCAGAATCGAAGCAAATCCAAGTGGTTTAATAAAATTGACAAAAAGTGTCAAGAGATTAAATATGGAGAGACACATGGACTTTTAATTGGACCTCATGCGTCAAACCTTATATCTGAAGTGATACTTACAGTAGTGGATCAGAAATTATACGATAAAGGCTGGAAATTTGTTCGCAATATTGATGATTACACCTGCTATGTGGAAACAAGAGCTCGGACGGATTCCTTTATAGTAGACCTCGGTGTTGCGTTAGAAGAATTTGACTTACAATTGAATAATAAAAAGACGAAAATAGAGGAACTCCCGGATACGGTGCTTGAGGACTGGGTTAGGAAGCTAAATGGCTTCAGTTTACTAACCTCATATGGGAAAGTGGACTATAAACAGGTAAGAGCCTACTTCGATTTAGCAATTGAACTAACGAAATTAAGCGGAGGAAATGCTTCAGTACTAAATTACGCAATCAAAGTTTTATCAAAACAGGCTCTTACGGACAATGCAAAGGAATATAGCTGGAAGATGAGTATGCATCTTTGTATACTGTATCCATATTTAATATCCATAATGGATGAGTATGTTTTTAAAGCTTTTGACGCACCAAAAGATGAGATTCAAAAGTTTATAGATTTGTCTTATGAGGACGGACTGGAAAAGAAAAACTATGAGGAATGTAGCTATGCTATCTATTTTGCGCTGAAGTATGATATGGAGGTAAAGAGCATCGATTCGGTTAAAGTGGTAGCAACAAATGATTGCATTTATAAATTGTTATCCTTTCTTTACTTTAGGAAGAAGGGGGACTCTTCCAACACTACTTGCCTACAGAATGAAGCTAAGAACCTAGCGCAAACGGATATGGATAGGAACTGGATATTCATATATGAGACCTTAGACCAGCAAAATTTAGTTGGAGATTGGGGTGTTATGAAGAACCAAGGAATATCATTTTTGAAAAGTGAATTCAGATATTAAGGATGCGATTAATACATGAAGAGGGCGGATTATGGAAAAGAGAATCCAAGAAGCACGAAACTGTATAGATAATGGCTTGTATGAGGCGGCTTTGGCATTGGCACTAACACTTCCAGATATTTGTGGACAGGTTGAATATCCTGCACTAAAGAAGGTTGGGGAGAGATATACAAAGTGGATCGATGATTTTGTGGATTCTAAAGTCTTATATGACCAGTTCTTTGATGAGGTTGATGATTTTAAGCACCTAGAATCAGAGGATATTTATAAGTTGCGCTGTGCTTTTTTACATAGTGGAGACCAAGATATTTCGAGCGATACAATTGATTGTTTCAACTTGGTTAGACCGGATGGACTAGGTGCTGTGGAAGGTAAAGCATCCTTTGGATATAAGTACGGAATTGAAAAGCAGCCAGACGGTTCAGTGAAGAACACGGCCCAAATTGATATCAAATATCTAACAGAAATGATTTGTGATGCTGCAGAAGAATACTATAAGACCAAAAGCCCAAGCGACTTTGAGGAGCATACATTCGAGTTAGTGTAAGAACTTGGCCATGCAGTAGCATGGCTACGCCATCCTAATATGCTGCCTCTAAGTGGCGGATGGCAGGCAACGAGGAGATCTTTCGGCTAAAGCATATGATCGTTAATTCACTCTTTGGATGAGGAAATAAGTTGATATGGGAAAGTATTTTGGAACTGACGGCTTCCGTGGCGAAGCTGGAATCACTCTGACCGCAGATCATGCCTATCAGGTTGGTCGTTTTCTGGGCTGGTATTACAACGCTCTGCGTGAGCGCAACGGTGATACGAATCCTGCGCGTATTGTAATTGGCAAGGACACTCGCCGTAGCTCCTATATGTTTGAGTATAGTCTGGTTGCAGGCTTGACCGCTTCCGGCGCAGATGCCTACCTGCTGCACGTCACTACCACGCCGTCTGTGGCCTACATCGCCCGGGTGGATGATTTTGACTGTGGTATCATGATTTCTGCCAGCCATAATCCCTACTACGATAACGGCATCAAGCTGATCGATTGCTATGGCGAGAAGATGCCGGAGGAGATCTTGCTGTTAGTCGAGGATTACATTGACGGTAAACTCCATGTGTTCGATAAGGACTGGCCGGAGTTGCCTTTCGCTCACCGTGAGCATATCGGCTGCACGGTGGACTACGTTGCAGGCCGCAACCGCTATATGGGTTACCTGATCTCTTTGGGTATCTATTCCTTCAAGGGTGTGAAGGTTGGTCTGGACTGTGCCAATGGCTCTAGTTGGAACATCGCTAAGTCTGTGTTCGATGCTCTCGGTGCAGATACCTACGTCATCAACAACAAGCCGAACGGTCTGAATATCAACAACAACGCTGGATCTACCCACATTGAGGGTCTACAGAAGTTCGTGGTTGAAAAGGGCCTGGACATCGGTTTTGCCTATGACGGTGACGCTGATCGTTGCCTGTGTGTGGATGAAAAGGGTAATGTTATCACCGGCGACCATATCCTGTACATCTACGGCTGCTACATGAAAGAGCGTGGCAAACTGCTGACCAATACCGTCGTTACCACGGTCATGTCCAACTTTGGCCTGTATAAGGCTTTCGATGAGAAGGGCATCGGCTACGCCAAGACCGCTGTGGGCGACAAGTACGTCTATGAGTACATGGCTAAGAACGGCTGCCGTATTGGCGGCGAGCAGAGTGGTCATATCATCTTCTCCAAATATGCCAGCACCGGTGACGGCATCCTGACCAGTCTGAAGATGATGGAGGTCATGCTGGCGAAGAAGAAGCCTATGAGTGAGCTGGCCGCACCGTTGAAGATCTATCCGCAGGTGTTGGAGAATGTCCGTGTGACCGATAAGAAAGCTACACAGAATGACCCGGCAGTGCAGGAAGCTGTAAATACGGTAGCCGAGGCTCTGGGCGATACCGGCCGTATTCTGGTGCGTGAGTCTGGCACTGAGCCGGTGGTGCGTGTGATGGTGGAAGCACCTGACCACGATACATGCCAGAAGTATGTTGACGAAGTGGTCAATGTGATTTGCGAAAAGGAATATAAGGCGTAAGAGGAAAAAACGATGAACACAACATTACTTATCATGGCGGCCGGTATCGGCAGCCGATTTGGAACAGGAATTAAACAGTTGGAGCCGGTGGATTCCTCTAATCACATCATCATGGATTACTCGATTCATGATGCAATCGAAGCTGGTTTCAACCATGTGGTATTTATCATCCGTAAGGATATCGAGAAAGAGTTCAAAGAGGTCATTGGTGACCGAATTGCCTCAATTTGCTCTTCTCATAATGTAACTGTGGACTACGCTTTCCAGGATATCAACGACATCCCGGGAACTCTGCCAGAAGGCCGGACAAAGCCGTGGGGGACGGGCCAGGCTGTCCTTGCAGCGAAAAATGTGATTGATACCCCGTTCATCGTGATCAATGCAGACGATTACTATGGCAAGGAAGGCTTCAAGGCTGTCCATGAATATTTGGTGAATGGCGGAAAGTCCTGCATGGCGGGCTTCGTGCTGAAGAACACGCTATCTGATAACGGCGGTGTGACTCGTGGCATCTGCAAGATGGACGAGCAGAATAATCTGACAGAGGTTGTGGAAACCAAGAACATCGTAAAGACGACAACTGGAGCAGAAGCAGACGGTGTGACTGTGGATGTTGATTCTCTGGTTTCCATGAATATGTGGGGATTAACACCGGAGTTTTTGGATGTATTGGAAGAAGGCTTCAAAGAGTTCTTCGAGAAGGAAGTCCCGGGGAATCCTCTGAAAGCAGAGTACCTGATCCCCATCTTTATTGGAGAATTATTGGAGCAGGGCAAGATGTCTGTGAAGGTTTTGAAAACCAATGATACATGGTATGGTATGACTTACCATGAGGACGTTGCAGCAGTAAAGGACAGCTTTAAGAAGATGTTGGAAAACGATGTGTACAAAGCTGACTTGTTCAGTGATCTGTAATGGAAATAATAAAAGTATTGGCCAAAATCCTCACAAACATCCTGACTGCTCTCTATGAACCGTTTGGATTCTCAATCTTACTCTCTTTCCTTGCCATGTTCTTCTATCTATATGCGTATGAGCCTCAAGAGGCAGGCAAAGGTTGGAAGAGTGCCATAGTGACCTGGTATCAGAAGTTCAAAGAGAGTGTGTTCTTTCGGAAGTTGTTTCTCTTGGCTTTTGTGACCTCACTTGTCCTGTTTCGAACCCTGTTAAATCGGAACCTGTGGATGAATCCTTTGTCCGATGTCATGGGCGGTTGGGGCATCTGGGAGACAGTGAATGGAGAACAGAAGCTGACCACCGAGTGCCTTGAGAACGTAATTATGATGGTGCCGTTTTCAGCAGTAGTGCTGTGGACGTTTGAAGAAAAGATAGGAAACGGATGGAAGAAGATACTGTGGCAAAGCGGGAAGGTAGCGTTCGGCTTTTCTTTGATGATAGAGATGCTACAGTTACTCTTGCGGCTCGGTACGTTCCAGTTATCAGACATCTTCTATAACACAGTCGGAGGAGTGCTAGGCGGCGTGTGTTACTGTGGAATAAAGAAAGTTATACAGAAGATATAAAGAAGATTGACCGAAGAATTCCAAAGGGAGAGCGGAAAGCCCGTTGGTTGGCAAAATATGAGTGCGGTTAAAAAGGCGGGATGAAATGTCTGAACTTGTGGAACATATAAAAAAGAAAATGTTCTATATGAATCCTGTACTTTCCCTTCTGGACTATAGCATCTATGAATGTACGGGCATCAATGCAATTACAAAAAAAGAGTATCTAGGAACATTTTACTTTTTGATAAAGGGAAAGTCAATATCCAATAAAAGCGTAATAAAATATAAAAACATTAACAGTCACGTGATTCGACTTAATCAATATAGTGAAGGAAACTCACGTTGACTGCTAATAGCCATGTGTACACATGGCGCGCTGCTCAGACGTGCTGCCTCTTCGTGGCGAGCAGCAGGCAACGAGATCCTGTCTCGGCTAAAGCATGATTTTTGAAATGAAAGGAGATTCAAGCAAGAGCCATACTTGGAAAAGAATGGCATAGCAGAATGATCTAAAACCCAATGAACGACTTCGGCCCGAAGCGCCCGATGTCAGAAGATGCACTGTGTGAATCAACTGACACCGTAAAAGCGAAGCGCGGCCGACCGAAGAAAAAGCCTGATTATGACCGGGAGAAAGAAATCGAAGCGCTGCAGCAGAAGGTGATCAATCTCTTCGGTGAACCTTTCGATGATCGAGTAGAACGTTCAGAAGCAGCTCCAAGTATCCGGGAAATCGCAAAGGCATTGGATACGACCCCTCTGACGGTTCGGAAGATGCTGATCACTGCAGGATATTATAGTACGAAACACAGCCGAAAAGTACAGGAACTGTACGAACAAGGGTGTACGATCCAGGAGATTATGGAACAGACTGGGTTGAAAAGAGCTTCTGTACATGGCTATCTGCCATATACAAAAGGAAACTATAATTTGCCCGAGTTGCCGCTGAATGCCGAGCGTAGACGAGCCTATCGGAGAAGAATTGCTGTCTGTGAGCGACTTATGCAGGAAATTAATTCGCCGAATGCGGAGGAGTGTCTGTGGGATGCGATTTTGGCGTTTGCCGGATATCCGTTTGTGACGGAGAAAGGCTTGCCCCTGAAGTACACTGTAGAAGGTGGAGAGATATTCTTCAATCGAAAGGAAAAGAGCGTGACGCGGGCAACCGTGATGAGAGCGTTCCATCAGGCAAGAACGATTCAGGAATCAGAGGGCTGCGTGAGCGGCCCCAAAAAGCTGGGAACTTTTGGCGCGAGTTATCTGTACCCAGTATTTCTTCGGATTGGCGTGTGCTCAAAAAAATCTGAAATTTTTTGAAAAACGGATTTGTGGGCATAAATTGGATTTTAGCATACATGGCTAGATAGGCATGAAAAGTAATGAGAAGTTCTGGGCTGTCTTGAGCAGTCTTGAAATAGATAATATTCCAGAAGGGAAGGAAGAAAAAATGAAATCAGATGAAAAACTGGTGATACAAATTGAAAAGAACGAAACACTGGGAGATTTTATTCAGAAATGCCGACAGCAGTATGGTTGGACGCAGGAGGAACTGGGGTGGCGCACCGGAATTACAAGGGAACATGTGGGTCGTATTGAGAGAGGCAAGTGTGTCCCTTCAGTTCAAACGTTATATGATCTTGAAAAGGCTTTGAATCTTCCTGAGTGCTCCTTGGTAAAAAGAGTAAATGGGCAAGCGGAGGCGGACGTTTCACAGGAATCAGAGGAGAAGGAACAGGTGGGACGTGCTTGTAGGGAGCTGGAACTCGCATTGGCTGCGAATCTGACCAAATCGAATCTGCGGAAGGCAAGCAATGCAATCAGCACCATTGCGAAAATGCTGAATGACACGGAGATGTTCTCAAATAAAAAATAATCTGTGAAATGTCTCTCAAAAAGTGACATGGGTGTCCTTGAGAGTGAGGCTACACAGAGATAGAATTATAGATGAAGAAATAAGTCAGTAGATCGGTGCATTTTCAGCGTATCAGGAGGCAGTACATATGGATCGGGCGACAAACATGGAAACACAGCTTGCAGAGCAAACTTTACAGGAACCTGCCCTTGCGCAAAGTGGCTCCAATGTGCTGCGCCGTCACATCAAGGAAAATCCCAAGAAAGCAGTTCTTGCTCGTCACCGCCTGTGGCTGGACAGCATCCCGCATGAATATCCCATGCCATATACGCCATATAGGATCGGGGTGTACATCCGGTATTTCAATCAGACCCGGCATGAGAACTATCTGGAAAAGCACATCCAGCAGTATATGGACGATATTGCCCTGTGCCCACAGTGGACGCTGGTAGATTTCTATGTAGACAAGGGAATGACCGCCCCGCACATGGAGTACTCCAAAGAGTGGTGCCGTCTGCTGGAGGATTGCTTCACCGGCAAGGTGGATCTCATTGTGACGCAGAAGGTCAGCAATGTGTCAAGCGACTGGAAAGAGATGACCTTTGTGGCACGGATGCTGGCAGCGCAGGAACATCCCGTGGGAATCTACTTTATTTCCGAAGATATTTTTACGCTGGCTTCGTATTACCAGCCTGACCTGCGGGATATGGGGCTGTTGCCGGAGGGCTGGCAGACCCTCCCGGCGGATGAACTGGACGAGCCGATGCTTTCGACCCTGCCGAAGCCTGCCATGCCGGAACAGGCAGAGCAGATGAGCCTTGACGAAGAAACGGATGCAATGGAGTGAACCGAGTGGAAAAGACAGAACTGACCAATGCCCAAAAGCAGAATCGGGTTCGGCAGCGCATCTCGCAGGCTTCGATTGATCCGGATAAATACGAGTACATCCCGGCGAAGGAGCAGAACGACCATGTGAAGGCTGACCAGTATCAGCGAGTTGCCATCTATGCCCGTGTTTCTACGGACAACCCCATGCAGACGACTTCCTTTGAATTGCAGCAAAAGTACTATGAGGAACTGGTGGCGCAGCATCCTCAGTGGGTGCTGGTGAAGATCTACGCAGACGAAGGAAAATCCGGCACCACCATGCAGCATCGAGACTCGTTTAATGAGATGCTGACAGATGCGGATGCCGGAAAGATCGACCTAATTATTGTGAAGAATATTTCTCGCTTTGCCCGTAATGTGGTGGATTTCCTGAGCGTCATCCGCAAGCTGTCCGAGAAGAAGATCGGCGTGCTGTTCGAGTCGGAAGCAATTTACTCCCTGAACGATGATTCTCACATGGCACTGTCCTTTCAGGCAACCATTGCAGAGCAGGAATCTCGTACCCGAAGCAGGAGTATGGAAACTTCCCTGCGGATGCGGCTGGATCACGGATTGCCCCTGACCCCGGAGCTGCTGGGTTTTGAGAAGAACGAGGACGGCAAGCTCGTCGTTAATCCGGAGACCTACAAAATCCCCAAGCTCATGTTCTATATGTACCTGTACGGATATTCCACCCAGCAGATCGCAGACACCCTCACGAAGCTGAGCAAGCGGACGTATTTGGGCAATCTGAAATGGACGGCCTCCGGGGTGGCAGCCAGTATGCGGAATGAACGCTACTGCGGAGATGTGCTGACCCGCAAGCGGTTCACAAAGTTTGCGGCGGATGTCCACGACCAGAAGTCTTTCAAAAACCGGGGAGAAAAGCCCCAGAGCCATTACAGGGATGACCATGAAGCTATCATCGACCGGAACGACTTTCTGGCAGTCCAGCGCATCATGAACAATGCCAGATTCGGCGGTACGTCCCTGCTGCCGGAGCTGCAGGTCATCCCGGACGGTCTGCTGAAAGGTTTTGTCATCGTTCATCCCAAGTGGGGCAGTTTTACCAAGGAGGATTACATCGCCGCTTGCAGGAGCGTGGACAGCAACCCGGCAGAGGAAAGCCGGTTAGAGGTTCGGGAGGGCTCCTTCGACCTGACCGGATACGAGGTGGCAGACTTTAAACTGTTCAGTGACCAGAGCGTCCCTGCCATCATGCTTCACAAGGATAGCATTGCTTTCAGTGTGGCAGGCATCCGGGAAATGGACCTGAAAGATAATTATGTGGAACTGCTGGTGCATCCGCTGCGGAAAGAAATCGCCGTGCGCCCCACCAATAAGGATAACCGCTGTGCTATCCAGTGGGCAAACGGTGTCCGGGGCAATCGTCATTCCCGCTCAGTAGCAGCCAAGGCCTATATCCAGACCTTGTATCGGATTTTCGGCTGGGAGCAGGATAACAACTATAAGCTCTATGGCCGCATCTACCGGGATGGGCAGGATGCCGCCTGCATCTATGCCGGAACCAACGCCAGCGTGTACATCAAAAATAACGAGGTCACTGTGGAGGATGCCACCGGCCAGAACATCAGCCGGCAGGGCAAGCGTATCCGTGGTGTAGTGGGGGACTTCGGGCAGGGGGTCGGCAATGGGTACTATGTAGAAAAGAGTATGACCGAGCTTCGGAACCTGACCCGACAGGAGTGGCAGACCCGGCTGGCCGGACAGATGGTCAGCACCGGAACGGAGCTTCAGGTCACATCGTATGATGAATTGCGCAGCTTCATTCAAGAAGAACTGGGGGAGCTGTTTGAGGAGGACGTACAGAAATGATGGAAGAGAATGCACAGATGAGCCTGCTGCCGGATGCAGTTGGGGCGGCGCAGATGACGATGACAGGTGAAGAAGAAATCGACCTTAGTGAATATGAGATCGTCCGCCCGGAGTTTTTCGCCCACATCAAGGAACCGGCCTTGACGGTGAATGTGGACAAGATCGGTGTGAACACCGCCTGTGTTCGTCTGATGCCGGATGTGGAATATGTGCAGATCCTCGTTAATCGCAAGGAGAAGAAGCTCCTGCTCAAGCCCTGTGATGAAATTGAGATCACCGGATACCGCTGGGGTAAAACAAAAGAAGGAAAACGATACCCAACCCAGCGGACAGGGAAACTTTTTGTCCTGACGATTTGTGAACTCATGGACTGGAACCCGGATTATCGGTATAAGGTGCTGGGCAAGATGGTGCAGGCCAATGGAAAGTCTCTGATTGCCTTTGATCTCACGTCCAGCGAATGTTTCCCCAAGGTGGTCAACCGGGACGGCAAGAAGATCAGCAGCCGCCAGTCCATCTTTGCAGAACAGTGGAGCGGCAAGTTTGGTCCCACCTATTCCGAGAGCCGCCGTTCTCTGGAGGTCAAGACCTTTGATAACTACACGGTCATCACGGTAAATGGGAAGAAAACCGAGGTGCATCCGCAGACACAACCGAAGCAGCAGGGAAGTATGGGTGATCCCTTATGAAACAGGAAAATGAGTTTGGCTTGCGCATCAGTGCCAAGTACAATCGCATCTATGTCCACCGGACAACGCTGAAAGCCATCGGGAACCCGGAATTCGTGTCGTTAGGCATCCATCCGAAAAGTAAAAAACTGGTGGTGCTGGCGGCAGAAGAATGTGACAAGGAGGCCATGCGCGTCCGGTATACAGAGGACAATATGTTCTGCATTTATAGTAAGGTGCTGTTGGACGGCATCTGTACGGTGGCACCGCAGATTGGTGCACAGGACTCCTGCCTACTGCACGGAAGGCTGCTGAAGAAACAGAATGCGGCCGCATTTGACATGAACGATATCGAAACCATCACGGAAGCGGAATGAGGGAGAACACATGAAACAGGTCTGGCAAATCGACCCGGAGTTCAGACGGCTGAGCGTTCCACTATCTCCGGAGGAGGAAAACAGGCTGGAGAATAGCCTGCTCCGTGAAGGCTGCAGGAAGCCCATTGCGGTGTGGCACGGCTGCATTCTGGATGGGCATAAACGGTATGAAATTTGCAGCTACGAAGAGATGGACTACAAAACAGTAGAAATGAATTTTGTCTCCAGAGAGGATGCCATTATCTGGATATGTAAAAAACGAGTTAAGGAATCTTCTGCGAACAAAACCATTTATAAGTACCTTGTAGGGAAATGGTATAACGCAGAGAAAACAAGGATTCACGCAAAACAAAAAGAAAAACGAAGAAAAAGTCTGGATTTAGCAATCAAGCAAAAAGGAGAGGAAGGACAGCTGGTAAGCATTCCAGTTAATCGTATATCCAAAGTAATAGCAGTGCAGATTTCAATGTCGTATAATTCAGTAGAGTCGTATGGTATGTTGGCAAAATTTTTGGATGAGATTTCAGAAAAGGATGAAGTCTTTTTTACGGCACTTGTTGAGAACAAAATCGTTATTTCCTTTGAAAAACTGCGGAAGTTTGCACAAATGGATGAAACAAAGTTAATTGGTATCAGGAGAAAAATGCTGCGGGAAAAAGACGTGAAAATGCGTCAGCGAAAGCCAAGACAGCAATCAACAGACGACTCATCCGGAAAAACGCAGCAAGAGCAGACCGCACCGCTGGAAATGGGCATCAAGGAGATGCCAGTGTTTGACCCGGACATGGAATTCCGTGGGCTGGCGCTGACGATTCCCACATGGATGAATGCCATTGCGCGTACCCGGGCAAAGACAGATATCGATTTGGTATCCGAACCGACCAAGGCGCAGCTTGCCATGATCCTGCGTAGACTGGAAGAACAGATCACGCAGACGCTGGAGGTAATTGAAAAATGATTCCTGGAGATATGTTGACAGAAGCGCAGCGGCGCTGCATCCCGGATGTGTCCTTTGAATTGATCCCTATCCGAAATCTGGTTTCCAACCAGGAGTACCAGCGGCCGCTGTCCGAAAATCATATTCGAAAAGCTCTGGAAGAATTTGATGTCTATCAGATCAACCCGGTCAAGGTGAGCCGCCGGGACGGTATCAATTATGTGTTTGACGGCCAGCATACCATTGAGATCATTGCCAGTGAGTCCGGTTCCCGTGATACCCCGGTGTGGTGCATGATATACGATGACCTGAAATATAAGGAGGAAGCCCATATCTTTGCTGACCAGCAAAAGCATGTCAAGGCACTGTCTTCTTTCGAGACCTTCAAGGCGCATATTGAAGCGGATGACCCCAAACAGAAAATGATCGAGGCTATTGTGCAGTCCTACGGGTTGGCAATCACCTCGACCAAAGCAAAAAACGGTATCAGTGCAGTTTCTACACTGGAGCGTATCTATGATAAATACGGGCAGGCTGTTCTGGATACGACCCTCCGGCTTGCAATCGCTACATGGGAAGGTGAAAACAACTCTCTGTCCGGCAGTATCCTGATGGGCATTGCCCGAATCGTTGTGGCGTATGGGGATTCCTTAAAAGAGGATGTATTCAAAGACCATGTTGGCCGAGTGTCTGTGAAGGCGATTATCCGTGCGGCAAAAGAACGCCGCCCCGGTGCTCTGGGTTATTCCGAGGCGATGATCATTGAGTACAATAAGAAAAGTAAGTTCCGCCTTTCGCTGAAAACACTCTATGGCGGAAAGCAGACCTCGGACGAGGATGAATTTGGAGAAGAATAATGTAAAAAAGGCTTCCAGTGCCGCTCGTGCAGGGAAAGGGGCAGAATATAGGATGTCTGGCTATAACGAAATTGGTGCGATGAATTTCGCAGAAGGCTTTTTACTAGCCGGTGGACAAGCAGATATACTGCGAAAAATAATTGTAAAAGAATATGATTTGGACGAGGCAACCGCTAACTGGCACATTGAGCAGGCACAGCAATGGGTGGTGCGGTCAAGGAAGGCGCTGAATGGTGCAAACGGTGAGGAAAATGAAAATCGATAAGTTTATGTACCTGCCAACAATGACAGAAGATGAATTTGCAGAGAACATTGGAAAGGAAGATTTCTTCCGCAGATTCGGAAACCCTGCGGTGATCTGCACACAAGCAGGGGAAGGTTACATCGTGCTGAGTGCCGAATTGTACGATCGAATGGCAGAACTATGTGGCTTTCCGGGAACAAAGGAGCTGATTGAGCGTGAACCGAGAACTTGATGGCTGCTATTTCCGTATTGTGCGGGACGGCGTGGGGCAATCTGTGTGCTTTACCGATCTGACGAAGGAAGAGCGCGACATACTGTTGGCAGAAAAGGACACGCAATTCCTGAAAAATCTATGCTGCTATCTGGCAGATCGAATCCAAGAGCTAGGAGATATCATCGAGGAGCAATCCCGGCAGCTTCTCATGGATGATCTGGCAATAGGGCGGACATCTGACGAGGAAAATGCTTGGATTCCAGCAGAAGATGTGCGGCAACATTTTACGGAAAGAATATGACGCTGCATGGAAAGAAGGCTGACGGATGAACGCATTTGATGTGGACTACTGGATTAGTGTCATGTGTAAATGCAGTTGGACACCGCGAACTTTGGATGAAAAGAGTCGGCATGCCCTGATGTACTTATTCCACCTGACTGACCAGATTGCATCTGTCGACCGGGATAACCGCCGTGAGTTCTGGATTACAGCGAAGCGCGGCAGCATCGAAGATTTTCGACCGTATTACGATGAAGAAGCCACCGAGCAAGAACTTGCGGAAGCCATGCAGGAGCAATACCCGAAAGAAGAATACTGGTACAAGTTCGTATCCGTGCAGCACACAAATTGTCGAAAAGAGGAGTTTTTTTGCGTTCTCCTGAACGGAAAAGCAGTCTTGAGCTTGAATGACCCATGTGAGGATAAAAATCAGTTCAATGCAATCGAACTGATCGATTGGCTGATTCAAATGGCAAGTGGTGTTCTGGACAAGCTGCGCGCAGGTACTTATAATACTGAGATTCAGGAAAAGCTGCCGGATGACTATAAATACGGTGTGATCTCCCGGAAGGACTATTGGGATATTTACCCGGAAGACCGTGCAGATTACCGCGGCGCATTTAAGGATTGGCAGATTGAAGAATTTTTGCGATGCAAGGATGAGCTTTTGGCAGATTATATTCCAGAGAACTGTCAGCAGCGCATGACTGCCCGTGATTTTTATGAAGCCTGCGCAGTGTGCTATAAAGCCGTTCGGATGGAACAGCGGGTGCATTTTCCTTTCAAGGACTCCAAGGAGGAACACCTGTGGTATAACGGAACAACGCCAAAAGAACTGTATTATATGTTTGCAGACGGAAGGGATGATGGTCTGTCCGGTGTGCCATTGGATGATGCCGCCGCATTTGCCGAATGGCGCAATCAAAAGGAGCCATATTATGAATTTAACGGGCACCACCCGTGGGAAATCTTACCATCTGGCTCTGTGGAATACAGCATGTACCTGCAGGTTATGAAATCATCAAACGGATTTTACTACGGTCTCTCCGGCAGCACCCTTCACCGCAGCAAAGATACGATCCACAGCTACCTTGCCATGCGCAAGGCAGGATTGCCGGTAAAAATCTACGATGGATTGAAGATGGCAGCGCGCTTTGAGGAAACCGATGTGATCGGCATTGTACCGCAGGGAAGGTCAACTTCCTATGTTGATCGTATTATGCAATACGAAATTACGGATGCCGTACATTTGTCCGATGACGAGAAATCGGAGCAGGTTGCAGCCAAAACCATCTGGCAGCCAGAAATAGAATGCAAACTTCTGTAAGGGAGAAAACTGTAATGAGTGATATGCTGATAGATATTCAATATGATCCAGAACAGAATAATTACATTTACAGCTTCCGGATGTCCGAGCAGAAAAAGCATGATTTGGAAAAACGGCTGCAAAGCTACGGCGCAACGCTGGAAGAAGCAATACCCAATTATTTGCAGGCTGTTATGAATCGGGAAGATAAAAACACTTAGCCATAAATAAAAATGACTTCCCGTGGTACGCATCATAATTCTATGAGAGGCGTGGGAAGTACTGTTGTATTTATCATATACTGAAATATACAAAATTGCAAGGCGGTGAGCACATGATTTATATCACAGGAGATACCCACGGAGATTTCCGAAATGTAGAACGGTTCTGCAAAAAAATGCAGACCAGCAAAGACGATGTTCTGATCATTCTGGGTGATGCAGGCATCAACTATTATGGCCCCGAACAGGACAAGCGGAAGAAAAAGTATCTGGAATCGCTGCCCATTACGATTTTTGCAATCCATGACAATCATGAAATGCGGCCGCAGACGATCCCGACCTACCATGAAGCAGACTGGAATGGTGGCAAAGTTTACATGGAAGACGACTATCCGCATATCCTGTTTGCTAAAGATGCAGAACTGTATGAGCTGAACGGCCTGTTCACTTTTGTAGTCGGCGGTGCATACAGCGTGGATAAGAACTACCGCCTGCTGCACGGCATGGCATGGTGGCCAGATGAGCAGCCGTCTGATGAAATTAAACATCAGGTGGAAGAAAAGCTGGAAGGGATGGACTGGGACGTTGATGTGGTCCTAACACATACTGCACCTTTAAAATATGAGCCAACAGAAGTATTTCTGCCAATGATCAACCAAAGCACCGTGGATAAGTCGACCGAGCAATGGCTGGACAGCATCGAGGAGCAGCTATACTATGACAGGTGGTATTGCGGGCATTACCACACTGCTAAGAAAATTGAAAAAATTCAATTTATGTACAACGATTTTGACGAATTTCCTGAAAATAAAGATGGCGAAATCGATGATGAAGATGAACTGTGCTATGAATGCAGTTTATACGATGATAACTCATATTTAGATGAAAATGGTGAATGGGTAAATTGTTGTCTAGACTGTCCTCTTAATAGAATGAACGATGATGATTAAATGCAGCAGGAGAAAACAGCATGGAAACAATGAAATTGGAACAGCTGATTCAGGCAACGAGTGGTCTGAGTAACCGGAAAGAAACACCGGTTCTTGTCAACGGACAGCCAATTACGGAAATTCGTATTTCCATTAAAGATGGTGCCCAGTGCGTCAATCTTGTATCGGAGAATCCCGATGCAGCATATGATGTGCGCTGTGCCTTTGATGAAGAACATAATGAATGGCTCTATGTGATTTCTATGCCAGAAAAAGATAAGATGGTACTTGAAGAAATCTGCAAAGGCCATAAAATAAAGATAGAAGATTTGGTGCGGCAATTTTACTTGTGGGTGATGCGAGAGCCGGAGGCTGCAGCGCAGTGGCTGAATGGTGAAGCTGAAAATAAGAAGGTGTGAAAATGGGACGGCAGGATAATGTTGAGATTTTTGAAGATACACAGCGGTTGTACAGCAGTAGCGAACGGCTGATCTCTGTAATCAAGAATTCCAGTGCTGCGCAAGAGTGTTTCACGGGCATGGGACGGTACTGGTATGGCCCAGAGCATCGGATTTATCAGAAACCAGCGCAGACTGTGATAAGCCCCAAGCGCACTCTGGAGGCTGCAGCACCTTACGTATATGCAGGAAAGAAAGTGTGCGTTCTAAATTTTGCATCGGCTACCAATCCGGGCGGCGGTGTGGTTAAAGGCTCGTCTGCACAGGAAGAAGCGATCTGCCGTTGTTCTACACTCTATCCAAACCTGAAGGCAGAGCGTGCATGGGAGAAATTTTACGCACCCCATCGGCGTGCCCGTGACCCGCTGCATAACGATGACTGCATTTATACGCCGGGCGTGATGGTCTTTAAAGCAGACACGGATTATCCACAACTGTTGCCGGAAGAAAAGTGGTATCCGGTAAATGTCCTGACCTGTGCTGCACCCAACTTGCGGGAGCGTCCCAGCAACGAAATGAACGCCGGGGACGGCGATGCCGCCGTACATATCAGTGGGGAAGACCTGCAAGCCTTGCATGAAAAACGGATGCGCAGGGTGCTGGAAATCGCATGGAGAAAAGGAAACGAGGTTGTCATCCTTGGTGCCTTTGGCTGCGGCGCATTCCGTAATCCGCCAGCTGTGGTGACACAGGCGATGAAAACGGTAGTACAAGAATACCGGATGCGTTTTGAAACCATTGAGTTTGCTGTGTACTGTGGGGCGCAGTATGACACGAATTATCGAGTGTTTCAGCAGGTTCTTGGCGGCATGTGAACTGCTGCATATGGTCGGTGTGGAGACCTGAAACCCGCACGAGTGCAGGGAAACGCTGCGTAAAAGCCAGGAGATGCGGCGTGCCGGATGGCGCGCCCTTCTCCGTATAATAGACTTTTAGAGAATTTCGTTTCGAACAAAATGAAAGCGAAATTGTAAAACGGAAATTTCGCCTATGGCGAAACAAGGGCTGTTGCAATAGTTGGAGGCAGGCATGAGATACTACATAGCAGACTGCCACTTTTATCATAAAAATTTGCTGACGGAAATGGATAACCGCGATTTTGAATCTGTCGAGCAGATGAACGAAGTGATGATAGAAAAGTGGAACAAAAAAGTGCACGCACAGGATGAAGTGGTGATTCTTGGTGATCTGTCTCTTGGCAACGGAAAGGAAACCAACGAAATACTGTGTCGGCTGAAGGGACGGCTCTACTTGATTCGAGGAAATCACGATGAGCGGTACTTAAGGGACAAAGATTTTGACGTATCCCGGTTTGAGTGGGTCAGGGATTATGCGGAGATCCATGACAATAAGCGAAAAATCGTGCTGATGCACTATCCGGTGTTCTGCTATAACGGCCAGTTTCGGCGTGGGGCAGATGGAACACCGCTGACCTACATGCTGCATGGGCATATCCACAAGTCGGAAGATCAGGTGCTGGTGGATCGGTTCAGCACAGAGACCAGAGCTATGATGCGGAAAAGTGCCCATCAGGAAACAGCGCAGCCGGTGCCGTGCCAGATGATCAACAGCTTCTGTATGTATTCGGATTACACGCCACTCACACTGGAAGAGTGGGTGGAGTGTGACCAAAGACGACGTGGCAGAACTGATTGTGGCTAATGCGGGGAACAGAAATTGAAATATAAACAAGATTATTGAATTTAATATTCGATTTTCAAAATTCGTGTTGCTATTTTCCAAAGAAGTTGGTATACTAAAATCGGAGGTGGTATCTGTGAGCGAAATGCCGATTGTTCGGATTCAACGGGCTGCTATCAGAAATTTCAGAAATGTGGAATCCGGAGAAATTCGTTTCCCCTGCAATTATGGTGAAGATATTTTTGCGCCCAAAGCAGATGTTCTTGGAATTTATGGTCAGAATGGATCGGGTAAGACTACGTTTATTGATGCGCTGGAGATTTTGAAGACGCTGCTGTGCGGTCAGAAAGTAGGAACTGAATTGTCTGACTGCATTTCTTATGGACAGGAGCAGGCAGAACTGCAATTTGAGTTTAGTATTCTCAAACTGGATAAAGGCAGCGTGTCATACAGACGACGGCTTATCTATTCTGCTATTCTGAGCAGAGACACGATTGATGAATCGGTCAAGTGTGTTACGCCCAGCAGTACTCCGGAAAAGACCTCTCGAATTAAGACTATTTTTGAGTGTACCCATGAGGCGGAGAACGCCGTGTTCCTGCCGCAGGTTAAATTGGATTCTCTATTTGGTACAAAACAGAGTGCAAAGGTGAATGAGCTTCGTGTCACTAAACTGTTGTGCCAAAAGGAGTATCGTTCCTTTTTGTTCTCTCCTGAATTTTTAAAGATGCTCCACGATGCCGCACAGAAAAACGATGACGACGTTGAACCATTATTTGAGATCGCATACTTTGCAAAGACGTCTTTCTTTGTTATTCTAAACCGCAATAATGGACTTATTTCGTTGGATGCAGCAATTCCTGTCAATTTCAGAACAGAAACGGCAGGTGGTATGTTTACGTTGCCAATTGACCGACCGACGACGATTCCGAGTAATTTCTTGGAGATTGTCCGACAGGTTATATCGACTATCAGTATGGTCCTCTGCAAAATCATTCCGGGTGTGAAATTGACACTTGTAGAACTTGGCACTGAGCTGATGGAAGATGGAAAGCAGGGTACAAAAATTCAGCTGGCGCGCGAACTTCTCTGTGCGAATGGAGAAACGCATCGACTGCCTTTGAAGTATGAATCTGAAGGCATTAAGAAAATCACGTCCATCTTGCATTTGCTGATTGCGGCATATAATAATCCATCCATCACACTTGCGATTGATGAATTGGACTCTGGTATCTATGAGTACTTGCTTGGAGAATTGCTGCGCATTATCCAGAATTTGGGCAAGGGACAGTTGATTTTTACTTCCCACAATCTTTATCCGCTGGAAACATTGGATAGCGATTCTATTGTTTTTACAACGACAAAAAATGATGACCGTTATACACGCATCAGAAGTGTGAGAGCCACGAATAATCTTCGTTCTATGTACCTGCGTGAAGTGATCCTTGGGAGCAATAATGACGCAGCACTGTATGAGGAAACCAATGTGTCTGAAATTGCCCACGCAATGAGAGTTGTTGGTAAGCGTATGGAGAATATCTCTATAAAAGAGGAAACGTCCTCGGAGGTGTCCCATGGCTAAAAAGAAGGTCATGCTCTTTATTGTAGAGGGCCCAACAGATGAAACCAGCCTCTCCACAGTTCTGAACCGTATTTTTTCGTCCTCAACGGTGAAATTTCAAGTTGTTCACGGTGATGTGTTGACTCGTGATTTTACGTCATCGGATAAAATTGTGGCTGCGGTATGGGATCAAGTCAAAGCCTTTATGGGTGAAATCTACAAGAAGATCGACATTTGCCGCATCGTTCACCTTACCGATATGGATGGAGTTTTTGTTCCGGATAATGCGGTTGTAGAGGATAATATGATGGCAGATGGTGCTCCACCGCATTACACAGAAACTCAAATTCAAACACCAAACCGTGTGGGCATTTTGGATCGGAATAAGAGAAAGCGTAAGAATGTCGACCGACTTTCTGCTTGCCCTAGAATCGCAGGCATTCCATATAGTATGTACTATTTTTCCTTGAATCTTGATCATGTCCTTCATGGGAAAACGAATATTTCCGCATGGGAAAAGGTTCGGTGTGCCGAGGAATTTGATTTGAAGTACGGGGATGATCCAGATGGCTTTACTCTTTTTATGAAAGGGTCATCTTTCTCCGTATGTGATGATTACCGTAGCTCATGGGCGTTCATTAAAACGGGACTGCACTCATTAGAGAGACACAGTAATTTTGGTATAGAGCTGCCACCTGTAGAAATCAAGGAGGATGAAACCACCGAGTGAATTTCTTGGAATGAGTAAAATTTCAAGCCTGAAACACCTCGTTTAAAATTGGGGCACAGATACCGATTATTAGCAAGTGTTTTGGAAAAACTTGTTTCAGATTGATGATTATGGTACGCTGCGAAAAAGTGCCCATCAGGAAGAAGCCAAGCTGATATCTTTCTTGGATTTTCTTTAAGCAGGAGCAACTCTCCGAAGAATTGACTTACGAAGTGGATTTAAGTGGACTTTGAGTGCATATAAGGGATTCAATGAAGTGGAGACAATCAAATGCATAAAAAAGCTGATTCTGTGAATATCTGGAGCAGATATCTTAAAGGAACGCCTACTCAGGAAATATATACTCGGTACAGGAAAGCACTTTCTGAAGAAAGTAAAGCAATGTGGTTTTCACAAAAGATGGAGTTCTATTTGATGGCAAAGGATGACGATGAGTTGATGGCTGCAATAGCATGTTTTACGCCGCCTCAAATGGACACTGTCTTAAGAGGTTTGCACAAAATAGTTTGTAATGATCCAACAATTGTAGCAGATATGAAGAATGTACACCAAGAAAAAATGAACGTATTTCTAAAAAAGACAGTTCAGTATTGGGGAGCAGTAGAAGACGAAAAAGTCAATGAGGCGATTGGAGGTTTTACGAATTTTGAAAAGATCACATTGCTTCGGGTGCTCCATAAGCAGTGTATCCCTACATTCTAAAGCAAGAAGCATGGGTTGAATTGATTGATGTTGCCACAGCATACATTAAACTGAATCCGTCTGGAGAATGCCTGCCATCGGACAGTAGAACATATTTCAAAGAAAATGGATTCCGTTACACAGATGGCCAGAAGAAAAAGCTCCTAAAAACGGTAAGTGGCGGACTAACCGATTATATGTCAGACTGGCATAGAGAAAACCTGAATAAAAATGAATTCCGAGCAGATTATTGAAATTTAACATAGGAAATAAGGAATGAAGAACTCACCTTTTGCATCAATTTGCAACGAACTAGCAGCTGAATTTGATACCGCGGATATTACGAGAGATATTAATAAGACACAAGAATTGCTTGAAAAAGCGAAAAACATTTTAAATGACAATGATACGCCGGAATATGCTCCGCTTTTTTATTCTGTTGGAACATCAACAACGATTTTAAGAGATGACCTATTACGAAAAAGCACTGCAGAAAATCCATACACAGACGATGAAATAATTAAAACCCATAGCCAGGCTTTGTGGTATTTTCGACATGCAGAAGAGTTGTTAAATCAAGTAGAAGTAAACAAGGAAAACTATCCTTATGTTACAGGAATTCGAATGATTCTGTATGTGAATCTTGGTAACGCACTGGATTTTTGCGGTAGAAAATGCTCGGCAATGGGCTATTACAGTAAAGCCACGGAGCTTCACCCTTTTGGAATGGCACTTGGTAATATAGGAAATGCTCTAGAACATTATGCATCTTTCGAAGGTGATGAAGGGCATTGTGCGGTTCTATTTAGAACAGCTTATAAATATTACTTGGAAGCTGAACGAGCAAACGATTCTTATACATATGAGGAGGCAAAACGGGGATTTTCCGAGAGACGAAAAGCTATGGAATCACACTTCGGAAAAGAGAATCTTAAGGCACAGAGTGAACTTATTCCCGTAGAAATGGAATCCGAAATGGAAGTTTCTTATAGAAAATGGTGCCTTGCCAATCATTTATTCCTAAATACGCTGAATGACCTGCCAGAATTAAATGAAGCTTTTATGCAGGACATACTTCAGATTACATCTATTACAACGACGATTGAACAAGAAGATCCGCCATTTGTCTTTGAAATGTTCAATCAAATCAAGGAAGAATATATTTATGCGAGATATTTGCTTTACGAAGTGATAAATCCTATTGGCAAAGTCCATTTGGCAGATAAGGAAACTCATCTGGAGGATACACTGAATTACAGCAGTTATTCCATTCGAATTGAAAAATTAAAAACCGCATATAGAACATTATATTCCATTTTTGATCGAATTGCCTTTTTGTTGAATGCATATTTGAAACTTGGTGTTGTTGAGCAAAAAGTGAATTTTGACAGTATTTGGAGTAGATTGAAAGAGAAGGAAGCGAAAAACATAGCATTATCAGCGTTACATTGGATTGATAGAGATTTTAAAGAAAAATTTGGCAATGCTGGTGCTCCACATACGAAAAAAATAAAAATGTTGAGAAATGCTTTAGAACATAAATTTGTTTCGGTACATATGTTCTCAACTGAGAATGAAGTGAAAATCGGAAAGGACTATATCTATCGGATTTCAGAAGAGAATTTAATAGAGTGTACAATGGATTTGCTACAACTAATTAGAGAAGCTGTAATTGAGTTGACGATAGCAATCCGAATAGAAGAAAAGCAGAGAAATCCTAGTGAGAAGAAAGTTCTTCAGATGTCAATGATGGAATATCTAGATGAATTTAAAATATAAGTGTTAAGAAAAATTCTTTTATCATTTTAGATTCTTGCAATCCCTTGACACATATGTTATAATGGACTTATAAAGCCCATTAGGGAAAAACACACAAAGTTTCCAGTCGGGCAAAACAGAATATTGATTTTAGAGCAGTCGCGTAGTGTGTGCTATGTGACTGCTTTTTCTTTTGCTTAATAATTAGCTACGACTAACTGTTGCAACTGAGGAAAAACAGTCATAACCCTTTCTGCCATCAAAGACCTTATGCTGGAGACCTTCGAGGTCAGCAAGGTCCTGATCATTGCGCCGCTGCGTGTGGCCCGTGATACATGGCCGGCTGAGATCGAAAAGTGGGATCATCTGCAAGGCCTGGATATTTCTGTCATCGTAGGTGATACAAAGACCCGCATTGCAGCACTCCACCATCCGGCGATGATCTATGTCATCAACCGTGAAAATATCAAATGGCTGGTGGAGTATTATGAGAAAAACGGAATGCGCTGGGATTTTGGCATGGTCGTGATCGATGAGCTGTCATCGTTCAAAAACTACCAGTCCCAGCGTTTTAAATTCCTGCGGAAAGTCCGCCCGTATGTGAAACGATGGGTCGGATTGACCGGCACCCCTTCTTCCAATGGTCTCATGGATCTTTGGGCGGAGATCGGGATTCTGGATGGCGGGGAGCGGCTTGGCAAATTCATCGGCCGGTACAGGGAGGCTTATTTTATGTTTATCCTTTACGGTGCCACTTCCCGAAACGGCAAAGGCACTGCAATGGAAACCTTCCTGAAGATCATGGGCGACTACGGCAAAACCTCAAATCCGGATATGCTGGCATCTAAATTCCGTGGTGGGAACACAGGCGGACCTTCGGAAGAAGTGGCTCGTCTGGTCGGTTCCAGATTTGTAAATATCTCTGAGCCGGAGAAGAAGATCACATTTAATGCAGCTCTCGTAGCCTAAAATCATGTCCGGTGAAATTTTAGCAAAAGAGACATCAGAGGAGCGCATCTGGGCAGAGCAAATGCCCCGGCGGTGCTCCGGGCCCCGGACGCTCCGAACTATGTGTTCCGTGAAAATAGACTTCCCAATATGAGAAAAATGCAGGTCGGATGTAAAATTGACGGAAACCTTGCAAATGACGCTGAAACGTGATATAATTTTGGTGCGAACAAACCGGTTTTGGTACGACAACGGTATGGTCTGGTACTGTAACTGTTGTTACGAAACTGTGAAGAACTACTTGGAAAAGTGCAAAAATTCAGCGTAGCTGCGACGACACCTATCAGGTTCAGGTCGTGTCTTGGTACGACAACGAGAACTCCTACACCTCTCAGATGGTTCGTACCATTAAGTGCTTCGCTGAGAATTGCTGATTGAGTTCCTGACCTTCTATCGCAAGTCAAGAAATTAGCGCAACATTCAAGCAGCATATTTGCGATATGCAATTCAATGTTGTTGCTGTTGCATTAAAAAGTTGAATTGCTATAAAAAAGGTTTTTGCTCCCCCTCCTGCCGGGTGACCGGTGGGAGGGGGAGCTTTTTTGTCTGCGCAGGAAAATTGCGGCCGGGCGAAACGAGCAAAATTCGGCACGATCTATTGAAAGCAACTCCATAGTATGTTAAAATTACAAAGATAAGATAAACTGGGTTTGGTGTGAAAATCCATGTGCCGCGGGCCGGGAAGTACCCGGACAAAGCGGGCGGAAACGAGGCCGCCGCAGGGTACAACGGTAAGGAGTAAGAAATTTTTATGATTACAAGACGTGAAAAATTGCAATATGGATGTCTGTTTGTGACCGATTTTGTCTCGCTGGTGGCCAGTGTGGCGGTGGCGTGGCTGATCATGGACGGCCTGTTCGGTAAGATGACGGACTTCCGGGAGCCGCGGCTGGTGCTGGAAGCCTGTGTCATGCTGTTCATCGCCTACGTTCTGACCTTTTTCGTTTTCGACCAGAGCGAAAATATCGTTACCCGGAGCAGCACGCGGGAAGTGGAGATTGCGGTCGGCTTCAATACGCTGCTGGCTCTGCTGGATGTGGCGTGCTTGGCGCTGACCAAGGCCACCATGCTGGATTCGCGCTATTTCCTGATCGCGGTGCCTTTCGTCAACATTTTTATGATGTGCGGCAGCCATGCACTGCTCAAAAAGCTGCTGACCCGCTCGAAGTACACCAAGGGGTTCCGGAGTCTGGTCGGCATCGTGACGACGCGGGAGCAGGCCCCGGTCATCATCCAAGACCTCCGAAAGGACTGGTCGAAGCAGCTTACCGGCATCGCGGTGCTGGAAGCCGTGGCCGAGGATGTGACGGGCGAGATCGAGGGTGTCGCGATCAAGGCCAACTACGATACCTTCATGGACTGGCTCCGTCAGGCGGCGCTGGATGAGATCTATATCGATGTCCCGACGGAAAGCAGCAATACGCTGGTGCCTTATCTGGAGGAGATCGAGAGTATGGGCCTGACGGTCCATTTCCGGCTTCCGGTTCTGGATCGGATCGAAGAGGCGTGCTGCAGCGAGACCAGCGCCGTGCGGATGAGCCGGGTGCTGAGCCGCTGTGCCGGGGGCAATGTGGTCACCATGGGCACCGGGGAACTCAAGCTCCACGACCAGATCCTGAAGCGCGGGCTGGATATCTTCGGCGGCCTTGTGGGCTGCATCATCAGCATCCCCATCATTGCCATCGTGGCCATCCCGCTCAAGCTGGAAAGCCCCGGCCCGCTGATCTTCAAGCAGCGCCGCGTGGGCCGGAACGGCCGTGTGTTCTACATCCACAAGCTGCGCAGCATGTATGTGGACGCCGAGGAGCGGAAGAAGGAGCTGATGGCCCAGAACGAAATGAACGGCCTGATGTTCAAAATGGAGGACGATCCCCGCATCACCAAGGTGGGCCGCTTCATCCGAAAGACCAGTATCGACGAACTGCCGCAGTTTTTTGATGTTCTCTGCGGTTCCATGAGCCTTGTGGGCACCCGCCCGCCTACGCTGGATGAGTACAACCAGTACGAGAGCCACCACAAGCGCCGCCTTTCCATGAAGCCGGGCATCACCGGCCTGTGGCAGGTCAGCGGCCGGAGCAACATCGAGGACTTCGAGGAAGTGGTCCGTCTGGATGTGCAGTACATAGACAACTGGACCCTTTGGGAGGACATCCGCATCCTCTTCAAAACCGTATGGGTCGTGTTTGCGGGAAAAGGTGCAAAATAAATGAACTACATCATTTTTGGAGGGTCGGGGTTCATCGGGACCCACCTGATCCACCTGCTGCGGCAGGAGTGTGTCCGGCCGGGAGATAAGATCTACGATCTGGATCTCGTCATGCCCGGCGAAGAGGGCGTCGTACCGGGCATCGTGGAGAAAAACGAAGGGGTCGAGTATATCCGCGCGGATGTCCGTCAGCCCCTCACGCTGGACTTTACACCGACGGCAGAGGACGTGATCTTCAACCTTGCGGCGGTCCACCGCACGCCCGGCCACCCGGACGAAGCCTATTTTGAAACGAACATCCTCGGTGCCGAGCATGTGACCGCCTTTGCGGAACGGTACGGAATCCGGAAGATCCTGTTCACCAGCTCCATCGCCCCCTACGGCGCGGCGGAGGAGCTGAAGACCGAGGAAACGATCCCCATGCCCAATACGCCCTACGGCATCAGCAAGCTGGTGGCGGAAAAGATCCACCAGATCTGGCAGGCAAAGGACCCGGCGCGGGAGCTCACCATCGTCCGCCCCGGCATCGTTTACGGCAAGGGCGAGCACGGCAACATGACCCGCCTGTACAAGGGCCAGAAGAAGCACTATTTCTTCTACGCCGGGCGGAAGGACACTATCAAAGCCTGCATCTACGTCAAGGAACTGGTCCGCTTCTTCAAGTATCGGATGATCGACCACTCGTTCCCCGGCGTGGGCCTCTATAACTGCACCTTCGAGCCGGCCTATACCATCGAGGAGATCTGCACCGCGATGCAGTCGGCCACGGGGATGAAGTCCTATGTCCCGCTGATCCCCGGCAAGCTGCTGCTGTTCGCGGCGGCGGTGCTGGGGCCCATCGGCGGCAAAAAGGTTGGCATCCACCCGGCCCGCGTGAAAAAGCTGATGGTCTCCACCAATATCTGCGGCAAAAAGCTGGCCGCAACGGACTACCGCTTCCACTATACCTTGGAGGAAAGCTTCCGGGATTGGTATGAGGACTGCGGCCGGAAAGAATTGATTTAATGTGAGGGAAAAACGTGTCTGAGAGTACGCCGATTCGGGTCGCCCAAATGATGACAGATATGAATTATGGCGGCGTCGAGATGGTCGTGATGAACTATTACCGCCACATCGACCGCTCCAAAGTCCAGTTTGACTTCTTCGCGCTGGAAGGCTCTGCCGTGCCCCAGCAGGAGGAGATCGAGCGGTTGGGCGGGCATGTCTATCTGGTGCCGCGGTATACCCATCTGATCCAGTACGAAAGGGCAATCATGGAGCTGTTCCGGAAAAATCAATACCAGATCGTCCATTCGCACATGAATACGCTGGGCGTGTTCTCTCTGTGGGGAGCACAGCGCACCGGGGTGCCCAACCGCATCATGCACAATCACTCGGTGGCGGGCAAGGGCGAAACGAAGAAGAATTTCGTCAAGTATCTGCTCCGCCCGTTTGCAAAAATTTACCCCACCCAGCTCTGTGCCTGTTCGGAATCCGCCGGGCGCTGGCTCTACGGGGATTCGGAGTTCCGGGTCTTCAACAATGCCATCGATCTGGAAAAGTTCTCCTTCGACGCCCAGAAGCGGGCAGCCCTGCGCAAGGAACTGGGGCTGGAAGGCAAATTCGTGGTCGGCCACATCGGCCGCTTCTGCTACCAGAAAAACCATGAGTTCCTGATTGATGTGTTCGAGGAGATCCATCGCCAGCGGCCGGAGGCGGTGTTGATGCTGATCGGCCGGGGCGAGATGGAGAGTGTCATCCGCCGGAAAGTGAACCGCCGGGGGCTGCAGGACGCGGTCCTCTTTTTGGGCAACCGCAGAAAGATCGAGCGCTACTATCAGGCGATGGATGCGTTCGTTCTGCCGTCCCGTTATGAGGGGCTGCCTGTGGTGGGCGTGGAGGCACAGGCTTGCGCGCTGCCATTGATCTGTTCGACGGATATTTCACAGGAAACGAAACTGCTGGAATCGACGCAGTTCATCAGTTTGTCCGAACCGCCCCGGAAATGGGCACAAAAAGTGCTGGAAACGGCGGAACGGACCACGCGGTGCAATACGGAACAGCAAATGACCGAAAAAGGCTTTAATATTGCGGTCGAAGCGAAAAAGCTGGAAGTGTTTTATCAAAGCCTTTTGGGATAACAGGAGAAACCGATATGGAACCGCTCATCAGCGTCATCGTTCCCATCTATAATGTAAAGGCATATCTGGACCGCTGTGTGGAAAGTCTGTTGGGCCAGAGCTATAAGGAACTGGAAATTTTTCTGGTGGACGACGGCTCGACCGATGGCTGCGGGAAAGTATGTGACCGGTATGCCGCACAGGACCCACGAATCACAGTGATCCACAAGAAGAACGGCGGCCTGTCTGACGCCCGGAATGCGGCGCTGGATGCGGCCCAAGGGGAATACTATGCCTTTGTGGACGGCGACGACTGGGTGTCGCCCTACTACGTAGAAAACCTCTATCGGGCGCTCAGAAAAGCCGATGCGGATATCGCCGTCAGCTGCTTTGAAGAGGTGTTTGAGGGCAGGGGCGTCCAGTCGCAGCCCGCGGCAGAACTGAAAAATTTCCAGAGCCTGACCCCGGAAGCGTGCCTGAGGCGGATGCTTTATCAGGACGGCGTGGAGACCTCGACCCCGACGAAACTTTATAAAAAGGAGCTGTTCGAAGGGCTGCGTTACCCGGTCGGAAAGCTTTACGAGGATATCCCGGTCGCGTACGAAGTGCTGAAGCGGGCGGCCCGCGTCGCATGGATCGGAAATGTAGATTACTACTATTTTCAGCGTGCTGCCAGCATCCAGAATGCGGCGTTCGACCCGAAGAAGCTGGACGGTGTGGAACACTGCCACGCGATGATGGAAAATGTCCGGCGGGATCACCCTCCGTTGGAACAGGCGGCGGAGTGCCGCTACCTCAGTACGGTCTGCAACATCCTGTTCCAGATCCGGGACAAGGCCCACGAGCCGGAGCGTAAACTGCTCTGGAAGGAAGTGGTCCGCTGCCGCAGCGCGGTGGTGCGGGACCCCAATGCCCGAAAAAAAGCGCGGCTGGCGGCGCTGCTTTCCTATGGAGGCTATCCGCTGCTGCGCTTTGTGTATGACCGGACGCAGTGGAGAGGGAAAACAAGATAAAAGGAGAAGTTGAATGGAAAAGCTGCGGAGAGATCACGGCTGGGAAAAGGGGCTGCTGACAGCGCTTTTCCTGTTGGCCTGTTTTCAGAACCTGACCCTCGCCTCCATCGGTTCCGGTGCTTCGCTGAAATGGGTCCATGTGTTTTCGCTTGTGTTTCTGCCGTTTCTGTGCAGAAAAAAAGAACTGAGGGTCAACCGCCCGGTCCTGCTGTATGTGGCCTATGCAGCGGCTGTCTCTCTGCTTCATCGGAGCGAGTTTGGTGTCAATAGTCTGCTGCTGAACTACATCTTCGGCTTGTATCTGGTTGTGCTCTGCGCAAATTTTGGCGCAGACCTTTCCAAGGATGACTGGCTGGACATCGTGTCCGGCGCGGCAAGCATTCTGATGATCGTGATCCTGATCAAAAATTTGATCTACTATCAGGGATTTTTGGATTATCTCCGGAAGGAGAGAATGGCGCACCCATGGGGCGTGAAAATGATCATCGGCGGAGGGGCCAACATTGAGTCGAGCTGGCTGGGACTGCTGGCTTTTTTCTTCTGCCGGAGCCGCTGGAAGTGGCTGTATGCGGGCGCGAACCTGATGCTTTCGTTCCTGTATGGGAGCCGCGCGGGAATGCTGATCGCCGCAGCGGCGATCCTCTGGCTTTTGCTGCCGCAGTTCAAGCGGCTGAAAGAACGGAAGGTGCGGATCACGGTGCTGGTGCTCTGCGCTGCACTGGTCGTGGCTCTGTGGGGGTCCGGCCTTTTGGAGTCGCTGGTCCTGCGCTCGCTGAATCGTTTCCTTCATGGCATGGAAGATGCGGGCAATGCGGGGCGTATCCGAATGTGGACCTACGCGCTTGAAACAAGCAAGGCCTATCCCTTTGGCTGTGGTGTGGGCAACTGCATGAAAGCGCTTTCCGGCGTGGCGGGCTTCGCCTATGGGGAAGATAATATCCACAATGTTTATCTGCAGAACCTCATCGACTGCGGCTGGCTGGGCGGGGCAGCGTATCTGGCGCTGGTCGTCCGGTTCCTCTGGATGGAAAAGAAGAAGCTGCTGCACGATCCGTTTGTGGCGGCGCTGTTTACCTACTGCGGGGCCTCTCTGCTTCAGTTCCGCGGCGGCGATACGCTGGCTTTCCTGCTGCTGGGCATGTATCTGGCGTACCGGGATGCAGACAACAAAAAAGAAAATTGGGTCGTAAAAATTCCATTGGGTAAAGGAAAGGAGACTCTGTGACGTGGGCAAAGAAAAGCCGCTGGTTTCGGTCATTATTCCCGTCTACAACGTTCAGAAATATCTGGAAGAATGCGTAGAGAGTGTACAGAACCAGTCCTATACCAATTTGGAAATTGTTCTGGTGGATGATGGATCAACGGATAATAGCGGCGAGCTGTGTGATGCATTGGCAACGAGGGATACAAGAATTTGCACTTTACATAAAAGTAATGGAGGTCTCTCAGATGCACGGAATACAGGTATGCTGCAGGCGAGGGGAAAATATCTTACTTTTTTGGATGGTGATGATCTGCTTCCGCATAGTGCCGTAGAAAAGTTGGTTTCTAGTTGTGAGAAGAATCATTCGGAGCTTGCAATTGGACAACTCTTCGAGTTTTCAGGAGAAACGCCAAGAGATACAGAAAAAAATGGAACTGTTGAAAAGGTGGCAATGGAAGAAGCGATGAGAAGAATGTTCCTTTTCCAAGTAATCGGGCATTCGGCGTGTGGAAAACTTTATCGACGCGAATTATGGAATAAATTGAAGTTTCCATATGGAAGGTTATATGAGGATTACGCAACGATTTACCGAGTGACATCCAAAAGCAAAACAGTTTCTATTATTGAAGAACCAGTATATTATTATCGCATGCGAGATGGATCAATCATGCACAGTGGTATTCAACGAAAAAATCTTGAGCTGCTGGAGGTCAGTGAAGATGTGACCGCTTTCATTGAGCAGGAGCTTCCGGAACTGCGCAGTGAAGCTGCTTATCTTCAGCTTGTGACCTATCTGAAACTGTTGAAAGGAATTATGGATGGAGGCTTCTATAACTATCCAATGGAGCAGGAGAAAATCCTTGCCTATGTGCAGGATCAGCAGGACCTTATTCGCCAGCCGTGGGCGAAGCGTGCGGACAAGATCAAGGTGAAGACGCTGCTGCTCAGCAAGCACCTGTTTTACTGGGTATATGAACTGGCCGAACGAAAAAATGCACGGAATTTGAGAGTGTAAAATTTGAGAGTGTAAAAAGCATGATGAACAATAAGTTGATCAGCGTGATCGTGCCGGTCTACAATGTAGAGCATTACCTAAACCGCTGTGTGGACAGCATCCTTGCCCAGACCTATTCTGATCTGGAGATCCTGTTGGTGGATGATGGCTCGACCGATAGCAGTGGTGCAATTTGTGATGCCTATGCCCGGCAGGATGCGCGAGTGCAGGTGATTCATAAGAAAAATGGCGGGCTTTCCGATGCGCGAAACTGTGGAATCGAACACGCAAAGGGCCGCTATTTCTGCTTTGTGGACAGCGACGACGGCATAGCGCCGCAGATGATCGAGGTGCTCTATCGAAATCTGCTGAATGCCGGGGCTGATGTATCGGCGGTAGCACTGAAATATTTCTCGACGGAAGAACTTCCGGCGGTCGAAGATGCGTTAAAGAAAGTGCAGTGCATGACGGGAAAAGAGGCATTGCGCTCGATTTTGCAGTCAGAGGAGCTAGGGGATTTCGCAGTCAATAAACTGTACAAACGGGAATTGTTTGAAAATGTCTGTTATCCGTTAGGTCGGATGATGGAAGATCAGGGAACGACTTATAAACTTCTTGATAAATGCCAAGGTGTTGCATACTGTTCCGTCCCGCTTTATTTCTATTACCAGCGGCCCGACAGCATCCTGCACAGGCGGACACTGAAATTCTACGAAGACAAGTGGGATATGGGCTGTCAGCGGTATCAGTATATCCGCGAAAAGTACCCGGATATGTTGGAAAACGATGCGGCGATGATGAAGATCGTAGAGCACTGCTACCCGTATCTGAGAGAAGACCAACGCCGCAAAGCGGAAATGGAGCGATTTCTGCAGGAGTTCCGCACAGAGGCTGAGGGGCTTCTGGACAGCGGGTTCATGAGAAAATACCGGCTGCTGAAACAAAGCAGAGGACTGTACAGCGCGCTTTTTCTGCTGAAAAACGGCCGCGCGGCGAAATAAAAACCAGAGGACAAAATAAAACGTGGAAAAGAATCAAACTGTCAGCCTGATCATTCCAATCTACAACAAGGAAAAATATCTGAAGCGCTGTCTGGACAGCGTAGTAAACCAGACCTATCGGGAGCTGGAGATCCTTTTGGTGGACGATGGCTCGACCGATGCTTCGCGGAGTATCTGTGAAGAGTACGCAAAGAGAGATACCCGGATCAAAGTGATCCCGAAGGAAAACGGAGGCGTATCCTCGGCCCGGAATCTGGGCATGGAACACAGCACGGGCACCTATTTGGCGTTTGCGGATCCGGATGACTTTATTCATTTGGAATTTGTGGAACGGCTGAAAAATCTTCTGGAACAGACCGGAGCGGAGATCGCTTACTGTAAATTGCTGGATATCTGGGAAAATCGTATGGGGATTACACCCAAAATCACAGAAACAACGCATGTATGGGAGACGAAACGGTATGATTGGTTTGCACAATGGGCGCATACGGTCGCTTGTGGTGCAGTATACCGGAGAAGCTGTGTAAAGGGAATTCGGTTCGATCAGGATTTGAAAGTTGGTGAAGATACGTTTTTCTTGGCACAGTGCATCAAAAAAGCGTCCAAAATCGCTTCGCAGGAAAGTGAATTGTATTTTTACTGCCATCAGGATGAATCGGTAACACAATGCAGCTATTTTTCCGGCAAGTTGACAGAAATGACAGCATGGGAGAAAATCGTAGAATTATATGCCGACGAGCCGCTGGTGCAGAAAACTGCAAAAGCGGGATATGCTCAGACCTGCCGGGAATTGGTCGTCAAGTACAGCAAAGATGCGGCCTTTATGCAGGAAGGATACCCGCAAGCGAAAGCGGGTTTTTACAAGTGGGCAGGGGAGCTGATGCGGGCACAGTTCTATGAAAAAAGATATTGCTATCTGCTCAAGACGATCTATTCATATTTTTTCTGGAACACTTGGGTAAAACGAAAACAGGGTGAATAAAAAGGATCTGGTATGAAGAAATCGCTTACGATCAATGCGGTAATGAGCGGACTGAAAACGATTCTGCAAATTCTGTTTCCGCTGATCACATTCCCATATATTTCTAATGTTTTGCAGGTCGAGAACCTTGGCAAAGTCAACTTTGCAAACTCGGTGTGCGGGTATTTTCTGCTGTTTGCAGGGCTGGGCATTTCGTCCTATGCAGTGCGGGAGGGCTCCAAGTATGTGAACGACCGAGAAAAGCTCTCGGCTTTTTCATCGGAGATGTTCTCCATCAATATGGTGTCTACGGGCCTTTCCTATTTGGCGCTGGCTGTGGCGATCCTCTGCTCGGCAAAGCTGCGGGGATACACGGAACTGCTTCTCATTATGAGTTTGCAGATCTTTTTCACGACGATTGGCACGGAATGGATCTTTACAATTTTTGAAGAGTATACTTATATCACCGTCCGCGGCATTATTTTTCAGATCCTGTCAATTGTGATGATGTTTGCCTTTGTCAAGACACAGGACGATTACTGCATTTACGCAGGAATCACCGTGTTTGCGGCAGTGGGCGCAAATGTTCTGAACTTTTTTCGGGCCAGAAAATACTGTACGATTCGGCTGACGACGAAAATTGACTGGAAAAAGCATTTGAAGCCGATCCTTTTGATTTTCGCCTCAAGCTTTGCCATTACGATCTATGTGAACTCCGATACGACGATCCTCGGAATTCTGACGTCGGATTATCATGTTGGAATTTACGCTGTCGCAACGAAAATATACACAATGGTGAAATCTGTCTTGGCTGCGATCCTTCTAGTGTCTGTGCCAAGGCTTTCCCGCTATGCGGGGATGCAGGATCGGGTGAACTTTGGCCAGTTGTTTCATAAAATATTCGATGCAATGATCGTAACGGTTCTTCCTGCGGTAGTCGGCCTCTTTGTATTGAGCCGAGAGATCATCTTGTTTATTTCCGGGGAGAGCTATCTTGATGCAGGGATGCCGCTTCGAATTTTAAGCGTTGCATTGATCACAAGTCTGTTTGGATGGCTTTACAATACCTGTGTTCTTGTCCCGTGGAAGCGGGAAAGTGAATTCTTGAAAGCAACGCTTATAAGTGCGGCGCTGAACGTCGCCCTGAACCTTGTCCTGATCCCGTACTTCAAGGAGAGTGCGGCGGCCTTTACGACGCTGCTGGCAGAGCTGTGTTCCATGGTGATGTGCATCCACTACTCGAAAGGGCTGGTGGAGCTCGTGTTCGATTGGAAGATCGTCGGGTCGGTGGCGGTGGGGTGCTTTGGCATTCTGGCGGTCTGCACGGTGGTCAAGGCGCTGCCGTTGCCGCTCCTCGCAACGATTTTTACGGCAGTGCTGGGGTCGGTGGCGGTCTACGGCGTGATCCTGATCGCGCTGAAAAATCCGCTGGTGCTGGAGTATCTGGCCAAATTCAAGCAGAAGATCAAACGCAGGATCTGAACTTTTCCGCTAAACTCCTTCCGCCATCGCTCACGTGATGCCAGCGCTCTCTGAGAGGAAGCTGGCACGGCGCAGCCGGGACGGAGGGAGTTCTTTGCGACGGCTTCTTTTTTGGCCGCTTTCGGTCAAAATCACTACATTTCGCACAGGGAATAGGCAAAGTTTGTTAATAAATTATCTATCACTTCTCCTTGCAAACATCACACTTTTTGTTTATAATAAGGGTGTACGGGGAGGCAAGCCCCGATAGCGAGTGAAATTCGATTCCGATGAAAAGAATTTGAGAGGAGCTTATTACCATGGGTTTAGGTAAGAAAACGATCGACGACGAGAATTACTGCGGCAAGAAGGTCCTTGTCCGCTGCGACTTCAACGTCCCGATGAAGGACGGCGTCATCACCAACGAGAACCGCATCAATGCAGCTCTGCCCACCATCCAGAAGCTGATCAACGACGGCGCAAAGGTCATCCTGTGCAGCCATCTGGGCAAGCCCAAGAACGGCCCTGAGGCAAAGTTCAGCATCGCTCCCGTTGCTGCTGCCCTGAGCGCAAAGCTGGGCAAGACCGTGGTCTTCGCAGACGACGACAACGTTGTGGGCGAGAACGCAAAGGCTGCTGTGGCTGCCATGAACAACGGCGACGTTGTCCTGCTCCAGAATACCCGCTTCCGCAAGGAAGAGACCAAGAACATGCCGGAGTTCTCTCAGGAGCTGGCATCTCTGGCTGACGCTTACGTGGACGACGCCTTCGGCAGCTGCCACCGCGCTCACTGCTCCACTGCCGGTGTCACCGACTACATCAAGGATACCGCTGTGGGTTACCTGATGGAGAAGGAGATCAAGTATCTGGGCAACGCAGTCAACGACCCGGAGCGTCCCTTCACCGCCATTCTGGGCGGCGCAAAGGTCGCCGATAAGCTGAACGTCATCTCCAACCTGCTGGAGAAGGTCGATACCCTGATCATCGGCGGCGGCATGGCCTACACCTTCATCAAGGCGCAGGGCTATGAGGTCGGCAAGAGCCTGTGCGACGACTCCAAGCTGGATTACTGCAAGGAGATGATGGCAAAGGCTCAGGAGAAGGGCGTCAAGCTGCTCCTGCCCGTCGATGCCGTCTGCATCAAGGACTTCCCCGATCCCATCGACGCACCCGTCGAGACCACCGTTGTGCCCGTGACCGCAATGCCCGCCGATATGGAAGGCTGCGACATCGGCCCGGAGACCACCAAGCTGTTTGCAGAGGCTGTCAAGGCTTCCAAGACCGTTGTGTGGAACGGCCCCATGGGCGTGTTTGAGAACCCGACTCTGGCTGCTGGTACGCTGGCAGTGGCACAGGCTATGGCTGAGAGCGGCGCTACCACCGTCATCGGCGGCGGCGACAGCGCAGCAGCTGTGCAGCAGATGGGTCTGGGCGACAAGATGACCCACATCTCCACCGGCGGCGGCGCTTCTCTGGAGTATCTGGAGGGCAAGGAGCTGCCCGGCATCGCTGTCATCCAGAACGCTTGATCTGCGCTCGTAACAGCATCACTGAGGTGCGGCGGCCATGCGCCGCTGCGCCTCTTTTGTTTTGAAGGTAATTAGAAGGAGATAGACATCATGGATAAGGCAAAGCGTAAGGCAATCATTGCAGGCAACTGGAAAATGAACAAGACCGCCTCTGAGGCAGCCAAGCTGGTGGATGAACTGATCCCCGCCGTCAAGGATGCTTCCTGCGAGGTCGTCATCTGCACCCCGTTCACCGATCTGGTGACCGCCGTGGAAAAGACCAAGGGCACCAATATCCATGTGGGTGCCGAGAACGTCCACTTCGAGAAGTCCGGTGCGTTCACCGGTGAGATCAGCGCCGATATGCTGGTGGATCTGGGCGTCGAGTACGTCATCGTCGGCCACTCCGAGCGCCGCCAGTACTTCGCAGAGACCGATCAGACCGTCAACAAGCGTGCTCTGGCCGCGCTGAATGCGGGCCTGAAGGTCATCATCTGCGTGGGCGAGAGCCTTGAGCAGCGTGAAGAGGGCGTGACCGAGGAGCTGGTTCGGATGCAGACCAAGATCGCCCTGCGCAATGTCACCGCAGAGCAGATGGCCAATGTCGTCATCGCCTATGAGCCCATCTGGGCCATCGGCACCGGCAAGACCGCCACTGCCGATCAGGCAGAGGAAGTCTGCGGCCAGATCCGCAAGGTCATCGGCGAGGTCTACGGCGAGGCCGTGGCCGAGGCGACCACCGTGCAGTACGGCGGCAGCATGAATGCCAAGAACTGCGAGGAGCTGCTGAGCAAGAAGGACGTCGATGGCGGCCTGATCGGCGGCGCATCCCTGAAGGCTCCGGACTTTGCCGTGATCGTCAACGCTGCTTCCAACGGCTGAATCCTGATTTCCTGAATCACCCCAGCGCCCGGCTGCGCCGTTTTCAGCGCTGAAGCCGGGCGCTTTTGAGTCCGATCGTTCAATATAAAGGAGAATACCTATGTCCAAGAAACCCGTAATGCTCTGCATCATGGATGGCTTCGGCTGGACCCCCAACGAGACCTACGGTAACGCTGTGGCCGCCGCCAACAAGCCCTTCATCGATTCTCTGATGGCAAAGTACCCCATGACCACCATCGACGCCTCCGGCATGGCCGTTGGCCTGCCCGATGGTCAGATGGGCAACTCCGAGGTCGGCCACACCAACATGGGCGCCGGCCGCATCGTCTACCAGCAGCTCACCCTCATCACCAAGTCCATCAAGGACGGTGAGATGCTCAAGAACCCGGTTCTGGTCAAGAACATGAAGGCTGCCATCGACGCGGGCAAGGCCATTCACCTGATGGGTTTGGTCGGCACCGGCGGTGTCCACAGCCACGCAGACCACTGGTTCGGCGTGCTGGAGATGGCCAAGCACATGGGTGCCAAGGAGGTCTACCTCCACTGCATCACCGATGGCCGCGATACCGACCCGCACTCCGGCAAGGGCTTCCTCGCCGACCTGCAGGCCAAGCTCGATGCGCTGGGCATCGGCAAGATCGCCAGTGTCTCCGGCCGTTACTACGCCATGGACCGCGACAACAACTGGGACCGCGAGGAGAAGGCCTACGCTGCCTTCGTCTACGGCGAGGGTGAGCACTATGCCAGCGCTGCCGAAGCCATAGAGGCTTCCTACGCCAACGACAAGACCGACGAGTTCGTTCTGCCCTGCGTCACCTGCGAGGGCGGCCGCGTGCAGGATGGCGACACCGTCATCTTCATGAACTTCCGCCCCGACCGTGCCCGCCAGATGACCCGCATCTTCTGCGACGACGCCTTCACCGGCTTTGAGCGCCGCGGCGGCCGCAAGCAGGTGAACTATGTCTGCATGGCCGAGTACGACGCCACCATGCCCAACTGCGAGGTCGCCTATCCGCCCGTGGAGCTGAAGAACGTTCTGGGCCAGTACCTGTCCGAGAACGGCAAGACCCAGCTCCGCATCGCCGAGACCGAGAAGTATGCCCACGTCACATTCTTCTTCAACGGCGGCGTGGAGGCTCCCTACGAGGGCGAGGATCGCTGCGTGATCCCCAGCCCGAAGGTGGCCACCTACGACCTGAAGCCGGAGATGAGCGCTCCGGAGGTCGCAGCCGAGTGCAAGAAGCGGATCGAGAGCGGCAAGTATGACGTCATCATCCTGAACTTCGCCAACTGCGACATGGTCGGCCATACCGGCGTCTTTGAGGCCGCTGTGAAGGCCGTAGAGGCCGTGGATGCCGCCGTCAAGGAAGTTGTCACCGCTGTGCTGGATGCGGGCGGCTGCGCCTTCCTGACCGCCGATCACGGCAATGCCGAGAAGATGAAGAACCCGGACGGCACGCCCTTCACCGCCCATACCACCAACGTGGTGCCTTTTGTGGCCATCGGCTGCGGCGACGTGAAGCTCCGTGAGGGCGGCTGCCTCGCCGACATCGCCCCCACCATGCTGCCCTATATCGGCCTCCCTGTCCCCGCAGAGATGAGCGGTAAGAGCATCATCGTGGAGTAAGGATTTCCCTCCTCCCGCCTAAATCCAAAAGCAAGCGTAAAGCGCCCCGCAGGGCCTTCTCTGAAGGTCTGCGGGGCGCTTTTATGCAACACAAAACCCCGCCGCTGAGGGTTCCCTCAAGCGGCGGGGCATTTGTGTTAAAATACCGGAAAGCGGTTCAGCTTAGAGCTGGCTTTCGTATTCCTTGCGGTAGCCTTCCAGCTCACGCTGGTTGCCATAGACGAAGTGTCCGTTGGCGATCTCTTCCCAGACCGGCTTATCCACGCTGTAATCGTGCACGGACGGATCATAAACAAGCAGCTTCTTGTTCTTCTCCAGTGCGGGGTCGGGGATGGGAACAGCGCTCAGCAGGGCTTTGGTGTAGGGGTGCAGCGGATGGAGGAACAGCTCCTCCGCCTCAGCCAGCTCCACGATGCGGCCCTTGCTGATGACGGCGATGCGGTCCGAGATGAACCGGACCACCGACAGGTCGTGCGCGATGAACAGGTAAGTCAGACCGCGGCTCTTCTTCATCGTGTTCAGCAGGTTCAGCACCTGTGCGCGGATGGAGACGTCCAGAGCCGAGATGGGCTCGTCGGCCACGATGAACTCCGGCTGCATGACCAGAGCGCGTGCAATGCCGATACGCTGACGCTGGCCGCCGGAGAATTCGTGCGGGAAGCGGGAAGCGAACTCCGGCAGCAAGCCGACTTCGTGCAGCGCATCCATGACCTTGTTGTGCAGGTCCTCCTGATCTTTGTACAGGTGGTGGTTCAGCAGACCCTCGGCCACGATGTACTCGACCTTGGCGCGCTCGTTCAGGGAAGCCATGGGGTCTTGGAAGATCATCTGGATCTTGCGGATGACTTCCTTGTCCAGCTCCTTGGAGATATGGCCATTGATCTTCTGGCCTTTGAAGAAGATGTCGCCGCCGGAAGTCGGGTTGATGCGGCAGATGGCGCGGCCAATGGTGGTCTTGCCGGAGCCGGACTCGCCGACCAGCGAGAAGGTCTCGCCCTTGTAGATGTCGAAATTGACATGATCCACTGCGACGAATTTCTTTTTGCCGGAGCCAAAGGTGATCTGAAGGTCTTTCAGCTCAATCAGCTTTTCACGTTCAGCCATTTAAGTTGGAACCTCCCATCTTTCCCATTTTCTCACGAAGGTTCTGGATGGAGTGCGGACGCTCGATCTTGGGCGCGCGCGGGTCCAGATACCAAGTCTTTGCTGCGTGGGTCTCGGACACTTGGAAGAACGGAGGTTCTGCCACGAAGTCGATGGCCAGCGCATGCTTGTTGCGGGGGGCGAAGGCATCGCCCTTGATCTCGTTGAACAGGTTCGGGGGAGTGCCGTCCACGGTGGGGAGGCTCTCACCCTTGGTGCCCAGCTGGGGCAGCGCCTGAAGCAGTGCCCAAGTGTAGGGGTGCCAAGCGTCGTAGAAGATTTCCTCCACGGTGCCGTACTCCACGATCTGACCGGCGTACATAACAGCCACACGGTCGGCCACATTCGCCACAACGCCAAGGTCATGGGTGATGTAGATGACCGACATGCCCAGCTCCTTCTGCAGATCACGGATCAGCTGCAGGATCTGTGCCTGAATGGTCACGTCCAGCGCAGTGGTGGGCTCGTCGCAGATCAGCACCTGCGGGCGGCAAGCCGCTGCAATGGCGATGACGACACGCTGGCGCATACCGCCGGAAAACTCGTGGGGGTACTGGTCATAGCGGCGCTCCGGGTCAGGGATGCCGACCTTGGCCAGCATCTCGATGGCCGCCTTCTTGGCGGCCTCACCCTTCAGGCCCTGATGGTGCTCGATGCTCTCCTGAATCTGCTTGCCGATCTTCTTCAGCGGGTTCAGGCTGGTCATCGGGTCCTGCATGACCATGGCGATCTTCTTGCCGCGCACGCCCAGCCAATCCTTTTCGGTGAACTTGGTCATGTCGCGGCCCTCGAACAGGATGGAGCCGCCGGTGATGGAACCGTTGGCGTCCAGCATGCCCACGAAGGTCTTGGTGAATACGGACTTGCCCGAACCGGACTCGCCCACGATGGCAAGGGTCTCGCCGTCGTACAGATCCAGCGAGCACTTGCGGATGGCGTTCAGCTTGCGTCCCCGCAGACTAAAAGTGATCTCCACGTCTTTGGCAGAGATAATCGGTTGTCTATCCATTTACGTTTCTCTCTCCAATCTATCAAACGTGGTTGCGCGGGTCCGCCGCATCCGACAAAGCGTTGCCCATGATGTAGAACGAGATCGAGATGATGGACACGATGGATGCAGGGAAGACCAGCAGGTACGGGTAATCGAGGAAGAAGCCGCGCACCTTGCTCAGGATCAGGCCCAGAGACGGAGTGTCGATGCCAAGGCCGAGGCCGAGGTAGGACAGCGTAGACTCCAGATTGATGGTGCCGGGGATGGAAAGCGCCATGCGCAGGATGATGACAGAGACCAGATACGGCAGGATGTTCTTGGTCAGAACACGCCACAACGGGGTGCCGAGGCAGCGGGACGCGAGGTTGTACTCGCGGTCACGGAACATGAAGACCATGTTGCGGACACGGCGTGCCATGGACAGCCAGTTGATCGCGATCATCGAAATTGCCATGATCCAGAAGCTCTGACCGACCATCAGGGCGATCAGGGTCATATAGATGATGTAGGGCACGTTATCGATCAGGTTGTACAGCTCCGTGAAGAAGCGGTCCAAGCTGCGGACATAGCCCCAGATCAGGCCAAAGATGACGCCGACGATGCTCTCGCCAACGGCGACGACCAGAGCCAGACGGATGGACACCTGCGTGGCGTACCACACTTGGCACCAGTAGTCGCGGCCGAGGTTGTCGGTGCCGAACCAGTATTCGCTGTTCGGCTTGATGAACGCCTTGCTCGTATCCGAGATCAGGCCCGTGTAATCGTACTTGCCAATGGCCAGTGCGATGAAGGAAAAGACCGTCAGCGCCAAGAACAGGATCAGGCAGAAGACAGCGACCTTCTGCTTGAGGAAGTTCTGGATGACAGAACCCCAGTAGGAATAGTTGGAATAGCCGATGCGCTCAGCCTCTTCCGGAGAGTATTCCACGAAGTAGAACAGTTCGTCCTGCTTCTTACCCTCAAAATCAGATGCCTTAGCCATCAGCGAGCTTCCTCCTTTCCAGTCAGAGTGATACGGGGGTCAACGACCATCATCAGCACATCGCCCAAGAAAACGCCCACGATGCCCAGAACGGCATACAGGATGACCAGCGTCTGCACGACGTTCAGGTCATAACGCTGGATGGCGTCGGTCAGCAGGGGGCCCATGCCGGGGACGGAGAAGAAGCGCTCCATCAGCAGGGAGCCGCCCACCGTCAGCAGGATGGACTGGGGGATATACTGCACCATGGGGACCATGGCGTTGCGCAGAACGTGCTTGAACATGATCTCGCGGGAGCTCAGGCCCTTGACACGCGCCAGCTTGATGTAGTCGCGGGTCAGCTCATCCACCATGTAGCGGCGGGTCCACAGGGCGTAGCCCGCGATGGATGCCAGCGACAAGCAGGTGATGGGCAGCACGCTGGACGCGCTCACATTGCGGGTGGAGTACAGCGTGGGGAAGCCCAGATACTTGGAGCCCAGCACCAGCACCAGAGAATAGGACACCAGCGAGGGGACCGCATTGACGAACACGGTGTAAGCCGTGCCGATCCAGTCAAATACCTTGTCCTTGAATGCCGCCTGAAGGATGCCCATCAGAACGCCCAGCACCAGAGAGATGGCGGACGCCGTGAGGCCCAGACGCATCGAGACGCCGAACTTTTTGCCGATGACCTTGACCACCGGTGCACCGTTCTGGATACGGCGGGACGTGCCGAAGTCCAGATGCAGCAGATCGTTGTAGAACTTGATCAGCTGGGTGGGGATGGGGTCGGTCAGGCCGGCCGCTTCCAGAGCGGCGGTCTTCTGCTGATCGGTGAACTTCATGAGCTGTTCCTCAGTGAAGTAGTAGTCCGTCGGCAGACAGCGCATCATCAAAAAGACGGCTGTTGCGATCAAAAAGATTGTGACAAGCGACTGGAGCAGCCGCTTAACCGTGTATTTTAACATGTTATCGAACCTTTAACTTTTATTTTGGGGTGTGGTGGAAAACTCAGGCCTTGGTGGCAGCATCGAAGGCAGCAGCGAACTCCTCGTACTGCTCGGTGGTGTAAGGCTCTTCGCTGGTCTCCCAGTTGACAGCCTTGTAGTTGCAGGGGCCGTACATGGCGTTGATCTTGCTGTACTCGTTGGCGTGGGTCAGAGTCCAAGCCACATCGAAGTAGCAGGGGCAGGCCAGAACGTTGTTCAGCATGCAGGCCTCAGCCTTTGCGAAGGCAGCATAGCGGGCATCGGTATCATCGACGATGGCCTTTGCGGTGTTGACCAGATCGGTGAACTCCTCGTAAGCAGCGATCAGATCCTTCTGCCAGTCAGCGGGGCCGGCCTCAACGATCTTGGCGATGTTGGAGTAGTACCAGCTGTAGTAAGCATTGTCGTCGTGCAGGATCTCCTGACCAAGGAAGTTGATGGGGTCGCCGAAGTCAGCGCCCCAGCCGTTGATGACGAAGCTCTGCAGCTGAGGATTGCGGACTTCCTGCGTGATGGAAGAAACGTAGGTCTTGACGTCCAGCACGATGAAGTCATCGCCGAAGCTTTCGGTGAAGCACTGCTTCAGCACGGTTGCGTTGTCCAGAGCGGTGGAGTTGCCGGCGATGATGTGGTAAGCAGCGTGGACGGGGAAGGTGACGCCGATGGCGCTCAGCTCGTCCATAGCCTGCTTCTTCAGGTCCGCGATGTCGCCGTTGTTGGCGCGCAGACGGATCATGGTCTTACCGTCATAAGACTCCTTGTCGAAGCCCATCTCCTTGGCCACCAGAGTGCTGTACTCCTGGCCCTGGGTGTTGTAGCAGACGCCCGGCATGGTGTAGTAGTCGTTCTCGCACTTCAGGGGGTTGATCTTGTTGGTACGTGCATACCAGTTGGTCAGCTCCAGACCCTTGTAGAAGCACTGACGGAAGGCGGTGTTGGCGATAGCCTTGTTCCAGTTGTCGTCGGGGGTGCCGTCATCGTTGTTCTTCTGATAGTTGAAGTGCATCTGGTAGCTGTACTTCTTGGGGCGCTTCTCGCAGAGCTGATCGTTGTACTCGCTGTTGGGATCGGCCTGGATGGTGGTCAGGGTGCTCTCGCCCACATCCATCTCGTCCAGCTCACGGTTCTGGTACAGCTGGAAGGTGACGGTGCCGTCGCTGATCATGGTGACGGTGAAGCGGTCGAAGCGGGACACATCGTTTGCACCAAAGTAGTTGGGGTTGGGGATGTAGCTCTTGGTGTTCTGGCTGATGAACTCCTCCACCACATACGGGCCGTTGTACCACATGTTGGTGTAGTCGCAAGCACGGAAGCCCTCGATGCCCAGCTCGGTGATCAGGTCCTCAGAGACGGGGTAGAAGCTGGTGTAGGCCGCCACGGTATCAAAGTACGGGCAGGGAGCCTTGCAGGTGAAGACGAGGGTGTAATCATCGGGAGCCTCGACGCCCACACCGGCAGCCAGCATATCTTCGTAGGTCAGGTCGGCAGCAGCGTCGCCCATGTCGCTGGTCTTCTGGTAGTAGTCAGCAGCGCCCACCAGAGTCTCGTTGGGCATGGAGGTGTTGTTGGCCTGATTCTTGGCAGCGTTCAGCACCCACTCCAGACCCACGAGGAAGTCCTTGCTGGTCAGGTGAGCCTTGACCTCGCCGTTGACGTCCACCCAATCCACATCGTCGCGCAGGTTGAAGGTCCAGACGGAGGAGTCGTCGTTGTGGCTCCACTCCTTTGCCACGGAGGGCACAGCCTTGCCGTAGCAGTCAAAGCTCAGCAGACCCTCCCACAGGTTCGTGGTAACATTCATGTCGGAAGCCATCTGGGTGTACAGCATGTTCCAGCTCTCCAGCTCACGGTTGGTGGCCTCCCAAGAGATGAACTCCTTCAGCGGGGCAGCGCCGGTGGTGTTGGGGGCGCTGGTTGCACCAGAGGAAGCAGCGGTGGAGCTGCTGGAGCTACCGCCACAGGCTGCCAGAATGCCGGCGGCACCAACGACGCCGGAAGCCTTCAGAAAGCTGCGGCGGCTGATTGCATGAGACTCGTGATTGATGTTCATTGTGTTATCCTCCCTAAATAATTTCCGTGCTTCGGTGCATGGTGCAGGACAGGTTGTCCTGCTTATTTCCCACTCCTTCACGGGGGGTTCTGCATTCTCTGTACTGCTGGGGAATACAAAGGAGCGCAGATACAGACCCCTCTGTCTGTGCCTGTGCTCCCCCCGTAAAACCTTAACACACTGGTGATTATACCATTAAAAGAATAAGCTGTCAATGGAGTGTGGACAGGAAGCTGTTCAAAAAAGAAAGACAGACTGTGGGAAATGATGAAATATATTTGTTTTTGTCTAACGAAGGATGCAGAAAGTTTAACACCGTTTTTGAAAAACAAAACAACCGAAATTGTTCTCCATAAACGAACAGATGCGAAATGCTTTACATAATAAAAGAGCGGAAGCCATCCGCTTTGCGAACAGCTCCCGCCGGGGGAAGATCACTTCATAAAACGAGCCGGGGAAAAGATCAGCCCTTGGTGGCAGCATCGAAGGCAGCGGCGAACTCTTCGTACTGCTCGGTGGTGTAAGCCTCTTCGCTGGTCTCCCAGTTGATCGCCTTGTAGTTGCAGGGGCCGTACATGGCGTTGATCTTGCTGTACTCGTTGGCGTGGGTCAGGCACCAAGTCACATCGTAGACGGTGGGGAAGATCAGGTTCTCCTCAAGGAAGTAGGCCTCAGCCTTTGCGAAGGCGGCGTAGCGCGCGTCGGTGTCGTTGACGATGGCGCGGCCCTCGTTGACCAGATCGGTGAACTGCTCGTAAGCATCCACCAGCTCCTGCTGATAATCAGCGGGGCCGTTCTCCACGATGCCCTCGATGTTGGTCATGTTGCAGCTGTAGTAAGCATTGTCGTCGTGGACGATGATCTGGGTCAGGAAGTTGATGGGATCGCCGAAGTCCGCGCCCCAGCCCATGTGGACGAAGCTCTGCAGCTTGGGTGCCACGACCTCCTTCATGGTGGAGGAGACGAAGGTCTCGATGTCCAGCACGATGAAGTCATCGCCGAAGCTGTCGGTGAAGCACTGCTTCAGGACGGTCGCGCTGTCCAGAGCGGTGGTGGAACCGGCCAAGATATAATAGGAGCAGTGCACCGGGAAGGTGACGCCGATGGCGGAGAGCTCCTCCATGGCCTGCTTCTTCAGGTCGGTGATGTCGCCGTTGTTGGCGCGCAGACGCTTCATGGTCTGGCCGTCGTACTTCTCACCGTCGAGGCCGATCTCCTTGGCCACCAGAGAGGTGTAGTCGGTGCCGTCAGAGGTGTAGCACAGGCCGCTCATGGTGAAGAAGTCGTTCTCGCACTTCAGCGGGTTGATGGGGTTATAGCGGGAGAAGAATTTGGTCAGCTCCAGACCCTTGGAGAAGCACTGGCGGAATGCCTTGTTGGCGATGGCCTTGTTCCAGTTCTCATCGGCGGTGCCGTCGGTCTTGCGCTTGTCGTAGTTGAAGATGAAGCAGTAGCTGAACTTCTTGGGGCGTTTCTCGCACATCTGCTGATTGTATTCGTTGGAGGGATCGGCCTGAATGGTGGCGATGCTGCTCTCGCCCAGATCGACCTCGTCCAGCTCACGGTTCTGGTACAGCTGGAGGCTGATGGTGCCGTCGGAGATCATGGTGATGGTCAGGCGCTCAAAGCGGCTGACGTTGGCAGCGTCGTAGTAGCTGGGGTTGGGGATGTAGCTCTTGGTGTTGCCCTGAATGTACTCCTCGATCAGGTACGGGCCATTGTACCACATGGTCGTGTTGTCGCAGCCGCGGAAGCCCTCGATGCCCAGCTCGTCGAGCAGAGCGGGAGCCACCGGGTAGAAGCTGTTGTAAGCGGCCACGGTGTCGAAGTACGGGCAGGGATCCTTGCAGGTGAAGACCAGCGTGTAGTCATCGGGAGCTTCGATGCCCACACCGGCAGCCAGCATGTCCTCGTAGGTCATGTCGGCGGCAGCGTCACCGGCGGCCTTGGTCTGCTCGTAGTAATCGGCAGCGCCCGCCACCGTATCGTTGGGCATGGAGGTGTTGTTTGCCTCGTTCTTGTAGGCGTTCATGACCCACTCGAAGCCAACGAGGAAGTCCTTGCTGGTCAGGTGATCCTTCACCTCGCCGTTGACATCCACCCAGTCCACATCGTCCCGCAGGTGGAAGGTCCAGACGGTAGAATCGTCGTTGTGCTCCCAAGAAGAAGCGATGGCGGGCGCGACCTTGCCGTAGCAGTCAAAGCTCAGCAGACCGTCCCAGATGTTGGTGATGACGTTGGCGTCCTCAGCCTTCTGGGTGTACAGCATGTTCCAGCTTTCCAGCTCACGGTTGCCGCTCTCAAAAGAGATGAACTCCTTCAGCGGGACAGCGCCGGTGGAGTTGGGTGCCTCGGCACCGCTGGTGGAAGCGCTGCCGCCCTTGTCGGAGCTGCCGCCGCATGCAGCCAGCAGACTGGCTGCGCCGACCATGCCGGCACCCTTGAGGAAGCTGCGGCGGTCGAGCTTGTGAGACTCAAAATTGATGCTCATTGGATAGATCCTCCCAGATCTTGCACGGCGCAGACGGCCGTGCACATTTTCCTATTCCTAAATCCAGTGTGGTCCGCCTCAGCCGAAAAAATGCACAGAGAGGACAAAAACCGCACTTCGAGTATTTTAGCACTGTATTGAAAAGAAGTCAATGCGATGAAGTAATAAATTGGAAACAAAAGGGGAACAACCACTTTCACGAAAAAAGTACTGCGCCGAAATTGCAAAGGAATCGAAAGACTGCCCGGCTGGTTTGAAACCGCAGACTTCAAAAGAAAAAAGGTTTGCTGTTTTTGCAGGGCGGACGATTCTGCTATCTTTTTTCACAAAAGCGTGTTACAATAAAATGAGTCTGTAAATAAGGAGCACACCATGAAAAACGACACCCCCCGCATCCCGAAGTTCAAACCCTATCTGTTCCACCCCGTTTTATATAAGACCGTCACCCGCACGTCCATCGTAGCCGTCCTGATGCTGCTGTGGGAGCGCTATGTCAGCGACGGCACCTTCACCATCTGGGAAGCGCCGGGCTTTCTGTGCGGGGTGGTGCTGCTGATCTGGGCGTGGATCGACTATATGCGGCTGGATGGCTTGACCATCCATCACCTGCTGGAAGAGTTCAAGGGACAGGGCAAACAGAAAAAATTCCACTCCACCCGCTCCATCATCGACTACGCCGATGAAAAGATCGTTTCCTTCGAGGAACTGGAGCCGGAAGAGCGCACCTATTGCAGTATGCTCTCCAATCTGGTGCTGGGGCTGCCGCTGATCCTCATCGCCCTCTGCGTCAGCTTTTTGTAAGGGGGCGCGCGATGGAAACGAATCGGAAACAACTGGTGGTGGGCATCCTCGCCCATGTGGACTCCGGCAAGACCACCCTCTCCGAAGCCATGCTCTACCGCGCCGGTGCCATCCGAAAGCTGGGTCGCGTGGACCACAAGGATGCCTTTCTGGACACCGACGCGCTGGAAAAGGCCCGCGGCATCACCATCTTCTCCAAACAGGCCCTGCTGAGCGCAGGGAACACCGACTTCACCCTGCTGGACACCCCCGGCCATGTGGATTTTTCCACCGAGACCGAGCGGACGCTCCAAGTGCTCGATTACGCGGTGCTGGTCATCAGCGGCACCGACGGCGTCCAGAGCCACACCGAAACGCTCTGGCGGCTGCTGCGGCGCTACCGCATCCCCACCTTTGTTTTCGTGAATAAGATGGACCTGCCCGGCCCCGGAAAAGAAGCCCTGCTGGAACAGCTCGGCCGCCGCCTTGGCGACGGCTTTGTGGACTTCGGAGCCGAGGGAGCCGCCCGCGACGAGGCGCTGGCCCTCTGCGACGAGCGGCTGATGGAGGCCGTCCTTGACCGGGGCACCCTGACCGATGCGGACATCATCCCCGCCATCGCCCGGCGGCATGTCTTTCCCTGCTGGTTCGGTGCGGCCCTCAGGCTGGAGGGCGTGGACGAATTTCTGGAAGGGCTGGACCGCTTCACCCGCCCGGCCCCGGCGCTGGAAGCCTTCGGCGCAAAGGTGTTCAAGATCTCGCAGGATGAGCAGGGAGCTCGGCTGACATGGCTCCGGGTCACCGGCGGGGAACTGAAGGTCAAGGCTCAGCTCACCGGCGAAGCGGACGGTGAGCCGTGGGCCGAAAAGGCAAACCAGCTGCGGCTGTATTCGGGGGCAAAGTACGCGCTGGCCGAGCGCATCGGGCCGGGGCAGGTCTGCGCCGTCACCGGCCTGACCAAGGCCCGCCCCGGCGAGGGCCTTGGCGCCGAACGGGACGGCGACCTGCCGGTCCTCGAACCGGTGCTGAGCTATCAGGTGCTGCTGCCGGAAGGGGCAGACGTTCACGCCGCCCTCGGCAAGCTCCACCGGCTTGAAGAAGAAGAACCCCAGCTCCACGTCGTCTGGAACGAGACGCTGGGCGAGATCCATGTGCAGCTCATGGGCGAGATCCAACTGGAAGTGCTCAAAAGTCTGCTGGCCCAGCGCTACGGGCTGGACGTGAGCTTCGGCCCCGGCGGCATTTTATATAAGGAAACGATCACCGAGGCCATCGAGGGCGTGGGCCACTACGAACCCCTCCGCCACTATGCGGAAGTCCACCTCAAGCTGGAACCCCTGCCCCGCGGCAGCGGGATGCAGTTCGACGCCGACTGCCGGGAAGAGGTGCTGGACAAGAACTGGCAGCGGCTGGTGCTGACCCACCTCGAAGAAAAGCAGCACCTCGGCGTGCTGACCGGTGCCCCGCTGACCGATGTGAAGATCACCCTCATCGCGGGCCGCGCCCACCTCAAGCACACCGAGGGCGGCGATTTCCGTCAGGCCACCTACCGCGCCGTGCGGCAGGGCTTGATGATGGCAGCTCAGATCCACAAAACGCAGCTTCTCGAACCGTGGTATGCCTTCCGGCTGGAGCTCCCGGCGGAAAACGTGGGCCGCGCCATGAACGACATTCAGCAGATGGGCGGCAGCTTCGACCCGCCTCAGACCGCCTCGGACGGCCAGACCACCACCCTGACCGGAACGGCCCCGGCCTCCACCATGCGCAGCTACCCCATGGACGTGGTGGGCTACACGCGGGGCAGGGGACACCTGAACCTGAGTCTGGACGGCTACCGCCCCTGCCACAACGCCGAAGAAGTCATCGCCGCCGTGGGCTACGAGCCGGAGCACGACCTCGACAACCCGGCGGATTCGGTCTTCTGCGCCCATGGCGCCGGCTTCGTAGTTCCGTGGGAGCAGGTGCGCAGCCATATGCACGTGGACAGCGGCTGGGGCAAGACCGCCCGCCCCGCCGAGGAAGCGGCCCAGAACCGTCCCCGCCGGATGGCCGCATACCGTGCCACGCTGGAAGAGGACGCCGAGCTGCTGAAAATTTTCGAGCAGACCTACGGGCCCATCAAGCGGGACCCGCTGGCGGCGTTCCGCCCGACCCAAAAGACCCAGCGCCCGGATTTCAACGCCGAGCAGTGGGAGATCGCCCCCGAATACCTGCTGGTGGACGGCTACAACATCATCTTCGCGTGGGACGAGCTGAACGAGCTTTCCAAACAGAGCCTCGAAGCCGCCCGCAAAAAGCTGATGGACATCCTGTGCAACTATCAGGGGTTCAAGAAGTGCGTTCTCATCCTTGTGTTCGACGCCTACCGGGTGCCCGGCAGCCCCGGTACCATTGAGCAGTACCACAATATCCATGTGGTCTACACCAAGGAAGCCGAGACGGCGGATATGTTCATCGAGCATGTCACCCACGAGATCGGCAAGGGCCGCCGGGTCCGCGTTGCCACCTCGGACGGCATGGAACAGATCATCATCCTCGGCCATGGTGCTCTCCGCGTCTCCGCCCGCATGTTCCATCAGGAAGTGCAGGAGGCAGAGAAAGAGATCCGGAAATATTTACAGGGAGAAGTATAAACGGTTCGCGGCCTCGCCCTCTCAGGCGCTTCGCGCCAGCTCCCCCAAAGGGGGAGCTTAAAACCTCGCCCTTTGGGAGAGGTGGCATTGCGTAAGCAATGACGGAGAGGGCAAGCCCGGCAGAAAAGAGGCGAAAGCGTGTGTTTACAACGACGTCCGATATGGTTTGGAATTCGATTTCCAAGCGCCCCCGTTCCAGCCACAAGGGCACCTTCGGTTCGGTGCTGGCCGTGGCGGGCAGCGCAAGCTACCGGGGCGCTGCGGCCTTGGCCGTGGAAGGGGCCCTGCGCACCGGGGCGGGCATCGTTACGCTGGCCAGCGTCGAACCGGTGCTGGCGGCGGTGTCGGCCCGTCTGCCGGAGTGCTGCCTCTGCCCCTGCGAAGCGGGCGCGGCGGGCGGCATCGCCCCCGAAAATATCCCCCGCATCCAGCGCCAGAAGGCGACGGTCCTGCTGCTGGGCCCCGGCCTCGGTTACACGGTCCAGAGCGCAGCCCGCGCCGCCGAGACCCGGATGCTGGCGGGGACGCTCCTGCCCGGCTTTGCGGGCAGCGCCGTGCTGGACGCCGACGGCCTGAACGCCGCCGCCGATCTGCTGCAGGCCGGGAAGCTGCCCCATCCGCAGGGAGACTTGATCCTGACGCCCCACCCCGGCGAAATGGCCCGGCTGACCGGATGTTCGGCAGCGGACATCAACGCCGACCGCGAGGGTACGGCCCTTCGCTTTGCAAAGGCGTGGGATGCCGTCGTCGTGCTGAAAGGGGCCCGCACCGTCATTGCCGCGCCGGATGGCCGGTGTGCGGTGAACCCCACCGGCAACCCCGGCTTAGCCCGCGGGGGCAGCGGGGATGTGCTGGCCGGCATGACCAGCGCCCTGCTGGCCTGTAAGCTGCCCGCCTTTGAGGCCGCCGTCTGCGCGGTCTATCTCCACGGGGCCGCCGCGGACTGCGCCGCCGCCAAGCATGGCGAGGCCGGGATGCTCCCCCATGACCTCTTTGCCGAGCTGGGGGGCCTTTTCGCCGCCAACGGCCGCTGACCTTTTCCCAAACGATTCCTACCGAAACGCTTCCTTTCCGCCGGATTTGTGCTATACTGGACTTGGCACAAACTCGTTTGGAAAGGGGCGTTTTTGTTTATGGTTCCTGCACTGGAAAAAATCATTTCCGAAAGCGAGAACATGGTCTTTTTTGGCGGCGCGGGCGTTTCGACCGAGAGCGGCATCCCGGATTTCCGGAGCGTGGACGGGCTCTATCATCAGAAATATGACTACCCACCCGAAACCATCCTCAGCCATACCTTCTGGGAGCGCTGCCCGGAGGAATTCTATCGGTTTTATCGCGATAAGCTCATCGTCAAGGCGGCCAAGCCCAACGCGGCCCACCTGCGGCTGGCCAAGCTCGAACGGGAGGGCAGACTGAAAGCCGTCGTCACCCAGAACATCGACGGGCTGCATCAGGCCGCCGGTTCCAAAACGGTCTACGAGCTCCACGGCAGCACTCTGCGCAACTACTGTACCAAGTGCGGAAAGTTTTTCGATGCAGATTTCATTGCGAACAGCACCGGCGTGCCCCGCTGCCCGGACTGCGGCGGCATCGTCAAGCCCGATGTCGTCCTCTATGAGGAAGGGCTGGATGAGCAGGTGGTCTCCGGGGCGGTACAGGCCATCCGCAAGGCCGATACCCTCATCGTGGGCGGCACCAGCTTGGTGGTCTACCCGGCGGCGGGTCTGCTGCGGTACTTCCGGGGGCGGCACCTCGTGGTCATCAATATGCAGCCCACCCCCGCCGACGAAGAAGCCGACCTGTGCATCGCAAAGCCCATCGGGCAGGTGCTCAGCGAAGATGTGAAGTTGGAGGACGTGGGATGAAAGCAGTCATTCTCGAAAGCTATGTCATGAAGGAGGGCGACCTCGATTGGTCGGGCGTCAAGGCCCTCATCCCGGACACCACCAGCTATGTCCGTACAGCCTATGAGGAGATCGCGCCCCGCATCGGCGGCGCCGAGGTGGTCTTCCTCAACAAGTGCCGGATGGACGAAGCGATTCTGGCCCAGTGTCCGAACCTGAAGTTCGTGGGCATCATCGCCACCGGCACCGACAATCTCGACTTGGAGGCGTGCCGCCGCCACGGCGTCGCTGTCGCCAACGTGCCCGGTTACTCGACCTACAGCGTCGCCCAGATGACCTTCAGTCTGCTCCTCGCCATCTGCCAGTGCGCCGAGCGGTATAATCGCGCCGTCAAGGATGGCTGCTGGCAGTTGGATATCCCGGCAAGCTATGAGCTGCTGCCCCAAGTGGAGCTGTTCGGCAAGACCTTCGGCGTCTACGGCTACGGCAGCATCGGCCGCCAGACCGCCCGCATCGCCAAGGCCTTCGGGATGCGGGTCCTCGTCTGCACCCGCACCGTCCGGCCGGAGTATTCCGCCGACGGTGTGGAGTTCGTGGAGTTTGACACCCTGCTGCGGGAAAGCGACGTCCTCAGCCTTCACTGCCCGGCGACGCCAAAGACGCGGGGACTCATCAGCGCGGATGCGCTGGCCCGGATGAAGCCGGGGGCCATCCTGCTGAACACGGCACGGGGTGCCTTGGTGGACGAAGAGGCCGTCGCCGCCGCCCTTCGCAGCGGTCTGCTGGGCTTCTATGGGGCCGATGCCTTCGGCACTGAGCCGCTCCCGCAGGAAAGCCCCCTGCGGAAGGAACCCCACGCCATCCTCACCCCGCACATTGCATGGACGACCAAGGAAGCGCTGCAGAATCTGATGGATATCACCACCCGGAACCTGCGCACCTTCCTCGACGGAAACGGCGAGAACATCGTCAACCGGTAACAGAAAAGGAGAACAACGATGCAGACAACCATCCACAATGAATTCCTGACCCTGACCGTGGACACCCACGGCGCTGAGGCCGTCAGCCTGAAAAATGCGGCGGGGGAGGAGCTGCTCTGGCAGGCCGACCCGGCTGTCTGGAAGCGCCATGCGCCCATCCTCTTCCCGTGGACGGGCAAGCTGCCCGGCGGCACCTTCACCCATGGCGGCAAGACCTATCAGGGCGGCCAGCACGGCTTTGCGCGGGACGTGGAGCACACCCTGCTCCGCGCCGAGGGCGACACCATCGAGTTGGAGCTGCGGTCCGACGCCGCCACCAAGGCCCAGCGCTTCCCCTTTGACTTCGTCCTCACCAGCACCTTCCGGCTGGAGGGCAGGACGGTCCACCACACCCTGACCGTGGAAAACCCCGCCGACGCCGCGGAGGAGCTGCGGTTCGGCATCGGCTACCACCCGGCCTTCAACATCCCCTTCGACAGCGCCCACACCACCACCGACTACGAGTTCCGCTTCGACGGCCCCGAAAGCCCCATGATCCTCGACGCCCGCCCCAACGGGCTGCTCTCCGGCAAGTGCTACTACCAGTGGAAGAACGTCTCGTCCATCCCGCTCACCGATGAGCTGTTTGCAAACGACAGCTTCTGCATGGCGGGTCTGCGCAGCAGCACCGTAGGCATCTACGAAAAAGACACCGGCCGCCGCATCGTCTGCGACGTGCAGGGCTACCCCTACTCCCTCATCTGGTCGGCTCCGGCGAAGCCCGTCCGCTTCGTCTGCATCGAGCCGTGGCAGTCCCTGCCCGGTGCCGAGACCGACCCGCAGGAGTGGACCGAGCGGGCCGCTGCCGCCTGCCTTGCCCCCGGCCAGCGCTGGGCCACCACTCTGAGCACGACGTTTGACCGATAAAAACAAAGAGGCTGTTGCAACGAACTCCCTCAGTCACGGCTTTGCCGTGCCAGCTCCCTCTCGGAGGGAGCCTTGGCGTAACGGTAAGCTGTGAAAGCCTCCCTCTCAGAGAAAGACTCCCTCCGGCCGGAGGGAGATGTCGCGTAAGCGACAAAGGGAGGACAGGTGGCATCGCGTCAGCGATGACGGAAGGAGTTGTGCAACAGCCTCTTTTTGTTGAATGATCTTACAGAGCCTTGATGGCGGTCTTGATGCGCTCGGCGGCGGCCTTGGTCTTCTCGGCGTCACCGAAAGCGGTCAGGCGGAAGTAGCCCTCGCCGCACTCACCGAAGCCGACACCGGGGGTGCCGACGACGCCGCAGTTCTCCAGCAGCCAGTCGAAGAACTCCCAGCTCTTCATGTTGCCGGGGCAGCGCAGCCAGATGTAGGGGCTGTTCTTGCCGCCGCAGTACCACACGCCGCACGCATCCAGCGCGTCGGCGATGACCTTGGCGTTCTTGCGGTAGTAGTCGAGGTTCTGCTGGATCTCAGCCATGCCGCTCTCGGTGAAGACGGCGGCAGCCGCGCGCTGCACGATGTAGGGCACACCGTTGAACTTGGTGGTCTGGCGGCGCAGCCAGAGCTTGTTCAGGTTCATGCCCTCGCGCTCCAGCTCCTTGGGCACGATGGTGTAGCCGCAGCGGGTGCCGGTGAAGCCGGCGATCTTGGAGAAGGAGCAGATCTCGATGGCGCACTCGCGGGCACCCTCGATCTCGAAGATGCTGCGGGCCAGATGCTCGTCGGTGATGAAGCACTCATAGGCGGCGTCGTACAGGATGACGGCGTTGTTCTTCTTGGCGTAAGCCACCCACTCCTTGAGCTGCTCGCGGGTGTAGGCTGCGCCGGTGGGGTTGTTGGGGCTGCAGATGTAGATGATGTCCGCCTTCACGCTGTCGTCAGGCATCCCAAGGAAGCCGTTCTCCTGATTGGTGCGGCTGTAGACGATCTTGCGGCCGTCGGTCACGTTGTCGTCCACATAGGTGGGGTAGACGGGGTCCGGAACCAGAACGGTGTTGTCCACGTCAAACAGGCCCAGCACGTTGGCCAAGTCGCTCTTGGCACCGTCGGAGATGAAGATCTCGTCCTCGTCCAGCTTGGTATTGCGGCTTGCGTAGTAACCCTGAATGGCCTGTTTCAGGAAGGGGTAGCCCTGCTCCGGGCCGTAGCCGTGGAAGCCTTCCTTGGTGCCCATCTCGGCGGCGGCATCCTGCATGGCCGTCACGACGCACTTGGCCAGCGGCTGCGTCACGTCGCCGATGCCCAGACGGATGATCTCCTTTTCGGGGTGTGCTTCCTGATAGGCCGCGACCTTGTGGGCAATGTCCACGAACAGGTAGCTGGCTTTCAGCTCGCCGTAATGATGATTCATTTTCATAATGTGTTCCCTCAATTCTTAATATTAGATTGCTCGCCCTCTCAGTCCGCTTCGCGTCCAGCTGTCCTCCCTCTGTCGCATATGCGACATCTCCCTCCGGCCGGAGGGAGTCTTTCCCAAAGGGGGGCGCTTTTTCGAGAAGGGAAGCTTTCCGGGATTGCCAAACCCTCCCACTTTGGGGGAGGTGGCATCGCGTAAGCGGTGACGGAGAGGGCAAGGACGTTAAACTTCAGCGATGCCTTCGTAAACAGTCGTTGCTGCGCCGGTCATCAGGAGCTGCTTGCCGGGCAGCACCCGGATGGTCAGCTCACCGCCCCGCAGCGCTACATGGACATCTTCGCCCACGGGGCAGAGGCCCTGCTCCACCAGCGCCGCCACGGTGGCACAGGTGCCGGTGCCGCAGGCCCATGTTTCGCCGCTGCCGCGCTCCCACACCCGCATTTTCAGGTGGGTGGCGTCCACCACTTCGACGAACTCGGTGTTGATCCGCTCCGGGAAGTTCGGGTGGCACTCAAACGCCGGGCCGATGGCTTCCAGCTTCAGACTGTCCACATCGTCCACAAGGGTCACGCAGTGGGGGTTGCCCACACTGATGCAGGTGACATTCCACGGCTTGCCGTCCACCTCCAGAGGGCAGCGCACCAGCGGCCCTTCGCCCATGTTCACGGCGGGCAGGTCTGCGGCCATGGCCGAGTAGACCCCCATCTCCACCTGCCACAGCTCTTCGCCCATGCGGGTCAGCGTTTTAAGTCCGCTCTGGGTGTCGATCTTCAGCACGGACTTTTCCGCACAGGCCGGGTCGTGCACATGCAGCCACTCGGCCACGCAGCGGATGCCGTTGCCGCACATCTGCGCTTCGCTGCCGTCGGCGTTGAAGATGCGCATGGTGCCGTCCGCCCCCGGTGTGCGGGGCGCACAGATGCAGATGATGCCGTCCGCGCCCACCGAAAAGTGCCGCGCCGAGAGCTTCTGCGCCAAGGGGACGATCTTCTCCGGCACGCCGGAAGTCCGGCAGTCCAGATAAATATAGTCGTTGGCGCAGCCCTGCATTTTGGTGAATGAGAGTTTCATCGCGTTCATCCTTTCAGTAGTTATAACGAACCAACTATTATCATAAGAAGCAAACGGGGTTCTGTCAAGCGAAAAAAGGCGCTTTCGGCAATTTTTATCGGAAATTTCCGCCCGGCCCGGCCCGGAACGCAAAACAGGGCTTGACAAGATGCGGCCCATGGGATATAAAAAATAGAGAGTGCTCTGTGCGGCGGCGAGGGCCGCGCGTAGGGTGACAACAAAGAATCGATGACAGAAGGAGACCGTGACAATGGAGACCTTTGAGAAGATCCGTGCACTGCTGGCAGAACAACTGGATGTTGACCCCGCCAAGATCACCATGGACAGTGACATCATGAGCGATTTTGAGGCCGACAGCCTTGACATCGTGGATATGGTCATGACGCTGGAGGACGAGTTCGGCATCGAAGTGCCCGACGACGCCATCGAAAATCTGCGCACCGTGGGTGACGTGGTGAACTTTGTGGACAGCCATCAGGGCTGATTTGGTTTTGCAAAAGGCCCCGTTTCCCGGCGCTGCACACGGCGGTGCTGCGGCGGGGCTTTTAATATGAGTTCGTGCGGAACGGCCAAGAGCGACCGGACGTTTGGCGCACGGCTTTGGAGGATAAAATAAAATGGCAAAAGACAACAAGAAACTCGTGCAGGCGATCACCAGTCAGGAGGAGAACTTCGCACAGTGGTATACCGACATCTGCGTCAAGGCAGAGCTGGTCGAGTATTCCAGCGTGAAGGGCTTCATCATCCTGCGCCCCTATGGTCAGGCCATCTGGGAGCTGATCCAGAAGGACATGGATGCCCGCTTCAAGGCCACCGGCCATGAGAACGTGGCCATGCCCGTCCTGATCCCGGAGAGCCTGCTGCAGAAGGAAGGCGAGCTGGTCAATGGCTTCGCGCCGGAGGTGGCGTGGGTCACGATGGGCGGCTCGGACAAGCTGGAAGAGCGCCTCGCCGTCCGCCCCACCAGCGAGACCATGTTCTGCGACCATTGGTCCCGCGTGCTGCACAGCTACCGCGAGCTGCCCATGAAGTACAACCAGTGGTGCAGCGTCGTGCGCTGGGAGAAGACCACCCGTCCCTTCCTGCGCAGCCGCGAGTTCTGGTGGCAGGAGGGTCACACCATCCACGAGACCGCCGCTGAGGCTGAGGCTGAGACCCAGCAGCAGCTGGACTGCTACGCAGACGTCTGCGAGCAGGATCTCGCCATCCCTGTTGTCAAGGGCCGCAAGACCGATAAGGAAAAGTTTGCCGGTGCCGAAGCCACCTACACCATCGAAGCCATGATGAAGGACGGCAAGGCCCTGCAGAGCGGCACCAGCCATTACTTCGGCGATAAGTTCAGCAAGGCTTACGACGTGACCTTTACCGGCCGCGACAACCAGCTGCATCACCCGTTCCAGACCAGCTGGGGCGTTTCCACCCGTCTGGTGGGTGCCATCATCATGACCCACGGCGACGACGACGGCCTGATCCTGCCCCCCGCTGTGGCTCCCATTCAGGTGGTCGTGGTGCCCATCGCAGCCCACAAGCCCGGCGTCTCCGAGAAGGCCGCTGAGCTGGCCGAGAAGATCAGCAAGTATGCCCGCGTCAAGCTGGACGACAGCGACAACGCCCCCGGCTGGAAGTTCTCCCAGTGGGAGATGAAGGGCGTGCCCCTCCGTCTGGAGATCGGCCCCAAGGACCTCGAAAAGAATCAGTGCGTCCTCGTCCGCCGCGATACCCGCGAGAAGATCTTCGTCTCTCTGGACGAGCTGGAAACTGCCATCCCCGCCCAGTTGGAGGCCCTGCGCAAGGACCTGTACGAGCGCGCCCTGAAGAACCGCGAGGAGCGCACTTGGTCCGCCACCACCATGGACGAAGTCAAGGCGCTGGCCAAGGCCAACACCGGCTACATCAAGACCATGTGGTGCGGCGACCTTGCCTGTGAGATGAAGATGAAGGAAGAGGCTGGCCTGTCCAGCCGTTGTATGCCCTTCGAGCAGGAGCACCTCAGCGATGTCTGCCCCTGCTGCGGCAAGCCCGCCACCAAGATGGTCTACTGGGGCATCGCCTACTAAGCCGCCCCATAGTCAGAGCCTGATCAGATGAAAAAAGCAGCTTTCCCGTTGGGCGGGAGGGCTGCTTTTTTGTGTCTGCCTATTGACAACCATGTATCTACTGTATATACTGTAAATATACAGATGCAACGGAGGCGGCAGACATGAATCTCTTCATCGATAACAAGAGCGGTGCACCCATCTACGAGCAGCTCTATACCCAGATCAAGAACCAGATTTTGAGCGGGGAACTGCAGCCGGAGGAAGCTATGCCATCCATCCGGGGGCTGGCGCGGGACCTGCGCATCAGCGTTATCACCACAAAGCGGGCCTACGATGAGCTGGAACAGGAGGGCTTTTTGTATGCGGTGCCCGCCAAGGGCTTTTTCGTGGCAGCGAAAAACACCGAGCTGCTCCGGGAAGAGAACCTGAAAAAAATCGAAGCACACCTGACGGAAGCCGTCCGGCTGGCGGCACCCTGCGGGCTGACCAAACAGGAACTGACCGAAATGTTGGAATTGCTGTGGGAGGAATGAACCATGAACGCATTAGAACTGCACGGCCTTGAAAAGCACTACCCGGATTTTGCGCTGGGGCCCATTGATCTGGAACTGCCCGGCGGCACAGTCTGCGGGCTGATCGGTGAGAACGGCGCGGGCAAGAGCACGACCATTAAGCTGATTCTGGACATGATCGACGGGGACGCTGGCACTGTGAAGCTGTTCGGGCAGGAGGGAATCACCCCGCTTGCCAAAGCCGATATCGGCGTGGTGCTGGGCGGCGAGGGCATCCCCACCTGCCTGACTGCGCCGCAGGTGGGGAAAGTGATGGCGGGCATCTATCCCAATTGGGATGCCGCCGCCTACGCCGACTGGTGCCGCCGCTTTGACCTTCCGGAGAACAAGAAGTACGGCGACTACTCCACCGGCATGAAGATGAAGCAGTGCCTTGCCGTAGCACTTTCTCATCACCCCAAGCTGCTGCTGTTAGACGAAGCCACCAGCGGCCTAGATCCGGTGGTACGGGATGAGCTTATCGATCTGCTGCTGGACTTTGTGCGGGATGAGAACCATGCAATTTTGATCTCGTCCCACATCGTCAGCGATTTGGAAAAGCTCTGCGATACCATTGCCTTTCTGCACAAGGGGAAGCTCCTGCTCTGTGAGGACAAGGACACGCTGCGGGAGGAGTACGCCCTCTGGCACGGCACTGCCGGGCAATTGGAGGAGCTGGATAAAAACGCCATCGTCAGCCGTCGGGTGACAGCCTACGGGGCCGAGGCACTGGTGAAGAGGGAACTTGTCCCGGCGGGCAGCACCCTGACACCGGTGAGCATCGAAGAACTGTTCGTTTTGATGGTGAAAGGGGAGAATGTGCGATGAAAGGTTTGCTGTTGAAGGATTGGTATCAAGTCAAAACAAATATGCGGATGATGTACCTCACGGTGCTGGCCGTGCTGGCGATCTGGACCCTGAGCACTTCCGGGGATTCGAGCTTTGCGGTGAATTATTCAGCTGTTTTTCTGGGGATCATGCCCGCCTACCTGCTTTCCTACGACCACGCCAGCGGGTGGACGGAGTACAGCTTTGCCCTGCCGCTGAGCAAGGAACTTCAGGTGGCAGAAAAATATCTCGTGGGTCTGCTTTGCACGGCGGTCTCTGCGGCGCTGAATGGAATTTTCTGCGGCATCCTATTCTGGATGGGAAAACCGCTTCCTGAGATGCCGATCAGCCTTTTGCTGGGGGCGGGCGCAGCTTCCATCCTGCTGATAAACGGGATCATGCTGCCGCTGTACTACCGTTTTGGCGCAGAAAAGGCGCGGATGCTCTACATGCTGATGTTTGCCGGAATGGGCGCTGCCCTAGGCGGCGGGATGGTCCTGATGGATGCCGTGCCGGAACCGGGCGCGGCCATTGCCATCGTCGGTGTGCTGGCAGCGGTGCTGGTGCTGTATGCACTTTCATGGAGGCTGTCAGTGCAGTGGTATGGGAGGTATAAGAAATGATCTTTGTGCAATATAGCAATAATTCGGTAAAAAAACTGTAAAAGGGGTTGAAAAATCTGCCCGGCCGTAGTATCATAACGGGGCCGAAGGGCAAATCTTTTTACAGGAGGCGTTTGATTTCCATGTCCAGTGACCATACGGATCACCCTAAACAACGCTCCTCCTGCGATGCGGGCAAGGCGAACGAGTCTGCCGCGTCCTGAACTGCATGTGCCCATGATACACCGCAGGAGGTCGATCCCGACTGACGCGGTGTATTTTTATGCCCGGAATGGGCAGGGAGGGAACCAAGATGCAGAAGAAAAACTACCAAGAAGAGATCCTGAACCTCATCCACAGCGGCCTTCCGCAGCAGGAACTGGCTGAGCGTCTGTCCGACTACCACGAGAACGACCTTGCCGATGCGCTGGCGGCCCTGACGCCGGACGAGCGTCAGAAGCTGTATGCGGTGCTGGGTGTGGAGCGAGTGGCCGAGATCTTCTCCTACCTCGACGATGCGGAGCCGTACCTGAAAGAACTGCCCTCCGAGAAGGCTGCGAAGGTCGTCTCGAACATGGACTCGGACGATGCAGTGGACGTGCTGGATGACCTCGAAGAAGAGGATAAGGACAAAATCGTCAAACAACTGGATCAGGACTCCGCCGAGGATGTCCGGATGCTGCTTTCCTACGGTGAGGACGAGATCGGCAGCAGCATGACCACCAACTACATCTGCATCCGAAAGGATATGACCATCCGTCAGGCCATGAGTGAGCTGGTGAAACAGGCGGGCGAGAACGACAACATCTCCACCCTTTACGTCGTGGACGAGGAAGACAGGTTCTACGGTGCCATCGACCTGAAGGATCTCATCATTGCCCGCGCGGACGAGAAGCTGGAAAAGCTGATCGCCCGGAACTACCCCTACGTGACCGATCACGAAAAGATCAGCGACTGCATCGACCGCATCGTGGACTACGCCGAGCGTTCGCTCCCCGTGCTGAACGATGCGGGCAAGCTGGTCGGCATCATCACCTCGTCCGACGTGGTCGAGCTGGTGGATGACGAAATGGGCGACGATTACGCAAAACTGGGCGGCTTGACCAGCGAGGAGGATCTGAGCGAGGGCGTCTTCGAGAGCGTGAAAAAGCGTCTGCCGTGGCTGATCGCCCTGCTCTTCCTTGGGATGCTCGTTTCCTCGGTGGTCGGCGCATTCGAGTCGGTGGTGGCCGTGCTGCCCATCGTCATCTGCTTTCAGTCCATGGTGCTGGATATGGCCGGCAACGTCGGTACACAGTCGCTGGCCGTGACGATCCGTGTGCTGGTGGATGAGAACCTGACCCCCGCGAAAAAGCTGCAGCTCCTCTGGAAGGAGATGCGGGTCGGTCTGGTGAACGGCCTTCTGCTGGCCGTCATGGCGCTGGGCTTCCTCGGCTGCTATATCCACTTCTTCAAAGCGTATGCGTGGGGTGAGGCCTTCCTGCTGTCCGGCTGCGTCGGCGTCGCGCTCATCATCGCAATGGTCGTTTCCAGCTTGGTGGGCACCATCATCCCCATGCTGTTCCATAAGATCCACATCGACCCCGCCGTGGCTTCCGGCCCGCTCATCACCACCATCAACGACCTCGTTGCCGTGGTCGTCTACTATGGCCTTGCCATGATCGTCCTGATCGATATTTTCCATCTGGGTTAAAGTGAATAAAACGAAAAAGCTCCGGCACACATCGCGTGCCGGAGTTTTTCTTGTTTATACGTTGGAGATCCAATACCGCTGGGTCAGCGTTCCGTCCAGCGAATCATAGGCTTCGTCTTCGAGGACGCCGCCGTTGGCGCGGATGGTCTTGGCGGAGGCGACGTTGTAGTGGTCGCAGCAGATGCGCACCTTGGCAATGCCGCGCTCCTTCGCTTTTTCCAGCGTCAGGCGGAGCATCTGGGTGGCGTAGCCGTTCTGCCGTTCGGAGGGGCGGACGCTGTAGCCGATGTGCCCGCCGTAGGTCAGCAGATAGTCGTTCAGGTGGTGGCGCAGGTTCGTCATGCCCACGAGGTGCTCGTGCTCGTCCAGCGCCAGATATTCGGTGGCGGGGACCAGTCCGGCGGGCGTCGTCTCCGGAGATTTGAGGTTCCGGATCGCAGCCAGCCATGCGTCGAAATCGTCGTACTTATCCAGCGCCGAGGTGCCGTCCATCCGGGAACCAATGGCCAAGAATTCTTCCCGGTAGGCCATGACCTGCTCCCGGTCGCCCTCGTCCGGTTCGCGGAGATGGATCTTCTGGGGCGGCGTGCGGCGGGTGGCGGTGCGGAAATCCGGGGCTTTCATCAGGCCGTGGCGGTTGCAGTAGAAGTAGAGCACCCCTGCGCCACGCAGCGGGAACCGGCAGCTCGCCTCGCCCTCCGGGTACAGCTTGACGAGCTGGAGTTTGTCACCGGTGAGGTAGGCGATGAAGGAGATGAAGTGATCCTTTTCCATCGGGTGATGGAGGGTGACGAAGAGTTCATCCTCTACCCGCTCCACGGTCAGTTGGTGGTGTTCGTCGGCGGGATCGGCGTCGGCGATGTCCAATGCGGGCAGAGTGATGCCGCAGCAACTGACCACCGCCTGACCGGTGGCGTGGAGCACATTCCCACAGATGGGGCAGACGTAGAGCTTGGAGCGCAGCAAATTGGCGGCGCGGTTCCGGTTGACTACCGGCTCGCCCTGCATCAGCTCCAGCACGCTGACGCCCAGCGCGGCGGCCAGCGGTTCCAGCAGAGAGATATCGGGCAGACCCTTGGCGGTTTCCCATTTGGAGATGGTCTTGGCGCTGACGGCGAGCTTGCCCGCCAGTTCGGCTTGGGTCAGGCCCTTGGCTTCCCGCAGCAGCCGGATGGTGCTGCCGGTAACGTAAGTATCCATAAAAATTCCTCCCATTTGTGTTTGGAACAGGATACCATACAAAAACACTCCACGCAACCTACGCTGCGTGGAGGAGAGAAGTTCGCTTATTCTTCTTCGGCACCGTCCTCTTCATCGGCGTCCAATTCAATGCTGAACACGGCCTTTTTCAGCTTGCCGCAGCCCTGTGCTTTCAGGCCGGATCGATAGGGTTCCCCGGCCAGATAAAGCGCGAACCGACCCTCGCAGAGCATACCCGCAATGCTGGTGTCCGCGCTGCCCACGGTCAGGTCGGCGGCCTCGTCGGTGGGCTTGGTGGGGGAGAACTCGCCCAGCGAGACCTCGAACAGTTCGCTGCCCTCAAGGTCGGTCTCCAGCGTCAGGTGAACGTCCCGGCGGATGAAGGGCACCTTGCCGCCTACCTGCGGGGTCACGGTGCTGACGGTGACAACGGCTTTTTCACCGTCGATGCGGGTCTTCCCGGCGGGCAGGTTGTTGATGTCCCGTGCCATGACGAATTCGATGACAGCGTCGAGGTTGTCGCTCATGCCGAGATAGTTGGGAAGGTTGTTCAGGGTATCGTAGATCATAGAAAGCTCCTTCGTTTTTTGTCTTATCCTACCACAGAACCGGCGGTTTTGCAACAAAAAGCCCCTGCGGAGCGGATCGTGCAGGGGCGGAACGGTTATTCGGCTTCCTTCGGGTCGGTCAGCAGCTCTTTGATGCTGGGCACCACGCCGCCGAGGTTCTGCAGCTCGGAGGGGATGATGATCTTGGTGGCCTTGCCGTTGGCGACCTTGGCCAGAGCTTCCAAGCTGCGGAGAGCCAGCACCTTGTCGTTAGGCATGGCCTCGTTCAGCAGACGGATGGCGTCGGCGTTGGCCTTCTGCACTGCGAGGATGGCCTGTGCCTCGCCCTCGGCTTCGAGGATGCGCTGCTGCTTGACGGCGTCGGCGCGGAGGATGGCGGCTTCTTTTTCGCCCTCGGCGGCGGTGATGGCCGCCTGCTTCTCACCGTCGGCCTTCAGGATGACGGCGCGCTTCTCGCGCTCGGCCTTCATCTGCTTCTCCATGGCCTCCTGAATTTCCCGCGGCGGGATGATGTTCTTGACTTCGACACGGTTGACCTTGATGCCCCACTTATCGGTGGCTTCGTCAAGGATGGCGGTGATCTTGCCGTTGATGACGTCACGGCTGGTCAGGGTGTGGTCCAGCTCCATCTCGCCGATGATATTGCGCAGGGTGGTGGCGGACAGGCTCTCGATGGCCGCGATGGGTTGGTTCACGCCGTAGGTGTAGAGCTTGGCATCCATGACCTGAAAGAACACGACGGTGTCGATCTGCATGGTGACGTTATCGCGGGTGATGACCGGCTGAGGGGGGAAGTCTGCGACCTGCTCCTTCAGGCTGACCTTTTTGGCCACCCGCTCCACGAAGGGGATCTTGACGTGGAGGCCGGCCGTCCATGTAGCGGAGTAGCTGCCCAGACGCTCGATGACGTAGACCATCGACTGCGGCACGATGACGATATTGGTGACAACGATCACCAGAACCACGAAGATCAGGGCAAGGATCACAAATAGCATAATAGGCATCGATACGCTCCTTTGTCAGTGAGTGGATGATTCGGTGAGGACAGGTTCCACAATGAGCAGGGTGCTGTGGATCTCGGTCACGCGGCAGCTCTGGCCGGGGGCAAGGGTGTCGCCGGGGGTGGCGCAGCGGGCGTTCCAGTCCACGCCGTCCAGCCGGACGCGGCCCGTTTCCTCGGCGGAGACGGGGGTCAGCACTTTGGCCTCGCGGCCAAGGCTGCGGTCGCCGTTGGTGGGGGTAGGCTTCTGGCGCAGCCGCTGGGTCAGCGGCTTGAAAGCCGCCAAACACAGGACGCTGACCACGATGAACACCACGGCCTGAACCTTGAACGGCGGATGGAACAGACAGCTCAGCAGGGCCGCGGCACTGCCCGCCGCGAACCAGACGGACACCATGCTGAAGGTCATCCCCTCCAGCACGAGGAACCCGACCGCTGCAATGAGCCAGAAAATAGGGTCGATGGACATTTGCACTCCCTCCTTCTTTGTCTATTGTATAACAAAGCTCTTAAAAATACAAGATGTCGTGATTTAAGAAACAGCCTCCTCGGAGAGGGGGCCAAAAGCCTCCCTCCATGAGGGAGGCGGCATCGCGCGGGCGATGCCGGAGGGAGTTAAACATAATCGTAATAACTATGGTTCGGGTTATGGCCGACCTCTTCCACCACGATGGTGAAGCCCATGGGGTTCACCTCGGTGCTCTTGCCGCTGGCCAGCGTCTCCACGATGATATGCTCGGTGCGGTTGACGATGATCTCCGCCGTCTCCACCTCGCCGATGCGCTGGTAGTGCAGGATGCCGCCCTCGGCCCGGAGCACCCAGAGCTTGCCGGTGCGGAACGCCTCGCAGGTGTGGCGGAGCTGGGCCAGTTGGGCCAGCACGGGCCGCAGCCGCTGTTCGTGAGCATCCCAGCGGAAGAAGGCGCGGTTGAACGGGTCACGGTAGCCCTGCATCGCGATCTCGTCGCCGTAGTACAGGCAGGGCACGCCCGGCAGGGTGTAGATGATGGCGTAGGCCATCCGCAGCCGGAGCAGACCCTCCTCGTAGGCGTCGCCGGTCACGCAGCGGCCGCTCTGCCACTGGCGGCCCCGGCCGTTGGCGGGTTCGTCCGCGATGACGGTCAGCGCCCGCTCGGTGTCGTGGGTGGAGAGGAAGTTCAGCGCGGTGTCCATGGCGGGGGCAGGGTAGTGCTCGCAGATGGTCAGGATCTCATTGGCAGCCTGTTCGGCGGGCTTGCCCTTGACAAAATCCAACACGGCGTTCTTGAACGGGTAGTTCATCACGCTGTCCAGCCCCTTGCCCAGCAGGTAGGTGCGGCGCTGGTTGAAGCCGTACTTGGTGGTGGCATCCTCCCACACTTCGCCCAGCAGGAATTTTTCGGGCCCGACCCGCTTGACGGCGGTGCGGATCTTCTCAATAAACTCGTCCGGCAGCTCATCGGCCACATCCAGCCGGAAGCCCGCGGCACCCCGCCGCAGCCATGTGTCGATGACGCCGCCCTCGCCGGTGATGAACTCGACATAAGAGGGCGTCTCCTCGTTGACCTCCGGCAGGGTCTCGAAGCCCCACCAGCTGCGGTAGCCGCCCTTGTACTTAGGGTCAAAGTCGTACCAGCTGCGGTAGGGGGAGTTGGGGTCGCGGTAAGCGCCGCCCTCGCCGTAGCGGCCCTCGCGGTTGAAGTAGCGGCTGTCGGAGCCGGTGTGGCTGAACACGCCGTCCAGCACGATGCCGATGCCGTACCTCTTGGCCTCGGCGCAGAGGGTCTCGAAGTCCTCGTTGGTGCCCAGCAGCGGGTCTACGTTCAGGTAATCGGCGGTGTTGTACCGGTGGTTGGAGTGGGCCTCGAAGATGGGGTTCAGGTAGATGAAGTCGATCCCCATCTGGTGCAGGTAGGGGAGCTTGAGCTGGATGCCCTTGAGGTCGCCGCCGAAGTAGTCCTCGTTCAGGTGGCCGCCCACCTCGTTGGGCTGCCAGAAGGGCTCGGCGTGCTTGTCGGCCTGATAGATGCGGTCGGGGAAGGGCATGGGCTTATTTTCCACACCCTCGCAGAAGCGGTCGGGGAAGATCTGGTAGAACACCTTGCCCTTGATGGAAGCCGGCGTTTCGAAGGCGGCATCGTAGACTGTGATCTGCCACTTTTCGCCGTCCTGCCAACTGACCACGCCGCAGTTGTCCGGCCCGCGCACGATGCGGCGGAAGTCGGTGTAGAGGTCAAAATAATAGAAGTACAGGCCGGGGTCGTTGAGGGCCACTTCCACCGAGAAGTGGTTCTGCTTGGGGGTCTGGCCATCAAAGTTCATCCGGTAGTAGACCGGCACATCGAACTTGCCCTCCTTCTGGAGGACAAGGTGCGGGTCCACATAGCCGAGGTCTTCCGGCACGCAGAGGGACAGCCGGACGCTCTGTCCGGCTCGGACCGCGCCGAAGGGCTGCTTGAAATAGGGGTCGAAGCTGTTGAACAGACAAGACAAAATGGGGTCGTTCCTTTCTCAAAAAAAGCCCCGGAGCCGTTGTACAGTCCGGAGCTTTGCTTCATGTCTTTAAGGGGTGGGTTACTTCACGACAGGTGCATGCCAGATATCGCGGGCATAATCCAGCACGGAGCGGTCTGCGCTGAAGATGCCGCTGTTGGCGATGTTCTTCAGGCTCATGCGGGCCCAAGTCTCGCGGTCGGCATACAGGCGCTGGAGGTCGGCCTGTGCACGGCGGTAATCCTTGAAGTCGGCCATGACCATATACGGGTCGTTGCTGCGCAGGTTCTCGGTGACCTCGTGGAAGTTCTCGCCGTTCCAGCCGCGCTCCAAGAAGTTCAGAGCTGCGTTGGCCACATCGTCGCCCATGATGAACGCGTTGGGGTGGTAGCCGACCTGCTTCAGGTTGTTGACCTCAGGAGTCAGCATACCGAAGATCAGCTCGTTCTCCTTGCCGGCAGCGTCGGCGATCTCGACGTTTGCGCCGTCCAGCGTGCCCAGCGTGATGGCACCGTTCAGCATGAACTTCATGTTGCCGGTACCGGAAGCCTCGGTGCCTGCCAGAGAGATCTGCTCAGAGACCTCGGCAGCGGGCATCAGGTGCTCGCTCAGGGAGACGCAGTACTCTTCCAGATAGACCACGCGCAGCTTGTCGCGCACAGCGGGGTCGTTGTTGATCAGGTCGCCCAGCTTGCAGATCATGCGGATCATCTGCTTGGCCATATAGTAGCCGGGAGCAGCCTTTGCGCCGAAGATATAGGTCTTGGGGATGAAGTCGGCGTTGGGGTTCTCCTTCAGGTACAGGTACTGTGCCGCGATGTTCAGCGCGTTCAGGTGCTGGCGCTTGTACTCGTGCATCCGCTTGACCTGACAATCGAAGATGGAGTTGGGGTCGATGGACTGGCCGGTGCTCTTCTCCAGATAAGCGGCGAAGTTCTTCTTGTTGCTCAGCTTGATCTCGTTGATCCGCTTCAGAACGGTCTTGTCGTCAGCGTACTTGTTCAGCTTGGACAGGTTGGAGGCGTCGTGCTTATATTCCTCACCGATGGTCTCGTCCAGCAGCTTGCACAGCTCCGGGTTGGAGGCCAGCAGCCAGCGGCGGTAAGCGATGCCGTTGGTCACGTTCTTGAAAGCCTGGGGCTTGAACAGGTAGTAATCGTGGAAGACGCTCTCCTTGATGATCTCGCTGTGCAGCTTGGACACGCCGTTGATGCTGTTGGCGGTGTAGGCGCAGATGTTGGCCATGCGCACCTGATTGTCGCCGATCAGGGCCATATAGTTGATCTTGCCCTCGTCGCCGGGGAAGGCCTTCTCCAGCTCCTCGCGGGCGCGGCGGTTCATCTCGACCACGATCTGATAGATGCGGGGCAGGGTCATCTTGAAGATGTCCACATTCCACTTCTCCAGAGCCTCGGCCATGACGGTGTGGTTGGTGTAGGCGAAGACCTTCTGGCAGATCGCGAAGCTCTTGTCCCAGTCGAAGCCGCACTCGTCCAGCAGGATGCGCATCATTTCGGGGATGGCGAGGGTCGGGTGGGTATCGTTCAACTGGATGGCGACCTTGTCGCCCAGATTCTCCAGCGTGCCGTAGGTGGACAGGTGGTTCTGGACGATATCGCCGATGGAAGCGGCAGACAGGAAGTACTGCTGGCGCAGACGCAGGATCTTGCCCTCGACGTGGTTATCGTTGGGGTACAGGACCTTGGAGATCAGCTCCGCGTTGGCGTTCTTGCTCATCGCGGTGTTGTAGTTGCCCAGAGAGAAGCTGGACATATCGAAGTCCGGGGCCTTTGCCTGCCACAGGCGCAGCTTGGCGACGCCCTTGCCGTCGTAGCCCTGCACATACATATCAGAGGGGACAGCCATGACGCTGTTGTAGTTGGTGTGCTGGATATAGTGGAAGCCGTGATCCCAGTTCTCGTGGATCTCGCCGTCAAAGCGGACCTCGATGGCCTGATCGGGGTGGCTCTTCAGCCAGACCTGACCGCCGGGCAGCCAGTTGTCAGCGCGCTCCTGCTGCCAGCCGTCCACGATCTTCTGCTTGAAGATGCCGTACTCGTACAGGATGGAGTAGCCGGTGCCGCAGATGCCGGTGGTGGCCATGCCATCCAGATAGCAGGCAGCCAGACGGCCCAAGCCGCCGTTGCCCAGACCTGCATCCGGCTCTTCCTCATAGATGCTGTCAATGTTGATGTCCGCAGCGGCCAGTGCCTGCTGGGCTGCATCGTTCAGACCGAGGTTGAACAGGCTCACTTTCAGGCTGCGGCCCATCAGAAACTCCATGCACAGGTAATAAACCTGCTTGGCACCGGTGCCAATGGCCTTGGACTGGAACTTTTTGTGGTTCTCGCTCATCATCTGGCGGCAGATCAAAGCGAGGGAACGATAGATCTGCTGGTTGGAAGCAACGCTCAGATCCACGCCGTACTCGCTGGTCAGCTTGTCCTGAAGAATTTTTGCAAATTCTTTCGTAGTCATAAAGGAACTCCTATCCGCACACTCACTTAGGTGCTGTTTTTGAATTTTAACGTAGCAGGGAACCTCTCCTCTTTCCCTCAGCCCTGCTACATAACGATATCATTATAATCAGTTCCGGGCGTGAATGCAAGGAAAAGAGCCAATTTTTGCCGTTACTGCTATTTTTGACTCCATCTTTCTGACAAATCTGCTGAAAATTCGGATTTAGCACTTTTTCTTGCGCTGCTTTTATATTATAATAAGAAGAAAGCGGACTGTGCCGCAGCCGGGGGAGAACGGTGGCGGCATGGCAATTCGCCGAGAAATTCCGCTGAGAACGAAAAAGCCGCGCTCCGGTTTTCGGGCGCGAACGGGTTTGTGCCCGAAAATCCCGAAAATGGCTCCGAAAAACCGGGAAATTCGAAACACGCCCGCCGTGCCGGAACTGCGCAGTGCGCAAAGTGAGGATACGATGGTTAATAAAGTACGAGTGAACATTGCGGGCGCGCCCTACGCGATCGCAACGACGGATTCGGAAACGTATATCACCTCTCTGGCCAAGAAGCTGGATGAGGATATCGCAAAGCTGCTGGACGGCAACGAAAACCTTTCGGTGACCAAAGCGGCGGTGTTCTGCGCCATGGATTATCTGGACGAGTACAAAAAGAGCACCGGCAGCGCCGAGAACATGCGCGGCCAGATCCAAGATTACATCGCGGACGCAGCCCGCGCCAAACTGGCCGAGGACAAGGCCAAGGCGGAAAATGAGACGCTCCGGCGCGAAAATGCGGCCCTGCGGGAGCAGTTGGCCCGGATGAAGGCCAAGGAGCAGAGCCGCGAAAAGGCCGAGCAGGAGAAACAGGGAGAACAGAATGCCGAAGATTGAGATTCTTGCCCCGGTGGGCAGTGAAGAGATGCTCCGTGCCGCTGTATTCAGCGGGGCGGACGCCGTGTATCTGGGTTTTGCGGGCTTCAACGCCCGCACCGGCGCGGGAAATTTTACGGCGGACAGCCTGAAAGAGGCCGTCCGCTTCTGCCATGTGCGGGGGGTCAAGGTGCATGTGGCGCTGAACACCACCGTCTACGGCGGCGAGCTGGCCCAACTGGCCGATGCCGTGCGGGCCGTGGCCGAAAGCGGCGCGGATGCCGTCATCTGCCAAGACCTTGCGGTGGCCCAGCTCATCGGGCAGATCGCACCCCGGCTGCCCCGCCACGGCTCCACCCAGATGAGCGTCCACACCTTACAGGGCGCGCTGGAGCTGAAGGAGCTGGGCTTCACCCGCGTGGTGCTGGCCCGCGAGCTGAGTCTGCCCGAAGTGGAGCACATTACCAAGAACTGCGGCATCGAGACGGAGTGCTTCGTCCACGGTGCGCTGTGCATGTGCGTCAGCGGCCAGTGCTATATGTCGGCCTTCCTCGGCGGACGGAGCGGCAACCGCGGCTCCTGTGCGGGGCCCTGCCGTCTGCCCTTTGAGGCCAACGCCCTGCCGGAGGGCAAGCCGGGCCGTCTGCACCACCTGTCCCTCAAGGATAACTCGGTCATCGACAAGCTGGACAAGCTCCAAGCCATCGGGGTGGCCTCGGCCAAGATCGAGGGCCGCCTCCGCACACCGGAGTACGTGGCCGCTGCGGTCAGCGCCTGTCTGGCGGGCCGCGAAGGCCGTGCCTACGACCGGGACCTGTTGAAAAATGCCTTCAGCCGTTCGGGCTTCACCTCCGGCTATCTGGATGGGAAGATCGACGGCACCATGTTCGGCGTCCGCAGCGAGGCCGACGCGGAGCTGACCAAGAAGACCCTGCCCGCCCTGCGGGAACTCTACCGCCGCGAGCGCTCCCGCGTGCCGGTGCGGATGAAGCTGGAGATCGAGGAGGGCGGCGAGAAGCTGACCGTCACCGACGACGAGGGCAACCGCGCCTTTGCCTACGGCGACGCCGAGCCTCAGCCTGCCCGCACCGACCCCACCGAGAGTTTGCAGCGCAGCCTGTCCAAGACGGGCGGCACCCCCTTCGCAGTGGAGAAGATCGACGTGGAAATGGACGGCGGGCCGTGGTTTGTGCCGGGCAGCGCCGTCAACGAGCTGCGCCGCACCGCGCTGGAAGGCCTCCAGCAGAAGCGCGAGGTCCTGCACCCGTGGCCGGTGAACGACGTCACCCTGCCCCCGCTGCCCCTGCGCACCCTGCCGCCCCACCGCACCCTCCGCGCCCGGTTCGAGTGCTGGGATCAGGTGCCGGAGCGGGTCCTTTCCGGCATCGAGTACCTGATCCTGCCCATCGCACAGGCCGACCGGGTCCCCCGCGAGTGGCGGAGCAAGACCATCTTGGAGCTGCCCCGCGTCATGTTCGGCGCGCTGGAAGCGGACACGGCCCGCCGCATCGCGGCCACGCAGGACGCCGGGTTTGCCGGGTACGAGGCCGGCAACATCGCCCACCTGCGGCTGTGCAGGGGGCTGCCCCTCTCCGGCGGCTTCGGCCTGAATGTGACCAACGACCTGTCGGCCCAGTTCTATGCCGACCACGGCCTTGACTCGATCTTGATCCTGCCGGAAGTCAAGGACAGCGATATTTCCACCATTGCGCCGACGAAAAACGGCAAGCCGGTGCCCACGGGCGTCCTCATCTACGGCCATATGCCGCTGATGGTCACCCGCGCGTGCCCGCTGCAGAACATCCACGACTGCGCCCACTGCGACAAGACCGGCGAGTTGACCGACCGCAAGGCCAAAAAGTTCCCGGTGCGGTGCGGCATGGGCGTGCGGACCATCTACAATCCCGTACCTATTTATATGGGAGACAAGCCCGGTGCTCTGACGGTGGACTACGGCGTGGCTTATTTCACGCTGGAAACGCGGGAGGAAGCGGCGGCGATTCTGGACGCCATCCGCCAGCACGCCCCCTTTGAGGGCGACTTCACCCGCGGGCTTTATTTCAAAGGAACGAATTAAACCTCTCAGTCACGCTTCGCGTGCCAGCTCCCCTGATAGGGGAGCCCTTGGCATGTCGGGTCCGTTCGAATGAGACGAATCAAAAATTATTTTTCAAAAAATGCCGGGCTCCGCGAAAGCGGGGAGGCAGGAGTGGAGAATAGAATGGAAGATATCACCGTAAACTATAAAGTGCTGGATGCGCGGGCAAAGGTGCCCGCTTACGCGACGGCGGGTGCCGCTGCGGCCGACCTGTGTGCGGTGCTGGATGCGCCGCTGACGGTCCAGCCCATGCAGCGGGTGCTGGTGCCCACCGGCCTTGCCATCGAGCTGCCGGGGGCCTACTGCGTCGCGCTGGTCTATGCCCGCAGCGGCCTTTCCATCAAGCACGGCCTCTGCATGGCCAACGGCGTCGGTGTGGTGGACAGCGACTACCGCGGCGAACTGAAGGTGCCGATGGTCAATCTGGGGCAGGAAGCCTATACCATCCAGCCCGGCGAGCGGGTGGCTCAGCTCTGCATCGCGCCGGTCTACACCGCTGCCTTTGCACAGGTGGAAGAGCTGGGCGATACCCAGAGGGGCGAGGGCGGCTTCGGCTCGACGGGGAGGTAACGATGAATCTTATTCTAGCATCCGGCAGTCCCCGGCGGCGGGAGCTGCTGAGCTTATACACCTCCGATTTCGTGGTCTGCGTCAGCGATTTTGACGAGAGCGCCGTCACGGCCCCCACCCCGGCACGGCTGGTGGAAGAGCTGGCGCGGGGCAAATGTTTGGCCGTTTCGGCCCAGCACCCCGGGGCGGTGGTCATCGGCTGCGACACGGTGGTGGACGTGAACGGCGAGGTCTTCGGCAAGCCCCACAGCCCCGCCGATGCCAAGCGGATGCTCCGGGCCCTGTCCGGCGCGACCCATGAGGTCCACACCGGCGTCTGCATCTCGGACGGGGAGCGGACCGAAAGCTTCGTGGATACCTGCCGCGTGAAATTTTTCTCCATCCCGGAAGCGGAGATCGAACGCTACGCCGCCACCGAGGAGCCTTACGATAAGGCCGGTGCCTACGCCATCCAAGGCCGCGCAGCGCTCTGGCTGGACGCCATCGAGGGCGACTATTACACCATCATGGGGCTGCCCGTCAGCCGCACCATCCGGCTGCTTCAACAATTTTGAGCGGCTTGGCGCGGAGAATTATGAAAAAATCCGGGAAAACTTGTTAAAACGCTTGAGAAAACCTTTGCTTGCGGCTATAATATAGTCGTGTTATTCTGCGATGGGCGGCGAATGAGTTTGCACCGCCATGCGTTTTGGAATAGACCGGAAATACGAAGGAGAGCTTCATTATGAGTTTTTTGTCAAAGGACGTTGGCATTGATCTGGGTACCGCCAATACTCTGGTTTACATGAAGGGCAAGGGCATCATCATGCGGGAGCCGTCGGTCGTGGCTGTGGATACCAAGACCGACGAGGTCCGGTGCGTAGGCACCGAGGCAAAGGCCGTCATCGGCCGCACCCCCGGCAGCATCGTGGCGGTCCGCCCCCTGAAGGACGGCGTCATCGCCGATTTCGACATCACCGCCAATCTGCTGGAGAATTTCCTGAAGAAGGCATGCGGCAACAGCATGTTCTCCCGCCCCCGCGTGGTCATCTGCATCCCGTCGGGCGTGACCGAGGTGGAGCGCCGCGCTGTGCGTGAGGCCACCCTGAAGGCCGGCGCTCGTCAGGTCTCCGTCATCGAGGAGCCTATGGCGGCCGCCATCGGTGCGGGTCTGCCCATCAGCGAGCCCACCGGCAGCATGATCGTGGACATCGGCGGCGGCACGGCGGAGATCGCCGTCATCTCGCTGGGCGGCATCGTGGCCTCCCGCAGCGTCCGGATGGCCGGTGATATGTTCGATCAGGCGATCATCGCCTTCATCAAGCGCAAGTACAACCTGCTCATCGGTGAGCGCACCGCCGAGCAGATCAAGATCGAGATCGGCTCCGCCTACCCCATGGACCCCGAAATGACCATGGAGATCAAGGGCCGCAACCTTGTGGACGGTCTGCCCAAGAACATCGTCGTCCACTCCGAGGACGTGCGCGAGGCTCTGCTGGAGTGCCTCGTCAAGATCACCAGCGCCATCAAGGAAACGCTGGAGCGCACCCCGCCGGAGCTGAGCGCCGACATCATCGACCACGGCATCACCCTGACCGGCGGCGGCGCTTTGCTGCGCGGTCTGGATCAGCTGATCCAGAGCGAGACCGGCATCGACGTGCATGTGGCCGAGGACCCGCTGGACTGCGTGGCCAAGGGCGCAGGTGCTGTGCTGGATCATGTGGATGTCCTGCATGACGTTCTGGACACCGACGGAGCTCATATGTAACGGAGAGTGCGGATGGCTCTGGCTGTCCGCGCTTTTTTGCAACCGGAGGAACTTCCCTTGAAAGATTTTTTCGACACATGGAAATTTAAGATCCTCATCGGCATCGCGGTGTTTCTGGTGGGCATCATGGCCTACGCGGGCGCGAACGACCGCCTGACCGCCGCCCCGCAGGAACTGCTGAGCGTGGCTGTGGCCCCGTTCCAGAAGGCGGCGGCCATGGTCAGCAGCGGCGTCTCCTCCCTGTGGGAGAAGTACACCAACATCGACAACATCATCGCCGAAAACCAGCAGCTCACCGACGAAAACGCCGAGCTGCGCAGGCAGATGGTGGATTACGACCGCATCAAGGCCGAAAACGAGGCCTATAAGGCACTGGCCAACATCCAGAGCAGCCGCCCGGAGATGAGCTGCACCTCGGCCTTCGTCATCGGCCGCGACCCGCTGGACCCCTTCTACGGCTTCACGCTGGATCAGGGCTCGGTGGACGGCATCGAAGTGAACGATACCGTCGTCAGCGACGAGGGCTATCTGCTGGGCATGGTGGTGGAAGTGGAAGCCACGAGCTGCAAGGTGATGACTATCTTGCACCCGAACTTCAACGCCGCCGGTGTCGTTTCCCGCACGCGGGATAACGGCATCATCACCGGCAGCGCCGACTACGCGGCGGACGGCGCGTGTGTGCTGACCAACCTGAACCGCAACACCCTGACCCAGAAGAGCGATCAGGTCATCACCACCGGCCTCGGCGGGGTCTTCCCGGCGGATGTGCTGGTGGGCGTGGTCAAGGAGGTCGTGCCGGAAGTCAGCGGCAAATCGTCCATCGCGGTCATCACGCCGGGCACCGACCCGCGCACGGTGCGCCACGCATTCATCATTACCAATTTCTGAGGAGGCCCTGCCATGGAATCACGCCGCAAGCGCAGCCGCAGCCAGATCATCAAATGGGTCTGCTATACGCTGCTGATGCTGCTGTGCACGGTTTTGCAGACCACGCCGGGCCTGTTCCAACTGGGCGACGCAAAGCCGCTCTGGCTGCTGCCGCTGGCGCTGGCCGTCGCAGTGGAAGAGGACGAGTTCGCCGGGGGCATCTTCGGCGCAGTCTGCGGCCTGATGTGGGATTATACCGCCGGCCGCACGGTGGGGATGCTGGCCTTTGAGCTGTTGATGCTCTGCTTTCTGCTCTCGGCGGTGGTGCAGCTTTATTTCAAAGCCTCCGCCGCGAACTTTGTCCTGCTGGCGCTGGGGGCAAGTCTGCTGGTACTCTCGCTGGACTGGCTGTTCTTCTACTACATGCCCGGCTACAGCGGGGCTGTGGAGCGGTATCTGTGGTTCGTGCTGCCCACGGCGGTGCTCACCATCCCGGTCTGTGCGCTGGTGTTCGGGTGTGTGCGCCGCATCCATGCGGAATTCAAGATCGACAACGGCATAGTCTGAACCGGCTGCGCCAAAAGGAGAACGGATGAACCAAGACGAACGCAAAACGGCTGTGCGGCGGATGATGCTCCTCATTGCCGCCGCCGCCGTGATCATCGGACTGTATGGGTTCCGGCTGATCTTTTTACAACTGGTCAATGGCGACAGCTTCACGGCGCAGGCCACCAACACCACCGATTATAAATTCACCGTCACTGCCGCCCGCGGCGACATCGTGGACAGCAAGGGCGAGCGGATCGCTTCCAGCACCACGGGCTATAGCGTGGTGCTCAACAAGCTGCTGATGGGGGACGAAGACCTCGACACCATGCTCCAGAAGATCGTGGGGCTGCTGGGCAAGAACGGCGAGAGCTGGAACGACAGCCTCCTCATCGGCCAGCCGGATGCGGCGGGCCACTATGAGTTCACTGCGGCCAGCGACAACGCCGCGGAGCAGAAGGCCCTTGCGGCCATGAAAGACAACCTCGGTTTGCAGCAGTATGCCACCGCTGACGATGTGATGGAAAAGCTGGTGGAGGACTACGACCTCGCTGATTTCTCCCTCTACTGGCAGCGGGTGCTGAGCGGCATCCACTATGAGATGCAGCTTCAGGCGTTTTCCAACGTGAACAACTTTGTCATGGCGGAAAACGTCAGCGAGGCCACCGTGGCTACCATCAAGGAAAACAGCCTCTCCCTGCCGGGTGTGGAGATCGTGGAGACCAGCACCCGCAGCTACGAGCAGGGCACCGTCCTGCCGCATGTGCTGGGCCGGGTGGGCAAGATCACCGCCGAAAAGTGGAAGGTGACCGACGAGAACGGTCAGGTGACCTACCCGCTCAAGGAAAAAGGCTACAACATGAACGACATCATCGGCATTTCCGGCTTGGAATCTGCCTATGAGGACGAGCTGCGGGGCAAGGACGGCGTGGAGACCATCACCCGCAACTCGGACGGCGTCATTGTGAACACGGCCCTCACCACCGTGCCGGAGCCGGGTCATACGGTCCAGCTCACCATCGACAGCGAGTTCCAGAAGGCCGTCGATCAGGCGCTGGCGAAGAATGTGGAATGGATCAAAAACACCTACGCGGACAGCAAACAGGCCAACGCGGGCGCGGTGGTCGTCATCGACGTAAAGACCGGCGGCGTGCTGGCGGCGTCCAACTACCCCAGCTTTGACCAGAACCTCTATGCCGCCCAGTACAGCGAGTACAGCGCCGACGAGAATATGCCCCTGTTCAACCGGGCGCTGCAGGGCCTGTACACCCCCGGCTCCACCTATAAGCCCAGCGTTGCCGTAGCGGGGCTGGACACCGGGCTGCTGAACCGGAATTCCACCGTCAACTGCACCCGTGTCTACACCTATTATAAGGACTACCGCCCCCGCTGCGCCCAGCACGGCCACGGCAACGGCCCCATCGATGTGGTCAACGCGATCAAGTGGAGCTGTAACATCTTCTTCTACGATGTGGGCCGCCGCCTGACCAGCGACGTCTACGATGCCTACGCCTACAAGCTGGGTCTCGGCCAGCGCACCGGTGTAGAGGTCAGCGAGGCGCTGGGTCACCTGACCACCAAGAACGACTCCAACTACACCGAATCGCTGGACATCCAAGCCGCCATCGGTCAGGGCAACACCGCCGTCACTCCCATCCAGTTGGCGACCTATGCCGCGACGCTGGCCAACCGTGGCACCCGCTACCGCACCCACTTCGTCAAGGCCATCCTCGACTCCAATACCGGCGAGACCCTCGAAGAGACGCAGCCGGAGGTCATGGATGTCGTCGAGGACAAGGGGGAGACCTTTGACCTCGTCCGGGAAGGCATGAAGGGCGTGGCCCAGACCATCCCGGCGTTGGCAGCTTACCCCTACACCATCGCGTGCAAGACCGGCAGCCCCCAGCGCAGCGAGGGGTATTACGTCGGCAGCACCTATAAGCACTACACCAATGCCGCCATGATCGCCTACGGCCCGGCGGAAGACCCGGAAATCGCCATCGGCGTCGTGGTGGAGTACGGCGGCGCGGGCGCCCGCACCGGTCAGCTCGTGGCGGATATCTTCAATGCCTACTACGCCATGAAGGACGGCACCCTCACCGTGGGTGATACTGTTTCCGATGCGCTGGCTCAGCCCGAAACGGCCGCGGATGACGCAGCAACGGACAACGGGACGGCCGCCGACCCCGCGGTGGACCCGGCCGCAGCCGCTGCCGCTGCCGGAAATACCGACGAATGAACCCTTCGCGATGCAGCAAATGCAAAAGGTGAGGGACGATAATTCGCATCTTTCAGGGGAAATTGGAGAATATCCCGAAAAAACCATGGTTTTTGTCCAAAAACCTGTTGTAAAAAACAAGGAATTGTGATACTATGATATATGCAAGGAAATTGGGCCCGGCACAGGGGAAAGCAAAGGAGAGGTTGACCGATGACGATTGCACTGATTGCGCATGACTCCAAAAAAGAGCTGATGGTACAGTTCTGTACGGCGTACTGCCGGATTTTGAGCCAGCATAAATTGGTGGCCACCGGTACGACCGGCAAGATGATCGCGGAGGCGACGGGCTTACAGGTCCAGCGCTTCCTCGCGGGCGTTCAGGGCGGCGACCAGCAGATCGCGTCCCGCATCGCCTGCAACGAGGTCGATCTGCTGCTGTTCTTCCGCGACCCCATCAACGCCAAGCCCAGTGAACCCAACGAAATGACCCTGCTGCGCCTGTGCGATGTCCACAACATCCCGCTGGCCACCAACATCGCCACCGCCGAAGTGCTCATTCACGGCTTGGAGCGCGGCGACCTCGATTGGCGCGATATCGTCCATCCCCAGAATGGCTGAGAGATAAAAAATAAGAGGCTCTGAACCAAACGGTTCAGGGCCTCTTTTGCGTCGTTCAGGGAAGTGCAGAACTCAGAACTTGAGCTCTTCTGCCAGATCGTCCAGTTCTTCGGGGGAAAACTCGCCCAGCGGTAAGATCAGCCGGGCCAGCGTCTCCTGCGGCAGAGCGGCAAGCGCGGCGCTCTCGTCGCTGGCCGGGTCGGCGGCGGGGCAGATGCGGCTCACACCCTCTGCGTCCGTCTCCACCCGCGCGTGGTGGCCGGTGGCGATGTACTGGATGCCCAGCCGGTCTGCCGCCGCCAGCAGGGCGGGGAAGCGCAGGTCGGAGGAGACAGCCTCCTCGGCCAGCTGGCTCGCCAGCTCGGAGGCGTTCAGGGTGATGCACTGGATGCCGAGGGCCTTGGCGGCCTCCTTCGCGGCGGCAGCGGTGTCGTCCTCGGCGGAAAGGCGGACCACTGCGCCCGCGACGGCGAACCCCTGCTGCTGCAAAATGCGGACCGCTGCCCGGCAGCCTCTGCCGCTGCCGAGGCCCACCAAGACTTTATCCTGCTCTTCGTAGGTATCGAACCCGTTTCCGGGCAAAAATGTGTCGCTCATCGTCCTTGTCTCCCTCCGTGTGCTTGGCTTTGGGCCACGGCCAGTTGGTCGCAGCGCTCATTCTCCGGGTGGCCGGCGTGGCCCTTGACCCAGACGTAGGTGATCTTGTGGCGGGCTTCCTGCTCCAGCGCCTGTTCCCACAGGTCGGGGTTCAGGGCAGGGGAGCCGTCGGATTTTTTCCAGCCCCGGCGCTTCCACCCTTTCGCCCAGCCCTTCTCCAGCCCGTTGATGACATACTGGCTGTCCGAGCAAAGGCGGACTTCGCAGGGCTCCTTGAGCTGGCGCAGCGCTTCGATGAAGGCCGTCAGCTCCATGCGGTTGTTGGTGGTGGAATCGTCCCCGCCGGAAAGCTCCTTTTCGTAGACCTTGCCGTTAAAGCGGTAGCGCAGCACCGCGCCCCAGCCGCCGGGGCCGGGGTTGCCGCTGCATGCGCCGTCGGTATAAACTTCAACTTGTTTCATGGGCTTCTCCTGAATGTGTGATACCTCTATTTAGAACTGTTTTTCCGTTTCTGTCAAGGGGGGCACGCATAATTCGGCCCGGCACAGCCCAACCTTGGAATTGACAAAAAGGGTGAGAAATACTATACTGTTTGTAACAAAATGCGTATAGGGGCGCGCCGGAGGGGTGCGCTCAGGTGGCTGCACAGCCGCGCCGCGGTCGCATCGAACAGATGGACTGACTGGCTGCACAAGACTTTGCAGCGCCGACCCGGCAGTGTGAAAAACACGCTGGAATGCTGAATTCTATACGATGGTTTCGATGGAGGCGGCTGAGCTAGCCCGCTTCTTCAACAGGACAGGCCGCCCGGAAAAATGGGCGTGCCTGCGTTTTGTGATTGATTTTTGGAGGTACGAATGGCACAGGCAAAAGAACAGAGTCAGGCAATGGCTCAGAGCAGAAACAACAACGCGAGCGAATCCACCGGCGAAAAGCGGCCCCGCACCCGCCGGCCTTATTATCAGCGGCGTCCCCGCCGCCCGCAGCAGCCCAAGGAGGCCGCTGTGCCCATCCACATCTACCCGCTGGGCGGCCTCGGTGAAGTGGGCAAGAACATGACCGTTTACGAGTGCCGCGGCGATATGATCATCGTGGACTGCGGCCTTGTCTTCCCGGACAGCGACATGTACGGCGTGGATCTGGTCATCCCGGACTTCACCTTCGTGGTGCAGAATAAGGATAAGATCAAGGGTCTGCTCATCACCCACGGCCATGAGGACCACATCGGCAGCATCCCCTACCTGCTGCAGAAGTTCGACCTGCCCATCTACGGCACCCGCCTGACCTGCGGCCTGATCCGGAACAAGCTGGAAGAGTTCGGCCTTGCGGGCAAGACCAAGTTCGTGGAAATCACCCCGAAGCAGAAGATCAAGCTGGGCTGCTTCACCGTGGAACCCATCCACGTGAACCACTCCATCCCGGATTCGGTGGCCTTTGCCATCGACAGCCCCGCCGGCACCATCATCCAGACCGGCGACTTCAAGATCGATTATACCCCGCTGGCCTGCGGCGTCACCGACCTGACCACCCTTTCCGAGTACGGCCAGAAGGGCGTGCTGGCCCTGCTGAGCGACTCCACCAACGCGGAGCGCCCCGGCTTTACCGCCACCGAGCAGAAGGTGGCCGCCGGTGTGCGGAACCTGTTTGCCCGCGCCCGGAACAAGCGGATCATCATCGCGACCTTTGCGTCCAACATCTACCGCGTCCAGCAGATCATTGATCTGGCGGTGGAAGATGGCCGCAAGGTGGCCTTCAGCGGCCGCAGCATGGTCAACAACACGGCCATGGCGCAGGAGCTGGGCTATATGCACATCCCGGAGGGCACCCTCATCAGCGTGGAAGAGCTGAACCAGTACCCGCCGGAGCAGGTGGTCCTCATCACCACCGGCAGTCAGGGCGAGCCGCTGAGCGCCCTCTCCCGCATGGCATCCTGCAGCCACCGTCAGGTCCGCGTGGGCCCCGGCGACTTCATCATCATCTCCGCCAACCCCATCCCCGGCAACGAGAAGAGCGTGACCAAGATCGTCAACGGTCTGCTGCTGCTGGGCGCGGAGGTTATCTACGAGAGCATGTACGACGTCCACGTTTCGGGCCACGCCTGTCAGGAAGAGCAGAAGCTGATGCTCACCCTGACCAGACCCAAGTATTTCCTGCCGGTGCACGGCGAGTACAAGCAGTTGAAGAAGCACGCTTTGACCGCCGCCAGCCTCGGCATCCCCACCAGCAACATCCTCATTGCGGAGAACGGCTCCAACGTCATCCTGACCAAGGATGAGATCAAGCTGGGCGAACCGGTCACCGCCGGTGCCGTCATGGTGGACGGCCTCGGTGTCGGCGACGTGGGCAATGTGGTCCTGCGGGACCGCAAGCACCTGTCCGAGGATGGTCTGGTCATCATCGTCGCCACCGTGGACAGCAAGACCGGCAAGGTGCTGGCAGGGCCGGACCTCGTCAGCCGCGGCTTCGTTTATGTGCGGGAGAACGAGAGCCTGATGGACGGTGCCCAGAGCATCGTCGAAAACGCGCTGGACCGCTGCGTGGAGGAACACGTCCGCGACTGGAACAGCGTCAAGACCCGTGTGCGCGAGGCGCTGAGCAGCTATATCTACCGCCGCACCAAGCGCAGCCCGATGATCCTCCCCATCCTGATGGAGGTCTGACAAAGGCCGCCGGAGCGCGGCGGCAGATCAGGAGGCAGAAAATTTGATGAAACAAAAACCGAGATGGACCCTTGAGATGCTGACCGCTGCGCTGGCCGTCCTCTGCGCCTTGCTGACCTTGGTGCTGCTGGTTTACCGCCCGGCCTACTGGCCGGTGCTGGCTGTGCTGGTGGTGCTGTGGGGCATCGGCATGTGGGTGTTCCGCTGCCGGCTGCGCAACTGGCTGGCACGCTGGGTGGCGGGCGGAAGCTTCGAGAACTCCAAGACCCAATACAGCCTTGAATCCCTGTCCCAGCCGGCGGCGGTGCTCTCCGGCGAGACGGTGCTGTGGTACAACGCCGAATTCCGCCAGCGGCTGCTGGGCGGCGAGGACCGCTTAGCCAGCCGGGCGCAGAAGCTGCTGCCGGGGCTGGACCTCCAGCTCTGCCGGGAAAAGACCGGCCAGCAGCTCAACTTGGCGGACGGGGTGTGGAGCGTCCACAGCTCCACCGTGCCGGGCCAAAGCGAGAGCGTGACCCTGCTGGTCTTCAACGAGGAGACCGCGCTGCGCCGGGTGGAGGCTGAATACAAGGCCAGCCGCCCCGGCTATATGGTCTTCCTCGTGGACGGCTACGACGACGTTTTCAGCGATATGCTGGACAGCGAGCGTGCCCGCCTTTTGGAGGGCATCAACCGGGTGCTGGAAGAGATGATCGGCCGGGGCAGCGGCTTTCTGCGCCGAGTGGCCAGCGGCCGGTATATCGCCGTGGTGGAAGAGCGCCATCTGGAGCAGTATGCCAAGCGCGGCTACGATGTGCTGGATAAGATCCGTGCCCTCGACCCCAGCGTGAACCTCTCCATCTCCATCGGCATCGGCCGCGGGGCAAAGACCCTGCGGGAAGCGCAGGACATGGCCGTTCAGGCGCTGGATATGGCGCAAGGGCGCGGCGGCGACCAAGCCGCCGAGATGACCCCGGACGGCTTTACCTTCTACGGCGGCGTCAGCCACGGTGTTGAAAAGCGGAGCAAGGTCCGCAGCCGCATCGTGGCCGATCAACTGGTCAAACTCATCAAGGAGGCCGACCATGTGGTCATCATGGGCCACCGGATGAGCGACCTCGACGCCATCGGCGCGGCGGAGGGCGTGCTGCGCATCTGCAAGATCTGTGATGTCCCCGCCGTCATCGCGGTCCGCCGGGATGCGACGCTGGCGGGCAGCCTCATTGATGCCCTTGTGAAAGCGGGGCAGGAGGATGACTTCATCGACCCCAAGGGCGCTCTGCCCATCATCTCGAAAAAGACGCTCTGCATCGTGGTCGATACATACCAGACCGGCCTTGTGGAGAGCAAGGAGATCCTAGAAAAATGCGGCAAGATCGCCGTCATCGACCACCACCGCAAGGGCGTGGGCTATATTGAGGACGCGGCGCTGGTCTGCCACGAGCCCTACTCCTCCTCGGCCAGTGAGCTGGTCACGGAGCTGCTGCAATACGTGGGCACCCGCGACGACAAGCCCAACCGGGTGGAGGCCGAGGGCCTTCTCTCCGGCATCATGCTGGACACCCGCGACTTCACCCTGCACACCGGTGTGCGCACCTTTGAAGCCGCGGCGGCCCTCCGCCGCTACGGCGCGGAGACCGAGCGGGTCCGCCAGCTCTTCGATGTGACCATGGTGGAGTACAACGCCAAGGCCGCGCTGGTGGAAGCTGCCCAGATGTACAAGAGCTGCGCCATCTCGGTGAGCGGCGAAGTTGCCCCCGAAGCCCGCGTGGCCGTGGCACAGGCCGCCAACGACCTGCTGACCATTCAGGGCGTGGATGCCAGCTTCGTGGCCGTTCAGGTGGGCGGTGGCGTGAACATCTCGGCCCGCAGTCTGGGGGCTGTGAATGTGCAGGTCATTATGGAATCCTTGGGCGGCGGCGGCCATCAGACCATGGCGGCGGCCCAGCTCAAGCACATCACCCCGGAGGCGGCGCGGGCACGCATCCAGACCGCCATCGACCAATACCGTGCGGCGCAGAAAAAGAGTGTGCCGGATACGGAAACCAAAAAATAAAAAGCGAGGAACGCTGATATGAAACAGTATGATTACCTGATCGTCGGTGCCGGTCTGTACGGCGCAGTGTTTGCCCACGAGGCCAAGAAGGCGGGCAAGCGCTGCCTCGTCATCGATAAGCGAGATCACATCGCGGGTAACATCTACACGGAGCCGGTGGAGGGCATCAACGTCCACCGCTACGGTGCCCACATCTTCCACACCAACAACAAGGCAGTGTGGCAGTATGTGAACCAGTTCGCGGAGTTCAACCGCTACACCAACAGCCCGGTGGCCAACTACCACGGCGAGATCTACAACATGCCCTTCAACATGAATACCTTCAACAAGATGTGGGGCGTGGTCACCCCGGCCGAAGCCAAGGCAAAGATCGAGCAGCAGAAGGCCGAAGCCGGCATCACGGAGCCGAAAAACCTCGAAGAACAGGCCATCAGCCTTGTGGGCACCGACATCTACGAGAAGCTGGTCAAGGGCTACACCGGCAAGCAGTGGGGCCGCCCCTGCACCGAGCTGCCCGCCTTCATCATCAAGCGTCTGCCCGTCCGCTTTACCTACGACAACAACTACTTCAACGCCCTCTATCAGGGCATCCCCAACGGCGGCTACACCGCCATGGTGGAAAAGATGCTGGACGGCGTGGAAGTCCGCCTGAATGTGGACTATCTGGCCGAGAAGGAGCAGCTGGACAAACTGGCCGACAAGGTCGTTTACACCGGCCCGGTGGACGCCTATTTCGGCTACAAGCTGGGGGCTTTGCAGTACCGCAGCGTCCGGTTCGAGACGGAAGTCCTCGACACCGACAACTATCAGGGCAACGCCGTCGTGAACTACACCGACGCCGAGACCCCCTACACCCGCATCATCGAGCACAAGCACTTCGAGTTCGGCACCCAGCCCAAGACGGTCATCAGCCGGGAGTACAGCGCCGAGTGGAAGAAGGGCGACGAGCCGTATTATCCCGTCAATGACGAGAAGAACGGTGCCCTCTACGCCGAGTACAAGAAGCTGGCCGACGCCGAACCGGGGGTCATCTTCGGCGGCCGTCTGGGCGAGTACAAGTACTACGACATGGATAAGGTCATCGAGGTGGCTCTGTCCGTGGCGGAAAAGGAACTGGCGTAAGTTGACGGATGCGCTTAATTGCTGTATACTAAAACCATAAACTGCACCGGATTTCCGGTGAGAAGTGAGGGATACTATCATGAAAGTGATTCTGAAGCAGGACGTCAAGGGCATTGGCAAGAAGGACGAGATCCACGAGGTCTCCGACGGCTACGCCCGCAACTTTCTGTTCCCGCGCAAGCTGGCCGCTGTGGCCGACGCCAGCGCGGTGAATATCGCACGCGGCAAGGAGGCTGCTGCGGATTTCCATGAGGCCGAGAATGTGGCTGCTGCGCAGACGCTGGCCGCAAAGATCAACGGCAAGACCGTGACCATCAAGGCCAAGGGCGGCGCATCCGGCCGTCTGCACGGCAAGGTCACCGGCAAGGAAGTCGCCGAGGCGCTGGCTCAGCTGGCCGGTGCTCCCATCGACAAGAAGAAGATCGAGCTGGAGACCAAGGACATCAAGGACGCGGGCGTGTTCAACGCCAAGGTGCGTCTGCATGTCGGCGTCGTGGCTTCCTTCAAGATCATGGTGGAAGTCGAACAGGCCTGATTCTGGCTGCCTGTCAGCGCCCCCTCAAGGCAGGGGGCGCTTTTTGGGTTTTAAGAGGAAAACGATATCATGCCGAACGAACGACATTACAACGAACTGAATCTCGAAAGTGTGGGCATCAACCTGCCCTATAACATGCAGGCGGAGCAGAGCGTTCTGGGCGCGGTGCTGCTTAAGCCCGACGTCCTGACCGATCTGGTGGAGATCATCCGCCCGGAAATGTTCTACACCCGCCAGAACGCGCAGATCTACTCCGAAATGCTGCGCCTGTTCACCAGCGACCAGACCATCGACTTCGTCACCCTGCTGGACGCCGTCATCTCCGACGGCGTCTTCCCCAGCGCGGACGAGGCCAAAGTCTACCTGACCGGCCTTGCCGAGACGGTGCCCAGCATCTCCAACGTCAAGGCCTACGCCCAGATCGTGAACGAAAAATATCTGGTGCGGCAGCTCATGGGGGTAGCGAAGGATATTTTGCAGGACGCGGGGGACGAACCGGACGCCGACCTTTTGCTGGAAAATGCCGAGCAGCGCATTTATGAGATCCGCTCCGGCCGGGATTCCAGCGCTCTGACGCCCCTTTCTTCCAGCATGGTGGAAACGCTGACCAATTTGCAGAAGATCAGCGGCCCCGACGCCGACAAGTACAAGGGCATCCCCACCGGGTTCCGGCTGCTGGACACCGTCCTCACCGGCCTTGGCCGCGGCGACCTCATCATTCTGGCCGCCCGCCCCGGCATGGGCAAAACCAGCTTTGCACTGAACATCGCCACCCGCGTGGCCATGCAGCAGAAGGTGCCTGTGGCGATCTTCAGCCTCGAAATGACCAAGGAGCAGTTGACCAACCGCATTCTGTCCGCTGAGGCGGGCATCGACAGCCAAGCGTTCCGCACCGGTGCCCTCCGCGCGGAGGACTGGGAGTATCTGGCCCTCGCCACCGAGAAGCTCCACGATGCGCCCATCTATATGGACGACACTTCCGGTATCACCATCACCGAGATGAAGGCGAAGATCCGCCGGGTCAATCAGGACCCCACCCGCCCGAATGTGGGCCTCATCGTCATCGACTACTTGCAGTTGATGACCACCGGCCAGCGCAGCGAGAACCGCGTGCAGGAGATCAGCTCCATTACCCGAAACCTCAAGATCATGGCCAAGGAAATGAATGTGCCCATCATCGCCCTTTCCCAGCTCTCCCGTGCCGTGGAAAAGCAGGGCAACAACTCCTCCCACCGGCCCCAGTTGTCCGACCTGCGTGACTCCGGCTCCATCGAGCAGGACGCCGACTGCGTCCTGTTCCTCTACCGCGATTCCTACTACGCCAGCCAGAACCCCGACGGCGGCGAGGTGGACGCTGACACCGCCGAGTGCATCGTGGCGAAGAACCGCCACGGCGAGACCAGCACGGTGCCGCTGGGCTGGGACGGCGCGCATACCCGCTTCATGGATGTGGATTTCAAACGCTGATGAAACAAATTTTGAAAAAAGTGCGCACCTTTGCGCAGGAAAACGAGCTGTTTGATCCGGGGCAGAAGCTCTGCGCCGCCGTCTCCGGCGGGGCCGACAGCATGGCGCTGCTGCGCATTTTGCTGGAATTGCAGCCGGAGTTCGGTTATCAGTTGACGGCGTGCCATGTGAACCACGAGCTGCGGGGCGCGGCCGCCGACCGGGACGAAGCCTTCGTCCGGGGGGAGTGCGGGCGGCTGGGCGTGCCGCTGCGGGTGTTTCACCCGGCGGACGTGGGCTTTGCCGTGCCGCCCCGCGCCGGGGAGAACTGGGCCCGGAAACTGCGCTGCGCCTGTTTTGACGCCCTGCACGCCGAAGGGATAACCACCGTTGCTGCCGCCCATACTGCTACTGACCAAGCGGAAACGCTGCTGTTCCGGCTGGCGCGGGGCACCGGGCTCCACGGCGCGGCGGGCATCCGGCCAAAGCGGGAGGGGTTCTGCCACCCGCTGCTGTGCCTGACCCGCGGGGAGACGGAACGCTTCTGCACTGGCTGCGGCCAGCGCTGGGTGGAGGACGAGACCAACGACTCCGACGCCTACGCCCGGAACCGGCTGCGCCATGGGGCGCTCCCGGCGCTGCGGAGCGCCAACGCCGCCGCCGAGGAAAATCTTGCCCGCTTCTGCGAAAAGGCCGCCCGTGCGGACGCCTACTTCGCCCAAAAGGCGGAGGTCCTGCTGGAGGACGCTGAGGCCCTGCTGCCCCAACGGCTCCCGGCGGGGGCAGTGTACGCAATGCAAAAAGAAGAACCTGTCTGGGCGCTGGGACCCCTCCAAGAGGCGGACCCGCTGCTCTTGGAAGCGGCGCTGCACCGCTTGGTGAGCCCGGTGCGGGACGCCGAGGAAAAGTATGTCCGGCTGCTCTGCACCCTTGTAGAGCGGGGGAGCGGGGCCGTCCAACTGACCGAAGCAGTCCGCTTCTGGGCGGGCGGCGGCGTGCTCTGGGTGGAGGAAGCAGTGGAAAAAGACCCTCTGCCGGAGGCCGGTGTGACCGCGCTGCCCCTTCCGTTTTCGCCTGAAAAAGCGCTGGAACTCCGGCTTCCGGGCGGCTGGATGCTGGAAACCCGGCGGATTCCGGGTGGTTTTCCAGAAAAAACACAGGGTGTTCATAAAAAAGACTTAAAAAATCAGGCGGATTATGCTAAAATAACAATGTTATATTCTGCGCTCGTATTGCGGCACCGTAGGCCGGGGGATACTTTCTGCCCGGCGGGGCGGGGCGTGCGCAAGGAGCTGCGCAAATGGATGAATGAAACGGGCATCCCGCCCGAAGAACGGGATCGTCTGCCGCTGCTTGCGGCGGGGAGCGAGGTCGTGTGGGTCTGCGGTGCAGGGTTCGCCGACGGGCTGGCTCCCACGGCGGACAGCGAAGTTGTCTTGCAGATGGAAGCGCAAAAAATGGAGGAAGAATAATGAGCATGCACGATGATATCGAGAAGGTTCTGGTCAGCGAGGAACAGCTGAAGGCCAAGGTGGCCGAGCTGGGTGCCCAGATCAGCAAAGACTATGAGGGCAGGAACCTCGTCCTCGTTTCCATCCTGAAGGGTTCGGTGGTCTTTATGGCCGACCTGATGCGTGCCGTGAGCATTCCGTGCAGCATCGACTTCATGGTGGTGTCCAGCTACGGCGGCAGCAACACCACCTCCAGCGGCCTCGTCAAGATCATCAAGGACCTCGACGGCGACCTCACCGGCAAAGATGTGCTGATCGTGGAGGACATCCTCGATACCGGCATCACCCTGTCCAATCTGGTGCCGATGCTCAAGATGCGCAACCCGAACTCCGTCAAGATCTGCACCATCCTCGACAAGCCCAGCCGCCGCAAGGCCGACATCCAGCCCGATTACGAGGGCTTCCAAGTGCCGGACGAGTTCGTGGTGGGCTATGGTCTGGACTACGACGAAAAATACCGCAATCTGCCTTATGTCGGCGTGCTCAAGCCCGCTGTCTACGAAAAATAAGTAAGAAACAGAACTGGAGTTGATCCCTTTTGCAACCGAAACGACCTCGCTTTAACCCCCTGATCCTCGCGCTGGCCCTTGCGGCGGTGCTGATGATCTGGTCGGTGCTGGGCACCAGTGACAGCAGCACCAGCGGCTCGACCATGAGCTACTCCACTGTGGTGCACTACTTCGAACACAATCAGGTCACGGACTTCACCCTTGACCGGAATACCAGCATCATCACCCTGACGCTGAAAGAGGGCGACCTCGCCCTGCCGGATACCTCGGCGGCCAGCACTGCACAGGCCACCGGCGGCTTGCTCAGTGGTATGTTCTCCACTTCCTCGTCGGCCTCGGTCGGCGCGGTGAAGAACGACGACGGCACCGTGACCGTCCGTTATAAGCTGCCCTACGCCTACGTCTTCATCGAGAACGTGGATCAGTATATCGCGTCCTACGACGCGGCCAACCCCGACGCCCCGATGACCTACGACTACACCACCCTCAAGGAATCGATCCCTTGGATGGAGATCCTGTTCTACCTCGGTATGCTGGGGTGCACCGGCTTTTTGCTCTTCTCCATGATGCGGGGCGGTGCCGGTGGCGGCGGCATCATGAATGTCGGCAAAGCCAAGGTCAAGGACGAGCACGAGAACAAGAAGACCGCCACCTTCGCCGATGTGGCCGGTGAGGACGAGGAGAAGGAAGAGCTGAAGGAAGTCGTCGAGTTCCTCAAGAGCCCGGACAAGTTCAACTCCCTCGGTGCCCGCATCCCCCACGGCGTTCTGCTGGTGGGTCCTCCGGGTACCGGCAAGACCCTGCTGGCCCGCGCCTGTGCCGGTGAGGCGGGCGTGCCCTTCTATTCCATCTCCGGCTCGGATTTCGTGGAAATGTACGTGGGCGTTGGCGCCTCCCGTGTGCGCGACCTCTTCGACAAAGCCAAGAAGACCATGCCCTGCATCATCTTCATCGATGAGATCGACGCGGTGGGCCGCCAGCGCGGTGCCGGCCTCGGCGGCGGCCACGATGAACGCGAGCAGACCCTGAACCAGCTCCTCGTTGAGATGGACGGCTTTGAGGCCAACGACGGCGTCATCGTCATGGCGGCCACCAACCGTGCCGACATCCTCGATAAGGCCCTGCTCCGCCCCGGCCGCTTCGACCGTCAGGTCTATGTCGGTCTGCCGGACGTCAAGGGCCGCGAGGAGATCCTGAAGGTCCACACCAAGAACAAGCCCCTCGCCCCGGATGTGTCGCTGAAGGTCATTGCCCAGCGCACCGCCGGTTTTGCGGGTGCAGACCTTGAAAACCTTGTGAACGAGGCCGCCCTGCTGGCTGCCCGCCGCAGCCGCAAGGCCATCACGATGGAGGACATCGAGGAAGCATCCATGAAGGTCATGGCCGGCCCCGAAAAGAAGAGCCGTGTGGTGACCCCCGAAGAGAAAAAGCTCACGGCCTACCACGAGGCCGGTCACGCTGTGGCGGGCTTCTACTGCAAGCACCACCCCCGCGTGCATGAGATCACCATCATCCCCCGCGGTCAGGCGGGCGGCTACACCATGTATCTGCCGGAAAAAGATCGCAGCTATGTGACCAAGGGCGAGATGTTCGAGGACATCGTGTCCAGCTTGGGCGGCCGTGTGGCCGAGCAGCTGATCTTGGAGGATATCTCCACCGGCGCCTCCAACGACCTGCAGCAAGCCACCAACATCGCCCGCCAGATGATCACCAAGTACGGCTTCTCCGAGCGGCTGGGCCCCGTGGTTTACGGCACCTCGCAGGAAGAGACCTTCCTTGGCCGCGATTTCGGTCAGGGCAAGGGCTACAGCGAGACCACTGCTGCCGAGATCGACAGCGAGATGCGGGATATCATCGACGAGGCGTACGAGACCTGCCGCCGCACCCTGACGGAGCACATCGACCAGCTGCATGCGCTGGCCAAGGCTCTGATGGAGCGCGAAAAGCTCAACGAGCAGGAGTTCAATACCGTGATGGCGGGCGGCACCCTGCCCCCCCGTGACGGCGACGAGCAGCCCAAGGCCGAGCCCGCAGCCCCGGTGGAAACGGCAGAACCCGCAGAACAGGCGGAAGCTGCGGAAAAGGCCGAGGATGCGGCGCTGGGCGAAGTGTTTCAGCCGGAGCAGGACGCTCCGGAGAACCCAGAAGGCAATGAATAACCACGAAGGGAGCGAGTGTTGTGGAGGAAAATTTTGATCCGGTCGCCCGGACGCGGGCGAATTACTACACTCCCGGCAGCCCGGTGCAGTTCGTCTGCGTGGAGCTGCTCAAGGGCGAGGTCAGCGGCGACCACGCGGTCTGCCTGACTTTTAAGAACATTTCCCGCGTGACCCTGACCGCACTGGAGATCCACTTCAAGTGCAAGGGCGTGGATGGCATCATCCTCTGTGAGGATCAGTTCGAGTACCGCGATATCGAGGTCAAGCCCGGCGAAAGCTTCGGCATGGACGATGCGGTGTTTGTGACCCAGAAGGCCATCACCAGCGTGGATGTGTCCTTGAAAAACGTATACAGCGGCAAAAAGGTCGTGCATCTGGACGCCATCAAGCGGGTCCGGCTGCCCGCCCCGCGCCGCCTGAGTCCCGAACTGCAGAAGGCGCTGGAAGCCCGGATGAACCGGCAGGGCATGAAGTATATGCCGCAGGTCTTCGAGAACGGCTGGTACTGCGCCTGTGGCTCCTTCCACCCGAAGGAGGAGGACACCGTTTACTGCAGCGAGTGCGGCTGCGACCGCATCCTGCTGCAGAACGCGCTGAACACCCTGCTGCAGCCGGAAAAGAAAGAACCCGCCCCGGCGGCTGAACCGGTGTGCCCGGCCCAGAGCGAACCGGACGAGCGCACCCGTGTCATTGGGGCAGACCCGGTGCCGCCCGCCGCGGCCGTGCGGCCCGCTGCCCCCGTGCAGGACGAGCCGACCCGCGTGGTCAGCAGCTTCAAGGCCGAGCCGGAAGCGGAGGCTACCCGTGTGATGCCCACCCCGAAGCTGGAAAAGCCCGCCTCCTTTGAGCCGGTGTTGGATCGCGCAGCCGACGACGAGGGCACCCGCGTCATCCCTTCCACCCGGAAGGAGCCGGTGCGCCCCGCCGAACCGGAGGACTACGAGGAGGATGAACCGAACGATGCCCGCGACAGCGTGGCCGAAACGCTCATCCGCTGGGTCCCGCCGCTGACGGCCATCGTCTGCGCCGCCATCGCACTGTGGGGCTTTGTGTACTATCAGTTTATGATGTAAGGGAAACCCGCTAAAAAGCATCTGCAACATGTAAGTGCAGATGCTTTTTTGATAAAGGAGTAAAAAGAATGCCAGACGAAACCTTACAAGCGGCTTTTGAGATCAAAACGACCTGCGATGAGATCAGCCGCAAGCTGCTGCGCTGGCACTGGGAGAAAAAGCCCGGTGCCCACAGCTTGAATGCGCTGCTGGAGCATATCGCCCAGCGCCAGCAGGAGAGCCCGGAATATTACGAGCGGATGCCGGACCTTTCGGGCAAAACAAGCTGGTCCCAGCTGGACACTACCCTCTGTATGCGGGTGCTGCTGGACCCGGAAAAGGACGCCGCCCGCCCGCTGGACCTGCTGGGCAGCACCGAGCACCCCGGCGCGGCCCGCCGCGCGTGCAACGCCGTGCGCACGGCCCGCAACGAGGCCGCTCACGCCTCGGACCGCACCGCCGGGACACAGGCGGCCATCCTCTTCAATGAGGCCGTGGAGGCGTTGGAAGAGGGCTACGCGGGCACAGCTCTCCGCACCACGGAGCTGGAGCAGTATTACCGGATGGCCGAAGACTTTCTGGACCGTTGCGGCGCGAAAAAGCCCCTTGCAAGCGCGGCACCGGAAGAGCAGAAGGCTGCCCCGCGCAGCGCGAGACCCCGCAGCGAGGGGCAGCGCAAAGCTTCTGGTTCCGGCAGCACGAGCCGGAGCCGCAGCGCTTCGAATGGACGGCGGAACACCGGTGGCGCGGGCCGCAAGGACGCCAACAGCCGCCGCAAGGGGAGCGGCAAGCGCACAAAAAAGCCCCGCACCAATTACGCGGTGCTGGGCTTGCTGGCGGTGCTGCTGGCCGTGGGGCTGCTGCTGCGCTGGTTTGGGATGAAAGGCTGAGGAGAAACAATGAAGCAAAAACTGATTTTTCTGGATATTGACGGCACGTTGCTGCCGCCGGGCGAAATGATCGTCCCGGAAAGTGCGGTGGACGCCATCCATCGCGCCCGCGCCAACGGCCACAAGGTCTTCCTCTGCACCGGGCGGAACCTGCGGATGACCCAGCCGCTCTTCCATTACGGTTTCGATGGCTTTGTCTGCTCAGCGGGCGGCTATGTGGGCTGCGATGGGAAGATCTTGGTGGATATCCCCATGGAGCCGGAACAGGTCAGCGGCTTGCGAGCCGCGCTGGAACGCGCCGGGGCCGAATGTACGCTGGAAGTGCGGGACGAGACCTACGGCGGCATCAAAATGATCGAGCGGTTCGCCAACCTCTTCCCCAAAACGCCGGGCAAGGTCAACAGTGAGGCCGAGCGCTGGCGCAAAATGATGGAGTTCGGCATGACCATCTGCCCCATCGAGAAGTACCACGGCGAACCGGTGTATAAGATCGTCTTCATTGCGCCGAACGAGGAGTGCCTTGCCGAGGTCAAGCGGCAGTACGAGAGCCAGTTCGTCTTCTGCGAATCCCGCCTCGGCGACGAGGGCGGCGGCATCGTGAACGGCGAGCTCATCAACCGCAAGTTCGATAAGGGCACCGGCATCAAGGCCATCTGCGACTTCCTCGGCTGTTCGCTGGCCGACACCATCGGCTTCGGCGACAGCGACAACGACCTGCAGATGACCGACGTTGTGGGCATCAGCGTCTGCATGGCCAACGGCTCCGATAACCTGAAAAAACGCTGCGACCGCATCTGCCCCGCCGTCTCCGAGGACGGTGTCGCCAAGGAATTCGCGGCGCTGGGGTTGATCTGAAGAACAAGATCCGAGAAACAAAAAATGGAGTGATTCCGGCAGGAACCACTCCATTTTTGTCGTTTGATGGGTTAGTAGTGCAGCCCGTCCGCAGTCAAACCTTCCAGCACAGGCAGCATGGCGGCGGCCTCGGCCCTAGCGGCGGGGAGGTCCATATCGCGGTAGTTGCCGCACTCCACCTCGCTGGCACCGGGGACGGCACCCTCAAAGGCGGCCATGAAGCGGAAGGATTCCACGGTCAGCGCCAGCGCCTCGGCGGGGGTCAGGCCCCGCGTCAGCAGATAGAAGCCGGTGCGGCAGCCCATAGGGCCGACGTAGATGACGCCGTCCTTGTAGGCGCTGTTCCGCGCGTAGGTGGCGAACAGGTGCTCCAGCGTGTGCGCGGCACCGGTGGAGAGGTAATCGCCGTGGTTCGGCTTCTTCATCCGAATGTCCCAAGTCAGCACGTCACCGTCCTGACGGCTCAGGTACATGCCGCGGTCGAGCTTGGTGTGGTCTACGCAAAAGCTTGCGATCCGTTCCATCTCGCTCACCTCTTACGCCTGAAGGCGCTGGACGCTGCCGTGTGCGCAGTCCACCGCGATGTCCAGACCGTCGCGGATGTGGCTGCAAGCGCCGACGGCACCCACGATGGTGGGCTTAAGCAGGGCCTTGCCGGCAATGGCGGCGTGACTGTTCAGGCCGGCTTCCTCGACCACCAGAGCGGCGGCGTCGCGGACGTACTCCAGCATCTCGTTGGTGGTGGAGGGAACGACCAGAACCATGCCGGGCTTGAACTTGGCGCGGATCTCGTCCAGCGTGCGGCAGACGCAGGCCTTGCCGGAAGCGCTGGTCAGAGCGGCGCTCTCGCGGCCCACGCCCACACCGGTGGACAGGCAGTTGCCGACCATGTGGATCTTGATCATGTTGGTGGTGCCGGAAACGCCCACGGGGACGCCGGCGGTGACGACGGCCAGCTCACCGTTGTGGAGGTAGCCGTTCTTCTGGGCCAGTGCGGTGGACATCTCGATCAGCTCGTCGGTGCTGCGGGCGGGGCCCATCAGCAGGGAGATGATGCCCCAGCTCAGGGAGAGCTGACGCTGCACCTGCTCGTCCATGACGCAGGCGATGATGGGCTGGGTGGGGCGGTACTTGCTCAGCAGGCGGGCCGTGTTGCCGGACTCGGACACGGTGACGATGGCGGCGGCGTTGACGTCCTTGGCGGTCAGGCAGGCGGCGTGAGCCGTTGCGTCGCTGACGCTGATCTGGCCGTGGGCCTCCTTGAAGCGCTCGTCACGGTAGTGGGGCTCGTTCTCGGTGCGCTCGGCGATGGCGGACATGGTCTTCAGGGCCTCGACCGGGTATGCGCCCGCAGCGGTCTCGCCGGAGAGCATGATGGCAGAGGTGCCGTCATAGATGGCGTTGGCCACGTCGGAGATCTCGGCGCGGGTGGGGCGGGGGTTGACCATCATGCTGTCCAGCATCTGCGTGGCGGTCACGATGGGCTTGCCGAAGGAGAAGGAGCGGTCGATGATGCTCTTCTGGATGCCGGGCAGCTCGGTGAAGTCGATCTCGACGCCCAGATCGCCGCGGGCCACCATGACGGCGTCGGCGGCAGCGAGGATGCTGTCGATGTTGTTGACGCCCTCGCGGTTCTCGATCTTGGCGATGATGCGGATGTTGGAGTCGTACTCGTTCAGCAGGTTGCGGATGTCGTAGACGTCCTGTGCGGTGCGCACGAAGGAAGCAGCGATGAAGTCAAAGCCGTTCTGGATGCCGAAGATGATGTCCTCGCGATCCTTCTGGCTCAGGTACGGCATGGACAGGTGGACGCCGGGGACATTGACGCCCTTCTTGGTCTTGATCTTGCCGTTATTCAGCACGGTGCAGGTGATGTCGGTGTCGGTGACCTTCTCGATGCGCAGCATAATCAGGCCGTCGTCCAGCATGATGGTGCCGCCCTCGTGGACATCCTGCGGCAGGTCCTTATAGGTAATGGAGCAGATTTCCTTGGTGCCCTCCACCTCGCGGGTGGTCAGGGTAAAGGTCTGGCCGGCTTCCAGCATCTCGACGCCGTTCTTGAACTCCTTCAGGCGGATCTCCGGGCCCTTGGTGTCCAGCAGGGCGGCGACGGGCTTGCCCAGCTCCTCGCGCAGAGCCTTCAGCTTGGCCAGACGGCCGCCGTGCTCCTCGTAAGAGCCGTGGGAAAAGTTAAAACGGGCCACGTTCATGCCGTTGGCGATCAGATCGCGCAGGACGTCGCCTTTGTCGGTGGAAGGGCCAAGGGTGCAGATAATCTTCGTTTTTCTCATTTCAGTACCTCCAACTTTCTCAATACTACTCTCTATCTTAACGCAGCAGCCCAAACGGCTGCATTTGGCAAAGGGCGGGATCCCCGGCCTTTTGCCGCGGCGAAAGACGCCTTGGTGGCTTTGGTTCAAAATCACACCACTTTATATTATAAACGGTTGGATACAATAGGGCAAGAGGAAGATTGCAAAGATTTGGTTAAAATTTCGTAAGGTGTTGCAGCGCGGGGAAAGCCCTTGCATCCGGGAGAAGATTTGCTTATAATGGAGCCAGAAATAAGTCTCACTTTCCCGTGGGACACCGACAAAAACGAAATGGAGAACCATCTATGGAAAAACGTGTCTTTCTGATCGTTCTGGACAGCTTTGGCATCGGCGCAGAGCCGGACGCCCCCGCCTTTGGCGATGCGGGCACCAACACCCTCGGCGCAATCGCGAAGCACCCGAATTTCAACTGCCCCAACCTGCAAAAGCTGGGCCTGTTCAACATCGACGGCGTGACGGCGGGGGAGAAGTCCGACGCTCCGGTGGGTGCCTTTGCCCGGCTGCAGGAGCAGAGCATGGGCAAGGATACCACCATCGGCCATTGGGAGATCGCCGGTGTCGTCAGCCCGAAACCGCTGCCCACCTTCCCCAACGGCTTCCCGGAGGAGCTTATCCATGCGTTCGAGGAAAAGACCGGCCACAAGGTGCTCTGCAACAAGCCCTATTCCGGCACGCAGGTGCTCAAGGACTACGGTGAACAGGCGATGCAGGAGAACGCCCTCATCGTCTACACCAGCGCCGACAGCGTCTTCCAAGTGGCGGCCAACGAGGAGCTGGTGCCGGTACACGAACTGTACCGCTACTGCGAGATCGCCCGCGAGATGCTGAAAGGCGAGTACGGCGTGGGCCGCGTCATCGCCCGGCCCTTCCTCGGCCGCACGGCGGATACCTTCTACCGCACCACCAACCGCCACGACCTGAGCCTGAAGCCGCCCCGCGCCACCATGCTGGACCTGCTGAAAGATGCGGGCAGGGACGTCATCGCCGTGGGCAAGATCTTCGACATCTTCGACGGCGAGGGCGTGACGGAAAAGATCAAAACCACCGGCAACACCAACGGCATCGCCTTCACCAAGGCGCTGCAGACCCGCGATTTTGAGGGCCTCGCCTTTGTGAACCTCGTGGATTTCGACATGCTCTACGGCCACCGCCGCGACGTGGCGGGCTATGCCGCCGCCGCCACCGAGTTCGACCGCTTCCTCGCCGACTTCGTCCCCGGTATGCGGGAGGGCGACCTGCTGATGATCACTGCCGACCACGGCTGCGACCCCTCCTATACCAAGACCACCGACCACACCCGTGAGTATGTGCCTTACCTGATCTGCGGCAAGGGCGTCAAGCCCGGCGTGGACCTCGGCACCAAGCTCTGCTTCGGCACCATCGCCCACACCATCTGCGATTACCTCGGCGTGGATGCCTCCACCCTCGACGGCCAGAGCATTCTGCCGGAAATCCTGAAGTAAAAGTCACAGAATGGCAACAAAATCCACGAAAATGCTTGAAGTGTGGCCTCCATTGTGGTAGACTAATCCTTGCCTGTCCGCGAGGAAAGAGCAAATCAGCTTTTTGAGGGCGGGCAAATGTAGGATTGGAACAAACAAAGGAGTTCATACAATGAAACTGAATCGTGCGATGGGCGTTGCACTGGCTGCTGCTGTGCTGGCCCTGTCCATGGCGGGCTGCTCCGGCAGCGCCTCCTCTACCACTGCTTCTTCCGCTGCATCCTCCGAGGCTGCCTCTTCTGTGGCCGCTTCCGAGAGCGCTTCCAGCGAAGCCGCTGCGGCCAGCGTGGTCAGCACCGAGCAGATGGAAGTGAACGGCAAGACCTACGACGCCGACTGCTACGGCGAGTTCACCCTCTCCAACGGCGATACTATGAAGCTGTGGAAGCTGAATGGCGCTTACGAGGACCTGAGCGCTGAGCCCATGAAGGGCATGGTCGAGGAGTTCCCCATCGAGGCTGAGGAGAACACCGTGTATGTGGCAGACGTGACCTCCAACGGCGAGACCACCCGCCAGTATCTGCGTGCCGACAAGGCCGGCCGCAACGGCACCGCTTCCGTCAAGACCTTCGAGCTGGGCGACGCGGAATAAACGAATCTAAGGCGAAAAAATTCCCGAACCAAACGGTTCGGGAATTTTTTGTTGCGGCTATTTACTGCCCGGAGCTGGAACCAAACAGGGCATCCAGCACGGTGGAAGCGGCCTGATGGAGGGAGGAAGCCGCCTGTTCCACCTGCTCCTGCGTAGGCAGGGAGATGGACGGTGCCTCGGTGGAACCGTCGCCGGAATCGCTCTCGGCGGGGGCCTCCTCCGCCGGGGCTTCGGTGGAAGCGGATTGCTCACCGTCAGCCGGGGGTTCCGGGGTCGTTTCCGCGGGGGGCTCGTCGGCGGGCACTTCCTCCTCCGGGATGCTCTCCGCCGGTTCCTCCACGATCACGCTGTCAGCCGGGGTCTCCGGCACGGAAACGGCGGCGTTGGGGTCGGCGGTCGGGGTGTGGACGTCGGTCTTCTCCGGGGTCTGCTGGGTGTCGCTGACGGTGCCCTCGCCGCCCAGAACAGAGGCAATCAGCTCCTTGGCTTTGTTGACGGAGCTTTCATCGGGCTTCATGACGTAGAGGCTCTGGCCCTTGGCGGAGTAGCACTGGCTGCTCTTGCCGCTGGAACCGGTCACGGAGCAGCTCTCGATGTCCCAGTTGGCGAGGTCCCCCAGCTGCATCCGGACCAGCGCGGAGATCTGCTCCTGCGAAAGGCTGGTCACGAAGCAGTTGGAAGCGGCGTCCATCAGCTTGGAAAAACTCATCAGAACGGTGGGGGACTTGAGCTTGTTCGCCATGGCGTCGATGACCTTCATCTGGTTGATGCCGCGCTGGATGTCGCCGGAAGCGAAAGCGTGGCGCTCCCGCGCAAAGGCCAGCGCGCTCTTGCCGTCCAGATGGTTCCAGCCCTCAGCGAAGGTGGTGGGGTCATAGTAGCCGGGGCTGCCCACCGAGGTGAAGGCCTGATCGGAGTAGACGTCCACGCCGCCTACGGCATCGATGATGCTGATAAAGCCCGAAAAGTCGATGCGGATGTAGTGGTCCACTTGGATGCCGTACAGGTTGCCCAGCGTGGCCATGCTGGTCTCCACACCGTACAGGCCGGCATGGGTCAGCTTATCCTTGCTGTCAGTGCCCGCCAGATCCACGTAGTAATCGCGGGGAGTGTTGATGAGGGCGACCCGCTTGGTGGTGGGGTTGACCACAGCGAGGATGTTCACGTCACTGCGGGCTTTTTCGGTCAGTTCACCGCGGTTGTCCACCCCGCTGAGGTAGAGCACAAAAGGCTCCTTGGTGATCTTGTTGGCCTCTGCGCCGGAGATCAGGCCGGAGGTGACGTTATCCAACGCGGCAAGGCCCTGCTGCGCCCAGACACAGCCGACGGCCAGCATGGCGCACAGAAAGACCGAGAACACGCGGGAAACGGTGCCGGGGGCCTTGTATTCCTGACAGCGCTTGACCAGCAGCCAGAACAGCACCAGCAGCGCCGCAATGATGACGAGGTAGAGGGTGGGCAGCATCTGGGTGCGGCAGAGTTGGATGAACGCCGCCACGCTGAGGATGGCTTGTACAATCAGCAAAACGGAACCTCGCTTCGGGGGCTTGTAGTCATTTCCGGAAGAGCGGCGGGGCGGCTGCGGGGCCGGGGCGCTGCTCTTTTTCGGGGGCTTCTTGGCGGGCGGAGGCGGCGTCGGCTGGGCCGTTTCAGGCGCAAAGAACGCCGAGCTGTCTACCTCCACCGTTTTGTCCGGGTCGTTCCGGGCACCCCGGTGCACATGCCGGGAAGTATCTTTTTCATCGAACATCGAAAAACTCCTTTCGACTGGTCCCTCAGGACAGCGGGACGATGGTCAGCACCGCGCGGGCGGGCAGACAGGTGGCCGACTGATCCTCTGCCGAGAGCCAGCCGTAGCTTTCGCAGATGTGGTCGGGGCAGGGCGAGTCTACAAAGCGGGCCGCGCCGTCCTTGACCTCGATGTGGACGGTGTAGGTACCGGTGTCCACGTCATACGTCGCATCCTTGTCCAGAGAAAACTTCTGCACGGTGTTGGCGTCGCCGTAGATCAGCTCCGCCTCCAAGGTGCTGCCGGGGGTGGCGTTGGCGGCACGCAGGGCGAACAGAATGCCCGCAGCGGCCAGAATCACCGCGGCAAAGATCAGGTTGACGAAAAGTTTGGAATGTTGTTTCATGGGTCATCCTTCGTGGGGGAAAAGTTGTTCCAGCTCGGCCAGCCAGAGCGCCGCCGCCGCGTCGCTGGGCATCCGCCAGTCGCCGCGGGGGGAGAGGGTCACGCTGCCGATCTTGGGGCCGTCGGGGAGGCAGCTGCGCTTGAACTGCTGGGCGAAGAACCGCCAGTAGAAATTGCGCAGCCACTTGTACAGCACTTCGTCCGGATACTCGGCACGGCCCGCAAAGGCCGTCTTGGCCAAGCGGAAGATCTTCGCCGGGCCGAAGCCGAAGCGGAGCACATAATAGAGGTAAAAGTCGTGCAGCTCATAGGGACCCACGAGGTCCTCCGTCTTCTGCGCGATCTCGCCGTCCTTGGCGGGGAGCAGTTCGGGGGAAACGGGGGTGTCGAGGATGTCCAGCAGGACGTTCTTGAGCTCTGCCGTGGCGGCAATGTCGGCTTCGTACCGGACGAGATGGCGCACCAGCGTTTTGGGCACGCCCGCGTTCACGCCGTACATGCTCATGTGGTCGCCGTTGTAGGTGGCCCAGCCCAGCGCCAGTTCGGAAAGGTCGCCGGTGCCCACCACGAGGCCGCCGGTGCGGTTGGCGGTGTCCATCAGCTCCAGTGTCCGGACGCGGGCCTGACCGTTCTCGAACGTCACGTCCAGCACGCTTTCATCCTGCCCGATGTCGGCAAAATGGCTGTGGACGGTGTTGGCGATGTCGATCTCGGTGAAGCTGACGTGCAGTTCGTCGCACAAAATTTCCGCATTGCTGCGGGTGCGCTTGGTGGTGCCGAAGCAGGGCATGGTCACGGCCAGCACATCGGTGGTGGGGCGGCCCAGCTGCTTCATGGCGCGGACGGCCACCAGCAAAGCAAGGCAGCTATCCAGCCCGCCGGAGATGCCGATGACCGCCGTTTTGGCGTGGGTGTGTTCCAGCCGCTTGGCAAGGCCGTCGGCCTGCATCTTCAGGATCAGTTCGCAGCGCTCGGCGCGGCGCTTGGGGTCGCCGGGAACGAAGGGGGTGGGGTCCACCCAGCGGGTCAGCACGGCGTCGGCGGGGGTCAGGCTGAACTCCACCGTCACATAGCCGTCGGCACAGGGCTCGAAGCTGGTGTTGCGGGACCGCTCGGCCTCCAGCCGCTGACAATCCAGTTCGGTCTCGGCGCGGCCGCCCGCGAAGGGAGCCGCCTCGGCCAGCAGGGTGCCGTTTTCAGCAATGAGGTCGTGGCCCGCAAAGACCATGTCCTGCGTGCTCTCGCCGTGCCCGGCGGAAGCGTACAGGTAACCGCAGAGCAGACGGGCGGACTGGTTCTCCACCAATGCCCGGCGGTATTCCGCCTTGCCCACGGTCTCGTCGCTGGCCGAAAGGTTCGCGATGACGGTGGCCCCGGCGAGGGCGTGGAAGGTGGAGGGCGGCAGGGCGCTCCACAGATCCTCACAGATCTCGACGCCCAGCACGAAGCTCGGCATCTCCCGGCAGCGGAAGAGCAGCGAGGTGCCGAAGGGCACCTGCTGGCCGCAGACCGTGATGGTCTCCACCTCGGTGGAGCCGGGGGTGAACTGGCGCTTTTCGTAGAACTCGCCGTAGTTGGGCAGGTAGGTCTTGGGCACAAGACCCAGCAGCTGCCCGCGGCAGAGGACGGCAGCGCAGTTGTACAGCTTGCCCCGCGCCAGCAGCGGCAGCCCCACCAGCGCCACCACGTCCAGCTCCCGGCTGGCGTCCAAGATCGTCTGCAAGCCGGTCAGCGCGCCCTGCTGCAAGGTGCGCTGCAAAAACAGGTCGCCGCAGGTGTAGCCGGTCAGGCAGAACTCCGGGAAGACCGCGAGCTTGACCCCGCGCCCGGCAGCCTCGCGCAGCTGCTGGATGATCTGGGCGGTGTTATAGGTGCAGTCCGCCACCCGCAGCGCGGGCGAGAGAGCTGCTGCTTTCAAAAATCCATCTTTCATCGGAGGATTTCACATCCTGTCTGTTGTGTTTGGCCACGGCGGACAGATGGGCCGCTGTGGTGCACATAGTATACCACACTCTGCGCCAAACGAAAAGTGACAGAGCGGTAAAAATTGCGTGAATAAAGCGGGAGCAAACAAAAAGAGCCGCCGCAGACAGGCTGCAGCAGCTCCGAACGAACACAAAACGGAAAACGAGATAGACCGTAAGCCGGGTTCTGTATTAAACGACGATCTGTCTCGACCTGCCATTGCTGACAGGCTCATGCCACCATCGGGACACGCGAGCAGCGCTATCCGTCCCATATAGGTGTTGCTTCCGGTAGGGTTTACAAAGCCGCATCGTCACCGGTGCGCTGGTGAGCTCTTACCTCGCCCTTTCATCCTTACCGCATTGCTGCGGCGGTTTCCTTTCTGTTGCACTTTCCCTGAGGTCACCCTCGGCTGCCGTTAGCAGTTACCGTGCTCTGTGAGGCCCGGACTTTCCTCAGAGCGGTCAAAGCCGCCCCGCCGCCGTATGTTCCACTCGTTTTCCGTTCCTCATGATACCATAAAAAAACAAGAATTGCAAGTACAGCCGAAATTTGATATAATAAACTTATCTATCGCGTGCGATTTTTTGGGGAGGGGAGAACGGATGAAGCTGATCTTTTCCGTCCCGCCCGAAGCGGATGGCGCGCTGCTGCGCAATTTTCTGCGGATGTGCGCCGTCTCCACCGAGCTTGCCCGCGCGGTGAAATTCCACGGCAGCGGCTTTTTTGCGGCAGGGGAACCCATCCTTGCCAACCGCCGGGTGGCCGCCGGGCAGGACATCTCCTTCGAGCTGCCCGAAGACGGCGCGGGCGTGGCCCCCCAGCCGGAGATCCCGGTGAAGGTCGTCTACGAGGATGCGTTTGCCATCGTGCTGGAAAAGCCGCCCCACCTCGCGGTGCACCCCACGCTGAACTACCCGCTGGGTACGCTGGCCAACGGCTATGCCGCCTTGATGGAAGCGCGGGGCGAAAGCCCGGTCTTCCGCCCGGTGAACCGGATCGACAAAGACACCAGTGGCCTTGTGCTGGCGGCGAAGAATGCCTACGCGGCCCCGCTGCTGGCCCGGAATGTGGAAAAGCGCTACGACGCCATCGCAGAAGGGGAGCTTCCCCTCGGCGAAGGGGTCATCGACGCCCCCATCGGCCGACAGGCGGAGAGCATCATCGGCCGGTGCGTGACGCCGGAGGGCAAGCCCAGCCGCACGGAGTATACCATATTAGAAGCGGATCACGGCCTCAGCCTTGCGGCCTGTGTACCGGTGACGGGCCGGACCCATCAAATTCGGGTCCACTTCGCCTCCATCGGGCACCCGCTGGCCGGGGATGACCTCTACGGCGGCAGCCGGGAGAAGATCGGGCGTCAGGCGCTCCACTGCGCAAGCCAGACCTTCCGGGTGCCGCGGCATACCGTGACGCCGGAGGGCATCCGGGTGCAGGTGCCCGGCCGGGACGAGGCGTGGCAGACCGTCACCGTCGAAAGCCCGCTGCCGCCGGATATGAAGGCCCTTCTGGGATGAAGATCCTTTTCAAATATGAAAAGGAAGTGAAAAGTCCGTGAAAGGTCTGCCCAAATTCTGTGAGGAACCTTGTTTCGGTGCGGACAGAGTGTATAATAAGACTGAATGAGTCATTTTTGGACTTGATTTCTGATCCTTGTCAGGAAGGAGCAACCCCTTTTGATCGACGAAAAGACAAATGAACCGCGGCAGGAGACCCCGTCAGCGCCGCCGGTGAAGCACAAGCGGACGCTGCGCTCGTTGTGGGCCCAGCTCCAGTGCAGCCGGCTGCTGCGGAGACACCACTTCCGCCGCAAGACACAGCACCGCATGAACAACCTGTCGCAGAAACTGCGGGGGAGTGCCATGGTACTGACGGTGGGCGAAGAGCTTTACGCACTGGGCTTTGCTGCCGAGTATACGCTGGTGCGTGTGGGCCGCGGCCTTGCCGCCGGGTGGCTGTGGCTGTGGCACGGCATCTGCGATGTGCTGCATGAGGTGGCCGTCACCGCTTTCCCCGGCGCAGCCCAGATGTTCCGGGAGCTGTTCGGCCCCATCCTGCTCTTCTTCCGGGGCATCGGCTCTCTGCTGGTGCACGCCTACGATGTCCGGAAAAAGCAGGGCTTCGGCGCGGCGCTCAAGGCCAGCGCCCACTACTTTGCCAGCGGCATCCGGCGCAACCGCGAATTGCTGCCCCGGATGGCCATGTACATCCTGCCGGCCTGTATGCTGGCGGTGTTCTTGTCCGTCTTCAACCACACCATCCGCCAGCCCTATGCGCTGGCGGTGCAGGTCAACGGCCAGACCGTCGGCTATGTGGCCAACGAAACGGTCTTCAACCTCGCCCGTGACGACGTGATGCAGCGTATCAATTACGCGGGCACCGATAAGACCGATTGGACCATTGAGCCGACCTACACCATCTCCATCGCCCATCAGGTGATGGACGAGAGCGAGACCGCCGACGCCATTCTGAAGAGCGCCAGCGACGAGATCAGCGAGGGCACGGCCCTGTATCTGGACGGCGAGCTCACCGCAGTCTGCTCCGATGGCGACGCGCTGCGCACCTACCTGAACAATATGGTCAGCCCCTACGAAGAGGAGTACAAGGACGACGAGAACGTGACGGTCGGCTTCAACAAGACTGTCACGCTGGAAGACGGCATCTACTTCAACGACAGCTTCGAGGATGACAACTCCATCGAGGACCTGATCTCCGGTGTCCGCCAGCAGGAACAGACCTACACGGTCCAGACCGGCGACACCCTGTGGTCCATCGCCCAGAAAAATGACCTGACCTTCCGCGAACTGTGCGCCCTGAACACCAACTTCAAGGGGGCACCCCTGACCGAGACATCGAACATTCAGGAAGGCGATACCCTCATCGTGACCAAGGAGGAAGCGACGCTGGAGGTGCGGATCACCAAGGTGGAGGCCCGGCAGGAGGAGATCCCCTTCAGCACCGAGACCACCCAGTCCAGCGATTACACCAAGGGCACCACCAAGACCCTGCAGGAGGGCGAGAACGGCATCCGCCTCGTGACGCTGCAGAATGTTTATGATACCAACGGCACCCTGCTGGAGCAGACGGTCCTCTCGACCCAGACCATCAAGGAGGCCGTGAACAAGAAGGTCGTCGTCGGCACCAAGAAGGTGACCAACAAAACCCAGTACATCACCGGCAGCGGCCAGTTCATCTGGCCTGTACCCAACTACCGCTACTGCTCGCGCTGGTACGGCAGCGGCCACAAGGGCGTGGATATCTGCGCCCCGGCGGGCACGCCCATCTACGCCTCCGCCGGCGGCACCGTCACCAAGGCGGGCTACAATAAGGCGGGCGCGGGCACCGGCTACGGCTACTCGGTCATCATCAGCCACTCCGGCGGCTACACCACGGTCTATGCGCACTGCCTGTCCCTGACCGTCAGTGCGGGCCAGAGCGTCCGCCAAGGCCAGCTCATCGGCTATGTGGGCAGCACCGGCCGTTCCAGCGGCAACCACTGCCACTTTGAGATCCGCCGCAGCGGTTCCTATCTGGCCCCACAGAATTTCTTCCCCGGTAAGAAATAAAATTAAAACAAAGGAGATCAAGACTATGGCAACCCCTCACATCAGCGCTGAAAAAGGCGACTTCGCAAAAACCGTTCTGATGCCCGGCGATCCGCTGCGGGCAAAATTCATTGCAGACACCTTCCTCAAGGATGTCCGTCAGGTCACGGGCGTCCGCGGGATGCTGGGCTTTACCGGCACCTATGAGGGCCACCCCATCAGCGTGATGGGCAGCGGCATGGGGATGCCCTCCATCGGCATCTACTCCTACGAGCTGTTCAAGTTCTACGATGTGGATAACATCATCCGCATCGGCTCTGCGGGCAGCTACACCGACAAGGCCAAGCTCTTTGACGTTGTGCTGGCCACCGGTGCCGTCAGCGAGTCTAACTATGCCCGCGTCCAGAGCGGCTTCGAGGGAGACATCGCCCTGCCCAGCGAGAGCCTGAACGAAAAGCTCCGCGCTTCCGCCGCAAAGCAGGGCATCCCCCTCATCGAGGGCAGCATCCACTCTTCCGATGTCTTCTACCGCCAGCCCTCCGACGCAAAGCCGACCTATTGGGAAAAGCTGCGGGACGAGCGCGGCTGCCTCTGCGTGGAGATGGAGAGCTACGCCCTCTTCGCCAATGCGCAGGTTCTGGGTAAGAACGCCGCCTGCCTGCTGACCATCTCCGACAGCTTTGTCTCCCCGGAGATCACCACCGCCGAGCAGCGTCAGAACAGCTTCACCAGTATGATGAAGGTCGCACTGGGTGCGGAGTACTAATTGAAAATTGGAGCAGCGCGGTTTTGCCTTTGCGGGCAGACCGCGCTGTTTTGGCCCCGGAATTTTCTGAGAAAAGGAGACTTCACCATGACGAACCTGACGTTAGACGAAAAGAAAGAGCTGATCCGAATGGCGCTGAAGGCCCGCGAGGGGGCCTATGCGCCGTATTCCGATTTTATGGTGGGCGCGGCGCTGCGGGCCGAGGATGGCCGCATCTTCACCGGCTGCAACGTGGAGAATGCTGCCTTCACCCCCACCAGCTGTGCCGAGCGCACGGCGCTGTTCAAGGCCGTCAGCGAGGGCGTGACCAAGTTTACCGATATCGCCGTCGTGGGTGCCCGCCGGGGCGAGGTGAACAAGCAGATCACCTCCCCCTGCGGCGTCTGCCGTCAGGCGCTGTTCGAGTTTGGCGGGCCGGAGCTGAACGTTATCATGGCGAAGACGCCGGACGACTTCATCGAGCGCAGCATGGACGAGCTGCTGCCCTTCGGCTTCGGGCCCTCTAATGTGGCGGGCAACAAGGCCGTGGAAGAATAACGGCCCCGGAAGCGGGAAAACACGCGAAATTGGCTAAAAGGTACGACTTTTACGCGGATTTTACAAAAAATCTGTAAAGATTTTGTAATCGGAATTTCCTTGCTTTCCTCACATCTCCCGGCTATACTTGAACCAGTAAATGTGCCAGTGTGCACATTTGGTCGTAAAACGAAAGTTTTTGTACACATAAAAGGAGATTTTACTTATGATGATTTCTCGTCGTAACTTTATGGCTGTGGCTGGTGCCGCTGCCGCTGCTGCTGCTCTGACCGCTTGCGGCGGTTCTTCCTCTTCCACCAGCACCGCTTCTTCTGCTGCTGCATCCTCTTCCGCTGCATCTGCAGCCGGCTCTGAGGCTGCTGGCAAGATCGTAAAGGTCGCTCTGACCTGCGATACCGGCACCATCGATGACGAGAGCTTCAATCAGGCTTGCTGGAGCGCCGTCTCTGCCTACATGGGCGATGACTGCCAGTACTACATCCCCGAAGCAGACGCTTCCGATGAGGACCGCGAGACCATGATCCGTCAGGCTGTCAACGACGGCGCTGAGGTCATCGTCTGCGTCGGCTACCTGTACGGCGCTTCTCTGGCATGGGCTGCTGAGCAGTATCCCGATGTCAAGTTCATCGCCATCGACGTGACGCAGGGCGATATCGGCACCGACAGCATCCCCGCAAACTGCTACTGCATCACCTTCAAGGAGGAGCAGGCAGGTTATCTGGCTGGTTACGCCATCACGAAGGACGGCAAGACCAAGCTGGGCTTCCTCGGCGGCATGGCTGTTCCCGCAGTTATCCGTTACGGTTATGGCTTCGTGCAGGGCGCTGACGCTGCTGCTCAGGAGCTGGGCCAGAACATTGAGATCAACTACTTCTACGGCGGCCAGTTCTACGGCGACGCAAACATCACCTCCCGTATGGAGGGCTGGTACTCCAACGGCACGCAGGTCGTCTTCGCTTGCGGCGGCGGCATCTACACCTCCGCTGTCGAGGCTGCTCTGAAGAACAACGGCTACGTCATCGGTGTTGACGTTGACCAGAACTACATCGGCGTCAACGGCGTGGCAGATGGTTCCTACGCTTACAACCCGTTCATCACCTCTGCTATGAAGGGCCTGTCCGCTGCTGTCGAGACTGCTCTGTCCGACATCGAGGCTGGCGAGTGGGGCGAGATCTCCGGTTCCAACGGCAACTTCGGTCTGGAAGACGGCGACTACATTGGTCTGCCCACCGATGAGGACAGCTGGAACTTCGACACCTTCACCGTGGAGGACTATGAGTCCATCAAGGAGAAGATCGCTTCCGGCGGGATCACTGTTGACAACAGCTCTGACGACGCTACCAAGCCCACCGTCAGCGAGTTCACCACCGTCAACTACATCCAGTAATTGCTCCTATAAAACCCCAAAGGAGGGGCACCCCGCATGGGTGCCCCTCCTTTTTTGCAGCCCTTGATGGAAAGATAACTTCGGGAAAAAACTGGAGAAGTTGCACAAAAGTCATACTTTTGATATGGTGATTCCTTAAAAATTCAAAAAGAAGTGTGCAAAACGGCAAAAATACGGTATAATGGGAGACAGAATAGTATAGGTGTCGAACCGGCACGAAAGGAGAGTGAGCAGATTGGCAGAGGATTTTGTGATCGAGATGCTCCACATTACCAAGGAATTCCCCGGTATCAAGGCAAACGATGATATCACCCTGCAGCTGCGCAAAGGCGAGGTACACGCCCTGTTGGGCGAAAACGGTGCGGGCAAAAGTACGCTGATGAGCGTTCTGTTTGGCCTGTATCAGCCGGAGGAGGGCAAGATCCTCAAAAACGGCAAGGAGGTCGCCATCCGCAACCCCAACGACGCAAACGCACTGGGCATCGGCATGGTGCACCAGCACTTCAAGCTGGTGGAGTGCTTCAGCGTTCTGGACAACATCATTCTGGGCGTGGAGCCCAATAAGATGGGCTTTTTGCAGAAGGCCGAGGCCCGCAAGAAGGTCATGGCCCTGAGCGAGAAGTATGGCCTGCGCGTGGACCCGGACGCGCTCATCAGCGATATCTCGGTTGGCATGCAGCAGCGCGTGGAGATCCTGAAGATGCTGTACCGCGACAACGAGATCCTGATCTTCGATGAGCCCACCGCTGTGCTGACCCCGCAGGAGATCGACGAGCTGATGGAGATCATGCGCGGGTTCAAGAAGGAGGGTAAGTCCATCCTCTTCATCACCCACAAGCTCAACGAGATCATGGCGGTCGCCGACCGCTGCACCGTCCTGCGCAAGGGCAAGTATATGGGAACCGTGGATATCAAGGACACCACCAAGGAGGAGCTCTCCCGCATGATGGTCGGCCGTGATGTCCAGCTTCAGGTCGATAAAAAGCCCGCAAAGCCGGGCAAGGTGGTGCTGGACGTGGAGAACGTCACCATGCAAAGCCCCCAGCACAAGAAGGATGCCGTCAGGAACGTCTCGTTCCAAGTCCACGCCGGGGAGATCGTCTGCTTGGCCGGTATCGAGGGCAACGGCCAGACCGAGTTCATCTATGGCCTGACCGGCCTCGAAAAGATCAACGGCGGCAAGATCATGCTGGACGGCAAGGACATCACCAGTGAGAGCATCCGCCAGCGCTCCAAGGACGGCATGAGCCATATCCCCGAAGACCGCCACAAGCACGGTCTGGTGCTGGATTACAGCCTTGAGAACAACATCGTGCTCCAGCGCTACTGGCAGCCGGAGTTCCAGAAGAACGGCTTCATCCGCAGCGATAAGGTGCGCGAGTATTCCGATCGGCTGATCCAGCAGTACGACGTGCGCAGCGGTCAGGGCAGCTCCACCATCGTGCGCAGCATGTCCGGCGGCAACCAGCAGAAGGCCATCATCGCCCGTGAGATCGATAAGGATCCCACGCTCTTGGTCGCTGTCCAGCCCACCCGCGGCTTGGATGTGGGTGCGATCGAATACATCCACCGTCAGATCGTGGCGGAGCGCGACAAGGGCAAGGCTGTCCTTCTGGTCAGCTTGGAGCTGGACGAAGTTATGAACCTGTCCGACCGCATCCTTGTCATGTATGAGGGTGAGATCGTGGGCGAATTTGATCCCAAGACCACCACGGTGCAGGAGCTGGGCCTCTACATGGCCGGCGCCCGCAAACAGGGAAAAGGGGAGTAAGCAGGAATGAAGAACAACAAACTTTCCCACAGAGTCCTCCAGAGTTCCATCACCAGCGTTCTGGCGGCACTGCTGTGTATTGTGATCGGCATGGCCGTCGGCTTCCTTGTGCTGCTGGCCATCAACCCGGCCCACGCATGGGGCGACGGCTTTGTCCGCATCCTCAAGGGCGGCTTCTATGATGCCCCCTACGGCGTCGGCAAGATGCTGGCCAATGCCGCGCCGCTCGTCATGACCGGCCTTTCCGTGGGCTTTGCCTTCAAGACCGGCCTGTTCAACATCGGTGCGGCCGGCCAGTATACGCTGGGCGCTTACGGTGCCCTCTACTGCGCTATCATGCTCAAGCTGCCTTGGTTCGTCTGCCTGTTGGTGGCGGCCATTCTGGGCGGCATCTGGGGCGCGATCCCCGGCTTCTTCAAGGCCTACTTCAACATCAACGAGGTCATCACCTCCATCATGTTCAACTGGATCGGCCTGTACCTCGTCAATGAGCTGATCTACCAGAACGGCACCGGCCCCATGTACGACGTGCGCAACACCCGCACCCTGAATCTGGGCAAGAGCGCGGACTACGCCCAGTCCATCATCCCGGACTTCGGCCTGAACAAGCTGTTCCAGACCAACAGCACTACCATTGCCATCTTCTTGGCGGCCATCGTGGCCGTCCTGATCTGGGTCGTGCTGAATAAGACCACCTTCGGCTATGAGCTGAAGGCCGTCGGTCTGAACAAGAGCGCAGCCCGCTACGCCGGCATCAACGAGAAGAAGAACATCATCCTCTCCATGGCCATCGCCGGTGCGCTGTCCGGCTTCGGCGCGGGCCTGTTCTACCTGTCCAACGTGGGCCAGTGGAACCCGCTGAACTCCACCAGCCTCCCGGCCATGGGCTTCAACGGCATCTCCGTTGCCCTGCTGGCAAGCTCCAACCCCATCGGCACCATCTTCTCGGCCATCTTCATCTCCCACATCTCGGTGGGCGGCACCTTCCTTTCCACCAAGTATTACCCCACGGAGATCGCCGACCTCATCAGCGGTATCATCATCTATCTGTGCGCATTCTCGATGCTCTTCCGCGGCAAGATCCAGAAGATGCTGTTCAAGAACGCGGACAAGACCAACGTAAATGCAGAGCCTGCCCCGGCGGAAAAGGCCAACGCAAAGAAGGAGGGCAAGTAAGATGCTGCTTTTGATCAAATATACCCTGCTGTATGGCATCGTCCTGATGCTGGTGGCACTGGGCGGTATGTTCAGTGAGCACTCCGGCATCATCAATATCGCGCTGGAAGGCATCATGGTCATCGGCGGCGTGGCGGGTGTCCTCACCCTGACCGTGCTTCCCTCCAGCATGTCCCCGGCGCTGGTGGTCCTCATCTCCATCCTTGTGGCGGCGCTGGCCGGTGTGGTCTACAGCTTGCTGCTGGCCTTCGCCTCCATCAACCTGAAGGCAGACCAGACCATCGGCGGCACGGCACTGAACCTGCTGGCGACCGCCATTGCAGTCGTCATCGCCAAATATTTCAGCGACAGCGGCAGCGCCAAGCTGAACTATTCCAATAAGCCGTTCCTGTTCAGCATTGGCGGTTTGGAGCTGAGCGTCTTTGTCCCGCTGGGCATCGTCCTGCTCGTCATCAGCTATATCGTGCTGTATAAGACCCGCTTCGGTCTGCGGCTGCGTGCCTGTGGCGAGCACCCGCAGGCAGCGGACTCCGTGGGCATCAACGTCTACAAGATGCGCTATGCGGGCGTGCTGATCTCCGGTGCGCTGGGCGCCATCGGCGGCATGGCCTACATCGTGCCTCCGGTTCAGACGTGGAACTTTGAAGTCGGCGTGGCCGGTGCGGGCTTCCTCGCCATGGCCGTTATGATCTTCGGCCAGTGGAAACCCTTCAACATCTGCGCGGCGGCAATGTTCTTCGCCGTCTTCAAGAGTCTGGCCAACATCGCCGACTCCACCTTCCTTGCGCAGTTCCATTGGTCCAGCAACATCTATAACATGATGCCGTTCATCGCTTCGATGATCATTCTGGCCTTCACCTCCAAGAACAGCATGGCCCCCAAGGCCGAGGGTATCCCTTACGACAAGGGTTCCCGCTGATTCGGACGCAAGGTTTACCGGGCGCAGCTGCTTTCGGGCGGTTGCGCCCGTTTTCGTGTAAAACGTCTAAAATGTGCCTTGATTTTGTGCCAAGATTTGATATACTGGAACCAGAAACTAGAAAAACAGGAGCGTGACTTTATGCGTATTTATGACCTGATCGCGAAAAAGCGGGACGGCGGCACCCACACCCGTGAGGAGCTGGAAGCCATCGTCAACGGGTTCGTCAGCGGGGAAGTGGCCGATTACCAGATGGCCGCTTGGATGATGGCCGTCTACCTGCGCGGCATGACCGACGCGGAGACCGCCGAGCTGACCGACGTGATGGCCCACAGCGGCGTCATGGTGGATCTTTCGCCCATCCCCGGCATCAAGGTGGACAAGCACTCCACCGGCGGCGTCGGCGACAAGACCACCCTCGTCATCGCGCCCGTGGTGGCGGCGTGCGGCGTGAAGATCGCCAAGATGAGCGGCCGCGGCCTCGGCCACACCGGCGGCACCATCGACAAGATGGAGAGCGTGCCCGGCACCCGTACCGCTCTCTCGCAGGAGGATTTCTTCGCGCAGGTGAACAAGATCGGCCTGTCGGTCATCGGCCAGAGCGAGGGCATCGCCGTAGCCGATAAAAAGATGTACGCCCTGCGGGATGTGACGGCCACCGTCAGCTGCATCCCGCTCATCGCGTCGTCCATCATGTCCAAGAAGCTGGCCTCCGGCTCGGACGCCATCCTGCTGGATGTCACCACCGGCACCGGTGCCTTCATGAAGACCGTGGATCAGAGCATTGAGCTGGCCAAGCTCATGGTCTCCATCGGCACCCACCACGGCCGCCGGGTGGCCGCCATGATCACCGATATGGACACCCCGCTGGGCCGCAACATCGGCAACAGCCTTGAGGTGATGGAGAGCATGGAGGTGCTCAAGGGCAAAGGCCCCGCCGACCTGACCGAGGTCTGCCTCCAACTGGCGACGAATATGCTGGTGCTGGCCGATAAGGGCACCCCCGCCGCGTGCCGCGCCATGGCCGAGGCCGTCATCGCAGACGGCTCCGCCTTCGCCAAGTGCAAGGAGATGTTCGCGGCGCAGGGCGGCGATACCCGCGTGCTGGACGACTACAGCCTCTTCGAAAAGCCCGCTGCCAGCTATGAGCTGCTGGCCGAGCAGGACGGCTACATCGTCGCCAATGACGCCGAGAAGATCGGCTCCGCCAGCGTCCTGCTGGGTGCCGGCCGCCAGAAGAAGGGCGACCCGCTGGACTTTGCCGCCGGCATCACCCTGCACAAAAAGCGCGGCGACTACGTCCACAAGGGCGAAAGCCTCGCCACCTTCTACGGCGCAGCGGAGAAGTTCGCCGCCGCCGCCGAGGAGTACCGCAGCGGCCTTGTCTACGGCCCCGAAAAGCCCGAAGAGGCCCCGCTGGTTTACGCCCTCGTCACAAAAGACGGTGTGGAACGGTATTAAGAGATCAAACAAAAGGCAGGGCCGGGATTTTTCGGCTCTGCCTTTTGTGTCAGTTCTGCTTTTGTACGATCAGCCCACTGAGGGCAACGGCAAGCCCCAGAAGAACGAGTCCGGCCCCGGCCTGCCCGAAAATGTCCCCGATTGCACCCACGAGCGGGCTGGCGGGAATCATCAGCAGACTGTAGGCCATGTTGTCCATGCTGATGAGAGTGGCCCGCTGGTCACTGGGGATGGCATCGTTCAACAGTCGGTTCTCGTGCAGGAGCCAGGCACCCAATACGCCTTCGGCCAGCATACAACCCAAAATGCCCACCAGTGTAGGCGCGGCACCCACGCAGAGGCATCCGATGCCGCAGAGCAGGGCACAGAGGGTATAAAACCGCCGGAAACTGTGCAGGTGGATTCGACGACCCCATTCCGTACCCAGCATAGCAGCCAGATTGCTGAACAGTAACGGAAGAAACAGCAGCGAAGTGGGATATCCCAGTTCTACCAGACGCTGTTGAAAGAACATGATGCTCAGATAGTTGGAGCCGCTGATGACGGCGCTGGACAGAATGAGTCTCCCGACTGACGGGCAGGAGCGGAGGACCCGCAGACTGTCCTGGATCAGCTGAGCAAATTGGGCGGGCAGCTCCCGCAGAGGATGCTGCTTCCGGCTGGCCTGCGTTTCGGTGACGATGGGTTCCTCTAAACGTGTGATGGCAAGGGCAGAAATGCTCTCAAAAGCGGCGCTCAGAAGATAAAATCCGGAAAAGCCCAGAAATTTGTGCAGAAGACTGGTCAGTGAACCGAGGGCATTGGTAACATTTGTGATCTGGTACTCATTGGCCGATACTTGAATGTAATCTTGTTCGCGGCCCGCTTGCTTCAAGCTGTCGTAGGTCAGTGCAGAACTGGTGCCGGAGAACAGGGCGTTGGACAGTGCGTTCAACGCCATAGCAAGGCAGATGACAAACAGGTTCGGGGCAAAGGCTATCAATAAGTTGTAGGCCACGACCAGGACACCGCCCAAGACGAGGGCGCGCTTACGGCCGAACAGGTCAGCGGCCATCCCGCTGGGAATCTCGGCCAGCAGACTGACCGTATAATAGATGCTTTTGGCAAGACCGATCTCCAGCAGTGAGAAGCCCCGCGCGGCCAGCAGGGCCACCCAGACCGCATCCGTGATGCGCAGGCCGGAGAAAAAATCGGAAAGATAAATACAACGGAGCTGTCTTTTCAGGTTGAGCGGATGGTTCATGGGAACACCCTTTCTATTGAACAAATCGATTTCAAAATAGAAAGTGCGCCTTTTTGATGATCCTTCGTACAACCTCTCAGTCTCGCTCACGCTCGACGGCTCTCCTGGTAGGAGAGTCTCTGGCGAAACCGGACACGCGGTGTGGACTGCCAAGGCCTCTCCTACAAGGAGAGGTGGCAATGCGAAGCATTGACGGAGAGGTTGTATCAAAACTGCGTTTGGAAAAGAAAAAACGCACAGCAAAGCTGTGCAGCACAAAATTCATGTTCCACGCTTTGCTGGAAGAAATATCTGCCAATGAGGACAAGGCCCGCACGTTCACGCAAAAAAGACCTGTGTGTTCCGCAGGGCCTACCCGGTATGCCAATGACTTCCCCTTCGGGGGAGCTGGCTACACAGCAGACGGAGAGGGATATCCCCTAAAAATGGGCGCACTTCGAGCCGGAAACGCTTAATCTACGACGCGGGATTTCGAGTAAACCGCGCAGCAGTTCCGACCATTCAGGTGCACCCTCCTTCCAGTAAATCGTTGAATCGACTATACCACATTTCCACACAAAATGCAAGAACGGTTGGAAAACCTCAGAAAACCGCATAAACAGTGGAACTATCCGTCGAACTGTGCTATACTAAAACTGTATTTTCGCTTGGCAATACACTTCCCACAGGGGAAGAAAAAGAAAGGATTTTTTTCTATGAGGATCATTCTGGTGGGCGGCGGCAAGGTCGGCACAGCGCTGGCGCGGCAGCTCAGCGAGGAAGACCACAGCGTGACGGTCATCGACACGAACAAGGCCCGCGTGGAGCACCTGAGCGAGTCATATGACGTGATGGGCATCGTAGGCAACGGTTCGTCCATCACCACCCTGTCCGAAGCCGGAATCGAAGAGGCCGACGTGTTCATCGCGGTCACCGGCTCCGACGAGCTGAACCTGCTGTGCTGCATGTTCGCGAAGAAGGCGGGCCACTGCCACGCCATCGCCCGCGTGCGCAACCCGTCCTACAGTCATGAGCTGGACTTCATCAAAAAGCAGATCGGCATCTCGGCCATCATCAACCCGGAGATGGCGGCGGCGCGGGAAATTTCCCACCTGCTGCGGTTCCCCGGCGCAAGCAAGATCGATACCTTTGCGGGGGGCCGCGTCCGGCTGATCAAGTTCACCCTGACCGACCAGCAGGAGCTGGACGGCACGGCCATCCACGAGATCCCCACCCGGCTCAAGAGCGATATCCTCGTCTGCGCCGTCGAGCGGGCGGGGGACGTCATCATCCCCAACGGCAACTTTGTGCTGCGCAGCGGCGATCAGGTCACCTTCCTTGCCACGCAGGAAAAGGCCCACGAGTTCTTCCAGCGCATCCATCTGGCGGTCCGCCCGGTGCGCAATGCGCTGATCGTGGGCGGCGGTGCCATCGGCTTCTACCTCAGTCAGGAGCTGCTGGAAAACCATGTCCGCGTCCGCATCGTGGAGCGGGACCCGGAGCGCTGCAATGTGCTGGCCGAGTCCCTGCCGGAAGCGCAGATCCTGTGCGAGGATGGCTCGAACCGCGAGTTTCTGCTCTCTGAGGGGTTGGAGTCCACCGAAGCCTTCGTGGCTCTGACCAACATCGACGAAGAGAACGTCCTGCTGACCCTGTTTGCCAAAAAGCACTCCCACGGCAAGCTGGTCACCAAGGTCAACCGGCTGGAGTTCGACGATATTCTGGCCGGGCTGGATCTGGGCAGCATCGTCTACCCCAAGTACATGACCTGCGATTACATCGTGCAGTATGTCCGTGCCTTGCAGAATGAAGCGGGCAGCAACATCAAGACCCTGTACCGCATTCTGGACGACCGTGTGGAAGCGCTGGAATTCACGGTCCACGAGGAGAGCCGGGCCACCGGCGTGCCGCTGAGCCGTCTGCACCTGAAAAAGAACACCCTGCTGTGCTGCATCACCCGCGGCAATGAGATCAAGATCCCCCGCGGCGGCGACCAGATCCAAGTGGGCGACAGCGTCATCGTCGTCACGCTGGAGCATGGTCTGCACGATCTGCGGGACATCGTGGAAGAGTGACGGAGGCACAGCATGAATTATGCGATCGTTTTACGGCTGCTGAGCTACATTCTGCTGACGGAGGGCGCTCTGCTGCTGCTGCCCGCCGTCGCCAGCCTGTGCTACGGCGAGTGGTTCGTGATGGGCGTGTTCCTGTTCACGGCGGCCCTCAGCGCGCTGGCGGGGGCGCTGTTCCACCGCGTCAAGGCCAAGAGCCAGATCTTCTACATGCGGGAAGGCTTTGTGACCACGGCGCTGTGCTGGCTGCTCATCAGTGTGGTGGGTGCCGTGCCCTTTGTGCTGACCGGCTGCATCCCGAACCCGGTGGATGCGCTGTTTGAGACCGTTTCCGGCTTTACCACCACCGGCGCGTCCATCCTGCCCGCTGTGGCGGACCTGCCCAAGGGCATTCTGTTCTGGCGCAGCTTCACCCACTGGGTCGGCGGCATGGGCGTTTTGGTGTTTCTGCTGTCCCTGCTGCCCCTGACCGGCGGCTCCCACGTCAACCTGATGAAGGCGGAAAGCCCCGGCCCGCAGGTGGATAAGCTGGTGCCCAAGGTCCAGTCCACCGCCAAGATTTTGTACGGCATCTATCTTGCCCTGACCGTGATCGAGTTCATCTTCCTGCTGTTTGGCCGGATGTCGGTCTTCGATGCCATGCTTACGGCTTTCGGCACGGCGGGCACCGGCGGCTTCGGCTTCCTCAATGACAGCTTCGCCAGCTTTTCGCCCTACATCCAGTGGGTCGTGACCATTTTCATGATCCTCTTCGGCGTCAACTTCAACGCCTACTTCCTGCTGCTGATGCGCCGGTTCCGCCGCGCCGCAGCCAGCGAGGAAGTGCGGGCCTACTTCCTCATCATCGCGGTGGCGGTGGGCATCATCACCTGCAACATCTACAGCATGTACAACGGCCTCGGCGAGGCGCTGCGCCATGCGGCCTTCCAAGTGGGTTCCATCATCACGACCACCGGCTTTTCCAGCTGTGATTTTGACCTCTGGCCGACCCTTTCCAAGGAGATCCTCGTGATGCTGATGTTTGTGGGTGCCTGTGCGGGCAGCACGGGCGGCGGCATAAAGGTCAGCCGCCTCCTGCTGCTGGGCAAGAGCCTGAAAAAGGAGCTGAAACAGGCGCTCCACCCGCAGGTGGTGGCCCCGATCCGGATGGACGGCAAGCTGGTCAACCACGAGACCATCCGTGCAACGAATGTCTATGTGGCGGCCTACATCTTCATTTTTGCGGCGTCGTTCCTCCTCATCAGCCTTGACGGCTTTGATATGGTGACGAACTTCACCGCCATTGCCGCAACGCTGAACAATATCGGCCCCGGCCTGAATCAGGTCGGCCCCATGATGAACTTCAGCGGCTACTCGAACCCCGCCAAGCTCGTCATGATCTTCGACATGCTCGCGGGCCGCTTGGAAATTTTCCCTATGCTCGTTTTGTTCCTGCCCGATACATGGCGGAGGTTCTGAGCAAGATGCAACAAAAAGGACTGTCGTTCGTTTTGAGCGGCAGTCCTTTTTTATGCAAAATTATTCTATGATATCCTTCCGAAGAAGAGTCCTTCGGTGACGTTCACGAAAACCTCCGGTTTTTTCAGAACGTCAGTTCGGCCTTTTCCTGTGCGCGGTATTGCAGAGCTTCCAGCAGGGCGTCCTCGTCGAGGAGGGATTTACCGGCGAGGTCGGCGACGGTGCGGGCCACCCGGAGGATGCGGTCGTGGGCGCGGGCGGAAAGGCCCAGCGTGTCGTAGGAGGTGCGGAGGAGCTGCTCGGCACCGGGGGTCATCCGGCAGACGCGGCGCACCTGCCCGGCGGTGAGCTGGGCGTTGCAGCGGACACCTTCGTAGCCGGGGGCGGCGTAGCGCTTGGCCTGAACTTGGCGGGCGCGCAGCACCTGCTGGCGCAGTGCGGCGCTGCTCTCGGAGGGGGAAGCCGCGTGGAGTTCGTCAAAGGCGATGGGGTCCATCTCGACGCAGAGGTCGATGCGGTCCAGCAGCGGGCCGGAAACCCGGCTGCGGTACTGCCGCACGGCGCTGGGCGAGCAGGTGCAGGGATGGGTCGGGTGGCCGTAATAGCCGCACTTGCAGGGGTTCATGGCCGCGACCAATTGGAACCGGCTGGGGTAGGTGGCGCTGCCCGCCGCGCGGCTGACCGTGATCTGGCCGTCCTCCAGCGGCTGCCGCAGCACTTCGAGACTTTCGCGGGAAAATTCCGGCAGTTCGTCCAAAAACAGAACGCCGCAGTCGGCAAGGCTGCACTCGCCGGGGCGGAAGGTGGCCCCGCCGCCCGCCAGCGAAACGGCGCTGGCGGAATGATGGGGGCTGCGGAAGGGGCGGCTCGTGATAAGCCCGCGCCCCTTGGGCAGCTGCCCGGCGATGGAATAGATCTTCGTCGTCTCCACGGCCTCGTCCCGGCTCAGCGGCGGCAGGATGCCGGGCAGACGCTTGGCCAGCATGGATTTGCCGGTGCCGGGTGCGCCGATCAACAGCACATTGTGGCCGCCTGCCGCCGCGATGACCATGGCCCGGCGGGCGAGGGGCTGCCCCATGACGTCCGCGAAATCGGGGGCGCTGTTCCAACTGTCGGCGGGGTCGAAGGGGAGGGGAACCGCCGGAACGATGGGCGCGACTCCGCGCAGTGCGTCCACTACCTCCCGCGCGGTGCGGGCCGGGTAGACCTTCATGGCAGTGCCGCCCGCCTCGGCGGCTTCGGCGGCGTTTTCGGCGGGGACGTAGAGGGCTTTGATGCCGTCTGCCGCCGCGGCCAGCGCCATAGGCAGCACACCGGACACTGGCCGCAGGGCCCCGTCCAGCGCCAGTTCGCCGAGGAAGGCGGTGTCGGCGGGCAGCTCCTCCAACTGGCCGGAGGAAGCCAGCACGGCCAGCAGCAGGGGCAGGTCGTAAACCGGGCCGGTCTTGCGGACGTCAGCAGGGGCCAGATTGACCGTGATGTGGCGGTCCGGCCACTTGAAGCCCAGATTTTTGACGGCGGCACGGACGCGGTCGCCGCTTTCCCGCACGGCGGAGTCCGGCAGACCCACCAGCGAAAAGGCGGGCAGCCCGCCGGATACATCCGCCTCGACCGCAACAGCAAAGCCGTTCAGGCCGTTCAGACCGTAGCTTTTCAGGACAGAGTACATAAAATCTCCTTGCAGCACTCCCTATTGGAGGCATTTTCATTTTTTGCGGTTAAGAAGCGGCTAAGATTCTGGAAAAACCGGCATTTCGACAGATTTCCATCTTGCTTTTCATTATAGTTTGGGGTATTGATAAAGTCAATGTGTGAAATCAATAGGAGGGAAGAAGTATGATCGTTAAGGAATCCTGTCGGTATGTCCGCTCTTACTCAGAGTTGGAAGGGCTGCAGCGGGCCCATACCCTGTGCTATTCTGCCCGCCGCACCGAAACGGGCATCGTGCTGGAATTGGCACTGGAAGAGGGCGGCGTGCGCTCGGCTCACAGGGTGCTGTGCCCCTCGGAAAATTTCCCACGGGCCATGCGGCTGATGAAATACCTGTACGAAAACGGCGTCGGGGCGGAGCAGTGGCTCGATGTGCTGAGCGATTACGGACAGCAGTTCGTCAAACTGCCCACATTGAAAACGACCCAGACAGCCCAAATTGCGGAACCGGGCCGCCGATTTGTGGCATTTGTATGATTTGTGCGGCAAAACTTCTTACATAATATGGAATTGACACAGCCCGGACAAGAGTTTATAGTATAAGTAGGTTTGGAAAAACTACCCTTTGGCAAAATCAATAAAGGTAAGGTGTGCAATATGTATCTGGATGAATATAAGCGCTGGCTGGCAGCGGATCTTGAGGACGCTGACCTGAAGCCCGAACTGGCGAAGATCGAGGGGAATGATGAGGAGATCAAGGACCGCTTTGCGGTGGCGCTGAAGTTTGGCACCGCTGGTCTGCGCGGCGTTCTGGGCGCCGGCACCAACCGGATGAACATTTACGTTGTCCGTCAGGCAACGCAGGGTCTGGCAAACTGGGTCAAGACGCAGGGCGGCAGCCAGACCGTCGCCATCAGCTACGACAGCCGCTTGAAGAGCGACATCTTCGCAAAGACCGCCGCCGGTGTTCTGGCCGCCAACGGCATCAAGGTCCGCATCTATGACGCCCTGATGCCTGTGCCCGCCCTGAGCTTTGCCACCCGGTACTACGAGTGCAACGCCGGCATCATGGTCACGGCTTCCCACAACCCTGCCAAGTACAACGGCTACAAGGCCTACGGCCCGGACGGCTGCCAGATGACCGATGACGCCGCCGCCATCGTCTACGACGAGATCCAGAAGACCGATGTGCTGACCGGTGCTAAGTACATCTCCTTCGCCGAGGGCGTGGAGAACGGCCTGATCCGCTTTGTGGGCGACGACTGCAAGAAGGCCCTGTACGACGCCATCGAGGCCCGTCAGGTGCGGCCCGGCCTGTGCAAGACCGCTGGCCTGAAGCTGGTCTACAGCCCGCTGAACGGCTCCGGCCTCGTGCCCGTCACCCATGTGCTGAACGACATGGGCATCACCGATATCACCATCGTGCCGGAGCAGGAGTACCCCAACGGCTACTTCACCACCTGTTCCTACCCGAACCCTGAAATCTTCGCCGCCCTGAAGCTGGGCCTCGACCTCGCCACCGAGACCGGTGCCGACCTGATGCTGGCCACCGACCCCGACGCCGACCGTGTGGGCATCGCCATGAAGTGCCCGGACGGCAGCTATGAGCTGGTCTCCGGCAACGAGATGGGCGTTCTGCTGCTGGATTACATCTGCGCGGGCCGCATCGAGAAGGGTACTATGCCGAAGAATCCCGTGGCCGTCAAGTCCATCGTTTCCACCCCGCTGGCCGACGCTGTGGCCAAGCACTACGGCGTGGAGATGCGCAACGTGCTGACCGGCTTCAAGTGGATCGGCGACCAGATCGCCAATCTGGAAGCTGCCGGTGAAGTGGACCGCTTCATCTTCGGCTTTGAGGAGAGCTACGGCTACCTGGCTGGCCCCTACGTCCGGGATAAGGACGCCGTCATCGGCTCCATGCTGATCTGCGAGATGGCTGCTTACTACCGCAGCATCGGTTCCTCCATCAAGCAGCGTCTGGAGGAGATCTACAAGGAGTATGGCCGCTACCTGAACAAGGTGGACAGCTTCGAGTTCCCCGGCCTGACCGGCATGGAGAAGATGGCTTCCATCATGCAGAAGCTGCGTGACGAGCCGCTGACCGAACTGGCTGGCCACAAGGTCGTCAAGGTCACCGACTACAAGAAGCCCGAAGAGACCGGTCTGCCCGCGGCCAACGTCCTGATCTACACGCTGGAGAACGGTGCCACCGTCGTGGTCCGCCCCTCCGGCACCGAGCCGAAGATCAAGACCTACTTCACCACGCTGGGCAAGGATCTGGCCGAAGCACAGGCCCAGAAGGATGCACTGGCTGCTGCCATTGAGCCCATCCTGAAGTAAACAAAATCCATCAAGAGGAGCTGTTGAATGACTCCTTCCCACATCGTCTGCGCGAGGCCCCCTCCCAGAGGGGGCTGGCACAGCAGCGCTGTGACGGGGGAGTGGTTCGGCAGCTCCATTTTTATTGCTCTGCGTGGTTGCAGTTTGTGGCGCAATACGTTATAATATTCAATGTATCAGTCTGCGCTTTGCAATGGGCGCAGAAAAACGGAAGACAGGTAGGTGTCAGAAGTGGAAAAACGTGTGACGGCGGTTCTGGTGGCCGCAGGTTCCTCCACCCGGATGGGGTTCGATAAGCTCAGCTTTGATCTGGGCGGGGAGACGGTGGTGCAGCGGAGCATCCGCGCCTTTGCCGAATGCCCCCTCGTGGACGAGATCGTGCTGGTGGCGGGCAAGAACCGGGAGTTTCTGGAGCAGCAGGCGGCCGCGTGCCAAAAGCCGGTGCAGGTCGTGCCCGGCGGGGCGACCCGCGCCGGGAGCGCGAAGAACGGCGTGCTGGCGGCGAGCGGCGAGATCGTGGCCGTCCACGATGCGGCCCGCCCCTTTGTGAGCGAGGCGGTCATCGAAGCCGCGCTGAACGCCGCCGCCCTGTGCGGGGCCGCGGCCCCGGCGGTGCCGGTGAAGGATACCGTCAAAACGGCAAAGCGGGGCGACGGCAAGACCGTGCCGGAAGGCTGCAGCGTCACCGAAACGCCCGACCGCAGCACCCTGTATGCGGTGCAGACGCCCCAGTGCTTCGACCGGGCCGCTTACCTTGCCGCGCTGGACGAGCTGGACGAAGAAAAGGCCCGCCTCGTCACCGACGATTGCAGCCTGTTTGAGCTGACCGGCCGTCCGGTGCAGCTGACGCAGGGCGACTACGCCAACCTGAAAATCACCACGCGGGAGGATCTGCCCCGCCCGGAACAGAAAGAAGGAACAAATATGCGCATTGGTCATGGTTACGATGTACACCGCCTTGTGGAAGGCCGCAAGCTGATCCTCGGCGGCGTGGAAGTGCCTTTCGAAAAGGGTCTGCTGGGCCATTCGGACGCCGATGTGCTGGCCCACGCCGTTATGGACGCCGTGCTGGGCGCGGCGGCGCTGGGGGATATCGGCAAGCACTTCCCGGACACCGACCCGGAGTATTCCGGCGCCGACAGCCTCAAGCTGGCCCGCCGCGTGGCCGAGATCCTGCACGAGAATGGTTGGAAGATCGAGAACATCGACTCCACCATCCTCTGCCAGCGGCCCAAGCTGGCGGCCTACATCCCCGCCATGCGCGAAAAGCTGGCCGAGGCCTTCGGGCTGCCGGTGGACGCTGTAAGCGTCAAGGCCACCACCGAGGAGCATCTGGGCTTCACCGGCGAGGGGCTGGGCATCGCGGCGCACGCGGTGGCCCTGATCGAAAAGCTGTAAGCGGGAGAAAACATCGATGACTCTGAACTCGATCATAGCAAACTTCCAGACCTTCAAGCTGGCGGATCTGCTGGATATCATCATCATCGCGTTCCTGATCTATCAACTGCTGGGCATCATCAACCGCACCCGCGCCGGGCAGCTGGCCAAGGGCGCGCTGCTGGTGCTGGCGATCTACTTGGTGGCAAACGTGCTGAACATGCGCACGGTGACGTGGCTGCTGAACTCCCTATTGCAGGTCGGCTTGCTGACGCTGGTCGTCCTGTTCCAGCCGGAGATCCGGCGCGCCTTGGAGCGGATGGGCCAGACCGACCAATGGGCCTCGAAGCTGTTTAACGTCAAGGGCCGCTACAATGACCCCAGCTTCAAGGGCGCATGGCGCAGTGCCATCATCGCCATCTGCGACGCCGCTGAACGCTTTTCTGAGACCAAGACCGGCGCGCTCATCGTGCTGGAGCGCGGCACCAACCTTTCCGAGATCGTCCGCACCGGCACGCCGGTGAACAGCGCGGTCAATCTGGAAGTGCTGGGCACCATCTTCTACGAGGGCACCCCCCTGCACGACGGCGCTGCCATCATCGAGAATGGCCGCATCAAGGCGGCGGGCTGCGTGCTGCCGCTTTCCAATAACCTTGACCTCGGCAAGGATATGGGCACCCGCCACCGCGCGTGCCTCGGCATTGCCGAAAACTCCGACGCCATCGCCATCGTCGTCAGCGAGGAGACGGGCATCATCTCCATGGCGAAGAACGGCGTCCTCATCCGCCACTTTGACCGCCAGACTCTGTACACCCGGCTCGTGGATGAGATGATCCCCAAGGAGACCGCCAGCGAGAAGACGGACAACAGCTGGAAGGGCCGTGTCCAGCGTCTGCTGAGCTGGGTCAACCAGAAAGAGGAGGAGCAGCCATGAGCAAGGAGCTGAACACGAACGGCACAAAGCCCGCCATCCAGCACACCAAGAGTCTGTTGGATGACCGCCGCATCCGCCTTCTGCTGGCCATCGTGGGTGCCATCGTGGCATGGATGGTCGTCACCATCGTGGTGCAGCCCGGCACCACCAAGACCATCGCCAATGTGCCGGTGGATTTCACTTACGATTCTGCCGCCTATACTTCGCGGGGCCTCAGCATCGTCAGCGCCCCGGAAAAATACGTCAATCTGAAAGTTTCCGGCGACGGCTACACCATCGGCAGTCTCTCGGCCTCCGATTTCGTGGTCTACCCGGATTGGTCCAGCGTCCGCGACAGCGGCGCGAAGACCCTGCACCTGCAAGTGCGGGGGGTCAACGGGCTGCTGAACGGCGTCACCGTCTCCATCGAGGGCGGGGATAACAGCGTGGATGTCGTCTTCGACGTGGTGGAGGAAAAGACCGTCCCCATCACCGTGACCACCAACTACCTGACCATCGCGGACGGGTATATCCTGTACGGCACCGAGCTTTCGAAGGAGACGGTCACCCTCTCCGGCCCCAGCACTGAGATCGATAAGGTCACCACCTGCACCGCCGAAGTTACCCACAACGGCGAACTGACCGAATCCGTCACGCTGGATACGCCCCTGCGGTTTTACACCAACAGCGGCAGCGAGGTGAAGTTCGAGTACACAACGAAGGAAGAGGAGAGCGTGGAGGTGACGCTGCAGGTCTACAAGATGGCGACGCTGCCCGTGGAGGTCAGCTTCGTCAACGCCCCGCGGGACTTCGACCCCTCTGTGCTGACCTATTCGCTGAGCAAGCAGACCCTGAACGTGGCGGGTCCGGCTTCCCGGATCGACAAGCTTTCCACCCTGTCGGTGGGCACCATCGACCTGTCTACCTTCTCGCTGAACAAGGTGTACGAGATGCCCATCGAGCTGCCCAGCGATATCCGTCTGCTGGACAACATTACGAGCATCACCGTCAGCTTCGACTCCTCCAAGCTGGAAACGAAGACGATGAATCTACCCTCCGAATGTGTGCAGGTGGTGAACCTGCCGTCTACCTACACCCTGACGGTGGAGACCGAGCGGCTGATGAACGTGACCCTCTGCGGCCCGGCCGGTGCGCTGGAAACGCTGACGCCGGAACAGGTCGTCATTGAGATCGACGCCGACGATTTCTCGGTGGCCATCGGCCAGCAGAACATCGCGTGCCGGCTGTATGTGCCCTCCAACGGCAAGATCTTCGCGCTGGGCAGCTATGTCATCCAGTGCAAGATCGAGAGTAACTAAAGAAAGCAAATGATATGATCTTAGTTCGTGATATCCGTCTGCCCCTCTCCACCGGGGAGGAGCAGGCCTTTGAAAAAGCGCTGCATCTGGCGCGCATCCCCCGCGCAAAAGTCGGCCGCTTCGGCGTGTCGAAACTGTCGGTGGATGCCCGCCACGGGCAGCCGAAGCTGGTTTATACGGTCGCTGTAACGCTCAAAGACGAGGGTGAGGAATCTGCATTTGCAGGGGCCTCGCCCTGCGTTGCTATCCGCGGCAAGACCGATTTTTCCGTCGAGAACGGCGCGGAGCCCTTGGCCCACCGGCCCATTGTCTGCGGCCTCGGCCCGGCGGGGCTGTTCGCGGCGCTGCTGCTGGCCCGGCAGGGCTACCGGCCCATCGTGCTGGAGCGCGGCCCCGCGCTGGACGAGCGGGTGAAGGCGGTGGAGCATTTCTCCGCCAGCGGTGAGCTGGACGAAAACGCCAACATCCAGTTTGGCGAGGGCGGCGCGGGCACCTTTTCGGACGGCAAGCTGACCACCCGCATCGGCGACGCGCTCTGCGGCTTCGTCACCGAGGTGTTTTTGGAGCACGGTGCCCCGGCGGAGATCGCATGGAAGCAGAAGCCCCACGTCGGCACCGACCTGCTGCGGGGCGTCATCACCTCCATCCGCCGGGAGATCGAATCGCTGGGGGGCGAGGTGCACTTCAACACGGCCCTCACCGGCTTTGAGCGGCGGGACGGCAAGCTGACCGGCATCCAGACCACGCGGGGCAGCTTCCCCTGCGAGGCGCTGGTCTTCGCGGTAGGGCACTCGGCGCGGGACACCTTCGGGATGCTGATGGACAGCGGCCTTGTGCTGGAGTGCAAGCCCTTCAGTGTCGGTTTCCGAGCCGAGCACCTGCAAAGTGAGATCGAAAAAAGCCTTTACCACGAGGCGGCGGGCCACCCGGCCCTGCCGCGGGGCGAATACCAGCTCTCGCAGCATGTGGGCGGACGGTGCGTTTACACTTTCTGCATGTGCCCCGGCGGTCAGGTCGTGGCGTCGGCCAGCGAGAAGGGCCGGGTCGTGACCAACGGCATGAGCTATCACGCCCGCAATGGCAGGAACGCCAACGCGGCGGTGGTGGTCAGCGTGGGGGCCGAGGATTTCGGGGCCGACCCGCGCCGGGCCATCGCATTCCAGCGGGAGCTGGAAGCCAAGGCCTACGCCGCCGGACGGGCGGGCGGAGAATACGCCGCCCCGGCGGAAAATGTCCAGAGCTTCCTTGAGGGCCGGGGTCAACTGACCATCGGCCGGGTGGAGCCCACCTACGACCGCGGCGTGGTCGCGGCGGACTTGGGGGCCTTGCTGCCCGGCGAGCTGGCCGATACCCTGCGGGCCGGTCTGCGGGCGTATGAACGGAAAATTGCCGGTTACACCGCCCCGGAAGCGGTCCTCACCGGCCTTGAGACCCGCACCAGCAGCCCCGTGCGGCTGAAACGGGAAGAAAATTTTGAATCTGCCCAGCTTGCGGGATTGTATCCCTGCGGAGAAGGCGCGGGTTATGCGGGCGGCATCATGAGCGCCGCCGTGGACGGCCTACGGGTCGCCCGTGCGATCATCGGCCGGTATCGTCCGGCAGAAGGGTGAGAAAAATTTGATGAACGATCGTGAAAACGATAAAATGAGGGAAACAGAGGGCCGGCAGATCCAGCAGGAGCTGGAAAACCAGATGCGTGCCTTCGGCGATACCGTGTCGGACGCCTTCGCCCACGGCTTTGAGGGCCGGGGCATGGAGATCGGTGACCGGGCATGGGGCGTAGGAAAGGCTGCGGTCCATGCGGCAAAGCATATCTTTGGCCTGAAAAACGAACAGACCCCGGTGGAGCTTCTGCGTGTCGACGGCAAAAAGCGCTCCGACGCCGGCGTGGCCCTGCTGGTGGTGGGCATCACGTTCACCGTGATCTTTGGGCTGGGGACGCTGGGCTGCCTCATCGGGCTGGGCACGATTTCGCCGGCTGCTTTGGGCGACGTTGTGGTGTCGGCTGCTGAGGGCGGCGGCATCCTGATGACGGGCACGGACTACGCTATGAACACCGTCTACAACGTGCTGGGCATCGTCAGCGGCGTGCTGGGCCTTGCCACGGCGGGCTTTGGCTGGATGACGGCCTGTGGTGCAGCCCGGATGAAGGCGGGCAGACAGATGGGCCAGTTTGCCGACTACGCCGACAGCGTGGACTACCATAAGGGCCTGCCTGTTTCGATGCTGGCCGACCTGACCCACCAGAAACCGAAAAAAGTGCACAAGCGGCTGCAAAAATACATCCGCAAAGGCTGGCTGAACGCATGGCTGGACGACAAAACGGATACACTCTACCTGACCGCCGAGGATTACCGCGCGGCACAGGAGGCCCTCGCCGCCCAGCGCGCCCGCCCGACCCCGCAGCCGGAGCAGGAGGCCGCGCCGGAAACGCCCCTCAACCTCGAAACGGCCCGCCGCTTTGCCAAGGTGCTGGAGCAGGAGCAGCAGCTCATGCAGGACGCACAGGGCGCAGAGGAGCTGGCTCATATGCAGAAGACCACCGAGGCCATCTGCGACTGGCTGGAGACCCACCCGGAAAGCCTCCCGAAAGCGCGGCGGTTCGCGGAATATTATATCCCTACCACCCTGAAGCTGCTCCACACCTACAACGATGTGCAGGGCCAGAAGGGGGACAACGCCGAGAGCATCCGCCGGGATATCGCGGGCATCCTGCACACGCTGAATCAGGCGTACAGCAACCTCTATGACAACCTGCTGTCCGATGTGGCGCTGGATGTTTCCAGCGAGATCGCGGCATTGCAGGGAATGCTGGCCAACGACGGCCTGACCGGGGAGGGACTGCAATGACCTACCGGGCATGGACTTTGAAACAATTTGACCGCGCTGCTCTCAAGGATCTGACCGCTGCCATCGCGGAGCAGAACACCGAAGAGCTGGAAATGAACGCCATGGACGACGAACCGTGGAGCGAGCAGAAGTACGCCGCCACGCTGGCCGCCCAGCAAAAGGAAGTGGGCTTGCTGGCGGGCATCCTTGCCGCCCGCGGCATCACCGACCCCACCGAGGCGCTGACCCTGCTGGCGGGGGAGGAAGAACTCAGCGACCCCATGCTTCTGACCGACATGGACAAAGCATGTGCCCGCATCCTCGAAGCCATCGACAAGGAACAGACCATCGTTGTTTACGGCGACTACGATGTGGACGGCGTGACCGCCACCGCCCTGCTCTACCAGCACCTCAAGGGGATGGGTGCCAGTGTCAAATGTATGCTGCCCAGCCGGGAGGGCGACGGCTACGGCCTTTCGAAAAACGCCATCCAGTCCATCCACGACAAGGGCTGCCAGCTCATCGTGACCGTGGACAACGGCATCTCCGCGCTGGAAGAGGCCGAGTTTGCGGCTTCGCTGGGCGTGGACCTGATCGTGACGGACCACCATCTGCCCCACGACGCCCTGCCCAAGGCGGTGGCCGTGGTGGACCCCCGCCGCGCCGACGACCACAGCCCCTTCAAGGGGTTGTGCGGTGCCGGGGTAGCCTTCAAGCTCTGCGCGGCGCTGGACGGCTGCCCGCCGGAGGAGATGCTGGATTACTGCGGCGACCTTGCCGCTGTGGGCACCGTTGCGGATGTGATGCCCCTGACGGGCGAGAACCGCACCCTCGTCAAGGCGGGCCTGAAATTGCTGCAGCAGACCGACCGGCCGGGCATCTCGGCCCTGCTGGAGGAAGTCGGCCTTGAGGGCAAGCCCATCACGGCCGAAAATGTCAGCTATGCCATCGCCCCCCGCATCAACGCGGCGGGCCGGATGGACAACGCTGTGACGGCATTGCAGCTGGTGCTCTGTGAGGACGAGGAACGCGCCGCGGAGCTGGCACATAAGCTGAACGAGATCAATGTCGCCCGGCAGGAGACCGAGCAGGAGATCGTCAAGGCGGCGCAGGAGCAGCTGGACGCTGAGCCCGCCATTCTCGAAGACCGGGTCATCCTCATCTGGGGGCGGGACTGGCACCCCGGCGTCATCGGCATCGTGGCTTCGCGCTTGGTGGAAAAGACCGGCCGCCCCGTCATCGTGGTGTCCGTGGACGAACACGGCGAGGGCAAGGGCAGCGGCCGCAGCGTGCAGGGCTTCAACCTCCACCAGTGCATCGCCTCCTGTGAGGACATCCTGCTCCGCTTCGGCGGGCACGCCATGGCGGCGGGCCTTTCGGTGCGGGAGGAAAATCTGCCCGAACTGCGCCGCCGCCTGAACGAGTGGGCCGCGCGGGAATGCGCGGTGCTCTTCACGCCGCCGCTGGAATGTGACCTGTCCATCCACCTCGACCGCATCACGGTGGAGTCGGTGCGCCGGCTGGAGCAGTTGGCCCCCTATGGGGCGGAGAACCCGACCCCGGTCTTCGTGCTGGAAAAGGCCGTCATCGACGGCATTTTCTCCGTCTCCGAGGGCAAGCACTGCCGCCTCCGTCTGCGGCAGGGGAACGCCAGCATCTACGCGGTCTGGTTCGGGATGCCCCCGGAGCAGCTGCCCTACACCATGGGTGATGTCGTGGATGCGGCAGTGAACCTCTCGGTCTACGAATCGCTCCGTGGGGCCCAGCTTTCGGGCCGGATCTTGGAGCTGCACCCGGCGGGTTTCGGCAACGCTGCCGCCGAGCAGACGGCGCTGGTCCAAGCGCTGCGCCGCGGCACCCCGCTTTCGGCAGAACAAAAAGCAAGGATCGCCCCGGAACGGAGCGATATCATCACGGTGTATCGCGAATTACAGGCCCGGCGCTGGCACGCCGAGGACCTGCAGCCCCTGTTCGCAAAACTGGGAGAGGAAAACACCGGTAAAATTCTAGTCGCGATCACGGCCCTCGAACAGGTGGGGCTCATCGCGGTCCGCGAGCGCAGCGGGGCAAAGTTCTGGGAGCTGGTGCCCGCCGAGGGCAAGAAGAACCTTGCCGATGCGCCCATCTTGAAATGTCTGGAGGAACGATAAGATGCCAGAGGGAAAAAGTATGTTGGACCCGGTCAAGCCGGAGGATTCCTATTCTGCAAAGACCCATCTGCACCAGCCGGTGCCGGAAATGGCCACGGTAGCGGCCACGGCTCTGCCCGCCGACGCGCCGGAGGCTGCCCTGCCCAGTGAGGTGCGCCCGGAGATCATCACGTGGGAAAAGCTGGTGGAGGCGATCCATGCCAGCGGCAAAGCCTACAACATGGAGATGATCGAAAAGGCATATGACCTTGCCAACGAGGCCCATAAGGGCGTCTGCCGCCGCAGCGGCGAGCCTTATATCTGCCATCCGCTTGCGGTGGCCCGCTTGGTGCTGGACCTCGGCATGGATACTGAGAGCATCGCGGCGGCTCTGCTGCACGATGTGGTGGAGGATACCCCCACCACGTTGGACGACCTGAAAGCCGCCTTCGGCGAGGAAGTGGCCCTGCTGGTGGACGGTGTTACCAAGCTGACCAAGATCCAATTCTCCAACATCGAGGAGTTACAGGCCGAGAACCTGCGCAAGATGCTGCTGGCCATGAGCCGGGATGTCCGGGTCATGATCATCAAGCTCTGCGACCGGCTGCACAATATGCGCACCGGCGACGCTTGGCCGGAGCAGAAGCGCCGGGATAAGGCCCGCGAGACCATGGAGGTCTACGCTCCCATCGCCAACCGCTTGGGCATCCTGAACGTGAAGGAGGAGCTGGAAGACCGCAGCCTCCATTACCTCGACCCCGTGGGCTACAACGAGATCAGCAAGATGCTGAGCGAGCGGGCGGGCGAGGAGTTCCTTGCCGGAGTGTCGGGTGTCATTGAGCGCCGCTTGGAGGAAAGCGGCATCGAAGGGGCCACCATCAAGCGCCGCGTCAAGAGCATTTATGGCATCTACCGCAAGACCATCATGCAGAACAAGTCCTTCGACGAGATCTATGATATCTATGCGGTCCGCATCATTCTGGATACGCTGGCCGAGTGCTACAGCACCTTGGGCCTGATCCACGATATGTACCACCCGCTTCCCAACCGCTTCAAGGACTATATTTCCACCCCCAAGCCCAACGGCTACCAAAGCCTTCACACCACCGTCATCGGCCACGAGGGCATCCCCTTTGAGGTGCAGATCCGCACCCGCAAGATGGACGAACAGGCCGAGTACGGCGTGGCGGCTCACTGGAAGTACAAAGAGGGCCTTGACGGCCACGACAAGCTGGACGAGCGGCTGGCGTGGGTCAGTCAGCTGCTGGAAAACCAGCGCGTCAGCGAGGATTCTGGCAACCTGCTGCATGATCTGAAGAGCGACCTGCTGCCCGAAGAGGTCTTCGCCTTCACCCCGAAGGGCGATGTCATCAACCTGCCCGCCGGGGCCACCTGCATCGATTTCGCCTATGCCATCCACTCCGCCGTCGGCAACCGGATGGTGGGCTGCAAGGTCAACAACCGGATGGTCCCCATCGACCACATCGTGTCCACCGGCGAGATCATCGAGGTCATCCTCGGCCCGGCGGACAAGGGCCCCAGCCGCGACTGGCTCAAGATCGTGCGCACCAGCGAGGCCAAGAGCAAGATCCGCAACTGGTTCAAGAAGATGCGCCGGGAGGAGAACATCCAGCAGGGCCGCGATGCGCTGGCCCGCGAGCTGCGCCGGGAAATGATCTTCATCCCGGACGACGAGCTGGATGAATTTATCAGCAGCTGCTGCCGCCGCCTGCGCCAGAGCAACGCCGAGGAGCTGTATGCGGCCATCGGCTACGGCGGCATCACCATCGCCAACTGTCTGCCCAAGTTGAAAGAGGAGTGGCAGAAGCGCAAGAGCGAGGAAGACAAGAGCGAGCAATTGGCCAAGGTGGACCTGAGCCGTGTCCACGCCACGGACGGTGTGGTGGTGGAGGGCTTCGACAACACCCCCATCAAGTTCGCCAAGTGCTGCTCGCCGCTGCCCGGCGACCCCATCGTGGGCTTCATCACCCGTGGCTTCGGTGTCTCCATCCACAAGCAGAGCTGCGTGAACGCCATCGCCAGCATGAAGGACCCCGCCAACGCCCCCCGCTGGGTCAAGGCTTACTGGGCCGACAGCGTGAAGGACAGCTACAAGGCCGGCCTTGAGATCGTGGCGCTGGACCGCAATGAGCTGCTGCGGGATGTGCTGAGCGCACTGGCCGATATCCGGGTGCCCATCTACACGATGAACGCCCGTCAGGTGGAAAACAACTGTGCCGTGGTCAGCCTGACCATCGGCATCAACAACACCGAGCACCTCAACCGGGTGGTGGCCCGCCTTTCCAAGATCAAGGATGTGCTCAAGGTCACAAGGAGTTAATATGCGTGCAGTCATTCAGGCCGTTTCGTCGGCCAGTGTCCGGGTCAACGGGGGCGAACCCCGTGCCATCGGCCCCGGCCTCGTCATCCTGCTGGGCGTCCGGGATACCGACACGCTGGACATCGTGCCCAAGCTGGCCGAAAAATGCGCGGGGCTGCGCATCTTCAAGGATGAAAACGACAAGCTGAACCTCAGCGCCAAGGACCTTGGGTATTCGGCGCTGGTGGTCAGCCAGTTCACCCTTTACGGCGACACCAAGAAGGGCTTCCGGCCCAGCTTCATCCACGCGGCCAAGGCCCCGCTGGCGGTGGATGCCTACGAGCTGTTCCTCGCCGAAATGGGTCGGCAGGGGCTGAAGGAAGTCCGGCACGGAGAGTTCGGGGCCGACATGCAGGTGGCGCTGGTGAACGAGGGCCCCTGTACCATCGTCATCGACACCGACGAGTGGAAAAAGAAGGAGTAAAAGGAGCGTATCATGCAGGCATTTCATCTGATCGGCGCTGCGCCGTTTTATACCAACAGCTTCCTGCTCATCACCGAGGCGGATCACGCGGTCATCATCGACCCCGCCGCCGAGGTGCAGGAGTACGATAAGATCCTGCGGGAGAAGGGCGCGGTGCTGACCCATATCCTGTGCACCCACGGCCACTACGACCATGTGGGCAGCGCGGGCGTCCTCAGTCGCGAGTGGGGCGCAAAGGTCTGGTGCGAGCCCGCTGACTGCGGCGGCACCCAGTTCTTCCCCCTGAAAGGTGCCGATTTTGGCTACGAGGAGGGCGGCAGCTTCACGGTGGATGAACTGACCTTCACCGTGTGGCACACCCCCGGCCACACCGAGGGCAGCGTCGTGCTGCTGTGCGACACATATCTCTTCGTGGGGGATACGGTCTTTCAGGGCAGCATCGGCCGCACCGACCTTGAAGGCGGCAGCAGCCGCAAAATGGACGAGAGTCTGCGCAAGTTCGCGGCCCTGCCCATCCCTAAGGAGACCCAGCTTCTGCCCGGCCACGGGGATTTCTCTACCTACGGCGAGGAGCTCAAGACCAATTTCTATATCCGAAATGCACTGCGGAACGCATAAAAAGGCGGAATAACATGAAAATTTATATCACAGGGCTGGCATCTGGGTACGAGGTCGAGCACCTTGTCCGGCTGTTTTACCCCATGGCTCCCCTTACGCTGACCCCGCCGGAGGACGGCGAGGACTGCGTCTGGGCGGAACGCAGGGCGGACGGCCTCTTCGCGCGGGTGCACGAGCACGGCGGGGAGAAGGCGGCATCCGCCCCGCTGCCGGGGCCGGACGGCGAGACCGAAGCCTTTGCCCTTGCCAGCCTGACCTATGACCTGCTGCGGGCTTGGACGGGCATCCGCCCGCCGTGGGGCAAGATGACCGGCGTGCGGCCGGTCCGCCTCGTCCACGACAAGCGGGCGGCGGGGTGGAGCGAAGCGGAGATCGACCGCTTCTTCCTTGACCGGTTCGACTGCTCGGAGCAGAAGTATCGGATGGCCAAGGCCATTGCCGATCTACAGGAGCCTATCCTGCGCCTCGGCAGCGAGCCCAAAACCTACAGCCTTTACCTCGGCATCCCGTTCTGCCCCTCCCGGTGCAGCTATTGCAGCTTCGTGAGCTGCAACCTTGACCGGGACCGCGAGCTGGTGCAGCCCTATGTGGACTGCCTCTGCCGTGAGGTGCAGGAGATCCGGGCTCAGGCCGAAAAGGCGGGGCTGCGGCTGTGCAGCATCTACATCGGCGGCGGCACCCCCACCAGCCTTTCGGCAGATCAACTGCGGCAGCTCATGGGCACCGTGCGGGAGAATTTCGACCTCTCCAAGGTGGTGGAGTACACCGTGGAAGCGGGCCGCCCCGACTGCACTGACGCCGAAAAACTGGCGGTCATCAAGGAGTACGGGGCTACCCGGATCTCCATCAACCCCCAGACCTTCTCGGACGAGGTACTGGCGAACATCGGCCGGAAGCACTCGGCGCAGGACATTCTGGACTGCTACGCCGACGCCCGGCGGGCGGGCCACGACGACATCAACATGGACCTCATCGCGGGTTTGCCCGGCGACACGGTGGAAGGCTTTGAGCACAGTCTCCGTCAGGCCATCGCGCTGGACCCGGAGAACATCACCGTCCATACCCTGACCCTCAAGCGGGCTTCCCGCATCGTCATCGAGGACCAGAAAGAAAACGACTACGCCGACGTCGCCGCTATGCTGGAAAAATGTCATCTGCTGGCGGAGGCGGGCTACCGGCCCTACTACCTCTACCGCCAGAAGAACACCCTGCAGAACCTCGAAAACGTGGGCTGGTGCAAGCCGGGCCACGAAGGGTATTACAACATCTATATCATGGAGGAAGTCCAGACCATCCTTTCCGCGGGCGCGGGCGGCAGCACCAAGCTGGTGGCCGACGGCGGAAAACGGATGCAGCGCATCTTCAACTTTAAGTATCCGACCGAATACATCCAGCGCTTTGCGGAGGTTCTGGAACGGAAAAAAGGAGTGGCTGATTTTTATGATCACGATTTGGGTCCCAAAACGTCTGGTAGAGATTGACCTGTACAACATCGCTGCCCGCAGCCCGGAGCAGCTTGCCGAAATGAGCGAGCGCAGTTACCGCGAGCGGGTGCGCTACGCGGCGGAGAAGGTCCGCTTTTCCGGCACCAAGATCGTCATGCTCACCGGCCCGTCGGCCAGCGGCAAGACCACCTCGGCGCATAAGCTGGCCGAGGAACTTGTCCGGCAGGGGACACCGGCCCATGTGGTCAGCCTCGACAACTTTTTCCGGGGCGCGGAGTTCTACCCCCGGCTGCCCGACGGCACGCTGGACTACGAGAACCCCGATACCATGGATCTGCCCCTCATCAAGCAGTGTCTGCATGAGCTGAGCGAGACGGGGAAGACCAGTCTGCCCATCTACGATTTCACGCAGGAAAAGCGCTCGGACAAGACGGAGGCCGTCGATCTGCAGGGCGGCGTCTGCATCGTGGAGGGCATCCACGCCCTCAACCCGGAGCTGACCAGCCTCGTCCCCGGCGAGGAAGTGTACCGCATCTATGCCGGTCTGCGGGAGGAATACTGCATCGACGGCCGCCGGGTCATCAATACGCAGGACATCCGCCTGTGCCGCCGCACCCTGCGGGACGCTGCCGCCCGCGGCCGCAGCCCCGAAAAGACCCTTGCCATGTGGGACCGGGTGATGGACGGCGAGACGCGGTATATCAAGGGCTTCAAGACCACGGCGGACTTTTTGCTGGACACTTCCTTCACCTACGAGATGGGCCTCATCGCCCAGCTTTTGCAGAAGGTGCGCCGCCAGTTCGTGCTGGAGGGCCATAACGCCGAGCTGTGGGACGAGACGGCCCGCCGCTTCGAGCATGTGGCACCCCTGCCGCTGGACCTGCTGCCCGCCGACAGTATGCTGCGGGAGTTCTACGGCGGTGAGGTAAACTGACGACCCTTCGTCCGCCTTTTGTGCAAATGCGAAAAAACTGTTTCCAAATCCGCACGAAACTGTAAAACTTGCGGCAGATTCGTTGCAATCAGCGGTGGAGTGCGCTATAATGGGGCCATCATCCGGAAAGCACAGGAGGGGAAAACCCTCCGCTGAGAGAGGTGTCTATTATGGATTTTAACAAGCTCAAGGAAATGGGTCTGGAATACGCCGAAAAAGGCAAAAATGCAGCCATGGATCTGGCTGAGCGCGGCAAAACGCAGGCAAAGATCGTGAATGAGCAGACCAAGCTCGCCAAGGCGCAGCGCCAACTGGGCGCACTGGTCTACAGCCTCGCCAAGGGCAATGAGGAAAACCAGCCCCTCGTCGATAAGTACATCGAGATGATCGATGCCATCGAGAAGAACTTGGCCGACCTGCGTGCCAGCCTCGACACCCCGGCGGCGGAAGCTGCCGCAGAGCCGGAGGCCCCCGCTGCGGCCGAGAGCACCACCATCGAGTTCTCCATCGAGCCGGAGCAGAAGGCAGAAAAGAAGACCTGCCCCCAGTGCGGCGCTCCCGTTTCGGAGGATGCGCTGTTCTGCAACAAGTGCGGCGCACAGCTGTGACCAAAACCGGAAAATCAAAGCCCTGACCGGGCGGTGTCCCCGTGGGATGCCGCCCGTTTTTGTGCCAAAGTGTGAAAAATCTGGAAACATTTCGGGCGAATGGTCGGAAAATGGGCTTGTCCCCTTGAAAAAAGGCGGATTCTGCGATACAATAAAGCCCTACTTTTGGAGCAGAAAGGAACACCACCCATGCAGGATTGGCCGGAGCGCGAACACTATACGGCGGAAGACCTCATCCGGATCATCCGCATCCTGCGGGACCCGGAAGCGGGCTGCCCGTGGGACAAGGTGCAGACGCATCAGTCCATTCGGAAGAACTTTCTGGAGGAGACCTGCGAGGCGCTGGAAGCCATCGATGCCGACGACGCGGCCATGCTGCGGGAAGAGCTGGGTGATGTGCTGATGCAGGTGGCGTTCCACACCGTCATGGAGGAGGAGCGGGGCCGGTTCGATTTCGAGCAGGTCTGCCGCGAAGTGTGCGAGAAGCTGGTCTTCCGCCACCCCAACATCTTCACCTCCTCGGCGGCGGAAAACGCCGGAATAAATGGCTGGGATGCGCTCAAAAATAAGGAAAAGGGCCGCCGCACGCTGGCCGATGAGCTGGACACCGTGCCCGCGACCCTGCCCGCCTTGATGCGCGCCCAGAAGCTGCAGAAGCGGGCGGCGGGCCGGGGCCTTGGCATCACGACCGCCGAGGACGCAGCGGCTGCCCTGAAACAGGTCGAGCAGGACTGGGACGCGGCACCGGCCCCGAACGCCGAACAGGCGGGGGAGCTGCTCTTTGCTGCCGTCAACGCCATCCGGCTGGCAGGGCTGGACGCCGAAGAGGCGCTGACCTTTGCCTCCAAGCGGTTCCGGGACGAGCTGCTGGCAGACCAAACGTGATCGAACGGGTATCAGGCCGAAACGCCTGCTCCGATAGATAGAAAATGACGAGTACAATTTTGTGGAGGTTTACTACTATGACCAAGACTGATCTGATCGCACAGGTTGCGGCAAACACCGAGATGAGCAAGAAGAGCGCAGAACTGGCGGTCAACGCCGCATTCGACGCCCTGAGCAAGGCAATGGCAGAGGGTGAGAAGATCACCATTTCCGGCTTCGGCACCTTCGAAGTCCGTGAGCGCGCAGAGCGTCAGGGCATCAACCCCCGCACCCGCGAGCCCATCACCATTGCTGCTTCCCGCAGCATCGTGTTCAAGCCGGGCAAGGCTCTGAAGGACACCCTGTAAGTTCGATTTTTGCCGCCGGGGCCGCAGATGGTTCCGGCGGTTTTTCTTTGGAGGAACCTATGAGATTAGACAAATACCTGAAAGTTTCGCGGCTGATCAAGCGCCGCACCGTGGCAAACGAGGTGGCCGACGCGGGCCGCATCCTCATCAACGGCAAGATCGCCAAGGCCAGCCAAGCCGTCAAGGAAGGGGACATCATCGAGGTCACCTTCGGCAACCGGCCCATCAAGGTGAAGGTGCTCTCCGACGTCGAGCCCCGCACCAAGGACGTGGCGCGGGAGATGTACGAAATCATTTCCGAATAAAGCGCGGCCTTTGGGAGAGCCGGCACGCGCAGCGTGAAGGAGAGGGCAAGCCTGTCACAGAACACATACTCGCTTCGGGATCTGCATACGCTGGATTCAGAAGGAGAACTGCGCCATGACAAAAACGACCGAAAAGACCCCCGCCGTGCCCCATGACCTGATCTTGGAGAGCCGCAGCAAGCTGACCCTGACCGGGGTGAAGCGGGTGCTGCGGTGCGACGCCGACAGCGCCGCCATCGAGACGAGCAAAGGGGTGCTCCACCTTGCCGGGGCTGAGCTGAGCGTGACCAGCCTGAACCTCGAAAGCGGGGAAGTGCGGCTTACCGGCCGCATCGACGCGCTGGAGTATACCGCTGAGCGCACGCCGGGCGGCTTCCTGCGCCGTCTGCTCCGCTGATGGCTCCGGCGCTGGACATCACCCTTGTGGGGCAGGAAGTGGCCGCCTGTGCGGCGCTGGGGGCAGCCCTCGGCGGGGCGCGGGCCCTGTTCTCCGAAAAGGGGCGGGCTGCGTTCCTGCCGGATGTGCTGTTGGTGGGGGCGCTGCTGCTGGGGCTGCAAAGCTACGCAGCGGCCTTGAGCGCGGGCGGGGTGCTGCGGTGGTATCAGCTGGCGGCGGCGGTTCTGGCCGCAGCGGCGGTGCACAAGCTGCTGCGCGGGCCGATGCAGTTTGCCCGGAAGATGCTGTGGGCACCGGTGCATTTGCTTGCTGCCCGGTGGGCGGCTGGGCGCGCGGCACGGAAAAACCGCGCCCGTGAGCGCAAACGCGCAAAACAGGCCGCAAAAAACCCAAAAAAGAACTTGCCAAGACCACAGCGGATGTTGTATAATTCTAACGTATCAAAGTAAGAGTACAGGCGCATCGGGCCTGCTGATTTCAGGGGGCACTGAGTTATGACGAATCCCGGCCGCAAAAAACGCAAGAAGAATACCGTGCTGCGCACGGTGTTCCGGCTGTTCTTTTTCTTGCTGCTGCTCAGTATGCTGGCAGCGTACATCTCCAATCAGGTAGCCATCAGCTCCAAACGCGCAGAGCTGCAGACCCTGAACGAGCAGATCGAACAGCAGCAGACCAAAAACGAGGAGCTGCAGCGCATCCTCAGCGGCGACGCGGACGATGTGACCGAATGGGTCGCCCGTGATTCTTACAATTATGCGGCCCCCAACGAGCGCATCTTCGTGGATGTGACCGGCAACTGAGAAACGGGGCCGGACGGCTCCGGACGGCTTTGCGGCCAACACCGGGGCAGCCACCAAAAAAGAGAGCAAGGAGTATTGAGTTTTGGCGATTGAGGTAGGGAACGTATTTGAAGGCCGTGTCACCGGCGTAAAGCCTTTCGGCGCCTTTGTTGCGCTGCCGGAGGGCCGGGTGGGCATGGTCCACATTTCCGAAGTGTCCAATGAATATGTGCAGGACATCGCAACCGTTCTGCACGACGGTGATACCGTGAAGGTGCAGGTCATCAATGTGGCACCGGACGGCAAAATTGCGCTGTCCATCAAGCGGCTGCTGCCGCCCCCGCCGCGTCCGGCTGGCCGTGACCGCGGCCCCCGCCCCGGCGGCGCACGCCCGAACGGCCCCCGCGAGGGCGGCCATTTTGGCGGACAGCGGGGTGGACGCCCCCCGCGGGAAGGTGGGCGCGGCCCGGCCCGTGAGGCAGCTCCCCGCGTGTGGCAGCCCAAGGCCCCGGCCAAGAGCGACAACCTGAGCTTTGAGGATATGATGAGCCGCTTCAAGAGCCAGAGCGAAGAGAAGATGGCCGACCTCGACCATGAGACCAACAACCGCCGCGGCGGCGGTTATGCACCGCGTTCCCGCCGCGGACGCTGAAAGGAAACCCAAGAATGTCTGCAAAATTTGAACTGATCGCGCCCTGCTTCTTTGGCTGCGAGGCGACGGCGAACTTTGAGCTGCGCCGCATCGGCGCGGAAAATATCCGGGTCAGCGACGGCCGCCTGACCTTTTCCGGCGGGCCGGAGATGATCGCGGCGGCGAACCTGAACCTGCGCACGGTGGAGCGGGTGCTGCTGCTGCTCAACACCTACCCGGCTTCCACCTTTGATGAACTGTTCGACGGCGTGTATGCGATCCCGTGGGAGGAGTTCCTGCCCGCAGATGCGGCCTTCCCGGTCACCGGTTCATCCCTGAACAGCCAGCTCACCAGCGTGCCCGCGTGCCAGAGCATCATCAAAAAGGCCGTGGTCAAGCGGCTGATGACCAAGCACCACACCTCCGTTCTGCCGGAGACCGGCGCGGAGTATAAGATCCGCTTCATGCTGCGGAAAAATGTCTGCGAGATCATGCTGGATACCACCGGCGACGGGCTGCACAAGCGCGGCTACCGGCGCAATGCCATGGAGGCCCCCATCCGGGAGACGCTGGCGGCTACCATCGCCGACCTTGGCCGGGTCCGCCGCGACAGCCTTGTGGAAGACCCCTTCTGCGGCAGCGGCACATTGCTGATCGAAGCAGCCCAGAAAGCCATGAACATCGCCCCCGGCCTGAAGCGCCGCTTCGCCGCCGAGCGCTACAGCTTCGTTCCGGCGGTCGTCTGGGCCCAGCAACGCCAGAAGGCGCTGGCCGAGTCCAAGCTGGATGTGGGCTTCGAAGCCTTTGGCTATGACATCGACCCCGCCGCCGTGGCGCTGGCCAACGCCAACGCCAAGCTGGCCGGTGTGGAAAAGCGCTGCCACTTCGAGGTGGCGGATGTGTCGGACTTCGAGGCAAAGGCCGAAGCCATCGTCCTGACGAATCCTCCCTACGGCGAGCGGATGAGCACCATCGAAGGCGCCGCCAAGCTGGCCCGGACGCTGGGCCGCCAGATGGAGGCACACCCCTGCGCGGGCGTGTATGCCATCACCGCCGATATGGAGTTCGAGAGCCACTACGGCAAGCGGGCCAACAAGCGCCGCAAGATGTACAACGGTATGATCCCCTGCCAGCTGTATATGTACTACGAGGCCCCCAAGTTTGAGCATAAGGCAAAGCCCATGCCCAAGCAGGGCTTCGACGGCAAGCGCACCCATTTTGAGAAAAAATAAGCAAAAGTAATACTTTGCAGCCGCACCGGACCGAAAAGTTTGGTGCGGCTGCTGTTTTTCCGAGGCGGACGGGAGGCGAATCTTTTACAATTCGTCAGTTGAATAAAGTGACGAAAAAGGGTATACTTGTACCACTGTAAGAATGTGCAGCGCTTAGGCTGCGGGAAAGGGAGGACGGCAATGGAAGGACGCATGAGGCCCTATCTTCCGGAGCTTACCATCCGCGATTACAATACCTATTTATGGTATCTGCGCGGGGTGCGCTGGCAGATGTACCGGAGCTACGGGCTCTACTCGTGCCGGCTGCAGCAGCACAATGGCGTTCTGTTCGCCCTCTTGGCGGACAGCTTGGCGGGCCGCCCCGCCACCTGTAAGGCCCAGCGGCTGCCCGGCACCCTCTGCCGCAAGCAGATGATGTGCCAGACGCAGGGCATCCGGCTGGCGGCACAGGTGGAAGTCATGCTGGGGTGGCATAAACTGCAGGACCGCCGGTGGGACGAGCTGCCCCTCCGGGGTCGGCTGCGCCGCGCCGTGGACCGCGCCCTTCTGCGCGGAGCCTATGAAAAGGCGGTCAAGGAAAATCCTGCGCTGGAACGCTTGTTCGGGCAGGAACAGGAACAGGCAGTGGTTCAGATGAACCTGAATGCCAACAACTACACCGTCGCCGCCGAACCCATGAGCAACATCTACGGTGCGCTTTACTCCACCCTCGCCACCGATGACCCCAGCCAGCGCAAGAGTATGCGCTACATCGGCAGCTGCATCGGCCGGGTGTTCTATCTGCTGGAAAAGGCTGCCCGCGTGGAGGACGACCGCAAGGTGGGCCGCTACAACGTCTTTCTGGTCAACGGCATCAACGGAAAGGAAGAGGCGCTGGAAAATGCGCGGCGTCAGGCGCTGGCCGCAGCAAACGACCTTGTCCGTGCCTACAGTATGTTAGATGTAAAGTTGAACAAATCGCTCATCGACAACATCATGATCCTCGGTCTGCGCCACGCGGTCGATCCGCTGGACGCCGGGAACCAGCCGGTGCGCTGGGAGCTGCCGTGAAGGGCCGCAAGAGCTGGGCTATGGCCTACTGTGGCATGGCAGCGGCCCTCTGCGTGGCGCTGATGCTGCTGGGGGCGGTGGTGCCGGTGCTGATGTTCATCGCGCCCGCCGTGGCAAGTCTGCTGATCGCGACGGTCTGTATGGAGTGCGGGATGAAGATGGCGCTGACGGCCTACGGCGCGGTGAGTCTGCTCAGTCTGCTCTTCGTGCCGGACAAGGAAGTGGCCCTCGTCTTCGTCTTCCTGCTGGGATACTATCCGCTGGTCAAACCGAAGCTGGAGCGCATCCGCCCCAAGCTCCTGCGGGGGGCGTGCAAACTGCTGCTCTGCAACGGAGCCGTGCTGGCCATGTACGGGCTGGTGCTGCTGCTGGTCCCGGCGGGCAGCATCTCGCAGGAGCTGCGCACCACGGCGCTGGCGGTCTCGCTGGCGACGCTGGCCATGGGCAACGTGGCTTTTTTGCTGTATGACCGCGCGATCCATAATTTATTGCAGCTCTACCGCCTCGTCTGGCAGCCGAAGCTGCATAAGATGCTGGGGAAGTAACTCCTTCCGTCATTGCTGCGCAATGCCACCTCCCTCTGAGAGGGAGGCTTTTAAGGCCCTCTCTTAGAGGGGGGCTGACGCGGCATAGCCGCGGCTGGGGGAGTTGAATTTACTTGAAAGAAGGAATGCTGCTTTTCGTTGACGCCAAGCGCCGGGCCACGCGGGTGACAGCCGCGAGGGTGACGAGGAGAGGAATCATCGAAAATTTCGGCGGATGTTTCTCCGGTTGAATGGGCTATACCAGCCGCAAAGAGGGGCAAAAAACGGCAGTGATACCGCAACAGATCCCCTTGAACGAAAGCCATACAAAAACATAAAATGAACTAGGAAAGCTGACAGCCGCACTGTGCGCATTCTGCGCCGGGCTGTCGGTCTGGAGGTATTTTGTATGTGTGGCATTGTTGGTTATGTGGGCAAGCGCAACGCGCAGAATGTTCTGCTGGACGGCTTGGAGAAGCTGGAATACCGCGGGTATGACTCTGCCGGCGTCGCATTGGCGCTGGAGGGCGGCATCCGGGTGGTCAAGAGCAAGGGCCGCCTTGCCGAGCTGCGGAAAAAGCTGGAGCTTCAGGCGCTGGCCGAAAGCCGCTGCGGCATCGGACACACCCGCTGGGCCACCCATGGCGAGCCCAGCGACGTGAACAGCCACCCCCACTCTACCCCGCGGGTGAGCATCGTCCACAACGGCATCATTGAAAATTACGGCATCCTGAAAGAGCGGCTCATGGCGAAGGGCTACACCTTCGAGAGCGAGACGGATACGGAAGTGCTCGTCAAACTCATCGACAACTGCTATGAGGGCGAACCGCTGAAAGCGCTCCACGAAGCGCTGGGCATGGTGCGGGGCAGCTACGCGCTGGCCGTGCTGTTCAAGGATTTCCCCGATACCGTCTTTGCCGTCAAGCGGGAGAGTCCCCTCATCGTCGGCTGGGGCGAGGGCGAAAACTTTGTGGCGTCGGATATCCCGGCTCTGCTGAAGTATACTCGGAAGTACAGCGTCCTCGAAGAGGGCGATCTGGCCGTGGTGACCGCTGGGAGCATCCAATTCTACAACGAGTTCGCCGAGCCGGTGGAGCGGGAAGTGCTGACCGCCGACTGGGACATGGAAGCGGCTGAAAAGGGCGGCTACCCGCACTTTATGCTCAAGGAGATCAACGAGCAGCCCGCCGCGATCACGGCGACGGTCAGCCCCCGCGTGGAGAACGGTCTGCCGGATCTGCGCATTCCGGAATTGTCGGACGAGGTGCTGCGGGGCATTGGCACCATCCATCTGGTCGCCTGCGGCACCGCCATGCACGCGGGCATGGTGGGCAAGGCGGCCATCGAAGCGCTGGCCCGCGTCCCCGCCGAGGTGGACATCGCCAGCGAGTTCCGCTACCGGAACCCGATCCTGCGGCCCAACGATCTGGTCATCATCATCAGCCAGTCCGGCGAGACCAGCGACACGCTGGCCGCCCTCAAGCTGGCCAAGAGCCGGGGCGTGCCGGTGCTGGCCATCGTTAACGTGGTGGGCAGCTCCATCGCCCGCGCGGCGGATCATGTGCTCTACACCTATGCGGGGCCGGAGATCGCCGTGGCATCCACCAAGGCCTACACGGTGCAGATGTGCGTGCTTTACCTGTTTGCCTTCCGGCTGGCGCTGGCCCGCGGGGAGCAGACGGAAGCTGAGATCCGCCGCTTGACCGCTGAGCTGCTCCGCGCCAGCGAGGTCATCAAGCCCCGTCTGGCCGACTGTGAGCAGATCAAGTACCTCGCCAGCCGGTTCGTCAACACCCAGAGCTGCTTCTTCATCGGGCGCGGGTTCGATTACTCCCTCTCGCTGGAGGGCAGCCTGAAGCTGAAGGAGATCAGCTACGTCCACTCGGACGCCTACGCCGCCGGAGAACTCAAGCACGGCACCATCAGCCTCATCACCGAGGGGGTGCCGGTCATCGCGCTGGCGACCCAGAAGCAGGTCTACGAAAAGACCATCTCCAACGCCAAGGAGACCAAGAGCCGGGGCGCAAAGGTCCTGCTCTTCACGACGAAGGATGCCGTAGTGCCGGAGGGCGTGGCGGATTATGTGGTGCGGCTGGATGATTACGACGACCTGCTCATGCCGCTGCAGCTCATCGTGCCGCTGCAGCTCTTTGCCTACTATATGGCAGTCCTGCGCGGCTGCGACGTCGATAAGCCCCGCAACCTTGCCAAGAGCGTGACCGTGGAATAAGGATAAGAATACAGCGCCCGGAAGGCGGCAGAACCTTCCGGGCGCTGTTTGCATGTCTGCGTTTGCCTCAGCCGAGGGCGACGTCAAGAAAGAAAAATTTTCGGGGATGCCACGGAAGCAGAAGCACTGCTTTTTGAAACTTCCCAGCCAAATGCTTGACAAACTCGGAAAAAAGAGGTAAACTAATCAAGTCATCCGACATACATTCATCAATATGGGCCTATAGCTCAGTTGGGAGTGCAAGCGTATCGCTTTTGTGCCCCACAGAGTTGTGGGCATTCAAATGGGGAGTATGTCGGTTGGTCGCCCAACCGCGTCACGCCCCTAAATATGGGCCTATAGCTCAGCTGGGAGAGCGTTCGGTTCGCATCCGAGAGGTCAAGGGTTCGAATCCCTCTAGGTCCACCAATTTGCCGCATCGTTTTGTACGATGCGGCGTTTTTTATGTCCAAAAAACTTTGGCAGACCGTGCCGGGCTCCGAACCCTGAAGTCGGATGCGAACCGGGTGGGGTCATCCATGTACTTTTTGAAAATCCATCGGTTTCACGCTTCTTTCTTTGCATTTTGCAGAGTTCTGCGGGCAAGCACATCGCTTTTATGCCCCCTTCTCGGAAATTTCTTCAAAAATCTCCGCACCATCGTAGGTTGACACAGCCTTGAGCTGCTCCACTTGATTGAAGCTGGCGTTCAGCGTAATCGAGATCTCATAGTCTTTTCGGACGCGAATCTCCTTGATGAACTGCTGCAAAATGGCGCGGCGTTCATCGTGGTTGGCGGTGTCGTAAACATCCGCCCATGTAAACAGCTCGTTGCAGATGTAGTTGCTGCGCTTTGCCGTTTTGGTGGCTTCTTCGTATTCTTCCTGCGTCTGCACGAGCTGCTTTTCCAGAGTTTCCAGAGCCTCTCTTGCCTCGGCTACCAGTGTGCCCAGCAGTTCTTTGTCCAAGGCACTTACGCCACGAATGACCAGAATGGTTTCGGCTTTCAGGTCGTCCAACTCTTTCTGCTTGGCTTCCAAGTCTTTCTGGATTTTCTTGACCTTCTTCTGGATGCGGGCGGCATCGTTAGTCTTGACCGATTCCAGCAGCTTCTTCCGGGAAACCTCCCGGAACTGTGCGAAGATCTGCCGGACAACTTCTTCCACAATGGAATCCAGCTTGGAAACACCGTATCCGGACTGCCCATCGCAGTCACCCGGATGCCGAATCTTATAAAAGCAGCTATACCGCGGCCGGACTTCTTTCACCGTATGCCCATCGGCGTAGGTGTGTGTCCGTCCGCTGCTGGTCAGGCTCAAGCGGTTACCACAGTGGGCACAGTAGACCAGCCCGGTCAACAGGGCTTTGGAGCTGGTGCCCAGTGAAGTACCGCCACGCTCACAAGTGCGTGCCTGCCGCAGTTCCTGTGCCTGCTCGAACAGCTCTGGTTCGATGATGCGGAGCTGCGGACACTCCGTCTCCACCGCACCGTTGATGAGGTACTCGCCGCCTTGGAGCGGAGTGCTGTGCGCTTCGGTCTCAGGCGGGAGCCGCAAAAGGATAGCTGCAAAGCAGCGCAAGGAAAATGCAGTTTTCCTTGGGATGGAATCGGGCTGGCGCACAAACGCCAGCTTCGATTTCATCGAGCCGTCTGCAAGACCGCAATTTCACCGGAACGGTGTATAATTGCGCCCTATTTCATAGGGGGTTTGGAACGTTCTGCTTTTCGTGAACGTCATGCACCATCTTTGCAAGCGCCAGAACGACTTCAGGTTGACGGAATGAAATTTTCAGCAGCTCCATCACCTGATCGTCGGTCAATTCTCCCGGACAGACAAGAAAGCTTTCCAGCATTCCAGCACGAGTGCAAAGGCGATGCACACGCTCTCTCCGGTTCAGCTCTGACATCTGGCGTTCAAGGATCCTCTCCCGGTGCTGGCAAGAGCGCAGCTTCTGTTCGGCTTTGGCTTTTTCATTGCGGAGGTAGGATAGGTCGGTTTTGGGTTGGGTCAATGGCATCACGCTCCTTTTTCAGAAAATAAAAAGCCAAACAATCAGTATGGAGGCTGATCATTTGGCTTTGGAAACATATTTAATTTTCGCAGTTCAATCGAACTTTCACGGTAAAAGTTCCATTCTTCTTTTCGGCATAAAAATCGCCATCGCTTTCCTTCACCACACGTTTTACATTTTTCAGTCCATATCCATGGTGACTGCCAACCCGAAGGCTGCGCGAGATATCACTGTATGGATTGTCAAGGCGGTAGAAAAGGCTTCGATACTGTTTGCGCAGCTGCAAATGGATCTTTCGTTGTTCTGGCGGCAAGTCACAACAAGCTTCAATTGCATTGTCGAATGTGTTTCCAATCAGGATGCTTAAAGATAACGGAGATATAGATAGAACTTCTGGAATCGTTACGTCCAGAGTAACTTTGATGCCGTTTTCTTCTGCTGTATGTAAATACTGATTCAGCAGTGCGTCCACAACTGGATTTCCAATCGTAGAAATATTTTTGGAACGTTCAAAGGCATCCGTTGCATCTCGTACAATTTTGTGAAGTTCTTCGGAATTCCCGCGTTCCGCAACTGCCTGCATTGCCAGAATATATTTTTTGATGTCGTGCCAAAGGGCTCTTGTTTCTTCCTGCCGTTCCTTTAGCTGCTGATAATACTCCATCTGCAAGCGATATTGCTGCTCGTTGAATTCCGCTCTGAACTTTTCCTGCTCATTTTCTCGGAGAGCTTCCACATAGAAAACAATCAGAATATTCATTAAGAGGAGTACCACCATCAAACCAATCAGGTAGTCTGGAAAATTTTCATCTGCTGCATGGTACTGTACTACATAGCAAACTGCGATGCTAGCAATCTGAATAACAATAATCGGTAACAGCCAAAGAATACGAAGAACATTTTCTTTTCGACTGAAAAAATGCGAGATTAAGATCAGCAATGGAATCTGAATCAGATTTGAGAACACCACATAAATCAATCTGGCCGATCCTGCTTGCATTAAGGCATCAGTATCAGAAACTTGTAGCCCAATAAGAAGCATCGCAAGAACTTCAACTACTGCTACAAGCGTGAAAAACGCAGCACTTGCAAAGATGGCTTGCCATATTTGTGCTTCATAAAACAAAATGGCCAGAAGAAAGCCTCCCAGCAGAAAGTAAATCGTTCGTGGCATCACCCAAGTTGGAAACAGACTTAAGAGACATTGCCCAACGATTAGAAGCGCAATATAAAGATAGAACCATCGTGAAGATAAATCTTTTTTCTGGAATAAACGGTCAACGAAAAGTACAAGCAGTGCGATGTTGGCAAAGCTCCCAGCAAATTCAACAAAATAATATATCATCTTCCCAAATAAGCGTTAAAGTTCTGATTGAACTCCTGACGCTTCCTCCGACTGATTGGCAATTGATTTCCGCTGGACAGAACAACGGCCGTTCCAGTAGCATAGATAATATGCTCCATGTTGACAAGATAGCTTTTATGGGGTGAAGCAAAACACCTTTTCGGCAACTGTTCTAAGGCTTCTGGAATCGTCATTCGCAGAGTGAGGTCTTGACCTTTACAATGAATCAAGACTTTATGCCCATGGCTTTCCAGATAATAAATGTCCGATGTTTCCAATGAGAGCGTAGCTCCTTCATATTCAACAGTAGCCATCCTGCCGCCCATGCACACCTAAGACTTTGGCATAAGCCATTGCCACGGACGGCTTTTCGGTCACGATCAATTTTGCGATATTTGCGCAGGGTTTCATTTTTGATGGTCACAGTATCCAACTCGCTTTTCTTTTCCTCCCCCATAATGGCGACAACGGCATCAGAGGTGAATTTTCCCGCCTGTGCCAGCTTTTTGATACGCTTTGCCTGTGAAACGGAAGGCGCGTTTTGGGTATCGTCCATTGCCTTTATCATCTCCTGCTGTTGTTCAGCCGAGAGATAAGACAATTCTACCGCAGGATTAAATGATACTTTTTTCTCATCCACCATATTGAGCAGTTCAGGTATAAGGTTCGTCAGTCGGACATAACGTTGCACGGTATCTCCGCTGACGCCTTGGCTTTTTGCAACTGCATCATCGCTGCGAAACTTCGCCGCAATTTGCGGCGAAGTTAAATCTGACCTAGCACCTTGATTTTTTAGCGCATCCAGTTTCATTTTGTACGCAAATGCTCTTTCGCTGGGTGAGATGTGTTCCCGCTGCAAGTTGGAATCGACCATCAAAATGGTAGCGGCATCATCATCCATATCCCGCACAATGACTGGAAGGGTTTCCAGTCCGGCCATCTTTGCGGCGAACTGGCGGCGGTGGCCGGAAATAATTTCATACCCATCACCGTCCGGGCGCGGCCTTGCGATGAGCGGAGCCAGCACTCCAAACTGGGCAATACTTTCCACTGTCCGGGTCATAGCTTCATCATCCACAACTTTGAAAGGATGGTTGGTGAACGGATGCAGTTCATCAATGGGAATCTGTTGCACCTGTTCTCTTTTTTCCTCCTGCCGCTGTTCTTCGGTGGAGAATAAAAGCTCATCTATCCCTTTCAGTGTTACGTTTAAGCCGTTTTTCGGCATCGGCCACCACCTCCTTTGCAATGGAATGGTAGGCTGCGGCTACCTTGCCTTTCGGGTCATGCTGGTAAATGCTTCCTCCCGTTGTGCTGATTTCAGCAGCACGAACAGACCGAGGAATGGTCTGGTCGAATACTTTCAGATGCTTTCCGTATGCCTGCCGAATCAGATTGCTGATTTGCTTTCCATAGTTGGTGCGGCTGTCGGTCATGGTCAGCAGGATACCCTCGATTTTCAGCTTGGGGTTTATCCGCCGCCGAACTTTGCCAATCGTCTGCAAGAGCTGTTCCAGACCTTTGGCAGAGAGGTACTGCGCTTGCATCGGAATCAGCGTCGTGTCTGCCGCCGCCAGTGCATTGACAGTGAGCATCCCCAGCGAAGGAGTGCAGTCCAGCAGAATATAATCGTACTCGCGTTTGGCACTGTCCAGCACCTGCTTGAGCATCTTTTCCCGGTTCATACTGTTCACAAGGGCAACTTCCATTCCCGCCAGCTCGATATTGGCTGGGATAAGGTCAACGCCCTCGGCATGGTGCAGGATGCCCTTACCTGGCTGGATGGGCTGGTCGTTCATGGCTTTCTGCATGAGGGTGGATAGCGTAGTGGGCAGTTCATCCGGCTGCTGCCATCCCATACTGATAGTGAGCGACCCCTGCGGGTCAACATCTACCAACAAAACCTTTTTCCCCTCCATAGCCAGACCGATGCCCAAATTTTCACAGGTAGTGGTCTTGGCCGTGCCGCCTTTTTGGTTGACGATGGCGATTGTGGTTGCATTCTTTGCGATAATATCACCCCGCTTTCTGAGAACCACGAACAAAGTTGTGGTTGTTTTGATTGAACTATCTTATAAAACATCAAATATTCGTTGAAGTCTAAATACGTTTACCGGATTTTTTGGGCATTTTGCGACGATATAATTGTCCGATTTGTGAAAGTTGGCTAAAAACAAGCTAACATTGTGTTGACTGTATAAAAAGTATTGAAAAAACAAGAAATGAAAGATAGAATATTCTTAAAAGGAGTGATTCGATGTCGATGACCTTAAAAAAAGCAATTACCCTTGCCATGGACGGTAAAGCTGTTCTGTTTCTAGGATCTGGATTTTCATTTGGAGCTAAAAATTGCCAAAATCGTACTCCTTGGACGGGAAAAGCACTCGCTGATCATATTGCGGATTTATGTGGATTTCCGGGGGAACCGATGCCTCTTGAAATGGCAGCTCAGGAGTATATACGTCAAAAAGGCGATGATGCTTTGATTGAGCTACTCCATGAAGAGTACGATTTGAGTAGTGTTTCATCTTCTCACTGTACCATTATGTCATTGCCTTATATTCGTGTATATACAACGAATTATGATAGATGCGCTGAAATCGCATATCAAAATGCATTTCCCGATAAACCAGCAATGGTTACGGCTACTCTTAGTGATACTCCTGTCCATTCAATCAATTCTCCAACTTGCGTCCATTTGAATGGGTCTATCAATCGTCTCAGTGAAGATACACTTTGTAATGAATTCCGTTTGACAGAGCAAAGCTATGTCTCTGACACTTTGGAGAATAAGCCTTGGTTTCGCCAGTTTATTCAAGATATTCGTCTCGCTAAAGTTGTCATTTTTATCGGGTATTCTATGACGTTTGATTTGGACATCAAGCGCCACCTGTCATCGCCTGAAATGCGAAAGAAATTATTTTTTGTTGTGAAACCGAGGGAGTTGCCTTCTAGCGTTAACTTTATCGAAACATATGGTGAATGTTCAAAACTTGGTACGGATGGCTTCGCAGCGGAAATTGAGGCTGAAAAAAGTTTATATGTTCCATCGATAAACACTGAATATACTTCATTTGAAAAGCATACTTCTCCATATCCAATTGGATCTGTTTCCTATTCAGACCTTATCAACCTGTATTGTTTAGGACAGGTGAAGGATACCCTTTTTGAAAAGTTACCAACGAATGAATCACGTTATCTAGTAGACCGCACTTTGCTCGAAGACATTGTTGGCTCCATTCGAAATGGTTTGTCTTGCCCTATTTTAATTACAGCCGCACTGGGTTGTGGAAAAACCGTGTTTGTTATGCAACTGATTCAAAGGCTTTTGTCTGAGTCAGTAAATATTTTTACGTTTAGCCAATATAACGATCATACTTTGGATGAACTCAAATCCATTTATGCTCCTTCCGAAAAGAAAACTGTTTTAATTCTTGAAAGTTATTCTCAATGCTGGCAGATTTTGGAGCAGCTGTCCAATCACGTTAATCCTAATTTTGCGTTAATTCTAACAGAACGTTCTGCTATACATCGGGTCACTTGTGGAAAATTAAATAGGATTTTCCCCAAATACAAACGAAAATTCTTGACAGAACTAAATTCAATGGAAATCCGTCAATTATCAACTCAATTGGTGAACAATAATTTTGACTATATTGAGAATGTTCCATCTAAGAATCAACGATTAAGAATTCTTGAAGAAAAGATTAAAAACGAATGGAATTGCCATTTTTCCGATATTCTTCTCCAATTATTCCAATCTACAGATATTCACACTCGACTCGTTAGAGAGTTTCAACAGATTTCTTCAAATTCACCTGTTGGTAAATTAGTTGCACTTGCACTTTTTTCATCTGTTTCAAATTTACGACTTAACTTAACTGATTTTCTCGAACTCCTTCATCTTGATTATGTAAAGCTTCGTCTTGACGAAAATCATACATTCCAAGAATTTTTTAGCACAGAGGATTCGCAGATACGAGTGCAATCTTCTGTTGTCGCACGTGAATTACTATTTAATATTCAGGACATTTCCATTTTAACAAATGCATTGACAACAGTTGTTCAGACAATTGGTGACTCTTACTCTACGAATACGTTCTATAAAGAAATCCTAAAGTCTATTCTCTCTCATTCCAATTTTGTCCACTTTGTCAAAAAGGACGAAACATCCGCGATGGTTATCCTTGATTTTTATAATTCTGTTCGTAACACTCCTTTTTGTCAAAATGATCCATTGTTTTGGGAGCAGTTCGCCTCTGCTTGTATTGATGCCAACCGTTTTCCAGAAGCCGAAAGCTGTTTGAAAACCGCTTTTTCTAAAGCAAGTATAATTCCGGGGTATGTCCCTTATCAAGTTGAAACCGTACAGGCTCGATATATTCTTAATGCTTTTATTTACAATTTTTCAACCCATACAACTTCTGCTGAAGATGTAATAAAGTGTCTTAACAGTAGCTATGAACATCTGTTTAAGTACTATGATCATCCAGACAATATTCTTGCATATGTTTTAACGTTTCTAAAAGCTATGCGGAAGTTTGGAAGTTGTCTAAGTCTTTACTAGATGGCAACCAAATTTTTCAATTTCAATCAACCATTCGAGAAATATTGAACCGCTTAAAGTCCTACTGTATTACAACTGGAAATACGTTGGAGAACAGTCCGGTGTATATAGCATTGAATTCGTGCCTTATATGAAAATTTTTATTTTCATAGGTGAGGTGTCAAATTTCTACAGCCATACATGTCCGGGTCTTTGTGTTCTGTAAGTTGTGAGTAAAGTCGTGGTTCGTCTTATTCTGATAATAAAGGTTCATTGTTGTTGGGGCATTGAATAAAGCCGCCAGCAGATACTGCTTCATGTTCCGCACAGAGGAAGTATTCTCTGCCAGACAGCCTAACACGAAGCGGATATGGTCTGCGTTCAGCTTTTTCAACCGACTGCGCACCACCTCGGCGGGCTTATCATCCCCGGCAATCCTCAACATCTTGCGTTTTGTGGAGCAGGTGTCCACAAGTAAGTCCACGATCTGGTAGATGGTGTCCTCATCGTCCGGGCAGAGCCGGAGCAGCAGTTCCACCTCTAACGCCTGATAAAAATAATCCTCAAGCTGCTCCCGGATGCCCCCGGAATAGATAGGGTCAGGATCGTTCCACTCTGTTTTATTCTTATCAGTCTTATTTGCTTGCGGTTTTGGCTGCTCCAGAATTGCGCTTTCAGCAGCACCAGAATTGCTGTTTGGGCAATTCTGTACTTGCGCTTTTGGCAAGCCGGAGGAAAAGTCCTTGACGTAGATCAGGCTAGGTCTGCCCAGACCACGGCGCTTGCGCTCGATGAGGTCCATGTCCTCCAGTTCCCGGAACAGCTTGACCGCCTTATGCTCGGCGCAGCAGAGGGATTCCTGCACTTCCCGGACGGTGTAGATGATATACACCCGACCTTGCTCGTCCAGCCAGCCGTTCTTTGCAGACAGGCTCATGCGGTCCAGCAGGATGCCGTACAGCGTTCGGGCATCGGTGGAGAGCTGCCGGAAACGGTGGTCTTGGAACAGTGCCTTTGGGATGCGGAAATAGGAGAACAATTCGCCCGACTGACCATAGAAGTAGTCGTAACTCATGGTATTAACGGATCATCAACTCACGGTCTGCGGCACCTTTCATATACAGGGCTTCTGCAATGTCACATTCTGCCAATATGACTGCGGATTCCAAATCAAGGTACTTGCGTTTCTGCTCATCGTTCAGCATCCGAAAGAATTCTCGTTCGATTGCATCACGCTTACTTGCTGTCTGTTGGTAGCGCGGTGTTTTCAACAGTTCCTCCCATTCGGATTGTACGGCTTTGTTAAAATAGTGCAGCATAAAGTCTTTATCCATAGGCATCCTCCTTTTGAAATGTGTTGTGGATAAAAATAAAAGCGCAGCTTCCATTCATTCAAAGTTGAAGTTGCGCTTTTACGATACATCGTATTTTATCGCGAATTGAGATGCGATACATCTGAACCCCATGTGAGTTACATCTCAAGGGCCTGTAGCTCACTTGTCCGCCAACCATATTACGCCCCAAACAGCTTCATCTTGAAAATCAGCGGCTTGGAGACCATATTTGTGACCAAGAAAGGTAGTTTAAATGGCAGAATATTCTATATGGACGAATATACGTTGATTTTTCTTCTCTCGCAGTGCATAAGGTGTGCACAAAAGCGATATTGCTGGGAGAGCGTTCGGTTCGCATCCGAGAGGTCAAGGGTTCGAATCCCTCTAGGTCCATAAAACCAAAATGTCCTGCCGTATCCCGGCAGGACATTTTTTCTAGTTTTTCGTTTCAACGCACTGCCTTAGAACATCACAGAACGCCATATCATCATCTACGGCAGCGATTGCAGCGTTGATCAAAGTTTCTCGGTCCGTGTTGCCCCAGTTGATGTGCAGACCATATTCTAACGCCATGCAGCGAATCAGTTCACGGGTACTGCGGCCATTTCCTTCACGGAAAGGATGGATGATGTTTAACTCCGCCATTGTCTGAGACAGATTTTGAATCTGCTTTTCTTCATCTTGTTCGGCAAGCAGCTTCTTGGAGTGAATGTTTTTGAACACACGCTCCAATTCTCGGTCGATCAGGTCTGGCGGGTAGAACATCGTGTCACCCTTGCTGATTTGCTCCTTGCGGATGTGCCCTGCAAACGGGTACACATCTTCAAAAAGGAAGCGGTGAATCCGAAACAGATGCGTTTTGGTAAAACGCCCCTTGATTGGCTCCTGCAACAGAGCCATCTGTTTTACCGCCGTAAATTCCTCTTCGGCCTGTTTGAGTTCGGCTTTGTCACGGATGTCCAGCTTGTTGATCAGAACATCCGTATCAGGGTAGCAGTACATGGATTGAACCGTGGTATAGACATCGTACTTCGAGAACATACTCAGCCTTTCTTCGCGTACTTTGCGCGCAGTTCATTCACGACCTGCTGATAGCTGGCCTGACCGCTGCCGATGCGGTCAAGGTTGCTGCGCGTATCTTTGCTGATGGTCATGCCCTCAATGGCAAAGGTGCCGTACACATTGCGGAGGTTGCTTTTGTGCTGGGCAGGAGTAGTGTGCTTGGCGCTCATGGTTTGGCCTCCTTCTGATTTACATAATACTATATAAAGTTTATCGTGTATGTGTCCTATTGTCAATCTATAACTTGTTGTCAAATGTAAAAAGCGCATCTTCCATTCATTCAGAGCAGAAGTTGCGCTTTTACGGTACATCGTGTTTTATTGTGAATTGGGATGTGATACATCTGAACCCCATGTGAGCTATATCTCAAGGGCCTGTAGCTCACTTGTCCGCCAATCATATTACATCCCAAATCGCTTCCTTTTGAAAATCAGCGGATTGGAAACCGTACTTGCGACCAAGAAAGGCCGTCGGGATGGAAGGTCGTTTTATATGGACGAATATACGTTGATTTTTATTTTCTCACGGTGCATAAGGTGTGCACAAAAGCGAGACTGTTGGGAGAGCGTTCGGTTCGCATCCGAGAGGTCAAGGGTTCGAATCCCTCTAGGTCCACTTTTAGCAGCAGCGTAATTTTAACGCTGCTGCTTTTCTTTTGCGTACACATAAGCCACGCGCTGGCTTTGGGACCTAGAGGGATTCGAACAGCACGGCCCTGCCGCAGGCAGGGCAAACAATCAGCCCAGTGCAACGGCGACGACCGCAGCCAGTGGCTGAAACAGGGAGGAGCTGTTGGGGCCGCGTTCTGATTTTTCAAAGCCCCGCCAAGGGGCTGCGGAAAAATCAGCTAACGCAACTCGTCGCTGTTTCTTAGTGCGCGGGCTCCGAACCCTGAAGTCGGATGCGAACCGGGCGGGGGCATCAATATATTTTTTGAAAATCCATTGGTTTCACGCTTCTTTCTTTGCGTTTTGCAGAGTTCTGCGGGTAAGCACATCGCTTTTATGCCCCCTTCTCGGAAATTTCTTCAAAAATTTCCGCGCCATCGTAGGTTGATACAGCCGTGAGCTGCTCCACTTGATTGAAGCTGGCGTTCAGCGTAATCGAGATTTCATATAAAAATAGAGGGAGCTGTAAGCTTTGTACTGAACGCAGGCGGTGCAAAGTATCGCAGTAAACCCCATAAGGCATCATAAAAAGACACCGGAGGCTTTGCATCAGCTTCCGGTGTTTTTTATGCGCCGCCGGGCTATCTTTTGCTGCACGGTTATGCTACAATAGAAAAAAACGCGAATTGCAGGAGGAATTATGGATTTTTACGGAACCATCGGCCCTGCCTGTGCCGATGAAAAGCTTTTGCAGCAGATGGTGGAAGCCGGCATGACCGGCATCCGCATGAACCTTTCTCATGGCCCACTGGCAGTGCACAAGGACTGGCTGGCGCTGCTGCGCAAAGCCGGGGTCAAAAAGCTGCTCATTGATTTGCAGGGGCCGGAATTGCGCATTGGTCGTCTGCCGCAGCCGCTGTCCCTTACCGCCGGGCAGACCGTGCGTCTGGGCACGCAGGGCATCCACTGCCCTGCCGCGCTGGTGCACAGCGTGCAGCCCGGGCAGACGCTGCTGCTGGATGACGGCAAGCTGCTGGCACGGGTGGACACCGCAGAGCCGGAAGCACTCGTGTGCACCGTAGTGCGGGGCGGGGTGCTACAAAGCCGCAAAAGTCTGGCCGCACCGGGGGCGGATATCCAGATGCCCACCCTGACCGCCGAGGACAAGGAGAACCTTGCCATCGCCGCCAATTGCGGCGTTACTGGGGTCATGCTGCCCTTTGTGCGCGGCGCTGAGGATATCCGCAACCTGCGGCAGGCGCTGGCAGAGGCCGGTGCGCCGCAGCTGAAGATCCTTGCCAAAATTGAAAACCTTGCGGGCGTGCAGGCGCTGCCGGAGTTTTTGCCGCTGGTGGACGAGGTGGTCATTGCCCGGGGCGACCTTGGCAACGCGATGCCCCTGTGGGAGCTGCCCCGCTGCCAGAAACAGCTTTCTGCCGCCTGCCGGGCAGCCGGGGTGCCCTTTATGGTGGTGACCCAGATGCTGGACAGCATGCACACCCGGGCTGTACCCACCCGCGCCGAGGTGAGCGACATCTACAATGCCGTACTGGACGGCGCATCCAGCCTGATGCTCACCGGCGAGACCGCCGCCGGGCAGTATCCGGTGCAGGCCATGGAGTATCTGGTGCGCACCGCCCGCACGGCGATGTGACGGGCGCAGACGGCGCTGCTTTTGCCGGATTCATCCCCGGGCGTCCTGCCGGGTGGTGTGGAAGTACTCCTTGGGGGTCATGCCGTACTCCTTTTTGAAGGCGCGGAAAAAGTGGTTGTAACCACCAAAGCCGCTGGTCTTGTACACCTCGGTGATGGGGAGCCCCTGCTCGATGAGGGTGCAGCAGCGGTCTAACCGCGCCTTTACGATATAGCGGTGCACCGTCTGCCCGGTCTGGCGTTTGAATTCCCGGGCAATATGTTCCCGGGAGACGAAAAACTCCTTTTCCAGCCGCTCCAGCGTCAGTTCCTCGGTAAGGTGTGCCTGAATAAACAAAAACACCTCGTCCAGCATCAGGTGGTGGCGGCTGACCAATGCGGTGTGGAACTCCGCATGGATACAGGCACGCAGCGCCAGCACCACAAACATTTGCAAAATACCGTGCTCGAACACCGCTGCACCGAACTGGGTGCGCTCCTGCGGGAGCATCAGCAGCTTCCGGGCAAGGTTTTTCAACAGCATATAGATCTGGCTGTCCGGGCGCACAGCCACCTGCCGGAAGGGCACCACGTTGAAGCTTTTTTCAAGGTCGGTATCTGCGTCCGAAAGCTGCGCCAGCGTCTGGGGGGACAGCTGCACCCGAATAAGTTCCAGCGGGCCGTAAGCACCGGCGTATTCCAGTCTGCCGCCCTGACCGGGCTTGAAGATGATGAGATTCTGCTGCTGTGCGGGCAGCACCACCTCGCTGCACCGGAACACACCGCTGCCCCGCATGACCAGAAACAAATCATAATACGCGCCGGAATAAAATTCCCGGACGGCGCTCTGCTCAAAAAGATAACGCTTGGCTGTATAATTCACCAAAAAGCCCTCCATGAAACTGTCATGTGTAACAGATTGTTGTACACAACAGAAAAGTACAACTGTTATAATTGCATAATACATCAATTTACGATAGTTTTCAATCATTTTTTGGATATGTATTGATGAAAAATTAACGTATAATGTAACCGTAGAAAAGAGACTTGTGCGAAAAGTCTCGTGGTTTCACTGTTTTTAAGGAGGATAAAACACAATGGACCAGAAAAAGACCATCCGACCCTTCTCCATGAAGGACAAGATCGGTTATACACTGGGCGATCTGGGCTGCTGCTTCACCGAGCAGTACCGCGCCATGTATCTGTCGATCTTCTACACCCTGATCCTGCAGGTCAACCCCTTCCACGTGGGTATCCTGCTGCTGATCACCAAGATCTGGGACGCCGTGAATGACCCCATCATCGGCGCCATGGTGGACTCCCGCAAGGCCACCAAGGGCGGCAAGTTCATCCCGTGGATCCGCGCCTTCTCCTTCCCCATGGCAGTGCTGTGCGTGCTGGGCTTTGTCAATGTGGGCAATATCAACTACGGCCTGCGTCTGGCCTACATGTTCGTCACCTACGTTCTGTACGAGGCGCTGTACACCTGCGTCAACGTGCCCTTCGGTACTCTGTCCAGCGTGATGACCGATGATGTCAGCCAGCGCACCGCACTGTCCCGCTACCGCAGCCTTGGCGGCACCATCTTCATGACCGTTATGGTCATGATCGGCCCCCTGTTCCTGTATGTGGACAACAAGCCCGTGGCTGGCCGCTTCCTGATGCTGGCCTGCATCTGCGCTATGCTGGGTCTGCTGTGCCTGCAGATCACCTGCGTATGGTGCAAGGAGCGCGTGGAAGTGCCTGAGCGTCCGCAGGGCGAAAAGCTGAACTACCTGCATGTGCTCAAGGAGATCTCTCACAATAAGGCTCTGCTGGGCGTTATGTTCTTCAGCCTGACCGGCATGATCGGTGCTTCCGTGGTCAACGGTCTGAACACCTACCTGTATAAGGACTTCTTCGGCAACGTTAAAATTCAGGCTGTCTCCGGTATGCTGAGCGTGCTGTACGCTGTGCTGTCCTTTGCCATCACCCAGCCTCTTGCCAACAAGTTCGGCAAGAAGGAGTGGTGCTGCATGGGCGCTGGCTTTGCCGCCATCGTGTTCGGCATCCTGTTCTTCTTCCCCGTCCACAACCCTGTGGCCTTCATCGTCATCAACGGTATCTGCTATCTGGGTGCTTCCGGCATGCAGGTGCTGATCTGGGCTATGGTCAACGACGCCATCGACTACCACGAGCTGCAGACCGGCGAGCGCAACGAGGGCATCGTTTACTCCACCTACTCCTTCTTCCGCAAGCTTGCAAGCGCCATTTCCGGCAGCCTGTCCAGCTTTGTGCTGGGTGCCATCGGCTACAACGTTACCGCTGGCGCTGTGCAGACCGCTGGCGTTGTAAACGCTATCTGGAAGAGCTACACCGGCGTCTACTTCCTTGGCTACGGCATTGCAGTTGCCATCCTGTTCTTCGTCTACCCCCTGACCAAGCAGAAGACTGCTGAGATGCTGACCGAGCTGAAGGCTCGCCGCGCCGCAAAGGAGAGCAAGTAAACCATGAAGATCTTACAGGTTCAGTTTAAAAACCGCAATGGCCACACCCTGCGCGGCATCGTGACCCTGCCCGACACCGAGGGCAAGGTACCCTTTGTGGTGCATCTGCACGGCTTTGCCGGCAGCTGCAGCGGCTACAAGTCCATGTACACCCACCTGTCCCGCGCTCTGGCAGCGCAGGGCATCGGCAGCGCCCGGTTCGATTTCTACGGCAACGGCGAGAGCGACGGCGAGTTCGAGGATATGAGCTTCGACGGCCTGCACACCGATGCACAGGATATCTTTGCATGGGCCGCTGAGCAGCCCTATGTGGACAGCGAAAAGCTGTTCCTCTCCGGCCAGAGCATGGGCGGCTACATTGCCGCCTCCTGCGCACCGGTCATCCAGCCCCACGGCCTGATTTTGCTGTGCCCGGGCGCCGGGATGTGGTTTGGCTGCGCACAGCGCGCCGACGGCGTTGTGCAGACCGGCAAGGACTACACCGACATGGAGGGTCTGTGCTACAAGATGGCCTTTAACTACGAGATGGCCAAGCACCCCGACCCCTTTACCGAGGCCAAGGGCTACAACGGCCCGGTGCTGCTGCTGCGCGCCGATGATGACCGTCTGGTGGACGAGGGCACCTGCAACCGTTACGCACAGGTGTACACCGCACCCGAGGTGGACACCATTGCAGGCGGCGGCCACAACTTTGCCACGCTGGCAGCCCGTGCCGCCGTGGAGGAAAAGACCGCAGCATTCATCAAAGCAAATCTGTAAAGCAAAGCATATCTGCAAGGAGGCTTTTATATGCAAAACGTGCTTCTGCAGCCCATCGAGGTGGGCGGACAGACCTTTAAAAACCGCATCATGTTCCCCCCGCTGACCACCGGCTACGAGAAAAACGGCATGATCAGTGAGCAGGACATGGGCTTCTACACCCGTCTGGCAAAGGGCGGCGTGGGCTACATCGTTATGGGCGATGTGGCACCCATCAACAGCTTTTCTCCCACCCCCAAGCTGTTTGACGACAGCCAGATCCCTGCCTTCAAGGCACTGGCCGACAGCGTACACGCCTACGGCACCAAGCTGGGCGTCCAGCTCTTCCACCCGGAGTACGACGTAGACGCCATCAACAGTCTGTTTATGCAGAAAAAGTTTGATGAGATGCGTCAGCGCCTGCATCACGACATGATGTTCTTCACCGATGAGGTCAGCGAGGAGATGCTGATGGCCATCATCGATAAGATGTGCGCCTGCGCAGTGCGTGCACAGAAGGCCGGTGTGGACGTCATCCAGATCCACGGCGACCGCCTGAACGGCTGCCTGTGCTCCACCCGCATGAACCACCGCACCGATAAGTTCGGCGGCAGTCTGGAGAACCGCGTCCGCTTTGCCCGCATGCTGACCCGCGCCATCCGCAAGGCTGTGCCGGATATGGTCATCGACTACAAGCTGTCCATCGTCACCCCGCAGCGCGGCAAGGGCGGCATTGACGAAGCCGACGCCGTGCAGTTTGCCCAGTGGCTGGTAGAGGACGGCGTGGATATGTTCCACGTTGCACAGGCCAACCACACCGGCAACATGGCCGACACCATTCCTCCCATGGGCGTACAGCCCTACGGCTTCTTCGTCAAAATCGCCGGGGACATCAAAAAGGCCGTCAATGTGCCGGTCAGCGCCGTGGGTCGTATCGTGGATGCCGAAATGGCTGCGCGTGTCATCGAGAGCGGCATGGCCGACATGGTTGCCATGGGTCGCCCGCTGCTGGCAGACCCCGACTGGGGCACCAAGATCGCTGCCGGGAAGGCCTGCGATATCCGCCGCTGCATCAGCTGCAACAAGGGCTGCACCGATGCCATCCAGAACCGTCAGTTCCTCTCCTGCGTGCTGAACGCGGAGAACGGCTACGAGAACACCCGCAGCATCCAGCCCGCAGCGCAGAAAAAGAAGATCGCCGTCCTCGGCGGCGGCCCTGCCGGTCTGGAAGCCGCCCGTGTGGCAGCGCTGCGCGGCCATGACGTGACCCTGTTTGAAAAGACCACCACTCTGGGCGGCCAGCTGAACATTGCCTGCGTACCTCCCCGCAAGGAGGAAATGCGCCGCGCCGCACAGGACCTGATCCACGCGGTCTGCAACGCCGGTGTGCACCTGTGCATGGGTCAGACCCGCACCGCAGAGCAGCTGAAGGATGCCGGTTTTGAGGCCGTCATCAACGCTGTGGGCGCACACAGCGCCGCACCCCGCATCCCCGGCATCGACAGCGTGAATGTGGCCGACGCATGGAAGGTTCTGGCCGGTGAGCAGCAGGTGTACGGCACGGTTGCCGTCATCGGCGGCGGCATGGTGGGCTGCGAGACCGCAGAGTATCTGGCTGCCCGCGGCTGCAAGGTGTCCGTTATCGAGATGATGGACAAGATCGCCGCAGGCGAGAGCACCACCATTCTGCCCACCCTGCTGGAAAACTACAAGACCTACGGCGTGGAGCAGTACCCCAGCCACAAGGTCAAGGAGTTCCGCATGGACGCCGTCGTCTGCGAGAACAAGGACGGCGCAGAGGTGACCATCCCCTGCGATTACATCGTGCTGGCTATGGGCGCACGCTCCAACGAATTTGACGCTGCTGCGCTGGAAGCTGCCAGCATCCCGGTGTATTCCATTGGCGATGCCGCCGGCAAGGCTGCGGATATCTCCAACGCCATCCGCACCGGCTACGATACCGCCTGCCAGCTGTAAAACAAAAATATCGTTCTATTTGTGGGTCAGAAACGCCTGTGGGCGCTTCTGACCCACTTTTTTACCCTCTCAGGCAAAGCCGTCAGGGTTTTGCCTCGCCCTCTCAGGCGCTCCCGTGTCCGCTCCCCCGAAAGGGTAGCCAAGGTTTAAAGTCCATTGCTAAAGTATTAGGCATCATGAGGAGACTTTCGGCAGTGCTCTTGGCTCTCCCTTTGAGGAAAGACTTCCACCCGCTCCGGGGGAAGATGTCGCGGAGCGCATTCAAAATCATCCCACATAAAAAGGCTGCTGCACAAAACCCTGTGCAGCAGCCTTAAATATTTTACGTTTACAACAGATCAGATGCTGAACTGCACGGCGCAGAAGGCGGCATAGATGCACAGCAGTGCAATGCCCTGCGGGCGGCTCAGCTTACCCTTGATCAGAGCGGGCAGGGTGAGCAGCAGCATCACGGCAAACATGACCGGGATATCCATCACCAGCGAGGCGTTCATGCCTGCGATGGTGGAGTTCTGCGGGATGCTGAAGGGTGCCAGCGTGACAGACACGCCGCTGACCAGCACTAGATTGAACACGTTTGCACCGATGACGTTGCCCAGCGATAGCGCGCCGTGACCCTTGACCAGCGAGGTGATGGCGGTGACCAGCTCCGGCAGCGAGGTGCCCAGTGCCACAAAGGTCAGCGCAATGACCGACTCCGGCACGCCCAGCGCCTGTGCGATGAGGGTGCCGTTGTCCACCAGCAGGTCAGCGCCCACAGCAATGAGCACTGCGCCGATGGCCAGCAGCCCCAACTCCTTGGCAAAGGAGCCTTCCTCAGCCTGCTCTTCCTCTTCCGGGGCGGGGATATTTTTCATAGCCAGCACGTTGCACACGATGTAAGCCACGAACATGGCCAGCAGGATCAGGCCCACCGGGCGAGTGAAGGAGCCGGTGGTGTAGGCCACACCGGCATAGAAAGCGGCAGCCACAAAGAAGAAGGCCACCGGGGTGCGCAGGCTCTTGGGGTCAACCTTGCCCGGGCGCACCGCAATGGTGATGGCGGCGATCAGTGCAGCGTTGCAGATGACCGAGCCGATGGCGTTGCCGTAGGCGATCTCGCCGTGACCGGTGAGGGCAGAGGTGGTGGACACCATGACCTCCGGCAGGGTGGTACCGATGGACACCACCGTGGCACCGATGAGCAGCTCCGGCACATGGAAGCGGCGGGCGATGCCGGTGGCACCGTCCACAAACCAGTCGCCGCCCTTGATCAGGCACAGCAGACCCACGATAAATAACAGAACAGGGATCAGCATAATATCTCTCCTTTTTAATAATAGCGGCAGAGGCACAAAAAAAGACCTTTATCACATCCAGCCCAAAACGGGAAGATGTGATAAAAGTCTCAAGCATCCGGTACTGCATCGGGCATTTCTGCCGGGGGTGTCGCTGCAGCACAGCGCACCCGTTTTTCAACTAAAGTACGCCCCTTACTCCCTTTTATCCAGAGAATATTATACCTGTTTTCCAGCAAAAGCGCAAGGGGAAATATGGGATTTATTCTGCCTTGGTCACTTTTTTGGCGTTGGGGTAAATATGCTCCATGCGGGCGTATTCCCGGAACGCTGTTTTTGACCCTGCGGGGGTCAGCCGGTCTGCGCGGTAGAGGGCAGAATGGTCATTCTGCCGTCCACGGCGGCGTCCACCATCTCGTGCTCCCGGAAATACTCCATCAGGATATCCTGACAGGAGGTTGCCACGCTGCGGGGCTTCTGGAGCTTGCAGATGGTATCGTAGGAGATGTTGAAAAAGCTTTCGATGTTTTTGAAGTGGTAGTTCTGCAAGCCCACGGTGAACAGGGCGTCGTCGCCGATTTCCTTGCCCACCTCTCTGCCGCAGTAGGTAAAGTAATCAAAATCGCCCTTGCGGCGATCGTACCGCAGCCGCAGGGTGGAGGGCAGCTGGTAGAACTCGGTGTGGCCGGTGTAGGCCTCCTCCCGCAGCATATAGTGGAGCATCTGGCGCAGCTGCTGGCCTGTCACCTTGAACATATACACCCCGTCGTCGTAGGGGAAGCCCTCGATGAGGTCGCCGTAGGTGACAATGGGGCCCAGCTTTTCGGCCCGGATGCTGCCGGAGCCGATGAGCATAATATCGATGCCAAGGCTGCGGGTGAAGATGTCCGCAAACAGGTTGCCCAGCTCGGTCTCCCGGGTGCGCTCCGGGTGGGTCAGCTCCCGGCGGAAGCGCCCTACGATGTGGCTGTACTTTTCGTCCACCTGACTGGTGAAGCGGTGCAGCACCTGCTCCATGGCGGGGTTGCGGGGGCAGGTCTCGGCGGTGATGGGCACCGTGTGCCATGTGTAGGAATCGATGCAGTTGTTGTCCGTGTCCACAATGATGTCAAAGCGCCCGATCTGGTCGGTGCCGGTGCCCGCCTGCGCAATGACCACGCCGTTTTCCTCCACCGCGTGCTCCGGCAGGGTGTGGCTATGCCCGCCGATGATCAGGTCCACCCCCCAAGCCGGGTCCAGCTGGCGGGCCAGATGGCGGTCCTCCTCAAAGCCGATGTGGGTCAGCAGCACGGTAAAATCGATGTCGATGCTGTTGTGGGCGTTGCAGATCTTGCCCACCTCGGCGGCAGCTGCGGCGGTGTCCACAAAGGACCCCACCAGAGATTCGGACTTGGTCTGGTTGATGACGTCCTGCGTGATGATGCCGATGAAGAGGATGTTCATCCCGTCCATCCGCAGGATCTTGTAGGGGGTAAACAGCCGGGTGGGGGTGTTTTTGATGTAGAGGTTGGCGTTGATGATAGGGAACCGGGCGCATTTTTCGATGAACAGCAGGTGGGCGATGCCGTAGTCAACCTCGTGGTTGCCGATGGTGACGATGTCCGGGGCAAGGGCGTTCATGATCTCGATGGTGGAAAGCCCCTTGTATTCGGAATCAATGACCGAGCCCCGGAACATATCACCTGCAATGGCGTAGATGGTGTTGGGCTCTTCGGCCCTCACCTTTTCGATGTAGCCGGACAGCATGGAAACGCCGCCCACCAGTTTTTCGTCCACCTGCTCTGCCAGAAAGTCTCCGTGCAGATCATTGGAGTGGAGGATGGTGATCTTTTTGGTGTGTTTCATGGTGCATTCCTCCCGGTGTGGGTCGGCGGCGGTCAGCCCATGGCCTCCTGCCGCGCAAAGTAGACCGTACTGACAAGGCTCATGTAGCTCTCTTCGCCGTCCACATAGAACTTCAGGGCAAGGGTGTCCTCGTCCTCCAACGTGACGGCGTAGCGGGAGCCGTCCTCTCCGGTAAAGGTAGCGTACCACTCCTGATTGGAACGGAAGGGTACCTCCGGGGTGCCCTCCTGATAGAACAGGTCGGCTTCCTCCACGTTCAGCTCCGGGTAGGGGGTGATGTAGCTGGCGGTGAAGGGCAGCTGGCTGCCCTCGGTGTCGGCGTCTGTGGGCAAAAAGCACATCCGGTCGGCATCCTCCGGGTCGGTGTCAAAATAGCCCTCGTCGGTGTCACGACCGGTCTCCAGCCAGTTGCCTTCCAGCGACCAAGGACTTGTGTCGGTCTCCCAGTCGTCCCCCTCCGGGTAGATGGTAAAATCGCACACGCCGTCTGTCTGCACCACATGGCCGTTCTCGCCGGAAAGGAAGGGGCTGAACACCAGCTCTTCGCCGGTGCTGGGGTACAGCTCCACCTCGGTGTTGGGGACGATATCGCTGATGTTGCACAGCAGCAGGATGGGCTGACCGTCCTCACTGTAATAGAGCTGTTTACCGCGCTGGAGCGGGTTTTCGGCATCGTCTGTCAGGCTCGTCTCGTAGACGAACAGGGTGGCATCCGGGTCCTGCGGGAAGATGCAGTACAAATCGCACCCGCCATCCGGTGCCACGACCCAGTGATCCTGCGGGATGTCGTAGACGAAGTCCCACAGATCCCGCAGATCGGTCTGGCTGTCCAGCACCTTCTGCACATCGGTGGTGATCTCATAGGAGCCGCCCAGATAGAGCACACAGGCGCGGTATTCGTCCTCCCCGGCCAGCAGACGCATGTAGGTCACGTCCTTCGGCTCGGCGTATTCCTGCGTTTGGGTGGGGGGTGCGGTCATCTTGTCTCCGTCCAGCATCTTTTCGGGTTTGGAGCTGGGGGCGGAGCCGGGGGTGCTGGCCGTCCCGGCTCCGCAGCCTGTCAGCCCCACGGTCAGGGCCAGCAGGGCTGCCAAAAGTTTCAGTTTTTTCATGGGTTCCTCCTGTCTCAGCCCCTCGGCTCTGGGGGAGCCGGGGCGTCTTGGGGTTCCGGGTCGAGGGAAAAGTCCGCCACGCCCTCCACCGGCATCGGCTGCCCGGTGCTGCCGGAAAGCTGGGGGGTCCAGTCCAGTGGGCGGCCGGTGCTGCAATAGACCTTCGCCATGGTGTCGGGGGTGTCCGGGCTGCCGTTGCACAGCAGCAGAATGGGCTGGCCGCCCTGTCTGCAATAAAGCTCCCGGCCCGTCTGGTGCGGGTACTGGGGGTCCTGCTTTTCGTAGACAAAAAGCGTATCCTCCCTGCGCACGGCAAAGATGCAGTACAGCTCCCGCCCGCCGCCCGGCCCAGTGACCCGGTGATCTGCCGGGATGTCCGTAACAAACTGCCACGGCTGTTCCTGTAGGCTGTCCAGCGCAGCGTCCACATCGGCGGTGCGCTCCGGGACACTGCCCAGATAGAGCACCACGGCAAGGCTGCCGTTCTGCTCTGCCTGCTGCCGCAGCTGCGCCACGGTCACAGCGTCCTGCCGGGGGACGCTGTCCGGGGCGGACGCGCCGGAGCGGATGGGGTCGCCGTCCACCGGTCCGCAGCCCACAAGACCCAGTGTCAACGCCAGCGCGGCGGCAAAGAGCCACATGGTCACGCCCTTCATCTTACGCCCACGGGTCGGCAGACGTGGGGACGCGGATGCCGGTCATCAGGTACTGCTCCCACAAAAACCACTGTCCGTTGCCCTTGCGGCGCAGCTTGATGGGGCGGGGATCATCGGCACCGCCGCAGGGGATGAACAGCTTGCAATAGCCCTCCTCCACGTTGGAGGTGTGATTGCTGCCCACCAGCAGGGTGAAGGGCTGGCGGGGGGTATAGCCGTTTTCCGGCGATGCACCCACAAAGTAGGAGAAGGGGATGTAGCTTTTGCCGTCCCGGAAGCGGTCGTTCAAAAAGGAGATATCCTGCCCGTTCAGCGGACGGGGGCCCCGCAGCCAGTTGAGCATCTCCTTTCCGATGTTCTTGTCGGCACCGTAGGCGCACAGCGCACAGACGGTGAGGGCCGCAGTCTTGAAGGGGGTGTCAAGGCTTGCTTCCGGCAGCGCCTGCATCTGGGCAAGGCTTTCCGGCAGTTCCTGAAAGGTAAAGGTGACGGTCTGGTTTCCACCGGCGGCGGAAGCGGCCTGCTTCATCTTATCAAAAAGTCCCATGAAAATACTCCTTTCTGTTTCCTCAGCCCCGTTTCAGATCGCTGCGGGGCATCATCCGCTTGCGGATCATCTTTTGGTTCAGATCCAGCGTGAGGTTTGCAAAATATCCTTTTTCAAAATACCATGCAATGTCCTTTGCGTCCATACCAACGCTGTTGTACAGCCACCGCAAAGGCACTTCCGGCCCGGAGTAGTTCTCCACCCGGCGGGCAATGGTCCTTGCATGGTAGCGGCGTTTTTCGTTGCGTGCGAACAGAACAAGGGGCACAGCGCCCACCACGATCCAGAACACATACCCGACAACGTGGGAGGTGTCCTTGGCCTGCAGGTCAAGGCAAAGGGTATACAGCCCGCCGACAGAGCAGAACACGCAGAAGGCAAGCCCCGCGTTTCGCAGCCATTTGAGGACACGGGGAATCTCGCCCCGGGCTTTTTCCGAAAGATAAGGGTTCATAAACATACTCCTTTCAGAACGAGCCGCCTCCACCGCCGTGGGTGGTGCCGCTGGAAGAGGTGTGGGTGGAGCTGCCGCCGGAATCGCTGGAGCTGGACTCCTTCGGCCGCTCGGTGCGGTGCACGTCACGGTACAGGAACAGCTCCCGGCTGTTGGTCAGGTTCATGCTGCCCTCCCGCACATAGCTGGCGGCATTCTCCTGGAACGCCACGCTGCGCAGCTGGCTTTTCATTACGCTGACGACGACCCATGCCAGCACAAGGCCGATGCCCAGCGCCAGCACCAGGTACATGGGGGAAAGCGGCTCCCGGGGCAGGTTATTCACATCGTAGGGGTGGCCCGCCCGGGCAGCATCGATGTAAGTATCCGACCATTGGACAAAGGTGCGGAAGGCACCGGCGTAGTCTCCATCGGCCATGAAGGGGGTCATCTGCTCGCCAAGGTACTGGATGCCGGCATCCGTAAAGGCGGTGATGCCGTAGCCGCAGGTGGAGATGTGCCATTTGCGGTCGCCTACGCTCACCAGTAGCAGCACGCCGTCCATATCGGGGCCGTAGCCGTACTGGCAGTAGTCATACAGATCATCGGCAAACTGCTCCATGCTGTCGGCACCAACGCTTTCCATCGACTCGATGGTGGCAATGGTTACATCGAAGCTCTGGCGCAGGCTCAGCTCTTCCAGTGCGTCCTCCAGCTCGTTGTCCTCGTCCTCGGTCAGCACCTCAGCGTCGTCGAACATGCGGTAGTACAGGTCGGCAAAGCCGCCCTCCACCGCAAAGGCCGGAACAGCCAGCGCCACCACAAGGGCCAGTGCTGCCAGCGCCGCAAAGAGGGAGTGCAGTCGGTTGGAAGTCTTTTTCATCGTTCGTCCCTCCTTTACAGGATCCGTGCCAGCCACAGCAGCCACATCACGCCGTAGGACGCGGCGGAAAGGGCAGCCGTAAGGCCCAGCATCCACTTGCGGGCAGCGCCCTTGTCCACGGGCAGGTCACCCACGAATCTGCCGGTCTGACCGTTCATGGCAAACAGGTAGTTTTCGCCCCGCCAACTGGTGCTCAGCAGCCAGACCGGGAACAGGGCGTACTTTGCCTTGCCGCCGTGCAGCTGGATGCTGCTGTTTTCCACCTTGACCGAATCGTAGCCGGTAACGGTCTGCTGGAACGTCTCCTCGGTGGAGCGGCGGATGCGCTTGTTGGCCCGCTCGATGCTGTCCTCGGCGCTCACATCGTATTTGTCCGCCACATAACCGGCCAGATAGGCGGTCTGGAAGGGGATGGCATCCTGCATGGCGAAGGGCTCGATGGACTCCATCAGGTCGTCCTCGATCTTGGACGAGCCGTCCACCGGCACTGCGTCAAAACCCAGTGTGCCGTCCCGCCGGACGGAGTAGTAGTTGGTCTCGGTATAGTCGTATTTGCTGTCCGACCAGCAGCGGGTCCGGGTGGCGGTGAACCGCAGCTGAGCATCGGCGTCGCTGTCGAAGAGCCAGAAGGGCACATAGACGCCCTTGATCTCGTCGATGTGGTTCTGGCTGCGGAACACCCGGGGCAGCAGGGTCTTGCCCTTGAGGTGCTCCTGCAATTTGGCCTTGGCGGCCTTTTTGTCCAGCTTGAAGGGGATGATGAGGTCGGGCCGCAGCGTCCCGGCAAACTGTCCAGTGAGGACGATGGGGTTGCCGCAGAACGGGCAAGCGGACGCCGCCATGGTGTCGTCGCCCACGATCTCGCCGCCGCAGCTCTTGCAACTGTAAGTATGCAGACCGGCGGTCTCTCCTTCTGCCCAGCTGCCGCCGGGGGTGGCCCACTCCATCTCGCTGGGCTTTTCGTCCTTCAGTTCCTCATCATAGCCCTTGAGGGTATCCACATCGAACTCGGTGTCGCAGTAGGGGCATTTCATCTTCTGGGTGGCGCTGTCAAACTGGATGGCGCCATCGCAGCAGGGGCACTTGTATTCCAGCATTCCTGCCATAGCGTTTCCTCCTGTTGTTCCAAAGGGGGCCGGGGGGCTCTTCCCCGGCCCCGCTGTTTTTGTGTTGGTCTTCCCGCCGAAGCGGTGGGCTCAGAAGTCCGTGGTGATGCGGAACACCACCGGTTCGTCCGGCTCGGTGGCTTTGCCGTGGTGGCCCACTGCAAGGAAAGCGTTTTCTTCCAGCGGCAGGAAAACATCAAAGGTGCAGAAGTCGCCGCACAACTGGCACAGGGTCTCGCGCTCGCCCACGGGGAGGGACTTTTCCAAAAATGTGCCGTCCGGCGCGTACAGCTCCCACAGATAGCCCGTGTCCAGCAGATAGCCGTTGGGGCGCTTCATCATCACGGCGTCAAAATTGCCCACCGGCTGCGTGCTGCGGGCCAGCTCATTGCCGTCCAGATCAAAGGCGGCAAGGTAGTAATCGCCGCTGGAATCCAGCTCGCCCACCGTCAGCAGCTCGTCCCCGCTGAGGTTCAGGGAGGGCATGC